>Ga0137394_10000482_pt1 | contig 27851 bp, 65 predicted proteins | sample czobulk116metaG_FD_108278 | JGI IMG/M metagenome (GOLD analysis project Ga0137394, IMG submission 108278) | Vadose zone soil microbial communities from Angelo Coast Range Reserve, California, USA - czobulk1.16 metaG | ecosystem: Environmental > Terrestrial > Soil > Vadose zone | place: USA...
GCGAACGCCGCGAGCCCGCGGAGCAGGCTGTCATAGGGCACGGGCGGCGGGCGGCGGCCGGTGTCGCGTTCGACGAGCCGCTCGAAATAGCGCATCTTTTCCGGGCCCCACGGCGGGTCGGTGTAGAGGATCGCTGCGCGGCGGCCGCCCATGAGGTCGTCGAGACCGACGCGTGCATCGCCCACCCGCACTCGGTGCGGACCCGCGAGCCACAGCGCCGGAGTCGTCATCCTTCGTGTCCTTTGCGTCCTTTGTGTTCTGCTCGCTTCACGTCTGCCTTTCCACGACGACGAGGTCGCCCACGCGCCGCGGCCGTGTCTCGGGTTCATACATGCCCGACTGCCAGCTCCGATAGCTCGCCACCAGCCGCGCGTCTCTGTGCACCCGCGGCGGCGCATCGGCGGCGTAAAACGTCACGATCGCCCGCCCGCCCGGCGCGAGGAGTGTCGGGATTCGCGACAGTTCCGCATCCGACAGATAGCTCCCGGTGCCGTCGAGCGCGAGGATCGTCGAGAACTGCCGGGGCTGCCCCTCCCGCGGCGCGAACGCCCCGAGCGCCGTCGCGATCGTCGCGTAGCCGGGCCGCGCCCTCGACAGCTCGGCGAGCATCTTCGCCGACGGATCGATCCCCAGGTAGTCGGCCGGAGGCACCCGCGCGCACAGCCGCCCCGTCCCGCACCCGACGTCGAGCACCGGCCCGGCGAGGACGCCGAGGCCGTCGACGAGCCGCTCGAACTCGCCGACGTCGGCGAGTGCCCCGTACGCGGCGGCGATCGCGTCGTACGGAATCACGCGATCGGTCGCGAGGTGAAACGGCTTGCGGTTGATCAGCCGCGTATAGGGCCCGCCGTCCGGCGGCGGATCGATCGGGTTCCCCATCGTCCAGTAAAAGTGATCGTTCACGTCGCAATACGTGTAGACCTTGCGCCCGAACCGGTGCTGGTAGCCGCGCGCGCGGAGGTTCACGACCGTGCCGCAGAACGCCGCCTCGTCGGTCCACTTCTCGCGGAGCGTGTACCAATGCGGGAGCGCGCGCATCGTGCGCGCGAACGTCCACGCGGCGCGCTCTAACAGCGTCGCCATATGCGTGAACACCGCCCAGTACTCCGCTACGTCCGTCGCCATGTCGTCATGCTCCCATAGGGTCCCGGTCCGCATCCTGCCTCACCTCGTAACCTCCCATTCTACTATAAAGGGCACACGTTGCGCCAGCCTCAGACGCCGAACTCCGCGCCGCACTTCGGACAGGCGACGAGCGCGGGCGGGGCCGGAGCGCGGTGGAAATGCGCGTCGCGTTTGGTCGTCGACGCGTCGACGTCCGCCTGCGTCACCGGCGTCGTTGACGGCAGCGTCGGCATCGCAGGCGTGAACGGCTCGGCCGGAGGCGTGAGCGCGAGCGACAGCTTGGCTAACTCCGCCGCGCCGAACCCCGTCACGCTGAGATCGAAGCTGCGCGCGTCGAGCCCGGCCAGGACGTTGGCGAGCTTGTGATCGTCCCACCGGCCGGACAGCTTGTTGAGCGCGATGTTGAGCGCCGCCTCCTCGTCGGGCGGCAGGTCGACGACCGATGCGTCGACCTCGGTGTCGCCGCGCGCGACGATGACCTTGAGCCGTTGATGCCCGCCGACGAGGTTCCCCGTGCGGACGTTCCACACGAGCGGCTCAACGAGGTCCCACCGCGCGACCGATGTCGCGAGCTGGACGTACTCGGGGTCGCTCGGTTGGAGATCGACCCGCGGGTTATACGGGGCCGGGTTGATCTTCGCGATCGGGACGCGTTCAATCCGCATCGGAAGCCTCGGGCGTGTGGCCGTCGAGCCATGCCGTGACCTCGGTCATCCAGGCGGAGAGCTGCGCGCCGACGGTACGCGCCGCCGGATACCGGGCCGGGAGAGTCGCGAGAAACTGTCGCCACGTCTGCGCCGCGTCGGCATCGGCGAAGCGCAGGCGCACGGTGCGCCCCGCCGTCTCGTCGAGCGCGGTGAGGAGCGCCTCGTGTTCGGCCGCGCTGAACATCGTCCCGAACTCGACACCCGCGGCGAGGTCCGCCTCGAACTGCTCGGGCCGCCACGCGAGCCCGATCTCCGAGGTCCGGTTATCCAGGTACGCCAACTCGCGCGCCTCGGGGTCGGTGGCGAGGTCGAGGTCGACGCGTTGCGCGACGACGAGCTTGCTGCCGTCGCTATGCACGACTTTGATCCGGAGCCCCGCCGCGCGGGCGGCCTCGACGACCTTGCTTCCGGTGATCGTGACGCCGTCCTGATCGGTCGAGACGCCGCGGCCTGCGCCGTACTGCGCAATCGACTGCCGCAGGAGCGCCGCGCCGCGGGCCGTCCCTTGGTTCGGGCTGTGCGGATCGGGCGTAACGTCGGCGAGATCGACGAGGTCTCTCATGGCTTTCGTACCGTCTGGTTCGGTGGCGGCGCGGGCGGCGCGGGCGGCGGTGGGAACGCGCGCGGGATCGGCGGCCAGCCTCTCGCTGGCGGCATCGCCGCCTCGTCCTCGGGCCACGTGCCCCGCACGTAGGCGACGACTGCGCAGGCGGCGTGGCACTCGCCGTCTGGGCTGAGGAAGCGGACCCAGAGCCCGACCCCGGCGATCAGCCGGAGCCGATCCCACAACGAGAGCGGGACGCGGGCGGTGAGGTGCCACGGCCTGCTCATGGAGCCTCCGCAATAATCGCGAGCACGCGCGCGCCCGGCGTCGCGTGCGTCTGGTAGCGCGCGTGCAAGCGGGTCAGGAACCGCCGCCACTGTTCGTACTGGACCCGCGTGTCGAACGCGATCCCCTCATGCACGCCGGGGAGCTGCGCGCGGTGCTTCGGGGCGGGCGCACCCGGCGCGGCCGCGGGCTCGTCCTCGCTCAGCGTCGAGGCGGGCGGCAGTTCCGGAACGTCGATCGTCGAAGGCGGAAGCGGGAGCGCCGAGGTCCCGAGCTTCTCCGCCGCCTGGAACGCCGAGAGTTCATCGGGGAGAAACGCACACCCGACGTTGACGCCCGCGAGGAGGTCCTCCGCGACTTGCGACGTCGACCAGACGAGGTCGACTTGCGAGACGCGGTTGTCGTAGTAGGCGAGCTGGCGCGCCTTTCGCGTGCGGTGCGTGAGGTCGTCCCGTTGGACGACGACGAGTTCGTCGCGCGTCGTCTGGACGACCTCGACCTCCAGGCCGAGCGCGATCGCGGCTTGGAGGGTTTTGTTGCCGCCGACCATGACGCCACGCCGATCAGCGAACACCGGCCGCCCCGCGCCGCACGTCTCGAACGACTCGCGGAGGAGCGCCTGCCCGAACGCCGTCCCCAGGTTCGCGTTGGCCGGGTCTGGAATGAGATCGGCGGCGCACGTGATCGCGGCCACCGGCGGCGGCGGCTCCTCCTCGTCACCGATGCGACGGCGCGCGGGCGGCGCAGCTTGAATCGCGGCGACGACCGACTTGCGGGCGCGACGTTTGGTCATGGCCACTCCTTCACGGTGCGCACCGGGCGGTATTGGAGCATGCCGCGAATTTCTTCGAGCGTGCGCGGATGCGACCCGCATGTCCCGTCCCCGTTCGGGAGCACGAAGCGGAGCGGCACGGGGGGACGTTCGCTGCGCATGATCGCCTCGGTGTCGGTGGCCGCGCTGAACTCGCGCGTGGCCACGGTCGACGCCCCCTCGAAAAATTGCTCCGCGACGACGGTGAGGCGGTAGCGCATTAGTCGAACCCCTCCGGCTCCTCGGTGCAGATCTCCTCATGGTCCTCGCGGTCACAGTCGCACACGATCACGCCGCACCGCGCGCACTCGTCGAACCGCGTCTCGCAATTCGCGCAGACCTCGTCCTCGTCCTCGGTGTCGACGAGCGGCGCGATCATGGTCGCGTCTCCGCGGGGGTCGACAAGATCTGCACGTGACACGACTCGATGTGCGTCACCACGTACAGCCCCGCGAGCCCCGCGATCACGAGCACCACGAGCCCGGCCTCGCGGAGTTGGTCGAGAAATTCGTCGCGGCTGTCTTTCATGCGCGCGCCTCCGTCCCGGTGTCGTCTCCGGCCGCCGCCGCGTCGTCCACGTCCGGATCGACGAACGTCGGACTCTGCCGACGACTGGAGCGCGCGCCGAGGCGGCTTTTGGTGTCGCGGTGTTGCACGAGCGAGGGCACCGACAGCCAGTACGCCTCTTTGCGCGCCTTGAGAAAATCGCGGAGCAGCGAGTCGGTCCCGCCGCGCGTTTTCGCCCGCATGGCGTCGTCCCATCCGCGCTCGCGTTCCACGCGCCACCCGGCCGCGAACAGCGCGACCGCCTGCGCGTAGCCGGGCGGCAGGTAGACGCACTGATTCATCATGTACGCGCGATCCCACCGCGAGCCCTCGGTCAGGTCCGCTTGGCGCATCGAGAAACACTGGATCACGTGGCGCGGATGCGCGGCGATGACGGCGGCCAGCTTCGGCAGGAACTCGCGCGTGAGGATGATGTCGTCCTCGATCCGGACGATCGCGTCGCGGCCCGCGGCGCGGAGCACGGCGAGAAACGTGTCGAGCGCGTTGCCCGTGGAGTCGGTGATGACCTCAAGCTGCGGGATGCGCGCGCACAGGTAGGCGGTCCACTCCGAGCCGGGCACCGTCTGGAGCAGGATCCGCGGCAGGGCGGGCAGCGTCGCGGGGTCCGGCGCGACCGGCGGCGACATCGTCGTCGCGGCCGCCGCCGTGATCGTCCGCCGCCGCGACAGCGCCGTCGCGGTGGCCAGCGTGACGTCCGCGTCGGTGACGAACGGCCGCGTGCGCGCGAACGTCAACAGCCGCGCGATCGTCGTCGGCGCGTCGAGCACCGTCGGATGATCGATACTGGCGGCGACGTTCCAGCCCGCGGTGAGCGTCACCTGATGCGGGGAATGCGTGTCGAGCACGTAGTAGAGCCCGCGGTAGAGCGGCGTCTCGACCCTGTCGAGCCCGCGCACGGCGATCCCGGCATCGACCCGGACTTTCAGATGATGCGAGTAGCGCGGGTACTTCGGGTCGGTGTGGAGCGGCGTTTGCCGCCGGACCGCGATCCAGTGCGGGTCGTCGACGATGATCGTCTTGCCCGCGGCGTCCACGGATCGCGCCCACGTCTGGAGCCCGTAGCCGGGCCCGCGGAACATCTTGAGGAGGTCCTCGTCCGTCGGGATGCCGACCCCGTCGAGCGCGACCGTCTCAGCGTAGACGACCGGATTGCTCCGCTGCCCCGCCTGGAGCACATAGTCCCATCCGAGGTCCATCGTTGTCTCCCGTGATCGCCCGTGCCTCCGCGAGCGCGGCGAGGACCGCGTCCACCGCGTGCGGCATGGTGATCGTTTTGGTCGTCACGAGCGCGGCGACCCGTTTGATCTCGTCGCGGACCGGCCCGACCGTGTAGCCGAGCACGGCGAGCTGCTGCGCCTGGGCCGAGGCGTCGGCGACGCCTTGCCGATTGGCGCGTTGATTGAGCCGGTTGCCGCGGGCGGTGAGCCGCTTGCCGTGCTTGAGCGCGCCGCCGAGCGCGATTTTTTCGGTCGTGAGCGCCTTGCGGGCCCCGGCGAGGATCTCGGCGATCGGTTCGGCGAGCGACGTCGCGACGACCATATCGCCGAACAGATCGGTCTGCACCCCGCGCTCGAACCCTGCCGCGAGCAACGTCCGGATAAATGCCTCGGCGTGGTGTTCGGTGTCCGGTTGCACGCGCGCCAATTGCGTGAGCGCGGCGACTTGCTCGGCCTCGCCGGTGACGAGGCGGCCGACGATCGCGGCGTAGCGCGTGTTGCGCCACCCGTACGACACGCGCTCATTGACGACGAGGAGAAAGGCCGCCGGGGCGAGCTGCGCGAGCGCCTCGCCGGTGCGGATCGTCTCGCCCGAGATCCCGTCGGCCGGGAGCGTCGCGCGCTCGGCGTCGGTGATCGCCCGATCGCGAACCAGCTTCGCGACGTCGATCGCGGTGCCGGTGCCCTGTTGCAAGTTGAGTTTTGCGCCGAGCCGCCGCGCGTCGGCGATCGTGAGCCCGTCGAGGACGAGCGCCGAGACGTGCGCGACGCCGAGCCGCTTCGCGAGGGCCGTGCGTTGATGCCCGTCGACGACGAACACGCGCCCGTCCGCGTGCTGGTGGAGGATGATCGGCGACACGGCCGCGGCGATCGGATCCCACGTAGTGACGGCGAGGAGGCGGTCGGTCACGCCCTCGGCGTTGCCGCCGCCTTTGAACTGATAGGCGGCCGCGTCGACGTGGATCGTCTCGGTGGCAACGGCGATAGCGGTCAGGCTCGTGAACATGAATACCATTATACTACAATGGTCGGCGCGCGTCAAGCCCCGGCCGCGGCGTGCTCGCGGCGCGGAGGCAGTCGTCGCAGCACGAGTCGGGCGCGATCGGGCCGCCGTGCGCGAGACAAAACACGACAATCCGGACCCGCGGGCCGCTCGTCTGGCCGGGCCGGTAGGGGATGGGCTCGGCGACGAGGCGGAGCCCGCGCGCGGTCGCCTGTTCGGCGAGCGCCGCCAGGAGGACCTCGGCCTGCCGGGGCGACCATTCGCCCGCCGGGTTGATGCTCCAGCCCATGACGGTCATAGCTCGGCGGCCTCCTCCGCCGACACCGCGGGCGGCCGCGGGACCGGCGGATACGTGATCCCGTGCACGTGGTAGCGGCGGACCTCGCGGTACAGGAACCCGATCTCGGTCTGCGCTTGCTCGGGCGTGCGGTCGTCGAGGTCGAGGGTGAGCGGCGCGGCCGGAAGCGTCACCCGGACGGGACTGCGCGGCCCGTCGGCGAGTTCCGCGAGCCCCCACCCGGCGGGGAGCGTGTGCCAAAGCTGCGGCGACGCGAGCGTCTGCGCCCGGCCGGGCGGCGTCGCCCACAGGAGCCCGCGCGGCGTGAGGTAGTAGCACCGCCACGCCGGGCGGCCGCTGTAGGTCTGGCGGGACGGTTTGCGTAGATCGGCCAGGAAATCGGCCCGGCTCACCTTGCACTCGACGACGTAGGACCGGCTCGGCCGCCGCGTCCACCCGATGACGTCGGGGACCTCGCCCCCGCCGCCGTGTTCGACGAGGACGACGCCGCACCCGATCGTGGTCTGGAGCCAGTGCGCGGCGCGGGCGACGAGTTCGGCGTGCGTCATCGGGGCGTCTCCGTAAAGAGCGGGGCGATCGCCCGAATGCGCGCCTCCAGGACCGGGATGTAGGCGGGTTCCCGTTCGAGGATGATGAAATCGATCCCCTCGGCGGCGCAGGCCATGGCCGTGGTCCCGGAGCCGCCGAACGGGTCGAGGACGACGCCACCGGGCGGGGCGATGAGCCGAACGGCCCACCGCATCAGCGCCAACGGTTTGACGGTCGGGTGAAAGTTGGCGCGCGGCTGGACGCCACGGTTGCGCGGATTGTCACCGCCGGGCAGGCCGGGTTGCCGACTGTCGTCGCGCGGGCGCTCGGTCAAGTGGTCGCACCCGAGGTCGCGCTCGGCGCGCGACGGCTTGGCGACGTAGTAGAACCGCGACGCGCCGCCGCGATCGCCCACGTGGCCGATCCCCTCGCGGCCCCCGCTGTTGCCCCAGATCGACGTGGTGACGCGATTGAGATCACCGGTCGGGCAGTCGCCGCTCTGCGCGTCGAGCAGGGCCGCCGCCTCCTCGTCGAGGAGCACGTTCGCGGGCCAACGCCCGATCTCCTCGCCCGGATGCGGCGCGGCGTAGACCTCCGGGCGCGCGCGGTTCCCCATGCGGCCCTCGTCCTCGTAGTGCGTCCCCGGCCGACAATGCGCCGTCGACCCCTGCCGCCGTTCGGCCGCAGGCGAGCCGCCCTCCGCCTCGATCCGGCACGCCGCGATGTTGAGCCCGGCGGTCCCGTACGTGGCATGGCACGCGGTCGTCGAGCCAGTGAACGGCTTGCGGGCGAGTGCCATCGGCTCATGCCCCGGCTTGAGCGCCGTCCCCCACCCGCCCCCGAGGTTGCGCGACTTCGGGAACCCCTGCCCGAACAGCCACGGCAGGCAATCCCGGATCTCGAACCCCGCGTCCTCCAAGCCGCACATCATCCGGTGATGGCTGCGCGGCGCGCCGCAGACGATAAGGTGCGCGCCGGGCATCAGCACCCGGAGCACCTCGCGCGCCCATAACTCCGTCCACGCCTGGAACGCCCGGAGACCGGCGAGGCTGTAGTCGTACGGGACCGACGAGGGCGACGACGCCGGACGCCGCTGGCGGCCGCGGAGGTTGGGGTTGTCGCTGTCGATCGCCGGGTTCGCGATCTCGCGCGCGGCCGCCGCCTCAGGCCGGAACGTGTCCCACTCCTGCCCCATGAATCCGATCCCGTACGGCGGATCGGTAATCCCCGCGGCGCAACTCGCGGCCGCTAACGTCGGGAGGACCTCAAAGAGATCGCCTGGGAGGATCATCGGATCCAGTCGGGCTGTCGCGGCGGGAGTTTGTCCGGCGGCCGATCGTGCGCGGTCGCCGCCGCGGTGAACGCGCGCGCGAGCTGGGCCCAGACGTCGACCGGGAGGGCGACCTCGTAGCGGAGCACGAGGAGCCCGTCGGTCGGGATCACAAGTTCGAGCTGGCGGCAGTCGCGAGGCACAAGGCCCTCGGCTTCGAGCGCCGAGCGGAGCGGGTCGCCGAGCGGAATGGCGCGGCTCATCAGACGGCCTCGCGCCACGGCCCGGCGTAGCGGCGGATCGCCGCCTCGATGCGGTCGGCCACGCGCGCCGTGTCGCTGTCTGGTAAGCGCCCGTTTCGGATGTCCTGCGCGATCGTCTCCGCCTCGTGTTCGTGACGGCGCGACGGACGCGCGGCGAAGCGATCGATCGCGAGCAGGATCGCGGCGGTGATCTCGGACGTCGGGGCCATGACGTCCCCGTAGATCTCGCCCGCCAGCCCCTCCGCGTGACGGCGGACAAGATCCGCCTGCGGCCGTGGGGATCGGCCCGCCTCGATCAGGAGCGGCGTGAGCACGCGCACGACGGCGCGGCTATTCCGGGTCGGCCTCGTCCTCGTCATCATCGTCGTCCTCATCGTCGTCCTCATCGTCATCGTCGAGGTCGTCGTCGTCGAGATCATCCTCGTCGTCGTCCTCGTCGCGTTCGTCACTCGGCAGCACGCGTCCTCCTCTCGCGGCTCGCCTGCCACACGCTGTGCGCGAGCCGGACCTGATTGAACCCCGCGTCACACGTCGCACACTCGGCGGGTTCTCTGCGCATGGCGTCCGGGAGGGGACACCCCGCGGCCCCGAACGCGCATCGCTGGCCGTCGTGACAGTCGACGATCGGACACGCGAGCCAATAGCCCGGCCGCTCCTGGCCAGCCGTACACGTGCTCACGTGCGCGAACCAGCGGTCCACCGCCGCGATCACGAGGTCGCCCGCGCTCGGGCCCGCGGCGATCGGCACGTCCGCCGCGCGCCGCGCCTGGAGTTCGGCGAGCGCCTCCCGATCGGTGACGGCTTGCGCGAGCAACACGCGGCACATTTCCTCGACGCTCATCGATCCGGTCGCGATCGGATCGACCATCGTCGCGTAGAGGTCGGTGAGAAATCGCCCGATCGGCGCGAGGGGATGCGTGCGTTCGTCCGTCACGGGGCTCACGGCTTCGTGGTTTCCACCAGAATCGCGACGGCCGCCTGGACGACGTGTTGCGGAATGCTGCCGTCGCCCTTGAACGCTTTCCCGAGACACTCGCGCGCGGCCTGTTTAAGTTCATCGTTCGTCATCGGGCCCTTCCGTTTCGCTTGACGGCCGCCGCGGGGAGCGGCAGCGGTTCCAGGTGGGCGTAGTGCTTGGCGACTTCGGCCTTGGTCGGCCGCCGCATGTAGAGGTGGCCCGTGCCGCACTCCTCGCAGACTTGTTCGCCGACGACGATCCCCTCGTGCGCGTCCCACGATTCGCGCGTGACGGTGAGCGCGCGGCTGGCACACGTGCCGACGACGTGCGTCGGGGCCTCAGCAGGCTCGAACGGTGCGCCGTCGAACCGGAGCCCGACGCAGCGTGTGAACCGGCCCGACGTGAACGCCATAGCGGCGGATTCTACTACTACGGGCGCACAATTCTCCGCTTCGCCCGTCGAGGTTGAGAGAGCGGAGAATTGTTTGCTTTTGGCGTGCCGAGCTGTCCCGTCACCGGTCGGTCAGAGGACAGCCCCGGCGCTATACTGGCCGCGATGGGACGCCCTCGACTTCCCGGCACCCGTCGCGCCGCCGATCGCCCGTGGAGCCCGCAGCGGCCCGCGTTCGACGCCGAGACGCGCGCGCGCATCGTCGCCGCCCGGCGCGCCGGGCAGTCGTTCAAGGCTATCGCGCTGGCGTTCGGGATCTCGGGCGGGCACGCGTGGCGCATCTGTCGCGAGGAGGCGCTCCGCGGCACCCCGGTCGCCGTGCCGCCGAGCCTCTGCACGCACTGCCGCGCCGCCGCGCACGATGCTGCCGCCCACAGTGCCCGCACCGTCGCCGCGCCGCCGCGCGCGCACGACGCGCCGTGGCCAGAACTCGTCGCCGCGATCCTCGACGCGCGTGAGCGTGCCGTAGTAGTAGAATCGCCCGCGTGTCCGACACCCCGCCAGACGACAGCGCGCGCTACCTAAACAACGAGACCGGGCTCACCTATCGGCTCGGATTCGATCTGACGGCGAGCCTCCGGGCCTACACGTTCATCGAGTGTCAACTCTGCGGCGCGCGGAGTTTTCATCCATCCGACATCGCGCACCGCTACTGCGGCCGCTGTCACCTGTTCCACGACTCGGTCATGCTTGCGCGCATCGACCTCGCCGCGATCGGGCCCGTCACGGCCAACAATCACCACGAGTGTGAGGAGTGGAAGACGCCGCGCGGCGTGTGCGCGTTGTGTGGGACGCCGATCCCGCCGCGGCCGGACGCAGACCGCTAGTCGGCGCGGGCGAGTTCAGCGCGCGCGGTCTGGATCCACTGGCGGCCGAGGCACGCGCCGCAGCGATCGGCGGCCGAGCACGTGTCGTCGGTGTGCGTCGGAAACTGGCGCAGAAGGATCGCCATGCGCTCGACCTCCTCGGCCAGCCACGCCCGGTGTTCGGGGGAGACGGTCGTCAACGCCCGTTTCGGTGGCGGTGCGGGCGGGGGCGGCGGCTTCACGGCTCCTGCTGGAATTGGCGTCGGTTGTTTTCTGTCGCCCATTGTTACGCCTCACCGGAGCGTCGACACCGGCCGCAGAGTTCGCCGCGGCGGCCGCGCCACCGCCCGCACGTCGCGCAGAGGTGATACCCCAGGAGAGCCAGGACGTGCTCCCACCGCGTCGCCCGCTCATGTCGACGGACGACGTCGAGCAAGGCGTTGTACGCGCGCGCGGAGACGGTGACTGCGACCGGGTCCTCAGCCATCACACGCGCGCGTCGTCGAGGGTGGGGCCGCCGGTCGTCTCGATGCACCCGAAACACACACACGCGATCGTCTCGTTGCTCACGCGTTCGGGATGCCGCGACGCGAACAGACGGCCGTCGGGATGGAGTTCGGCGACGAGCCGGAGGCCGCACCGGCTGCACGTCGCGTGCACGATCGGACGCTTGCGGATCATGGTTTCACCACGGGCACAATCAACATGCCCTGCTTTTTCATCGCCGCACACAGCGCGCGCTCGAACACGTCCTTACGATACGACGCGGCGAGTTCCTGCCATTGCATGTTGCTCGGCTCGTCCTTCCCGCCTGCGCAGAGCGGGATGATGTGATCGATCACGTAGCCCGGCCGCCCCTTCGGATACCCGGACAGTTTCATGAACGCCAGGATCGGCGCACGGTGTCGCGTGTCCGCGGTCAACGGCGCGATCAGGAGCCCGATCAGGAGTAGCCCGAGGATCAGCGGTTTCATGGGACGCCTTTACTCGCTCTCGTCGTCCTCCGGCCGCGTGTGGGGTTCCCCGCGCGCGTCAAGGATCTGATCGATCAGCGTAATCCGAGTGTCCGCGAACGCCACGGTCTGCGGTGCGGCCGCCTTGGCGGTGCGATCGAGGTCGAGCGCCGCGCGATACCGCTGGAGGCGGTCGGTCGGCCAGTTGGCCAGATACCGTTCGGGGTCGTCGGCCATCTATCGCTCCGCCGGTGGGCGCGGCGGCCGCGCGCGGGACGCTTCGAGGATCGGGAGGTTCGCCTCGGTCGGGACGTAGATGATCTGTGCGCCCTTCTGCTCGGCCTCCGCGAGGTTGTGAATCCAGAGATAGCGGAGGTAATCCTCGTTGCCCTTGAGCGAGTCGCCGATGATGCGGTTCGCCTCGGCGACGCCGCGGGCCCGCGCGATCTCGGCTTGCGCGAGGTGCTTCGCCGCCTCCTCGGCCGCTTGCGCCTCATTGACTTTGATCTGCCGGTTCGAGGATGCCTGGGCCAGCTCCGCCTTGCCGGTCATTTCCCGGCTGTACACGTCGTAGCGGGGACAGCCCCACATCGCCAGCGTCGTCAGGCCGATGATCGCGACGAGCACCCCCGTCGACATCCCGACGATGGCCCCGGCTGGCGTCAAGCCCTCCTCACGATCCATGTGCATACGCCTCCTGGACGACGGCTCATCCCGTCGCAATCTCCCGCGCATTGTGGACCGGCTTGCCGGTGTACAGCCAGCGGCGGCCGACGGGCCGCGCGTAGCCGGTGCGGACGAGCGCGTGCAGCGCGCACCGGATCTCCAGCACGGTCAGCGACGGCAACGGGCCTGCGCTCATGGCGTGGATCGCGCGCACGGTCAGGCCCGCGTCGGTCGCGCTGCGGAGACAGCCGACGACGAACCCGCGGCACAGCGCGGCGACGGCGACGTCCTCGCCCTCGTTCACTGGCGACCGTTCGCGCGGTCTCTCGCTTCCATCTCGACGCCGTAGCGGTAGGCGATCCACCAGCCGTACAACGTCACGATGATCCCCCACGCGAAGATGATGACGACGCCGGAATCCTTATCCATGGGGCTGGACCTCCAGGGCTTTCAACAACCGGTAAATTTTGACGAGCACTGCGCCCGTGACCCCGACCGCGATCGCCGCCCACACGAGCGCGAACAGCCGCGCCACCGTGGGGACGGGCGCGTCCTGCATGGCGTACGCGACAAGCCCGGCCACCGCTGCCGCGAGGACCGGGAACGCGGTGCGGAGCCAGTTTAATTCTTCGGTAATCCGATCCTTGTGCATCGGTCGATCCATTCTACTACAGCCGTGTATAGAGCCCGGTCACGCGCGTAAAGACCTCGGCGAGGTTCTCGGCGTACACGCCCTCGCGCGTCGCCTTGACCGGCCACGTCAGGCCGCGCGGCCCGCGCCCCAGGAACTCGACCGTGTAGTCGTCCATCGCCGTGAGCGTCACGCGGACGCACCGGATCCCATCGTTCGCCTGCGCCGGAAGTTTAAAGGTCAGCGCCACGGCGGAGCCGACGAAATCACGCGCGCCGGTCATCGCCATAAAGCGACGGCCGCCGAGCTGCTGGAGGATCGTGTTCGCGACGGTGAGGTCGGCCGGGTTCGTGTTCGTCATGAGAACCATTGTAGTAGAGTGGTTCTCGCGTGTCAAGCGGCGGCTGCACGCCCCGGCACGGTTTCGGCGGGTGCACATTCCGGCACGGTTTCGGCGGGCTCCTCGGCGGGGGCGGCCTCCCAGGCGCTCAACGGCGGGGCGTCGCCGAGCGCGGCGCATTCCCGCTCGACACACGCCGGGCAGATGCCGTGCCCCCCGCACGGGCTGTCGGTGCGGATGATGACGCCACACCATGCGCAGAGAATCGGTAGGGTAGCTGGCTCGGCCATGCGGGGGCCTGTTGTAGTGCAATCGGCCGCCGCCGTCAAGCCTGCACGGTCAAGCATCACCGGCATGCGTCGGCGACCTCGTACGCCTCGCTCGGCCACCACGCCTCGGGATGATTGAGCGCCAGCGCGAGCGCCAGCGCCACGCCGTACGACTCCTCCCGAACGACGACCCGATCGACGCTGCCGTCGGCGGTCAGCGTGACGACCTGCCAGAGGTGCGGGCCGCTCGGGTCCCGCTCGGCGCGGGCGATCATGCGGCCGCCTTGCGGAGGGCCGCCCGGATCGCGAGCCGGGCTCGGCGCTCCTGCTGGGCGCGCTGTTCCGCCTTGGTGAGGACCTCGGCCCGCAGGGCGAGCCACCGGCGCGCCTTGGCGTCGCCGCGGTTGGTGTGGGGTTCGAGGATCAGATGATCCCCTTGGGAGCCGACAACGGTCCCGTACACCCCGTAGCCGGGGGCCTGCATATGGAGGACGTCCTCGCCGTAGAAGATCCGATCGTCGCCGCCCGTGTTCATCGCCATGGTCTGCTCCTCCGCGGCGCGTACTCCGCGCCTCGGGAAATGCGGGGCGGCCCGTCCGCCCCGCTGTCGAATTCCGGCCCGCTGCCATCGCCCGGCGGGCCCCGTGCTGTCTCGTCGTCGCCCGCGGCCGCCGTGCCGCGTATTGCGTCCGGCCCCCGCTCGGGTGCCGCTTGCCTTTCTACTACAGTTGTCGGCCCGAGGGCCGCCGGACTTTAGGCGTAGCTCGACGTGTAGTGCGACTGGCCGGGCGTGTCGATCGACGCGTGATTGTGGCCGACCTTGACGTAGACGCCGCCGTCGCCGAGCGGTTGCGCGGTGTGCATCGTCTCCGCGCCGACGTAGCGGATCGGGAGCGTCGCGCGCGTGCGGCCGCTCATGTCGCCGGTCGCGGTGTACTCGCTCTCGACCCGGCGGAGCCACACGCGGCGGCCGCTCACGCGCGACACCGCGTAGAAATCGACGTTGGTCTGGTCGTAGCCCCACGAGGTATAGAGCACCGTGCCGACCGTCAACGGGTTCGTCCACGCCGCTTTCGCCGCCGCGCGCGCCGTCTTGCGGGTCGCCGTCTCGACGAGCCCGGCCTGGAATTGCGCGATCGCCGCGTCGCGCGTCTCGACCGTGCGGTAGCTGTAGTGGAACTCCGGCTTAGCGGCATAGCCGCGGAACGCGATCGCGTAGAAGACCGGCGCGCCCGCGCGGAGGCCGTCGTAGCTGTAGACCGCGCCGCCCTTGGGGCCCGACACGAGCCGCGCGCCCTTGGGAATGAACGCCGCGCGAACCGCGAGCCGTTCCGCCTTGGACGCGCCGTAGAGGGTGCGCCGCGTGTTCGCCGTCGCCGTCGTCGCCGTCGCGTTCGTCATGTTCATCATGAAAACCATTGTAGTAGAATAGTCATGACACGTCAAGCTGCCGGTGCACACTCCGGCACGGATTCGACGGGCGGCCGCGGCTGCACCCAGGTGCACGGTCCTGCATCTGCGCAGATCGGCACTGCCGCAGGGCCGCCACCGGGCAGAGGGCCGGACCGGGTTGCGGGTCGCTCCTCGATGGGCATGCGACCTACGGCCTCCAGGGCTGCGCGCCGGGCCGGTCCTCTGCCTACCTGAGAGAACGGCCAATCCGGCGGAAGTGCGCGCAGGCACCCGGCATGCGGCCGCATGTGGCCGCGTCTCCCTGCATGCGGACGCATGCGGACGCGGGCGTACAAGCAGGGCCCCGGCGGTCGGCCGGGGCGCGAGGTCGGGGCGGTGGCCCGCGGCGAGCGGGCGCGCGGGTTACTTCACGGCCTCGGGATCGAATCCCTCCTTATCTTTGGCGTCGAGCGGGAGGAGCGGCGCGGGGGCCCACGTGCGGACGCGCTCGGTGGAGTAGGCGATGTACTGCCGGAGCGACTTCGCCTCGCGCTCGTGGGAGGTGGCGTACTCGGCATCCATGGCCGTGCACGTCGCGAGGAGGCGCTCCGCGTCGGTCGCGCCCTCCATCTCGTACTTCGCCACGCCGCGCACCGAATCAGAACCCTTGCGCCCGTGCTCTTTCCCGTGGCTGTCGGTGAACCAATACTGGAGCCGCCCGGTGATGCCGTGGGATCCGCCGTCGGCGTACGGGTGGAACTCCTGCTCGATCGTCACGCGTTCCCACACGTACGATCCGCGCGCGGCGTAGCCCTCGGGCTTGTACCAATAGCGGACCCACGCGAGCGGCTCGGTTGCGGGCTTGCGGAGTTCCGCCTGATACGCTTCGAGGTTCGCGAGCGCGATGCGCGCGGCGGGCAGGAACACGTCGCGAATGAGGTCGCACGACTCCTCGAACGGTTGCTCTTTCGCGCCGCGGCAGGTGCCCGAGAAAAAGCCGTGTGTGACGGTGTAGCCGTGGAGCGAGAGGCGACCGCCGGGGAGCTTCTGGAGCCGCCCGCACGCCTGACAGTGTCCCGCGTGGGTTGCTTTCGCCATTAGCGCACCCCCGCGTATCGAAGAATCAGCCGGAGCGCGCCGCCGTGACCGCTGTGGCGGAGGGTGTCGAGGTCGCGCGGATCCGCCGGGCGCATCTTGGCGATTTGGAGGTCGGTATAGAACGGGGCGACGAACGTCGCGCCCTCGCCGATGCCGACGTACGCTTTGTACGGGTGGAGGTCGGTGCGCGTGTCGCGCGCCTTGGTGATAAAGCCGACGTCCTGGCCATCGACGTGAACGATCGTCATCGTCGAGGTCCCGCGGTTGATCTTGGTGGTCGTAATCACTGTCTCGCTCCTTTTCACCGGGCCGCCGCGTCTCGCGTGCCGCCCGACGTGAGAACCATTGTAGTAGAGTGCCGCGGCCTCGTCAAGCTGCCCGGCGGCCGCGGTCCAGAAACCGTGCCGCCGTGTGCACCTGCACGGATCCGATCAGATCTGCACTGCCGCAGGTCCCGGCTGCGGCAGTCGATCCCTCTGGTAGACTGCGCGGCCATGGCCATGCACGCGCGCGCGTTGGCGGAGCTGTTGATGCAAGTGCCCGACGCCAAGGTCGTCATGACGTCGCTGGAGGATCCGGCGGCGGGCCTCGTCCCGGTGGCGGTGATCTACGATGCGCAGCAGGTCGAGATCGTCGAGGACCTCGACGCCGACCCGGCGGGCGTGCTGTCGATCCGGCAGGCGGTCGCGGATCGGCATCCAATGGTGGCCGCCGAGTGCGACGGCGAGCCGACGTGTTTCTGGTGCGGGGTGACGCGATCCGCGCTCGACCTATTCACGCGGGGCGATCGGCGGTTCGGTGAGGACCATGCGGCCGACTGTCTCTGGCGGCGGGCGCGCGGCCGCGTCGTCTACGCGCGGGGTACCGGATAGAACGAGCCCGCCTCGAACACCTCATAGGACCCGAGGCGGCGGACCTCGACGACCTCCAGGCCCGCGCCGGTCGCCACGTGATCGGCGTGGTCGAGCGCGAGGTCGCGATTATCGGCGTAGAAATCGAGCCCGACGCGCGTCCCGTCGGCCTTGGTGAACACTCCCCGGTACGGTTGCTCGCGTCGCATCGTTACACCTTCTGGCCGCGGCGGCGGAGCCCGGCCTTTTGCAGTCGTTCCTGAAATCCCTCGGGCACGTCGCGCCACTCGACCGACGTGATCGTCACGCCAGGGTTGCCGCGCTCGGCGGCCTTGCTCACGGCGCGGAGCACCTTGGCGGGCGTGTCGACGATCTCGACCGCGCCGTCGTCGAACAGCACCCAGAACTCCTGCTCGCCGTGGTATTCGACGATGACTTTTTGTCGGCGGCGCGGGGCCGGGGTCGTCGGCGGCGTCTCCTCGGTCAGCGATCGCGGGTCGCGCCACTCCTCGCTGGTGCGGTGCGTGCGGGCGAGCGCGCCGATCTTTTCGAGCCCGCGCACGGTTTGCACGCTAACCCACCACTCGGGGATCCCCGCGGCATTGATCGGGCATGCCGGGTAGGTCCAGAACCCACCGGGCAACCGGGCAATGATCCCGCCGTGCGCGCGGAGCGTGGCGAGCGTCGTTGTTTGCGTGGCGGAGAGTTTCCGGGGTGTCATCGGCTCCTCACTTCGCGGTCGGCGGGAGCGTGCCCGCCGCGCGCCGCGCCGACCAGTCGGCCCATGTCATCGACTTCCACTCGGCGGTGCGCGCGGCCTCGCGCGCGGTGCGCGCCTCCGCGGCGGCGCGATACGTGGCGGCCTCGTGGTGTTCGGCCGCGGTCATCGGCTGGAGCGCGCGGCCGAGCGCGGCGACGCTCGTGTCGTCTATCCCGAGCCGTCGGGCGGCCTCCACGGCCGCGAGGATCCGCGCGCGGGTCATGCGAGGGCGGCCCATGTTAGCGGCCCTCCGGATTGCATCCGCGGCACCCGAACGCGTAGCCGTGCTCACACGTCTCGTTTCCGACCGCCTCCTCCAGGCGATCCTCGGCGGCCTCCCGGCGCACGCGGGCGACGAGGTCGTCGTAGCTCTCGATGAGCCGCGACGTGTTCAGCGCCGCGACTTGCTTCGCCTCCCAGCGGCCGAGTTGTAGGCACGCCTCGATGATCTCTTTGCACGTGCGGAGGTCGAGCGGCGTCGTCACCTCGACCCGGACTTGACCCGTCGTCGCGTCGACCGCGGTCGTGATCGTCGCGGTGCGCGCGAGGTCGCGCACGTGCTTGATCGCGGCGATCTTGTTCGGGAGGACGAGCGTGAGCGGCCCCTCCGGCGCGCGGTGGCGCGGGCCGAGCGCCATCACGGCCTCGACGAACAGTTTCGCGGTTTTGAGATCGAGCGCGTGCTGGTAGGCGATGCCGCCGTCGACGCCGACGGAGAGGGAGACGCCGCGGGCGATCGTGCGGAGAAATTTGATTGCGGAGATGATGCCGTCGAATTCCATGACTGACTCCATTTTTCACCGGGCCGACGTTGCGCCCCGGCGTGCTTGCGATTCTACTACAGTTATCGTCCCGCCGCGGCCGGTCCGATAGGGCTCGCCGATCTTTTTCTACCGGGCGGCCGCGAGCCGCCAATATTGCGCGGCCTCGTCTTTGCTGAGGACGCGCGCGCCGCGGCCGTTGCCGATCTCGTAGTACAGGCCCCGGTCCTCCATCACGCCCCAGGTCCCCCACTCGGGATTGGCAGTGCATTCGATGCTGACCCGGCGGACGGGGAGGTGACGCATCATGTCGGCGGCGGCGTCGTGCACGTTCATCATGAGAACCATTGTAGTAGAGTGGTGGCAACTCGTCAAGCGGCGGGGTGCACGCTGGTGCACACGCTGACTAGGAATCGGGCGGGTCGGGGACGAATTCAATCGGGAGCGGCGGATCGAGCCGGGCCAGGATCGCCTGGACGACGTCGGGCGAGAGCCCGCTCGTGTGCGCCGTGATCGCGAGGAGGACGGTCTCGCGGCCGCCCTCCCACGCCCGGATCGCCCGCAGGAACGGTTCGAGTTCGCTGTCGGGAAACTGCGCCGAGAGGGTGAGCGTGATCACGGGTCGGTGAGGTCGTCGACGTTCCGGCGCAGCGCCGCATACTCCTGCGTCCGGCGCACCGCCGTGGCGCGCCACGCCGCCCGCTCGGCCTCGGGCATCTGCTGGACGCGCGTCCATTCCGCTGTCGCCGCGGCCTTGCTCATCTCGCCCCCATGACTCGACAGGATCAGCAGGAGCAGTTCGGCGTCCGGCGTGAGGGTGGGCGGGGCTGGGCGCGGATCGTCGCTGAGCATGCGGTGGATCGCCCGCGTCATCGGATCGAGCCGCGCGACCTCCTCCGCCGTCGCCACCCGGTAGCCGATCGTCGTGACGACGAGGGCGCTGGCGCAGTAGCCGCAGAGCACGACCTCGCCGAGCCGAGGGAGCGGCGCGGGATCGGCGGGGTTCGTCGTCGCGCTCGTGACGCGACTGATCGCGCCGCGGCAGACCGGACAGCTCCGGGGCGTGAGGTCCTGTTGCGTGACGAACACGTCCTCCGGGTCGGCCATCACGGGCACCCGTAGCCCTGGCGCATCGCGAGCATCGCGCCGAGCCACCCGCCGAGGAGCGCGGTCAACACAAAGAGGAGCGCGATCAAACTGCGCCGCGGAGTGACGAGCGTCGTCATAGGAGAGCCTTTCTCAGTTGGATCCCGCGCGGGACGCGCGGTCCTGTGCGGCCATATAGGCCGGGAGGTCGCTGCCCAGGTATCGCGCGCGGGCGTCGGTCATGCGCGCGCGCGTCTCGGTGTCGAGCGCCGCATACTCGGCGTCGGTGAGCGGCCGGAGCGTGGGCCCAGCCTCGACGATGAGCCACCGTGCGCAGTACATGCAGAGCGTGAGTTCGTCGGGCTCGGGCTCGGGCTCGCCCTGATCCTCGGGAGTCGCCGCGAGGAAACAGTTGATCCGATGGTGACAGACCGGGCAGGCGATCGTCGTCGTCGGGCGCGTCACGCGGCGACCGTCGGCGCGCGGAGCACCGTGTGCACGCGCGTCCGGATCCAGGGTCGCCCGGTGCGCGTCCGGATCCCCTGCGCGGTGAGTTCGTCGGCGATCGCTTGACACGAACAGCCCGCCGCGTGGAGGTCGTGCATCACGCGGATCGCGCGTTGCTCGCCGGGGTGCGGTTCGAGCGTGCGCCCGTCGGTGCAGAGCCGGAACCCGAACCGGATATTGCCAACGCGTTCGCCGCGCGCGCGCTTGACGGCCAGCGCCGACTTGGTCCTCGACCGGATCAGCGCGCGCTCGTACTCCGCGAAACAGTCGACGAGCTGCCGCAGCAGCCGCGACGCGGGATCGTCGGCGTCGGTCCCCTCCCCCGCCGACGAGACGATGCGCGCGCCGTTGCGTTCGGCGAGCCGTTGAATGATCGCGACGTTGAACGTATCGCGCCCCAGGCGGTCCCGTTTCGCGACGACGAGCACGTCGCCGCGGCCGAGCGTGCCGACCGCCTCGACCAGCGCGGGCCGCTCCTCCAGCGGGAGGCCGCCCGACACGTCCGCATCGGTGTAGGTCGCCGCGAGCGGGAGCCCGAGCCGGAGCGCGGTCGCCGCGATCGCGCGCGCTTGCTGCTCCAGGCCGACGCTCGCCGGTTCGAGCTTCGAGAGCCGCCGGTAGCCGACCGCGCACGGCGGGCGCATCATGGTTGCCCCCGGATCGCGCGGATGACGGGGTCCCCGCCGTGCTGCATCGGCCCCCGGATGACCGGACGACCGTGCACCAGCACACACGTCTCTGGGTCGTCGTCAGGCCAGCACTCGGTCCCCTCCTCGGCGTGCTCGGTCATGTGATCGTGCCACGTGTCGATCGCGGCCTGCATCGAGGCTGCCTCGACGTAGTAGTCCGACTCGTGGAAGTGGATCGCAAAGAGTTTGAGTTCGTCAGGCATGGTCGTCGTGCTCGGATCACGGCGTCGCGGCGTCCCCCGCGGCGAGGAGCGCGCGGACACTCGCCCGCACGATCGGATCGTCGAACAGTTTGAGAATGATCGCCGAGACGAGCCGCTCCGTCACCGCGCCGGAGAGCCCCGTCTCCTGCGCGGTCTCGGCGCAGGCGTCGCGGATCGCAAAACGCACCGTCGCCTCGGCGAGGCGATCGGTCACGATCGCTCCTCGACGCCGCGCGGAGTCGTCCCCGCGCGCATCCGCTGCGCGACGCGTTCGGCGAGGTGGCGCTCGGCGGTGAGGATTTTCCACATGAACCACGCGGTGATCTCGTGCGCGACGAATCCGAGCGCGAGCGCGACGACGAGCGCCACGCGCGACCCCTGATAGACGAACGTCAGGATCGCGACCATCGCGGCCGCGCGCGCGACGGTGGCGAGCCAGGACGTTGGCGGGGTCATCATCGGACGAGCCCCGTGAGGTGGCTGGCGAAATCGAGCGACACCCGGCGCAGGCCGGGCACGTACGCGATCGACCCCTGATAGGCCGGTCGCACCTCGCCCGCGCTCGTCAGCTCGACGTCGTGCTCCTCGACGTGCATCGCCGTCACGTAGCCGATCGACTCGTACGCGTCGCCGACCTTCATGTACACCGTGCGTCCGACCGGCGCGAACCCGATCCCCGGCACCAGCGGCGGGTGCCCGATGAGCACCGGTGTCTCCGGCACGAGCTGCGCCGTCTCCTCCGCCGAGGCGAGGGTGACGAGCGCCGTCCCCGCGGCGACACTGGCCAGCATCCCGTGCAGAAATGTGCGTCGCTCCATCGTCACTCCCCTCCGGCGTCGCCGCCGCCGCCGCTGTCAAAGTCTGCCCCGCCGCCGCCCCCGCCTGACTCGCCGCCGCCGAACCCCTCGAACGCGGCCGGAGTCTCGACCTCCGCCACGGCGGGCGCAGCGTCGGCCGGGAGCACGTCCGGCGGCACGTCGGCGAGCGCATTCAACAGCCCGCCGCCGAGGTCCGCCAGCGGGTCGTCGACGATCACCCGGTCAGGCTCAGCGCCGAGGACCCGCGCCCCCTTGTACGGGCACGGCCGCCGCCCCTCGGGCGACTCCATCGGCGCGTGACAGTCGGCGCAGCGGCGACGCCGATCCCACCGGTGCCCGGTATTGCGCGGCGGCAGGCTCATTGGATCACCCGTTCGAGTTCGTCGGTTTTCGCGAGAATGGCCACGCCGAACGCGCGCGCCTGCGCCGCGGACATCGTGACGAACGAGAGCCGCGTGCCGAAGTCCAGCCGCAGACTCGCGGTGGCGTGATCGATCGAGAGCAGCGCATTCAGCCCGCCGCGGTCGTCGGGGTCGTCGCCGACGGGCGGATCGCCGGTCGGCCCGATCGCGAACCGGAGATCGTTCCGGGCGTCGCCGACCTCGATCGCGCGGAGGATCGTCGGGCACTGGTGGAAAAACGCGCGCCCGGCGGTGAGGAGGTCCCGGACGATCGCCCGCTCGCTCGGGGAGAGCGGCGCACGCGCCGTCGACTGGAGCAGCCCGATGAACGTGAGCATCTGATCCGCGGTCAATTTGACTCGACAGGCGAACCCGTCGAGCGTGCGCGCCTCGCGCAGGATGTCGTTGAGCACCGCTTGCGTGTCACTCATGTCCGTCCTTTCCCGCATCGAGCGGCGCGGTCCACTCCTGGAGCAGTTTGCGGGTCACGCCCATCCCGGCAAACGAGAGACGCGCGATCGCGTGGTCGCTGTAGCCCGCCTGCCGCAGCGCGTCGATCGCCGCGACGGCGCGCGCTTCGCGCCGCGTGCGTAGCGGGCGACGGTGCTCCCGGAGCGGGAGGCGATCGAGCGCGGCCATCGTCACCTCGCAACAGCCGCCCCACCCGTAGCCCGCGGCCATCAGCGCCGCGACGGCGCGGACGAGCCGCTGTTCGAGGTGGGCCGAGAACGACCGGACGAGCGCGAGCGGCATGTCAGTCGCGCCAGTCGCAGACGCCGACGGCCGCTGTGAGCGGCGTGATGACGCGGTGATCGCCGAGCGCCACCGACCAGATCGTCAGGTACATGTCCTCGCCCGCGGCAATGCGCGCGCGCTCCTCCTCGGTGAACGTCCACCGCGTGATCAACTGCCCGCGCGGCGTCGCAATCGCGGGGAGGTCCCGGTACTCGCCGTGCGGCCCGTTGACGACGTCGGCCTGACAGCCCTCGGGGAGCAGCGTTAACGGCACCCGCGGATCGATCGCTTCCATGGCTGGCCTCCTTAGTCCCGCCAGTGTATGACGGCGACGGGCCTTGACATCGCCTCGACGACCCACTCGGCCGCCGCCGCCCCTTCGATCTCCTGCTCGACGAGCATCGCTTGCAGCACGGTGCGCGCCGCCGTCTCGTCGAATGCCTCGACGATCGCCACGTCGCCGGGCACGCCCGACCAGCGGGTGATCTTGAAGACCGGGAGGACCATCGCGCGCAGGAGGAACGCGCGCCGTTCGGTGTCGAGCGCGAGCGAGACGAGCGCGTCCGCCTGGGCCGATCCCGCCGGTCGGGCCATCGCGGCGGCCACTTTCGCGGCCATCTGGTGCGCCGCGTCTTCCGCGTCCGTCGCCTGCACGCTCGCGATCGCGTGCCCCGCGCCGTGCACGACCAGCTCCAGGACCCATTGCTCCGGCGCGTGGTCGAATTGCCGGAGGACGAGCGGGGTGAGAATGCTCGCCGCCGTCACGGCGTCACCGTGATCTCGCGCTCGCCGATCTGCACCCCGCTCGCGCGCACGAACCCGCCGGGCTCGCGGTTGAGGATGCGTTCGGCCACGAGCGTGGCGAGGAGCGCGCCGAGGGAGCCGCCGCCGCCGGGATCGCTGCCGGTGCGGGCGAGTTCTTTGCGCACGGCGAACAGCGCGCGCTCCTCGCTGAAAAAGTCTCGCGCGACGAGCTTGAGCACGCGCCCGCGCACCGTCGTGCCGTCGACCGGGAGGATCGTGCGTTGCACCTCGACGAGGATCTCCGGCCGCCGGTCGAGAATCGTGAACACCTCCGGAGCCTCCGCCAGGAGCCGGGCCTTGAGCGCCTGATAGAGGTCCTCGTCGAGCGCGTGCCCGTTCCCCGCGGCGGCGACGGCCGCCTCGGTGAGGGCCATCGCGCTGGCCATCGGCGGTAGCGCAGGCGCGGACGGCGGCGGCGCGGGTTCGTCCTGATGGTCATACCCCTCCGCGCCCTCCGCCTTGCGGTAGACCGCCGGGCCCGGCGGCGGCGTGCGCTCGCGTTCGAGGTCCGCAATCCGCCGCTTGAGCGCCTCGATCGCCGTATGGTGCGCGGCCTCGCCGCGCTTGAGCCGTTCGTTCTCCTGCCGCAGTTGTTTCGCCTCGTCCTCGGTCACGGTCGCCTCCTCGCGTCGCCGCTCGAAGATGTCAGGCACCTCGAACGGCTTGATCAGCAGGCTCGCGTTGACGGCGTCGAGCTGTCCCGTCGCCACACGGCGGGCGTCCTCCGTCATCATCCACTCCGGTTGCGCGTAGACCTTGTGCACGTGCGTCGACCAGCACGCGTAGAACTCGCCAAGCCCGAGGCCCGCGATCGCCGCCGCGCTCGGCTTCGCGATGCCCGCTGGAATATTTTCGCGCGTGCGCTTGATCTCGTTCGCCTCGCGTTGCACGCCGATGAGGATCACCGGACAGGCACGGATCGCCAGCTTCCACACGCCCGCCAGATCTTGACTGTCGATGTAGACGTAGTTGCGGAGGCCCGCGCCCTTGCGCACCAACGTCTCGAACGCGAGCTTGACCGGCGAGCCGCGCTGCTCTGGGAGAAATTCCCACGCCTCGGGGATCACCGTGACGACGTCGCTCTCGTGCTCGTAGACGTGTTCGAGGACGGACCGAATGATGAGCCCCTGGAGTTCGACGCGGTACGGCGCGAGGTCCATCACGTTGAGCCCGTCGCGGATGATGAGCGGCGCGGGCGGCGGGAGTTGCGCGATTTGCGGGAGCACGAGATCCAGGTAGCCCTCGATCTCGGTATAGATGCTCTCGGGAAACGTCCCCACGCGGGCGGCCGCGCGCGCCTCGCGGACGGCGAGTTGCACGTCGGCGAGCGTTTTCGTCGTGCGGCAGACCTTCATCAGGAACGATCGGAGGAGCTTGTTTTTCTCGCCCATCGTCGCGTCGATGAGCGAGGCGACGAACAGCCAGTCGGCGCGTTCGCGGAAGTACGGCGCGAGACGGCGGCCGCGGGCGAACGACTCCTCGCCGCGCTTGGTGACGAACGTGATCGCGCGCTTGCCGCTGCGCGCGACGAGCCCCTCCAGCGCCGTCGTCTTCCCCGCCTGTTGACTCTGGCCCGTCACGCACGTGTGCGCGAGCGGGATCGCGACCCACTCGCCGGGGCCGACCGTGAACCCGAGCGGGACCGTCTCAGCGACGCGCGCCCGCGGCCGCGCCATTAGAGCGGCTCCACCTTGGCGCGGAACCGGTCCGCATTGAGCCGCTGGAATTCTTTGAACATCGTCTGCGCGTCCAGTCCGCCGAACAGGTCGGCGGTTTCGAGGAGCGTGAACGTCCATCCGGGGCGATCGAGCGCGAGCTGGGCGAGCGCGAGCAGAATCATCTGACGCTGACTTTCATCGATCGTGACCGTCGCCCCGTCGCCGGGCATGTCACTCGATCTCGCGGAGCGTGTACCCGGTGGCGGTGAGGAGGAGGCCGAGCTGCTGGGCGAACACCGGGCTCACGCGGCGGTAGTTGACGAGCGGCCACGGGCGCGCGACCCCGCACGTGCACGTCTGGATCATAAAGTGCGTGTGCGGGTCGCCGGGGCGACGCGCCCCGACGTCGATCGGCGCGTGCTTGAAATCGATGTCGACACGCCAAATGTGATCGTGTTCAGTCATTCGAGCCACCCGCATTCTTTGAGCGCGCCGCACTCCTCGCACAGGAACCGGCGCGTGAGGTAGTCCTCGGGATGCACGATCCCGGCCCCGCACGCGAGGCACGGCAGCACGATCGGCGTGCCCGCCGGTGTCAACGATTGATCCGCGATCGGATGCGCGGCGCTGTGCGCGCGCCGCTCCGCCAGGGCCGTGAGGGCGTGCGCTTTACCCTGGACCGTCGCCGGGAGTGGGAGCGTCATTGCGGGCGATTCTATTCCTGATCGCGGATCAGCCAGCGCGCCAGCTTCCCGTCGGACCCGACCTGGACGCGATAGCCGCGCGGCACGAGCCGGTTGTGGCGGTCCAGATGCACGACGGCCGCGACGATGCCGACCACGAACCCGAGGAGGATGCCGAGCGCGAACGCGGTCATCGTTCAGGCGTCGGGTTTGGGGAGGATGAGGACGTGCTCGCTCTGGGGGAAGTGTTCGCCGAGTTGCTCGCGGAGCATCGCGATCACGCTCTCGCGGTTCTCGGGGGTGTCCGGGAGGTCGACCAGCGCGAGGAGTTCGGGGACGCTCCAGTGAATGTTGCCGTCGCGGTCGAGCCAAATGCCCGGCGCGACGCGCGTACTGCCGGGGAAAAACTCGCGGGCGTGCGCCGTCTTCGTCATCGGGCGCACGGCGTCGAACCCCGACCGATCCGGCGGTGGCTTCGTGGACATCGTCACATCTCCGGCGGGCCCGCCTGGATCGCTTGCCAGATCCGATCCTCGTCGCCCCAATCGAGCACGGCCGGGATCGCCGCCTTGGCGACGTGGCGCACCTTGGGCTGCATGGCCGCGACCGTGAACCCCATCGCCGCGACCACCGCGCGCCGCCCGGCGTCGTCCGCCCGGCCGTAACAGTCGACCAGATGGACGAACGCGACGAACGCGGCGTAGTCCTGCCCCGTCATCGGGCCGAACACCCCATTATCTTTGAGTCGGTCGAGGACCCACCGGGGCGCAGTCTGACAGATCGGTTTCTCCGCGCGGGTCGGGAGGCGGCTCATTCCGGTTTGGGAGCCCACGCGCGCCCGCCCTCGCGCATCACGCGCCGGAGCCCGTCGACGCTGAGCCACGCGCGGCCCATCTGGCCCCAGCCCACGCCGAGCGAGGGCGTCAACCGGACCGCGTCGCGGTCGGGATTGTAGTAGACCAGCGCGACCGTCGTCGGCTCGACCTTGCCGTTCGGGACGAGATCACCGTCGAGGTTCGGCGGCGTCGCCGGAAAGTCCCCGGACACGACGACCGGGAGCCCGGCCTGGAGCGCCTTGAGAATCGCCGCCACGCCCGACAACTCGCGGCGTTCGCCGTCCCACGGGCGGGCCGGACGGCGCGGACGTCCCCGCCGCGGCCGCGGGAGGAGCATCGCGTCGACGGTGCGCCATGCCGCCCCCGGTGCGGTCATCTTTTCGTCCCGCCGGTCGAAGATCGGGACGGTCCGGTTCGGACCAGGGCCGGGCGGTCTGCGGCGCGCCATCAGGCGATCGCGCCCACCGCGGGCGCGCCCGTCTCCGTCGGGCCGACCTGCCGCGCACGCGTGCGATCGAGCGCCGCCTGCCGCAGGGCCTTGAGTCGCTTCCGGTCGTTCGGGTCGGGCTCGACCTCCATCGTCGAGGCGTATTGCTTGATCAGCTCACACAGCACGTCGCCGCGCTTGAGCGCGAGCCGTTTGCTGGCGGCCTTGAGGAGTTCGGCCAGTTCGGGCGTCAGACAGAGCGCGACCGGCGTCCGCATCTTGCCGGGGAATCGGGTGTACGGCCCCATTGGCAACGCGGGCGGGCTGGGCGTCTGGGTCGTCTCGGCCGCCGGATCGGCAGTGGCGGCCGTGGTGTGTCGTTTCGTCATGGCTCATTATACTACGGTAGTGGATGCGCAGCACGCGCACCCGCGCGCGCGGTCTTACACC
>Ga0137394_10000483_pt1 | contig 27783 bp, 27 predicted proteins | sample czobulk116metaG_FD_108278 | JGI IMG/M metagenome (GOLD analysis project Ga0137394, IMG submission 108278) | Vadose zone soil microbial communities from Angelo Coast Range Reserve, California, USA - czobulk1.16 metaG | ecosystem: Environmental > Terrestrial > Soil > Vadose zone | place: USA...
ACGCTAGCACATGTTGTATGGTTGACAAAAAGTTGAGATTAGTTAGATGTTTCTTAAGAGCTTCAGATAGTCAAAACCAGCCCAATTATGGTCGATTGTCAAACGTCCGTCCATTGGACTCCCATACCTACAGCGGCCCTCCGGGTCACCAGTGGGAGTGCATTTGTGCCTGTGCAAGGGCACATTCAAGCTGCAAGCTCAACATCAGGCTTCAGGGGAAGCGGAGGACATACTTGAAGGTGGGTTGCTAACCTGCTTCAAGTTGACTGCACCCGGGCCTATACAAGACAAATCGGCACTCTTCACGCTCCTGGCACAACGCTCCGACTACGTCTCTCCACTTGCTCCGGCGCTGCGCTACCCCCGAGGCAGCCTGCCGCTCGTGCAACGGAGTGTAATTCCGAAACCCCTGCGACGTCGCCCGTGGCAAGTCCGAGTCAGGCCTCACATGCCAGTGAGCGGCCCGGCCCCTTCAGTCCATCACCCTGAGAAAATTTCCGACAACAGCATTTCTTGTCCAATCTACGCGAGGGACCTGCCACCTCCGAGTGACTCTCGCTCAGCCCCCACACCCCCGGGGTACCGCAACCACCCAGACTCTCCCATGATCTAATCTATCAGAACGTACTAGTACTATATTTTGGGTCTGCAATCTATCTATTCCTCCGACCAGGCACTTACTTTCCCTTCGGCTTTCTCGGCCCCACGGTTCAATGCAAGTCCCACTGGCAGATCATGCCGTCACTCCGGAGACTGTTTATCTCCCAAATCTCAGGGAGAGGCAACCAGAGGGTCAGGAACAGTTGGTGTTCATCGGAATCTCATACAGCGACGGATGCCCTCCACCCACGAAAATGTTGGGTTTCATGGTATTCTAAGCGGCCAGAAATCACGACATCCCCACCCTCTTCCAGGGGTCTGGCCGAAGGAATACAAATGTGCTGTATTAGGGCGGTGGCTTATTCGGAAGGTTCTTGATTGATGCCTTTCACAAAGATATGCCTGCGTCGGAACGAATGAACGATAATGTCAAATTGGATTCTCCATACTAGGAAACCTAACTGTGTGTGGGTCCCCCGCCCAGGCACCGGCGAGGTTCAGAGTACGAGAGTGATGATATGACCTACGTCACAGTTGCTTGCTGGCGCGGCCACGGTAAGCGTAGCATTAGTAGTAGCCAAGCGCTAAGTCTCGAGATCATCACAATCGATTCCCCTCCCATGGCTCACTGGCAGGCTGTGCACCAGGGTTTCAAAGATCGCCAGGTCGTAAACTTACGTTCAATACAGTACATACAAGGAATAATACAGTATCGTTGTGGGCCGGCGCAAGCTGTAGGGCAACGTTTGCGCCCATCATGCATCACCTATCCATCTATCATACATTTGTCTGTGCTCGGTGTATGATCCCCAATCGTCACGACCAAATCTGTCAACCAAGTTCTTTCGACAGATAATACCCCGTATCCTTTTAGAGGACCTCCGAGGACCGAAGGCCGTGCACCCCAAAGTGGCCTAGTTTGGGAAAATTTACATACCAGATGGGGCACAAGTCTTCCATGGTTCGAGTGAAGGCCGCCACCGCCACAATCTTAATCTTTGAAACAAGTTTATCACGTTCCCAGCTACCCCGGATAACACCATTTGGTTGGGTGTCTTTGATTGAAAGCCGTATGGAACGTCAACCCGACTCTGCCGACTAAACCTCATACAGTCAGTCGTATGCACGACAACAGAAGTTCTGAGAACGAAGAATCGGGGCACCTGTTTTCAAAAAAACCTCGAATCTACAACAAAAGACTGTGATCTAGGTGTCATCCTCCCAATTGTCAGGAACTGCCTCAGTGCTGGGCGCTGTCGCTGGCGCTGCTTCTGCTGCCACCACTGGCTGGACGAGCGACTGAGAGGGGGTAGTAGGCCGGGATACGCGCTCCGATCCTGTCCAAGCCGAGAGGCTATTAACGCTCGGAGCTCCGGGTGGGGGTGTCCCCACACGCGGAGTTGTGAGAACTGAACTCCAGCCCCTGCTGGCTCTCGGTGCGCCGGAGCTCGCAAGGGCAGTGGAGGGTAGAGAAGCACGCGCAGGTGCACGCAAGTCGGCGAGCTTTCCAAGCGTTGCGCTCGTAGAAGAAGATTGTGAGAGGAGGTTCGGGGGTATGCGCGTGTCGATGCGACGGGTCAACTGCACGCTGCGATGGGGCTCGCGGTCAACCATCTGCGTGTCGATGCGGTAAACGACTGCAAGCTGCGAGACGCTCAGTAAGGGAGTCGTCATGTGGAAAGTTCAAAGTAGAACTCACATCATGGACGAACTTGCGTTTGGACTCAGGCATGGGGGGCAGAACCTGTACCCGCTTGTCAGACGACACGAACCTGCGTTATCCAGACACAGACATGTTAGTGGTTTTCCCTTGGTGCACAAGTCAAACCTCAAAAGCACACATACTCAGCAAAAGTCTTCTCCACCAGCTCGACGAACTTTCCATTATGCCTGGTAAAGGACACGAGCTCGTCCGAATACGTAACGTTGCGGTTCGTTTTGTGTGTGTCGGGATTGATGCCGAGTGCCTCTGCAAGGCGGGCGTTGCGCTTTGCAATCTCGCACTCGTTCGTACAGCGCGGGGTAAGGGCAGCCTCGCGCCCGGCTGAACTGGAGGCGCACCTCCCACACAGCACGGGCTGCTGAATGCGTCCACAGGCACAAGTGATGATGATTGTTGCGCTGCACGGCTCTACTTCCGGGCAAGCGGAGGGAGCGTGACAAGGCTGGGTGCACGGGTGCTGTACCGGAAGACTGAACGTACCGGTGTCATTCCGAAAGTTACGTCTCACAGTGACAAAAATGATTACGTACCAGAGCTTGCGCGGTTTCCCGCAGACTGTCGTACATGGAGCACATGCACCGGCATGGCACAGTTGCTCGCAAGGATGGAATCCACATCCGAGGGGACGCCCACATGGCTTGCCGCAGGAAACCTTCTCTTGTGAACAACGGATATTGCTGACTACCGTCTTTCCACATGCGCAACGCTTTTCCGTGAGATAAACACACGCGGGACACGGCGTCGGGTCCTCGTGGCATAGATGAGGTGCCATCGGGTGTCCACATGGAGGAGGGGGGCGAACACACGGGTAAGAGCATTTCATCTCTGTTCCGCATGGAACAGGAGGCTCCAGTACAGTTCGCCCACAATGACAGATAACCTGTAGATCGTATGAGCACAATCAATTGGGCGCGGGATAGGTGAATGGTCATATACCTCTTCAAACGAGCTTAGGAAACAAGGGGGACATGGTCCTCGATGGTCGCGCTCCTCACAATGATGGTTCCCACAACTCAACGGTTTTCCACACATCATATCGCACAGATGCCAACCACCTGCGTCTACAGTTTCTGCATCAACGCCGTTACCAGTGACCTTCTTCTTGCCCCTACTAGTGGGATTCAAAATGTTCGCAAGCGGACAGCATAGACGAGTACATTGATGATGACCACACGCGCGCAAGGCACCACAAGGCTTATTGCACAGGAAAGCCGTTGACTCTGTTTCTGCCTTCGCGGCACTGCAGGAGGTCGACCGCGTTGTTGAACCGCAACGACAGGGCCAGATAAGTGTGACCGAACACGGGGGACATGGACCCGTATGGCATGACGCGCCGCAGGTATGCGTACACCCGTCAAGCGGTTTCTCACATAGAGACAAACACGTCGGAATCGGATCAGTACAGGTTGTTCGAATGAGCTTCGTGCTGTGACCGAAATGGGATGTAGCGGCTGCATCAGAAAGGGAGTATTTGCCGCACGGACAGCGAGTAACGACTGAAGGAGAATAAGGGCACTCGGGGGCTTTGAATGACGGGGGATGGCACGACTTTGAGCATTTGTGGATACCACAGTCGAAGGGTCTGAAATATAGGATTTATTCCTGCAGTTGACCGAGAACGGAAGAAATACAAACCTTTCACACGAATTGTGACAACCAAACTTTCCGGTCCACGACTCCTCACCATCCGCCATGAGGATTTTGCATTCCTTGGCATCGCCCTCACCGCAAGCGATCGTTCTCATCTCCTTGCCACACCAGCATCTCGCTAGATCAGTTACGGTGCATGGGATGCATTCGCCTTCGTGGCAAAGTTCCTGGCAGAAGTGGTTTCGACAGGACAAAGGCTTCCCGCATTTGCGTCCGCAAGATCGGTTTGAGGGGAGATTGACCTTTCCGCCAGTTGTCGGATTGGCACGAGAGCATACAAGTGCAATAATCTCCTTGCTACAATGGCATGGATTCTGAATGGTAATCATGCACGGAGGACAGGGACCAGGGTGGCAAGGAAGAGAGCAGGGGTGCCCACAATGCCGAGTGCGCGAGCAGGAATTTCCGCAAGAATGAGGAGTCGCTAATCGGGGAGGCTTTGGGTCCTGTGCCGCACCGCAGAAGCACCTGCGTACCGTATCAGATAAATAAATGAATGCATACGTGCCCTTACCAAAGACTTACCAGTATTTACGCGGCACGATCTCGCGCCTCGACTGACATCCCGGGCACCTCCATTCGCCCGTCTTCTCCTCCCCGCGTGCTCTCCAAGCCTCTTCCAAGTCCTTCACGCTTTTCTCCGCCCAAGGATGGATGCACTTGAGATGGAAAGTGTTCCAACAAGACTGCGCTTCTTTCTCTTCCCTAGGCGAACAGGACCACGTAGGTTGTTCCGGCCGAATGAGATTGAAACAGATCATACATTCCGGGAATGGCGGGTTGGAAAGTGAGAAGGTGAGTATGGAAGTGAGATCGTCTCCGGCGGGTGCCTTATCGCGCTTGCGTCGTGGGTTGGCGTGGCTGACTGGCGCTTGTGTGCCCGCCGTCACGTTGGTACGCGGATTTGATCGGCCCGCACGACGCGAATGACCCGATGGTCCAGAGTTCTCGTCCAGGGCGTGCGGGGTAGCTCGGCCTTTGGCCAGGTGAGAGAGACGATTGCGGTTGTTTGAAGACGTGCGGCCAGACGCAGACGCAGGATCTGCAGATACTGCTCGGTCGGATTGGGGATGGATAGATGGTGCATCAGTCTGTGAGGTTACAGGTGATGATGAAGACGCGTGTGGCTCATCCGCGATTGAACCCTTCGGTTTAGGTCGACGCCGACGATCTGTGATCCGGCGATTTGCTCTGTCGAAGCCAGTTTCATCTCTGCCCGAGGAGTCACTGTGATTGATAGGCCTCTGGTCTCTATTGTGATTGCGATGTGGATCCAGTCTGTCTGTGCGTTCTATATTTTGATTCACGCCGATGGATTGTTGTTGGGTTTGAGCAGAGGGGGTAGATGACATGCGAAAGCAAAGGAAGAGCACGAAGTGAAGTGTGGGCAGGACCGCGTTTATGACTCGAGCTGACCAATACGATGCTGACCAATCAGTCACGCTGCGTCACAGTCACAACATCCGGAGCAACGGGCACGGCATCGCCACCAGCGTAACTCCTGCCAGCGCCATCATCGCCATCGCGATCGTACACACAGGTACAGGAAGGACTTCACTTCAATTGTCCGCATTTTGGACAGATATCTTCAAAGGCTCCGCGAAGCTCGTTTAGATAGAAGCCCGAGTCATGGCCTCTGCGTACTATGAGTTTTACCGTGGTTCATCGTACGTCCTTCTTGTTCGTCTCTTCCCATGTCGTTGCAGAAGACGCCGTGGCTGTTCAGCATCGGAATGGCCCTCACCGACTCCCTTGACGAGCTCATCACCAGTGGAGCGATTACCCCCCAGCTTGCAATGAAGGTTTTGCAGCAGGTGCTCGAGACTAACCCCCACTCCGAACGTAATAAGTATAACGTCTCTCCCTAGTTTGACAAGTCTCTTGCAGACAACATGGTCAAGCTAGTCAAGACAAAGACCACTTTGAAGGCACGTCATTTCATCTGTTCTCCTCGTGGCTCAGCCGCCGACCAGACTGTGAACAGGGTCATCTCCATACCTACCGATTGTGCGATGACGTGTGGACGTTCCTGGTGAAAAATGCGTCGTTTAAGATGGAATCGAACGAGCACATCACGGCCCCCAAGATAAAAATCATCGCATGTAAGAACGGGGACGTTATCGAGGCTGGGAAGAAATAGAGTCGGGAGGAGCTCGGAGCGCGCCACGCCGTTGGAACACTCCAGTCGTGCTGTGTGATACCGTATATGCTATGTATTCCGCTCAAACTCGCGTCCCATATTCCATTCGTCGTCGCCTTGCTCTGCTCTACGATTTGTGTATATTTATCTCCATTCGCGAGCTCTCCATTTCGGCGCTTTGTGGCTCCGGGATGTCCGTAAAGGACAAAGCGATGGGCCGGTGATCGTGGTAGGGAATCCAGCGAAAAATACAAGAAGATGAAGCGAACAGCCAAGTGAGGCCGCGGGAAAAGAAAAAGGAAATCTCAAGGGTTGAAACGACGGCGGGTCATCTGTTCTGCCCCTGGCTACTTCATCCTGCAAGGCCCACCTCGCCTAGTCTCTTTTCGGTCCTTCTTTCCCGATTCCCCTTGCCCATCTTTCGTCTTCCCACCATGGCCTTTCAACCATTCGCATGTGAGCCACCTACGCCCTCCTCTCTCGCCCATGCCCGCCGTTTCCTAGACGAGACTACCACGTTTCGAGCCGACCTCGACCGCAAGATCGAAGCTGCCGAAGCGCAACTGGCTCAGATCATCGCAGACTCCCGCTGCACCATCAAACAACTCCAGCGTGAACGCGAAGCTCTGGATGAGAAGATATCTCGCGCCCGCGCCTACATGTCGCCCATCCGGAGGCTCCCCTCCGAGCTGCTCCGTCACGTCTTCATGATGAACTTCGACGAGTATCCTTGCTGTGCTTGGATCCTCTCATCCGTCTGCTTGCAATGGAGGCGTCTGGCGTTGTCCATGCCGAAACTATGGTCAAAGGTGTGGCATCCTCTTCCATCTCTGCTTTCCTTCCAGGTTTTCTTCGTGGGAGCTTTCGTGGGCCTGGCCTGGCCGTCCCAAGAACATTCCCCGCTCATTTCCCCACTGAGCCTGCCTTATTCTATCGCGTTATCGCACTTCCCGTCTGCCAGCGCTCCTTCCCCGGTCTCACAGTCATATCTTTTTCGGTTTTCAAAAAAAAAAATCGTTGGCCAAACTGGCGGTTGTGTGCTCCACATTTCGTGCACCAACCTTCCAAAAGCTGCCCTATTGGCCATCGATTGCGGGCGCAGAAACAGTGTCTTGGTACCGCCTCGGTGGACTGGGTCCTGGACACAGTCGTCCTTCCTGTTTCGCTAGGACTTCTGTCCCGATCCAGTAATTGCACACCCACAAACACGCGTAGAGCGTGCTTTTCTCGTGTTCATAGCCATTCCCCGGGCTCGCCCTCGGGAAAACTGCCATCTTACCTCTACCTCATGTTTGCGGCGTGGATTTCCTCCGACGCCCTGCCCGCAGATTCGCCGTCGCTGACTTACGCCGTCTTATAGATACGCCTCGTCACAACTCCAAACGCATCAGCGGATACCATTCGACTTTGGCTCGAACGCTCAGGAAACCGTATCCCCCTCGACGTCGAAATCTTCTTGCATGTGCCAGATGCTGTAGCGAGCACCCCCACTCCACGGTCCCGCACGCGCTCACCATCTCAATGGCCTACGTTTCTGTCAAATAATGCAACTACGACAACACATTACGTTCAAATTCAAGCTTCGCAACCCACGACCTCCATTCAGATCGTTCCGTCGACCCCTCCGATCATAATCCCTCATTCGCCACCACACTATGATTGGTCTGGCGGCCTTAGCCCTCCGCCGCCGCCGCCACCGCTCCCGTCGGCTGTAAGTGCAAGCAACCAGTCGCGGGCCAGCTCTCATTGGGGACATATCGTCATCTACTACTTGGTTGAGCAAATGCACAGATGGGAACGATTCGTATTCCGATTCGACAGACAATTTCCTTCTTGGCAGGCACTTAAGTCGGTTTCCGGTGCGTCTTGACAACTTATTGAACAGATGAATACTAACGGACATGGGATGCTGAAGGACCCGCACCGCTGCTGAAGGAATTCGAAGTTTCTTGCGCGGAGTCGATGTATCACGGCGAATGGCCATGGCTACCAAGTGCCAACCCAAGCACGGAAGTAGTGTTACCAAAGCTCGAGACCGTTACCCTTCAATACACACCTTTCAAATGGTCGTCGCCCATGCTACGAACAAATCTACGGTCCCTGAATCTGAGGACTGTGCCTACCACCAGCATCCCTGTGGACCGCGTCCTGCATATAATCTCGAATAACAAATCGCTCGAGGATCTGTCATTGCACGTCACGACGGTGCTCAATCCCGTCCTTCCGTTGTCACAGACCACACTGCCCGAGCTGAAAACGCTTGCCCTCGGCGGGCACTACCTCATGGCCTCTCTCATCGAATCTCTTGTCACTCCCAGCCTCTGCAGCCTCACCCTAAACATCGACGCGCGCGATCCGATCGACGACAGCATATCGAATCTCGTTACGCGATCGAGCCATCCGGCAATCCACTCGCTCTCCATCGCATATGGCTCGAACGGACCACCGTTCTACGGAGGGCTCATCGCGTCGTGGGGCTTTTTGAACGACCTCAACCATCTGCGTACGCTGCAAGTCAGTGGCACGCCTCTCGATCCGCTCTTTGCCATGCTTGGCACACCAGAAGAGGACGTGCCTGGAGTCATGTGTCCATTCTTGGAACACCTCGCGTTGCGGGGCTGCCCAGCGCACTCGGATGGCATCACGAAGCTCGTGCAGATGGTCGATGCGCGGAATCCGGATAGCACACCGCCCTCGGGCCCAACCTCTGCGCTTGGTGGGTCTGGGACACCAGTGAAGATGCGCCGGCTGGAGATGTACGAGTGCACGGTGTTGGGACAGGATGTTGTGGCTTGGTTGAAGAGTCGTATCGACGACGTGGAGTGCGTCGATCCCCCGTTTGAACGGTGCGAGTATTCTGTTGTATGTCACTGGCCATGAATCGGTGTTGATTGTGTCCCGTCGTTTGCTTTGGATGCGTAGGGCCCCCCACAGTCCTACTTATGCTTATTTATGAGCGTTGTCCTCCACTTTGTTTGCAGGATCCGTGGATGTGTACTATAGTTCGCAGTCTTGATTTCATGTGGGTAATGTAGCACTTCTTTCCAACTGGGTTCCCCACCCTCAGCTATACCATCCTTGTATTCGTTAACTTTTTATATAATTTTTTGGTTTGCTTGGCTTTGAAATCTCACGCGATGATTGGTGACCACGTCTCTCCTTGGCATCGGCGATGACTGTGGCTCCGATCGTCGACGGAAGGAATATAATGGAACGGGTGTGTTAGAAACTCTTGGCTTGTGATTCTCGCACCCAAGCAATTTGGCAGTTGAATGCTCGGTATCGTTGTCCATATGGCCCGAAGCCACGCCAAGCTTCCTTAGCGCATCCTTACTCGCTCTAGCCTCGAAATCGACCCACCGAGTCTCGCGGGCCAAGCCAAGCACTTATGAATGCAGGCTTCCATCTGAACGAGCGCCAAGGATCCGGCATGCCGGCAATGCGCAAGGCAAAGAGCTTGCAAGGCCCACATAGCCAGAGTTGGGTGGGATATATGCGGACGGGGGCGACGGAAGTGGAGTTGTGGCCCACGCTTGATAAGGATTGCGGTTGGCCGTGTGTCGAAGCTGTCGAGACCGTGTGAGATATCCGTTCCGTTGATGGGCAACTGATAAGACCCGGAAATTAGACGCGGCGTGTGACGTGGTCAGGTGGACGCTTGACACTTCTCGAACTGGCGCCCTTACCAACGGCGCGAGAGCTGAGGGAGCCAAGACGTACGGGCGGGGAGGGCGCATGCGGGGGGAAACATTGGGAATAACAGAAACGGATGGGTTTCGATTTTTATAAATTCCACAACATAGTGGTGGAACTGGTCGACCGCGTTTGATTCTCCCCCCCAATGACTCGGATCCTATGGCACCCGCCACACAGGTTCTCGTGATCGGTTGGGCACGTTCGATGTGATCCAAACAAGTATAGCCAGTTTAGCGAGCGGCGACGAAAACTCAGGCTATATCCTCTTGGCTTGTCCCCCCACTTGCTGTTCTCCCTCCCGCGCGCAGCTGATGCACGTCTGTCATCCGTGATTTGAGTTTTACACTTACACACATCTTACATATCACGGACGCGAGACTCCCCGAACCCGTGGTTTCTTTTATACGCTTGCTTCTTCTTCATCTCTCCCTCCCCACCCACCCGTTAAAATTCAAACGGCATCTACCTCCCCCCACCCAATTACTCATCACTCTCTCCCCCCCCAGCCACTCGGTGAGCCTACACCCCACTGACCGTAAATTTCGAATCGACATTTCCCCATTTGCCCATCACAACAATCAATGTTACACGACGCTTCTGCGGTCGTAGGCGGTTTCTCCGAGTCGTCGCTCGAAACCCCAAAACCCCCATTCTCCCAACCCCTATCTTCGTTCGCCCCCAACATGACCTCCGCGAATCACGCCGAGCCCGAAGACGTCGTCGAGTGGGACTGGGACCTCGAAAATGCGGATCGCAAGCGCGAGGCCAAGGCCGATTCCGCAGTCCACGGTGCCCCGCCGTTCCACGTCGACCGGAACGTCCTGAGAGACGTGATAAGGGAAAAGATCTATCGGGTGGGCAGGATTGAATTTCTGAGCTCCGGTACGTCGTGTTGCTTCCTCGTTCCCTATGCCCAAATGGCTCAAAAGCACCGCGCCCTGATGCGCGCCGCAGGCACCTTCCATAAAGTGCGTTTGTTTGATCTTCGACCCCACTTATTCACTCTCCGTTTATCGATGTGGTGCGCTTATGCTTATCGTTGGCCTCTAGGCGTACTCCGTCACATTAAGCGATGGCCGTGTCGTCATTGCGCGTGTCGCTCGCCGGTTCATGCCCCGTCGTAAGACCGAATCCGAGGTGGCCACTATGGAATATATCCGCACGTACACTTCTATCCCTGTCCCAGTCGTCTATTTCTACGATTCTAACCCGTATAATCGGCTCGGGGGCGAGTATATCATCATGTCAAAGGTCCGTTCTCTAGTCTCGCTTAAAATCACGTGATCTTATTCGTGTTCTATAGGCCGAAGGCGTTCCGCTGTCTTCCGTATACCAGTCCATGTCATATAAAAGTCTCATAGCTTTACTCGATAATCTTGCTTCGATCATTATACCCCTCTTCGCCCATCGATTTTCAAACATTGGCTCGTTATACAATGGTCCACCACCGGAGTTTAACACCCATCCCCCGACAACGAGGCCGTCTTCGATGCCCACCCCCACGCCTTCCTCCTTGTCACTTAATTTCTCATCCCTTCTAACTCCGACCCCTACGGTACACCCTCCCAGAAGCATCAGCCACTATTTATCACCACATAAATCAACTGGGGAATTCCACGTTGGCCCTATCGTCTCATGGCCCTTCTTCGGTTCTAATCGAGGTGATCTCGTTCACCCAACGGAAATAGATCTCGGTCCCTGGCCCACAACTCGCGCGTACTTCCAAGCTTGCGTCAGCCGCGAGATTCGGGGCGTCATCCGAGAGAATGAGGGCAAGGCAGCCCCTCACCGCCTACACCTCGACCCGGACGAGATTCAGTCCTCACGACACCATCACTTACAGGCCGTTCCCGGTGACCGTAGTGATGACAGCGACGAGTGGGATATCGAAGAGAGCGAGGAAGAGTGGGATGGACCTGGCGATATGATGTACCGTGACTATCGACGCCATCAGCGAAGCACCTTCCTGATCGCTCATATGAACCAGCGGGAGCAGAGTGTACGAGAAGAAATGGGCAGGTGGAAGGGAATGATGGAGGGACTAATCGCGCTTCTTGAGAACCCCAGCGGACGGCCAGAACAATTCTCTTTTGATCTTCATGACTTGAGTCTGGAGAACATCTTCGTTGACAGCAAGGACCATTCCAAGATTGTAAGTCTTTCGCCTCGAGACTCCCTCTAGCTATTTGCCTTGATACTCACTATCATTTTTCTAGGCATGCGTCATTGACTGGGAGTCGACAACGATTCGACCACTCTGGCAGTGTGCGCATTTACCAGCCTTTCTTCAAGCAGGCCCATTCCTTTCACGACGCTTCCGCCATGCAATCAAGCGTATTGCAGAACGTGCTCCGCAGGGTTCACAACACATCATAAAGTCACCCGACACTGATCTGTCAACGCTTGCAGCTGAATGGCTTCACTACGAAGTGACTGGTGCACACTTGCGGCATGCTCATCGATGCGCTGAATGGGATGGATGGGAGGAAGGCCTTGTCGACAGCATTCTCGGACCGGAAGACCAGGAGGAGGACTGGATAGGCGAGGCGCATGCGGTCGCCCTCGCAACTGCGCCAGACAACGCCAGTGAAGATGACGACGGTGACGCATGCCCGAGTGCCGCCGCAGATGATTTAATTAAACCACTAGGCATACGACGGAAGCGTCGTCCAGTCTCGCGGATAGCAGCGGAGGAAAAGAATCGCGAGCGCGTTCTTGCTACTACGGGGGATGAGTGTGGTGGACGAGGGGGGGAACTGGGGCGCAGGCTCGAGGCTCTACTTAGTATTGATGAAGATGGGGATGGGGATGGGAAGGGATCCGTAACGCGAACCCGAATCTCTGTGTGGGATTCGGAGCACGAATCGGAATATGAAGCCGAAGCTGAATGATGTGGGTGGCAGGCCGCCCTGGACAGGGTCATTGGCGAGTCCTCTGTTTTGGTTCTGGATTGCTTGTTTTGCATTGGACTCGACTGTCAATTAATGGGGTTCTCGCCTCGATTGTTCTACACTTTCTTCCCGCAATTTCTGTATTTCCTGCTAGTGCGATGTATTCCTACATAGTTAGTACGTGTAAGTACTCAAGTAATCTTGTCATGTCCGCGATCATTTAAATGAGCACGTACCCTTGCCCTTCCAATAATGGCAAGGACCAGGGGTGAACGACTCGCAGGGGTCTGGCACGAGGTGCGTGATCCAGACCATCTGTCCGGCAAAATCTAAATTACCGTCGTATGTGACACGAGTTGGGCGTGCGGGTGGAGCATTACCCGATTGTAATATACTGTTTTACAAAACGAGGCTGAGAGAACGAGAAAGTGGTACAAACACTGAACCGGTGTATCGTAATGGTTGCATACAACGAAACTGAAACTGTGAAAATCAAAACGTCGGCCCTCCATCGGCCCACTGGCCGCATTCGCGTCCGAAGCTCGTCCGACAACCCACTCACTGGCACTGCACCCCTGTTCGCCTTTTTTTTTTTTTTTCCCTTTCGTTTTGCTTCCATTTGCACTTCGGCCCGCTGAACCTGTACTAAAGGAAGGGGAAAGAAAAGGGTTGTGCTGTGCCAGCGCTGCGCCCTTTTCGCTTCCGTGAGTTGACACATGTCTGTCTCCGTCACCACCCCACCAACAACAACCATTACTAAGTAATGTGCTGTAGTACCGTAGTACCGTACTCGTGCGTGCGGGGCCGGTGCCTTGTATCTTTTGTTCCACACCCCGCTCTGCTACTTGACTTGCGCCGGTCGATGGTGGCACCCTATGTGGCTGGCTATTACACATGGCACGCGTCTGGTGTCTTTCGGTGGGCTGTCAAGATCGCCACGAAAAAGAAACCCATACTGTAAGCGTGCTTCTTGGGCTGGAAGCACCGGGCAGTCGAGCTAGCGGGGCTGTATCACGTCATGCGCCTTGTCAAAGGTTCGATGTCTGTCATTGAATACGTGAATACACAATGTTTGCGTAAGGGACTATAAATGTGCGTACTAGAAGGGAACAAATAGGTCCCGAGCACTGCGACCATACAACGCCCTCCGTTTAAATGACACGTCGGACAGATCCCCAGAGAGGTGAGATGTGGATTGGATTCGAGAAGGAAAGGACTCGGAGCAGCAGCACTGCAGAGCCAGCCACCAACTCACGCCGACCAAGGCGATGATGACGGCTGCATCTGCGCCCAATATAGTAATTGAGAATTCGTGATCTCACGAAACGGGCTCAGGGCGATCAGCTCTTGTGACAGTGGGGATAGATGGTTAGACTTAGAATCGCCCGCGGAAGCGTAGGCGGGGGTGCAGGAACAGATAAGCCGGGCAAGTGATTGCCTGGATCAGATCTAATCAATCTCATCACACGGCGCGCGTGGAAGGTAACCGCGATTCCTAAAATGGCGGGTCCAAGGGATCTTGTCTTTACACCGCGGCGACTAAATAAACTACCAGTAGTAAACACTGGATAGCGAAATATGGTGGTGGTGAGCACAGGGGCATACGATCAGAGAGAATAAGGTGGAAAATCAGTGCCTATGCCGAAGGCAAATACTGAGGAGGAAGAACGTATCTCTACTGTAAGCCCCAACATGTACTAGAGCCGGCGCAAGAAAAACAGGGGAGTACCGCATCCTAGTAGCCTAAGTTTGCACCCCGTGTTACGATGAGCCAAGAAAAGTCAAGGCTTGCGCAGGTGTGCTGTACTGCAAGAAATTCTGAACTCAATCCTAATCTGTAAGTCTCCTTCTGCGATAGATCGACAACTCGGAGTGAATAAAAATAAAAATAAAACTTTACTCCATACATGCCAGAAATCGTGAGGCTACGATGTCATGGGGTTTCTGTCAGCCTGAGGTCGTCAGGACTAGGTGACGGAACACCGGAATGCGATGAGCGTTGGAGTGCCTAGCAAGTTGGTAATTCGTATTGTGATGTGAGTCACGGCACTCGCATAAACAAGTGAGCTCGGTGGTCAGCACGCCCCATATGATAAGCTATGCCCCCAGGGCACGATGGGTTCCTGAGTAATGGATAGCGTGTGGATAAGATCATCAAGGCCCAGACAATCGTATGATATAATCCTCCGCGGACCGGATATTGACCAAATGTGAGAAATTGTATCTTTACAAGGTAGGAACTTGGGAACCACCGAAGCGGGTAGCCACGTAAATCAAGCCGGGTGGCGGACGGCGTTCAGCATTTTCGAAGGAAGCAGGTCAGCGCCATGAATGGATGAATGTGGAGAGTGTCGGCTTGAACCCGGAAAAAACTAGTCCATGAATTGAAGGGGTCAGATTCCAGGGTTTCACCATTCGAGGAGTTCGACGCATGTGGAGAGACGGAGCGCCACTGGCATAGCGCGATCATCAATACAAGGCTGAAGACAAGACTAGAGCCAACCAAGACGGGAAGGTGGATAGACTAGTAAGGACTGAGATGATCAAGTCATCCGAGTCGTGTTACGAACGTCGCTTGGTGTGATCATCTTGTTCAACGTTTGATTATCGTGGTATCGTTAGTGATTCATCCGCTATCACCGATAAACCCGACAATACTGATTCTGGCTTACCATCCTTGAAAGAGTCATCCACGTGGAACAAGCGTGTCCGCGTCTGCGGCAAAGCCTGAGATCGTCCTTGTGACCCTCGTCTCCACGCAGCGCCATTGCCGATCCCCCTCCTCACCTTGCAACTCCACCACCCACCGAAAACACACGACTGGATGGTTTTGTTGGAATGGGGGAACATACAAAGTGCGATCAACGTGGCCCCAAATCCATACTGTAGTTGGTTGGGTAGTCGAAATTATATGAATATTAGAGCTCGCTCGCTCTACTGCCCTACTGAAGGCTGAAGGTTAAAACGTGGCACCTCGAGGACTTGGGTCCGCGGCTCCTGCAAGTGCCCTCGCAAGGCTTTTCGAGGACATCATCCAGTGTTCTGCGCGCACGTCACAGCTGATCGATGGTGAGATAGGATAGGCCGAAGACAGGACCTGGATTTGCGGCCGAATCACCACCTCACATCCGAGTCCCCCGGAGGCTTGAAGAAAGCGTGCTGCCCTCAACCAGGGCCTGGGCAATCAATTTGGCGAACCTTTTTTTCATTTGGGGGTTGCCTTCGGAGGAAAGGGGGCCCCATTAAGGGTGGGATAACCCATGGCATAGCTTGCAACCCGCAATTAAAACATGAGGCAGAATATTTTTTTCAGGACACATCGCCACTAGACGCCGGCTGATGATGACCCAAGCCCCAAGCCTTTCAATCAGGATTTGGCACCTCGAACGTGCTTTAGGTTCACTCATCCCATCCCACACCAACTTTAGCCGAACGCCCGTCGCGCCATATAAAATGCCCTTAATCTCTTACTAGATCTTACTTCTCGAAGCGAAGTACAGCCATGGGTCCGTCTTTCTGGTTCCGATCACATTCGCTATTCCCAACTTGCAGACCTTCCCCGTAGATGCAATCTTGTCTCAGTGGGGGCGAACCGTAAACCCGTCTCAGGCACCCTACTCCGCGGAAATTCACGGGGAAAAAATAAATGTTCACAGAAGGAGCGTGCGCGTGAAGGATTTAAATTGCGAGCGGGTTGGCCAGTCCTCTCAGCAATCGAGGGCTGTCTCTCGTCTCCCCGGCCTCCCTAACTGGGCTTGTAAATCTCTGTGTACTTTAGCCTTTACATCTCTCCGAACCCATGGTGTATGTCACATACAACATACCCGACACGGGTCTTCTTGGCCTCTTCTCCGTGGGTCATCTCTTTCTCCGGATGATGATCCGCACCCGCTGACATGTCGTTTCCCTTCGCAGACTACTCCGCTGTCCGTTTCCAACCTTAGCATCCTACTTGTACTTATAGCACTTTCTTTCATCTCGCCCTTCATCTTCCGGAGAAACATCGTAGACAAAGATGGCCACCCTATTCCACCCGGTCCACTCTTCCGCTACGCTTTCCTCCGTCGTTACCCAGAGCGCGCTCTGCGGGCTTGGTCGAGGACTTATGGGCCAATCTTCTCTGTCTGGATGGGCAATCAACTCTTTGTCGTGATCTCGGACGCTCGCGTCGCCAAGGACTTGCTGGTCTCCAACAGCGCGATCTTCTCCAGTCGTAGGCTGTACTTCATGAAGAACCAGACGATACTTCATGCCCGCGCAATCACGGCGACCCCTTACAACGACACATGGTGAGTTCACGAGAGAGAGAGCGTTGTGTGACGTTGTGTGACGTTTTTTTGGTGCAGGCGACAGCATCGCAGGATCGCTATGCAGCTACTCACACCCAAGGCCATCCAAGGATACGCTTCTGTTCTCGACTACGAGGCCCATATCTTGGTTCGATCGATGTATTACGAAACGAGGATGGGCACAGTACCGATCAATCCGGCCCACTTCGTTGGCCGCTATGCCCTGAAGTACGTGGCCTCGTGTTCATGTTTCATCCTTGCGTGGGAGGACATCAGAAATCTGATAGATGCGATGCGCGTCACTTTGCAGTAACATGTTGACGATATCATTCGGCACGCGCACAGATTCCACGGTAGATCCCCTGACGGAGCACGCTCTGGCTTTGGCCACTGAGTTCATGGATCTCACAGGTAAAAACAATTTTTACAAACCACTCTCTCCACTTTGGCGGGTCAGGGCCCTGATTGAAGTTCGGTCCTTCAGGTCCATTGTCAAACATTGTCGACTTTATCGAACCACTCCAACGGCTCCCGACTCGCACACGATCACGTGGCCGTCGGCTCCATGACGGGATTTTGGAGGTGTACGGCGCCATGATCATGCGAGTGAAAGCGCGCATGGACGCTGGGGAGGACGTGCCGGATTGCCTCGTCAAGACGCTGCTCCTGACGCAAGAGCAAGAAAAGCTGGACTGGGAAGATCTATGCATGCTATCTGCCGTGTTCACACTCGGTGGCGTACACTCCGTACGGACCTAACCATATCTGTCCTCTCAAAAAGCCGACTAATCCGGGAATTACCGTTTATAGACATCGGGCGTTATCCTCTGGTTCCTGGCTCTCATCTCGTCACATCCAGAAGTCCTAGCACGGGCCCACGCCGAACTCGACAAGGTGATTGGCCGGGACTGCTGGCCGAGTGCGGAAGACGAGCAACAGCTTCCGTACATTCGCGCCATCATCAAAGAGGTACGTTTGTTCTAGCGTCGAGAAATCTCGGCGATTTCGACTGACGCTTCTCACGGCCTTCTGTTCCCTTTATGTCGATAGGTGCAACGCGCCCACTCGCCGTTCTGGCTCGCGACGCCGCACTTCTCGACCGAGGACTTTGTATACAATGGGATGTACATACCGAAGAACACGGGCCTCATCCTCAACTGCTACGACATTCATCACAACGAGGAGAAGTATGCGGACTCGTAAGCAAAACCCCCACAACCTCGCGTCCTCGATCGTTCGGGCACTGATTCAAAGGGGAATTCGCCCCGCGACAGATTCGCTTTCAACCCTGAACGCTACTTGGGCGACACATTGACCTGTGCCGAATCGAGCAAGCTTCCCAACGCAATGGACCGTGACCATTGGGCGTTCGGCGCAGGGTACGTACTATTTTTTTTTTCAATGCTCATCGACCTCATCTATCTATCTATATCTATCTATCTATCCCTCATCGGCCATCACCGGCTTCTCGTCGGCTTCCCTTTCTGATTTGTTTGCGCCGCAGCCGCCGCATCTGTCCGGGTATCCACGTCGCAGAACGCGAGCTGTGGCTCGCGATCTCGCGGTTGCTGTGGGCGTATGACATCCGATCGCTGCCCGACGAGCCTATCTCCCTGGAGGAATATGAGGGCGAGTCCGGACGCACACCACTGCCGTATCGCATCACTCTTACACCGAGACACAACCGAGTGCAGACGTTGCTTGAGGCGGAGAAGGAAATCACGCTGATGAAATTATGAAATGACAGAACGAGCGGAGAGCAAGCGCCGGGCGTGAGAAGCCGGACGCTTGCCTTAAACGTACCTTTGCACGCTTCCTTTCCCCCTCACGTGTGTACATTAATTTAGTTTTGGATCTCCGTTGTTGCTTTTCCGGTTTGCTTTTTACTTACGATGGTACTTACCAAACATGATGTCCCTCGCTATGCTCGCCACGCTCTACCTAATCCTCGTGTTCGGCTTGTACAATCTTTGTATTGACGTATGTGAAAGAGATGGCGCCACGCCCTGCGCGCCCCTGCACTTATTCAAATCAAGAAGCGATTGACTTCTCTTCTCTGGCAGCCTGGCCTCGTGTAGTTTCAAGTCAATGGAACTCATGGCCAAATTTGATGGAAGGCACCCCACATCTCCATGAGGGTTTGTAGAGCGATGCCGTATAGGGTGGTGCCGACCTCCGCAATTAGGGAAGCAGCCCACATGCAATATCGCGACTTCCCCACGCACGGCCAAGTATATGTTTGCCGCTCGGTACACGTGTCGGAACACGCGTACGCGCAGGCCGCGCCCAAAGGTCACTTGATAATTCTGGTTGAACATCGGCGCCCGGGAGGTGGGAGTCTGACGTCTTGTCGCCTGCGCACGTTCAACCCCAGCCGTAGGGCTCGGGGCGTAGCCAACGTAGCGGATAATAAGCAGCGTGTACCCGTGGGTTTCCTGCGGGCGCAGTTGGCTTAACTACACCCGGGCTTCTGATGTGAAAAGCTGTTCATTGTCAGGGCAAATTGTCTGATCCCACGAGAAGGCAACGGTGGGTACAGCACAGCAAGGGGCGTGAAGGACATCAGAGGCATTTGTGGGGCAACACATGCGTAGAGCATCGCTTTCGTGATCACATTTCTGCATCAATGATTGATTCTGGTGAGATAGTGTAGATTGGGGAGGTACAATGGATGTGCCAAGTTTGGGAACGGAGTAGGGGATCAGTGGGGGGCGTGGTCTCTTGCACGATTTCTGCTGTCTTGAGATTTTTGAGATTCAAATCGGTAGAGTCGCTTCGGAGTGTCCAACAGACCAATACTCCAATCGTGCGCCCTTCATAGAATGTCAAATTGTGATCAAAGAGTCACTAGTCACTTTCGGGCAGGAGGCTGACGGCGGAAAGATCGGCTGTGTCATATGGTTCTGGATCCATCGGAGGTGTTGGTGTAACATCTCCCAATACGGTTAAAGACAGTGAACCCGACAGATGGATAACGACGGTAGGAATCATGGAATGAGGTTAGGATTGGGGAGAAACGTAGTGGAGGGTTGGCTGGTCGCGGATCCTTTTATATACCACTTATCAGTCCAGACTGAGACAGAGAGGTATGGCCTAGACATATCTTATCTTCACGGACGCTAATGAAGGTGGGCTTGGATGAGAAGTCAAAACGCGTAGGGCGATCAGCCGTCCGAATACCGGAAATGGGATGCCTCGAACATTCTAAGGACGATCGTGTGGCTGATATCTGCACATGCGCAGTGCTAGAAAGTATCTCTGTCCGCTTGCCAGATATGTCAGTGACATGAGGAAAAAAAAAGAAATGGGGCACAGACGTGGTTTGGGGTATGAGTGAATATCGGACGTCGTTGTCGTCGGCCGAGGGTAACATCAAGTTGGGGTGTCTCGTGCGGCTGTCGCGTGTCGCGTGCATGTCACGTGTTCTGTTGTTCTACTCGTGTTCAACTTTGTCTTGTTCGTTCGTCCACAGAACAGATCGGCTCTCTGTACAGGCCACGGTCGTGTAATGGAGAACAAACCGCCGTTCCCCGCCTCTTCCCACCTCAATCGCCCCACATCTCTTATGCACCCCTTCCCTCTTTCCAAATCTTCCCCTCCCAAGCGCGACGCCACACGCATACTCACGCCTCACTACAACCAGGCCGTCCCTTCCCCGCATGACGTGTTCGACACCGGTCTGTTGACACCCCAAGCCTCACAGAACACCGTCGACTCGGATGCCGCAAAGTCTCTCATCAGCCCTCCTCCCGAAGACTCTGCGCCAGCCGGGACCAGCCGCCAATCTGTGCGTTTTAACCTACGCGACCTTGCTTTCACTCACCGCCGCTCTTTGACACCAGTCCTTATGGATCAGAGCTGGTTCGGAGCCTGCCTCGACTTTACGTCATGTTGCAAACACCGGCAGTGCATCTAAACGCAAACGGTCTGTGTTTCCCTCTTTACAAGAGGTCGGTAGTCCCCTTCAACCTCAACGGGTGGAAGAGGCTAGTCCCAATCCGAAATCTCGCAAACAGACGCGTAGAGCTCGCTTGGGATCAGATGTAGGCGAGTCGGTCTCTTTCATTTTGTTTTTTTATTGTTCGTTGACGCAGCCGACACTCACGTTAGAGGACGATGTAGGGAGTAGCAGCAGTCATCGTCCCTCCGCAAACATGTCTCCGGTTGTGAGAAAGCAACGTCAGAGCCATGCTCCCCCTCCTGAAAGTTTCGAGCCCAATCGCTTCCGGCGTTCTTGCACTCCGACTAAGTCTCAGCGCAGCCCAGGCCTCCTTCGTTCTCCTCACGCAGACAACGGCAAAGCAGACTTTATACCTCCCATACCTTCTCATACCCGTCAACATCTGTCCCTGCGAGCCAGATCTTCCACACCTATTCCCGTCTACGAGCCCCCGACCGAACGCTTCACACCTCCGCGTGAAGTAATTCGACCTAGTCCACGTGTCTCAAAGTCCAGTAAGCGCAAGAACACCCTCAAAGTCACGATCAAGAAGGAGCCTCCCGACATCGATCTATCTCGCCTTCCTCCCCCGTCGCCGACGGATGACCCCCTCCTACTTCATGGTCGTCAGCCATGTCCACGACCACCAATTCCAACAAATGCCCGCCAAACACCGCTGCTCGAGAGCACACCTCCCGGCCCCGGAAAACAGTTATCGCCTCTCAATCGCTGCGCGCTCGATTTTCCCCTTCCAGGCATCCCCTCCGATGTAGATGACAACGAGGACACCAGCATTGTCGACCAGCCGTTGTTCAACATTGATCCAAATGGTGACGACTCTTGGAGTTCGTCAGACGGTGGTAGCTCAGAGCAGGAGGGGGAATACACCGGCAAGTTTCGCGTCGTGCATGTACCAACAAAGGCAGATCCCCCGACGAGCATGACCAGGGAGAGGATTGAGCAATGGGGACGTCCGATTAGTCCGTTCCCTCGCAAAGGTAGTCCCATCCCCGAAGTGGTGATTGGTGATGACGAATCCAGCGACTTGGATCTCTCACTGGAGCAGCCCCAGTTCCATATGGATCGCCGTGTTCCAGAAGCCGTCGAGGACGCGCAAGAAGACGCGCAAGAGCCCAGAAGCGAAATTGAAGGGCGGCAAGAACAAACCAAACCCACGGAGATATCAGTGACGGAACGCGCATCGCCGGCTGAAGAACTTGCTCACGACAATCACGTTGAAACCTCTTCCCATGTCGAAGTCCCGCACTTGCACCAAGAACGTAACGATGAAACGAGCGAGAGCTTCGGGGGATCGCCTACTTATCCCCAAGAACACGTTGTGGTGGACATTTCACCCGGAGATGAAAGAATGAGCCAGAACGGAAATACGCCGGCTCAAGAACGAGACGAGGTCATTGCCGAATCTGATTCTGTTGCTGCCCAGCAAGAGAACCTCGTTTCCACTGAAATTTTCGATGCGCGCCTTGACAGCGGTGATGAGGGCGAACTCATCGGAGAGGAACCGGCGGACGAAGAGATTGTGGATCGTGCGTTGTCCGAAGAACCACCATCGGCAACGTCACCGCAACAGCATTCATCCGGGCCGCAATTAGTTGAGGAGCGCGTAGAAGTCGATGAACCCATGGCCGATTCCTTGGATGCGGAATCCGAGGGGGACAGCAGCGACGAGAGCGACTTGAGTGTGGTCAAGATTGTCAGCGACGACCCCTGGGCTGCCGCACGGGCCGCTGCAATTTTGAAGCAGGTATGTTACAACTCCCATAGACGTATTTATCCCTTCTTATATTGTCTGCAGCATGACTGGGATCTTGTCATGAAGGCCGGTGGCAAGAATCGTCGTTCGAGTACGGTGGAAACACTTATCCGCAAGGCCCGGCGCGCGGACCTTGCAAGCGCTGGTGTTTCCAAGTCGTCGTCGCCTGCTCGTTCTGCCCGTCGTTCGTTTGGTGTCGTCATTGACGGGCACGTCGTGATGACTGGTAGTCCATCAATGACGCTTCCCGAATTGCTACACGAGGCCGAATCTGAGCTCGACCCTTCAACAATCTCAAGACATGCAGAGGCGGATTTCAGAACGCCCTCCCCCGCACCTTCATCTTTTCGGCAACCTGCGGCTCCGTTGGTAATTGACACGGATGGGCCCCGAGAATGGTCGCGGAGTGATTGGAAACTGCTTGATGCGTGCTTTACTGATGCAAGACTCGAAGTTGGTGAAAGATGGGGCGGTGAGGGGGTGTTGGGCGACGTGGATGCAGTCGAGCTCGAGGACGTTGTTCTGCGATTCGAGGATATCTTTGGCGGTACAGAGGTGGTCGCTGCTCTCGGTCCGGCGTTTGAGAGGTACGTCTGTTGTGTTTATCTGTCTTTTCTACTGGTCTCAAAAATCGGCGTTGCAGGGAGGATATATTGAAACGAGCCAAGGCCCTGCAGAAGAAGCAGCGTTCCGGGCAGGGTGCGCCACCTACACCGACGTTGCGCTTCTCGTCGGTCTCGTCGACGCCTACCGTCCCAGACTTCACCCCTGTGCATCCCGCGCGACAATTTGGGGTCGATTCAACGCTTCCGAGGCTCGCCGCCCCAGCGTTCGAAACGCAGACTACCCCGCGACTTCCGGCGTCGCTCATGGCCCTGCGTTACTCGCATTTGCTGGAAGAGGCGAGGTCACTGAGCAAGCAAGACGGTTCAGAACCCAGCTCCCCGGTCGAACCTTTTACTCCTGATGGTGAACTCGTGACTTGCGTGACATCACCAGCGACATCAGATCATTCAGTGCAGGAGATTCCCCCAACACCATCGATGGGTAGTCGGATGAAAGGATTTTTCTTCTCCTACCTTCCCACCCTTAAGAAGAAGACACGGACGCAGAAGACGTACGAGCCCGCTCGACCTGGCCTGCCTCTTCCTCCGCTGGAAGTGTTGGAGAAGCCACGGGGCCCAGTGATGACACCCCAGCCGAGACCTTTGCCGCGGCCGGCACACCCGAAGGACATCGTACATCTACAGCACGCCCCGCCACCTACGCGCATCCCGACGCTACCTCGAGTGCCCCAGCGATTGGTCGACTTGCGCCCTGTTTCTCAGCCTCCGGTGGCGTCGGCGGCGATCGAGATACCCGAGGGAAGGAGAAGTAGCGGTGGGAGCGTGAAGGACCTCGTGAACAGCTTCGAGGAGATCGATCGGTCGAGAGAGATCGAAGCTCATGCTTTAGAAATACGGAGACAGAAGAGCGCGAGGTGGCTGGCCGCCAGTGCGAAGACTGCAGCAGCGACGACGACGACGACAACGACGACGAGTAGGCCGGCGTGGAGGTGAACATATAAGCGATATAACCTGGTCAATGTATTATTTTGCATCTACGTACTGTTATTTCGCTTTGATATTGATGTTATTTTCGAATGGATATATGCGGTGTATATGTCCGTGGACCGGTGCAATATGAGCGAGTGTGACGGGACCTTTGTTTGCACCTTACCGCCAAGGCAGATGTCACTCTTGACTGACCCAGAGTGCGTATCTCTACTACTAGCATTTATCCGGCTCAGTACCGCTAATAATCACCCTCGCGATAAGTCTACTGATACACAGTCTACGCTTGGGCTATCTACGCAACGTCGTCGAAGACCCCTACGGACCCCGCCTCATCTCCTTCAACCCGTCCTTCCCGGCCAACCCTTACATCACCGCAGCCTCCCTCGCAGACACGACAAAATGGCCCGAACTAGGCATGATCCCCAGCCCGCCGATCTCCCCAGACAACTCGGACGGCGGTAGCGGCAGCGATGGTGAGGGGGGCCCCACCTCTGCGGGTGGCGGCGGCAGCGGAAGCGGAAACGCAAGGCCGCGCAGCATATCGGGCTTTCCTGGCGCCACGGGCCTCAAGTATTCGTCTACGATCTTGGGTCCGTCCCGCACGGGCGCGTTGGGCATGGGCGTGAGCGGACGTCGGAGACACCACGTCTCCAAGCCGTCGCAGGCGGGATCGATCGCTGCTGCCGCTGCCGCTTCTGCTAACAGCGTGCAGGACCATGAAAAGAGTGAACGTGATACGGTGGGGACTAGTGCGGCGAGCACGCCAGCGACGGCCAAGGCTACGGTAATGTCCAAGTCGCCGCCGCGGGTGCTGCAGCAGGAGCAGCAGCATGCCTCGGCAACTGCGACTGCGACCGCGGACGGACCGCCTCCTCCTTTAAAGCCCGTCTTTGTCCCGAAGTTTAAGGGTGCGGCGGAGATGGATGAACGGCGTAGGCTGAGGTTGGAGGCGCGACGCGGGGTCGCGGCTGCGGCTGCGGCGGCTGCGGTCGGTGGTGCGGCTGGCGTTGCTGCAACTGCTGCGCCCGAGATTAGGGTCGTTGCGTCGTCGGAGAGGGAGAGAGGTGCCGCGGTGGATGTGACGTCTTCGGGCGAGGAAGGGGGAGGGGAGGATGAATTGGACGAGGAGGATGAGGACTCGTTTTCGCAGGTCGAAGACGAGGATTTCGACGACGTCGTGGATGTCGGCGTCAGCGTCGACATTGACGAGGACGGGTTTGACCCGTGCGTATTCACTCTGGCTATCTCTCATTCCCTACCCTCCTCACGACTGCCGTTTTACTTTCCCGTTCACGTACGCGCGCACGCGTCGCCAGCGAGTTCGCCACGACGCGCCTGGCGGGCGTGATATCCGACAGCGTCTCGGACGGCCTCTCCGGCGTCACCGCGAGCCTATCCACGTCCAACTCCTTCAACATCTCCTCCCCGCTCCCACTGCACGCCCGCAGCCGTGCGCGTCTGAGCCCCGTCACGGAGGGTAATATTGCCGGTTTGTCTCCTTCCTCGCCGCTCTCGTCGTACCCCACCGACGCCGCGCGCGCGAGCGAGCCTGGCTTCGACATGGTCACCCCGCTCCATTCACATTCGCGCACCTCTGAGTACAGTCATCATCCTCCCTCTGCCGCCAGCGGCAGCGGCGCAACGTCGACGAAACACCCGAGCAGACAGCACAGGCGCGCGTCGCATGGGACGACTGGCGGTAGCCATAGCGCCGCGACGCATGCGACGCACGCTCCCGGGCCCGGGCCCGCCGCCGAGGAAGACCTCTTCGCGCGGCAGAAGGTGCCTTCGCTGCAGGTGTTGCGCGCGGGAGCCAAGTCGGCGCTGAGCAGCATGATGGCGGCGTCCAACACGACGAACCCGTTCTCGGACCTTTACTCTGCCATCTCCGGCCGCGGCGTCTCACCCGCGGCGTCGATGACCGCGACCGTGTTCTTCCCGTTCACGCGCGAGCCCGCGGGGAAGCCGATGGCGCTTAGCGTGAGAAGGGACGCGACGGTCGAGGAGGTGCTCGGGTTCGCGCTGTGGAGTTATTGGGAGGCCGGGTGGCTCCCCCGGTTGGACGAGGATCCGAACGCGCCGGAGGAGAGGTTGAGTGCGGTTGGTTGGGTGATGAAGATTGCCGAGGACGATGGCGAAGTGGACGAGGACTTTCCTAGTGAGTCGCCGATCGCCGTTTTTCGCTGAGGGCCATTGTACAGACCAAAAACTCAAACCACTCGTTTCTTCTCTAGCCCCGAACAGGGAGTTGAAGATATCCAAAATCAACTTCGACGCGTACGCCGTGCTGGAGGCTGACTCATCTCAAGGTCCGTCGCAACAACTTCAAAATCGGTTTTGTATTTTCTTCTTGCTGATGTCCCTTCCAGTACAACAAAACAAGGTTATGGAAAGCAAGATACAGCGCAGTCCATCGCGCGTCGCCAAAACCAAGAAGACAGACGCGTCCAATTCGTCGCTGGCACTTTCCTCCACAGTCGCCCCGAGCGCGAGCACGAGCGCCCTAACGCCTTCGACGCTGATCAACACAGTCTTTCCTGGGTCATACAATTCGTCGGGCCCGCAGATATTCCTGCGGATCCGGATCCAAGACACCGTCGACGCAGCGCACTTGTACACCACGATCTCCGTGTACGTCACATCATCTCTCCCGCCCTCCTTATTCTTCTCTTGCGATGCCTGAACGAAAACGATAACAGCTCGGCAACGATGTACATGCAAGAGGCGCTGGAGATGGTGTGTCGGCGGCGGAGACTACAAGCAAAGGAATACGCGCTGCTCCTCTCGGAGATGAGCATCCTCATCCCGCTCGACCGCACCGTCGCGAGTCTGCAAGGCAAATCTGACCTCAGGCTCGTGAAGCGCACCATGTTGCCCCACATGGGCGTAGACGTCAGACCGATCGGTCGGTCGACAGACCCGAACGGTGCGTCGCTTCCTCACTTCCTTTACCATTACTGTGCAAGGGCGTCTTTCCTGACTATCATTTTTTATCGTCATCATCGTTAGCGTCGATCTTCAAGCGCATGTCTGATGTGCCAGACTTGGACTATAACACCTCGCAAGATTTCACGGCCGCGTACAAGGTCAGCCGAACCGTCCAGACTTTTCTTTTTGTTGGACTGGCAGCTTTCTGATCCATTCTTTTCGTTGGATTTGCAGAAGTATACGGTGTACAGAAAGATGCCGATGATCGTCGGGAAGCACGAACGCACGCTCGCGATCGACGGGCCATATATCCACGTGCGTATGATCAAACTCGCCACTTTTCTCGCGACGTGACGATTCCACTGACTTGTTGTGGTGGTCGCGCGTAGATCATGCCGACGACGAACAAAGGCGCCAAGGCGGTCTTTGACAGCGGCAAGACATCGTCGTACCACATCAACAGCGTCGTCTCGTGCCAGTCCGGCAAATCATCCTCCTCCGCATTCCGCATCGTCGTGCATCGCGACGGCGGCAACAAGCGGTATGAATTCGAGGCGGAGAGCGCCAAGCTCGCGAGTGCGTTTTCATATCACTTG
>Ga0137394_10000484_pt1 | contig 27765 bp, 28 predicted proteins | sample czobulk116metaG_FD_108278 | JGI IMG/M metagenome (GOLD analysis project Ga0137394, IMG submission 108278) | Vadose zone soil microbial communities from Angelo Coast Range Reserve, California, USA - czobulk1.16 metaG | ecosystem: Environmental > Terrestrial > Soil > Vadose zone | place: USA...
GCGTCGCGTTTCTTTATTGAAGTCACTAGACCTTCGTTCCGAATCTTGTGCCCGAAGAAAAACCCTCCCTTCCCCCCCCCCCCCCCTTCCGAAAGAATGGCCCGGTGCGCCGAAATCCCACTTGCTGATGGTGGCGATGGAACGAGAACGGAGGAGGAGCATTATTCGTCGTCCGCTACGAAGGCGATAAGGCATGGCATGCATGCCAAAGAGAAGACAGCTAATGGTCCGGTCGGTGGCCGCGTGTAGTACATACATACATACATACCCATTTGTCAAGGAAATGGAAATGTAATGGGTGGCTGTGCGGGGCAATGCGTTTTCCTTGAGGCCACACATTTGACGTGACGTTTGCGTCAAGGGACAACAGCACCAATGGAAGGAAGTGCCCGTGCTCACCAATGATCCCAATCTGAATACTGGATCTAGAGCCAGCCCCCCCCCTCCCCCCACGTACGCCTCACGCTCACCTGCCCGCATCATCGGAATAACGGTTTTGTTGATGGACCTAACTGAACGCGATGAGTCGCTTTCTTTTCTTTTATTCATCCTTTTTGTTTTTTTTTTGGGTTTCGCCGTGCGGAGCGCCGCTGCATTCATGCGGCAAAGGAAACTTCTTTTTCATTGGCCCGGTGTAAGAATGAAAAATGTTCGTGAACTTAGAGCCCGATATCTGGAGAGCATGTCCACAAGTTCCGAAACGAACCGACGGTGGGGACCCGCTTTAAGAGCCCCCCGCATGTGAAGGCCGCTTCTGAGTTACGATAGCGTCGCTGGTGATCGCGTTAATGACGGGTGGTACCGTGCGACCCGGGGCCCCAAGACGGACTGGCCAAACAGCGATGAAGAAGAAAGAAAAAAAAAACGCACTGCTGTAAGCTGACTTGGAAGCATCGTACACAGGGCTGACAGTTTGTTATCGATAGAAGTCGTCCCCACACATCGACAGAGGTCGTCTTCCGACTTATCCCGCCTAGCAATCGGCGAGATGTCCTAGATTGAGTTCATTACCTGCCTGCCATGTCATGGACACTCATATTCTATTCTTGAACCCCTTCAGGATCCGGAGCAGAAGGAGTTCACGTACGAAGGCATCGCCATGTCAAGAGATCAGTGGCTCTACGAGAAGCACGGAGGCTCGCGTTACACCGAGCATCTTCTCGTCGAAAAATATGGAGTGTAGGCACAGCAGAGTTGTTTGGCAGGCAGGTGGAGAAAAGCAGTTAGGGTGGCTGCGGAGACGCGAAGCATCCCAGACAACCTGAAGAGAGCGAATGCGCGGAGGATAAGTAAGGTTGTATATTGACACCGAGATGAAAAATAGCAGGAAAAAAGGTCCACCGACTTCTAGGTTTTAGAATTTTTAAGTTGCGCTGGATGGACTGACTGAGCCTCAACAGGGCATACGCTTTCCTGTAGCAAGGTCTGACATACTGTATATGTCAATGGATGTCGATTTATCTGAAGAAAAAATGTGCGGAGCTACGTTATCGGCCTTCTCTGAAACCGTCTGCATATCCGCACTTGGTGCTGATGAAACTGATCGATGCTCCAGTTGAGGTGGTCCGCATACCCGCATGGACACTAAGGTTCTGTACCTGCAGTGAGTGTGTCTCGGCATCCCCCTTATCGATCGAGCAGGGGAAGTGGTTTACGTGTCGCCTGGGATTGGGGGGAAGAAGAAGGGGCCCCAAGGGGCACAATGATATCATGAGGAGTCCTGTTCACTAGAAATAAGCCGTTATCCGATGACCCAAGAAGAAGTCGGCTGAAAACAATTCAGAGTGAAAGGGGATGATGCATCTCACCTCGCCAATACCCGGAGGTGGACCCACTCAAACCCCGCTCGAGTCGTTCGTGTCGTCCAATAATCGGCTCAGAATGCTACATAACACACATGATCAACGAGGCAAATGATCATCGGCACCATCATTCAGAGCTCTAGGACGGCCTGATCATATTCCTCCCTTGAAATCTGACCCTTTGTTTTACATTCTGGCACCTTGAGCGTGGAACGATGTTGCCATGAATGTCAAGGCTCAGGCGCATCAGGCGCCTGTGGAAACACGCTAGTTGGAACGTGGGACGTAGACACTCAAAGGATAGCAGGGGAGGGGAAAGAAGTATGCAGCAACGGGCAGGATGCCACGCCGATGCACACGTTGACATTCCTCCTGTGTCCCAACACGCGATGATTCGATCGACATGCGTCCAGGATCGACGTGGTCCATACCTCCTATTCCCTTTCATTGTTTTGCTCCCGATTAAACAAACACCGCCGATTGTGGAATCAGGTACAAGGCTGGTAACTACCGAAGGGTCATCAGCGTCATAAGAACGGCATGGGAAGCGCAACATCGATAACGGGTGGTCGGCGCAAACGTCGCAGCCGGACCCGGGGACAGAACAAGGTAATATTGTACCATACCTGAAATGGAAGAGATGGAGGATAAGCCTAAACTTCGGGTCATGGCCACCAAAAAGCCGCAAGAAGAGAGGCGCCGTACCGTAGACGCCAAAAGAGATCAAAAGGTGCCGCCGTTGACTCGGAGGTGGTGGTAAGCGCTAAGGTCATGCTTAGTCGAAAGCCCGAGTCGGGCGCATCTTTGAATGGCACTAGCACTAGACCACAGGCTAGTTATGGACAACGGGAAGATATCAAGCGAGAGTCGGGTACGACGCAACGTGTGCGAACCCTCTTCCGGAAGGTCAACGATGCAGGGGCTATGCTCGCTGCCGTCTCGAAGATTCGAAGAGAAATCCCCACACCAGTGAACTCAATCTGACAACTTGCCTGATCGACCGTAACTCGATGTGATTATTACCTCAATAATATATATCACGAATACCCATGAAGAAGGCGACTTGTTTTTCTATTCATTATTGGATCATATGTCGTCCAAGCAAGGTAGTAATCTACCCCCGAAAATTGCGCCCATCGTTCCAGCTCCTCAAAGGGCCGAAGCGCCTGGACACGCGACCTTTAGACAGAATGCCTGGCGCATAATTATCCGACACTTACCAGTGATGATATCGACAAGCTCATTGGTAATGGCGGCCTGCCGTCCGCGATTGTACTTCATCTGCAGAGAGGAAATCATGTCACTCGCATTCTTCTGTGCGTTATCCATCGCATTGCGACTAGAAATCACAAGCGGTTAAAACGGGGAGATGCAATAATACGACGGCCATACCGAGCACTGATCTCGCAAGCGTGTCCTTCGATGAGGGCAGCATAGATGGCGTTCGCAAGCGAAAACTCAGCCAGGTCCTTGGTAACGTCATCCTCCATCTCGTATGCCTTGAACCCAGCTAAATGGGGTCAGAGAGGTCAGTCAACTTCCAACGATTTTCGATTTGCTTCACCCACCTGCTTCCTTCAGCACCTCCTCATTCAAAACTTCCACCACGGCGGGCTCGTACGACAGCGCGGACACGAACCTATTGTGTACGATGGCAATAGCGTCATACTTGATACCAGCCTTTACGATCATATCCGCAACCCCCGCTGCGTCGGCAAAGGTCGGGATATCACGGCCAATTTGATTGAACGTGATAGCGAAATTGGAGGAAAGGGTGCGTAAGAGTTGAGACTTGGACTTGTCACCGATGACCACAATGGGAGAATCAGTGGACCCGCCGTTTTCTCCCGTATTTACGGACCGACGCGTAGTTTTCGAGACGGAAGAGTGGATACCGCCGCAGAGTCCCTTGTCCGAGGATACAACGAGAAAAAGTTTGCGCGTTGGTGCCTCCTCAGGCTTAGCGTTCTGGAAGACCTCTACAAATAGTGTTCGTCGAGTTATCCGGCAACGCGTGACGAAAGAGGCCATACCGGAGTTTGCGATTCCATACTGCTTCCCATTCTGCATGGCACGTTGGGCTTTTGCCAGCCTAGTGGAGGCAATCATTTTCATGGACTAACACACAAAAAGAAGACGTTATATGTGCATAAACCTCTGAGAAACGCTTGCCCACTTTAGTGATTTTCTCGATATTTCGGACGGACTTCAAGCGCAGCTCGAGCTCCCGAAGAGTAGCCATGTTACGCGCCCTCTGAGGTGGAGCGCCAAAGTGGGACGGCTGCACGACGAGGCGAGCTACAGACTGCCTGATCAACATTGCTGAAACCAAGTAGAAAGGAGAGGGAGGGATTATGCGTTCAACACGTCGCTGGCGTCCTGTTCGGAGTTTCACTGGCGCAAGTTTAGACTCCGATCAAATATTTCGGAGATTGCCTTTCCTTGAGCAGACGTGGATGAGATGGGTCTGACCTGACTCAAGTCGCGCTAATCTACTCTGCCATGTCGGGAGAGCCGCTCTTTGATCCTTCGCTCAAAAAACGTAGCAAGAAAAAGCAAGTTGCATTCTCGGAGGATCCTCTCGGTGCAGATGCGGATCCCACTGTACCTGCACCATCCCTCGACAACACAACCGCAAGTGGAGATGTCGTTGATTTCGGTCCCAAGACGGTGCACGAACAAATGAAACGGAGCGAGGCTGGTGTTGATGATGTTGCGTCTGAGCCCAATGAAGTTAAGGAAGAGGACGATTTCAAGGCAATGTTTGGTGACTTGAAAAAGAAGAAGAAAAAGAAGGAGATTCCCCTTGACCTGGTTCGCCTATATCATCGTTGCTGTTGCCATCTCCTGATATTCTCTCTTAGGGGGGTGAAGATGGTTCTGGCGCATCCACACCAACGACCAACGCACCTCCTACGACTGCCGGCACCTCGGACGATCTCGACTTCTCTGACCTGAAAAAGAAGAAAAAGTCTTCTAAGAAGAAGGCTGCCTTCGACATGGAAGCGTTTGAGAAAGTGTTACAAGAATCCAAGAGCACGGACGCCAACGCCGACGACGATGAGGATGTGCCTGACGGAGAGCACCTCAATGACATTGACGAGGCAGAACTTGGAGATGATGTTTTCGACCGCAACGAGGCCCCAACTGGAGTAGATCAGGGCACTGAGCCTTGGCTTGGAAGCGACCGGGACTACACCTACCAGGAACTTCTCACACGATTTTATGCCTCCCTTCACGCCTCTAACCCATCCCTCCTTACTTCCACCGGCAAGCGATACACCATTGCGCCACCTTCTATCCACCGTGAAGGCAACAAGAAGAGTATCTTTGCGAATATTAGCGACATTTGCAAACGCATGCATCGTCAGCCAGAACACGTCATACAATATCTGTTCGCTGAATTGGGGACAACTGGCTCGGTTGATGGATCGGGGAGATTAGTGATCAAAGGTCGGTTCCAACAGAAGCAAATCGAAAACGTGTTAAGGCGGTATATTGGTAAGTCGTGACACCTTTAATGCGCCGGCCGGATTGATTTGACAACTGGCGTTAGTGGAGTACGTCACATGCAAGACGTGCAAGTCTCCAGACACCCTCCTGACCAAGGAGAACCGAATCTTTTTCATGGCCTGCGAGTCCTGTGGCTCTCGGCGATCTGTGAATGCCGTCAAGACCGGGTTCCAGGCCCAAGTAGGCAAACGCAGCAGAAACCGAACCGGATAGGGGGTTGCACATATGACGAGGGAAAAAAAAGTCTTTTTAGCGCACACCAAACGCATGTTGTATTTTTTTTTCTACATTCATAACAGACGTCGACTTGACAGGTATGACTTTGAACGTGCCGGGGCCCGGCTCAGCTCACTTCAAATTTACCTTGGTGTCGGGTCTCCGTTCCCGCGCTGCTTTTCTGCACTTGGATGTGGCGATGTATGATCTCACCAAATCGACTACGGCTGATCTTCAACTTATCTGTCCACGAATATGCTTCTGACTTGGTACTTTCCATCTCAGTGATTCGCTTCGGACTTTGGGTTGGTCTAGTCTCTATAAAGCTAGCCCGCCTTGAGGCCTCCGCCACTTTGCGGTGAAAGCGCTCACCGTTTTCCTTCAAAAGCCAGCGGTTTAGAGAGGACAGACAGCTCTTGATCCTTTCGATGGCATCTTCACCATCCCCGTCATTTTTCCCATACGCCACGGTAGATCCACAGACAGTGCAGGCCTTCGCACGCACCGCACAACTGGAGCTGCTCGACTTTGTGCGGTCGATGATAGAACAGCGGAGGCTTCGAGATCCAATGGGGGGGAAGGCCAGGGCAGGGGATAAGTTCATGGTCGAGGTGGACCAATTTGTCATTGGTTTGCGAGAGCCCCAATTCGAGAAGTGTACAGAGACATCCTTGCAAAAAAAAACGTGCAGTTCCTGATTCCTTTGATTCCCCAGGTGGCTCATATGACAGCTTTGGAGATCGCGTGTACATGAAAGCATACCGTCACAAACTTGGTGAGCAAAGCAAAACACGAGCCTCTTGCTCCGGTCCGTGGACTTAGGGGTCCTGCCCCAGCAGATACCCCCCCTGAACGTCGCCTGCTCAAGATTGTCTGGTCCTTCGAGATCGTGTGGTCGGGTGCAAAGAAAATATATCGCGTGTACGCCTACTTTCCCCTTCTCGGGAATGGGCGAGCACAGGGGCAAGAACTCATGAAAGCACTCGTACAATTACATCCAATTGGTGCGTCTCTATTTTCTATATATAAGCGACACGCTGTTAACACGCGCCTTCGGAAGCGCCCCGAGTTTTAGGTCCGGGAGGCACGAACATATTAACAGGGTAATATTATTGTCACCATATCCGGGCAACGCGGCCACGGAGCAAACTGCCGGATAATGGGCGCTGCAGCCGCGATTCGAGCAAAGCCATGATCACGATCCATCGGGCACATCGATGGATGGTTCACGTAATCGTTTCGAAACGGTCCTGCGCCGTTCTCCACCTCATCTTCATCTTTATAGCAGAAGAACGATCTCATGTATCCCATGCTTGTACTATTCATATTTCTGGAATCGTATAATGGATTCGGATAAGCCTCTGTGGCCCTCACACGCGGTCGTACTTGTGCGTGGGTGGAGTTGACAGCATCATGCGGGCTAACTCCAAAAAGATAAATGACCACTCTGACGCGCAAACACACTTCTCGAAGGATCGCGGATTCCGAGATTAAGTGCCCTCGGCAGGAGACGTCGGCTCTGAAAAAAATAATGTTGAAATTTGGACAAGAAAGTAGAAAGTACACTGGATTAAGACCGATTACCGCGGCCCTGCGGCGTCTTTTGAACAAGGGCCTTCATATGCACCGGACCTCATGGGGTGGTGTAAACCAGAAACCAGTTCCCCTCGAACTCTTCATCCGCTCCAGTCGTGTCTCGGGACCATATGGAGTCGGTCGGCTCTGAGTTGAAATTGGAAAAAAAAAAAAAGAAAAAGTGAAAAAGCCAAACGTCAGCGACCGAGGTCGGTTATGATAGGGCTGCTCCGAGCGATCGTATCCTCTTACCGTCCATAGCCGATTTTCGCTGACGACCCGCGCGAGGGAGGGTACGTCCTCTAAAAGTACCCTGACGCGATCCGTAGTGAGGGACATCCGCTTCCCGTGCGTTCCGTGTTCGACCACATCAACGAGCGTATGCAGAGTGGCTGTTCCCGCCAGCGCGTATGCAAACGTGTACTGTGTGCGATATGCATCCAGCCTGAAGCCACGTCAACAAAACTGGCAAAGCTTACGATGTCTTCTGCCGGTACGGAAACGGCAAGCTTCTCGAGCCCTTCACACTCCATCAGGCTTTCGATACCTTGGGAGTCAAGCGTGAAGCCCATAAATCGCACGCTTCGTAGGTGTACCCCATGCATCTCCACAACCTTTTCGACAAGAGTGAGGGGGAACGGCTGTTGATCTGACAGGCGCAGTGCCAGCGATGCGAGATGGGTGAAACGCGTGAGAGAAAGCAACGATATAATCAGTGAGCATGGCACAGTCCTGATTCCTGCGTCGGGCGATACTGATCTACAAGCTATAAACTCGACGGCGAAGTGTTTGAGTTCGGTCAACGAGGTTCGTGGCAAATCACAAACGATGTCCTGTAGAGTGTCAGACCAGACGAATAAGGTATTAAGTTGATCAGACACGATGAGTGTCAGGAGATATGGCCCAAAAGAGACAAGACATGTCTCGCTGCACAGGACTATGCCCATTTGGTGCACGTAAGCCAAGCTAGGGTGACTGCGAGCGAACGACGTATGCATGAATCCCCCGCAAGGGTGTTCGCAGTGTTTCACCGATGGACTGGCGATTCCAAGATCGATCGATCCACGACCGGACGAAATAGAATACTCACCGGCTCCGTGATTGTAAGTGCAAGGCTCTCGAGGAGTGGAGTGTGCTCTGTCACTGAAAGAACATCCACATGGGACACTCCCAAACACCCAATGACATGGAGCCCCCGAAGTTTCGGAAGGTGCTTGATGGTCCGCTGAAGGACGATTCTATTCAGATACGGACTCGTCTGTGATGCGGTTAGCATCCGGTGACAAGTCGAAAGGAGGTCAGCTGCGTAGCACGTTCAAAGGCACTGGCGCTACAGTGGTCAAAGACGGAAAAATCCGCAAGCATATCGATGGGGCGGACAGAAATTGTACAACGAAGAGGCATAGAATCCGCTCACGTGTATCGTCATATGCTCCAACGTGGACTTAAGAGATTCCGCCCATCCGGGCAGGGCGTCCATCACAGCGGAACTTGCATTCTCGAGCGTGACGCTGTGGAGCCCTCGCAGCTGACAGACTAGCTTACTTTGCTCCTCGGTGAGGCGTGCCTCGATGCGAAGGATATGGAGGCGTTGTTTTAACTGGATGAAGGGCAAGAGCGGAGGCAATGCGCTGCCAATGGTGCAAGTGAAGGAGGCAAGATACTCGGCAACTTGCAAAGCAGAGATACACTCATGTAGGAAGCGCGGATCTGGTATCGTTCTTTGCTTTGTCCGAGTATTAGGGATCACGCGTATGTCTACAAGTGGATGAGGTCGAGGTACAGGTCCGGAAATAAAGATACCGACCGATGTTCTGGACGTGCGCTGCAAGGTCCGGGTGTGCCTTTACCACAGCGAAGGGCGTCACTATCTTTTGGAGAAGCGTGGATTACAAAGAACGGTAGATAATCAAGGCCGAGATGGGCAGCGTACTCTTGGATACCTCTTCGCTTGACCGTGGTAGAAACAGAGCGAGCGATATAATCTGGGAAGTGCGCCGGCCAGGAAGGATTGGCTGACTTGAGAGACCGAAGCGATGTCAGGAAGAGAAAGGTATGAGAATATTATCTGCAAGACATCATAGTTGAGGCTCTGGGCAGAGACCATCTCAGAAGTCGTGAACAAACGAGCCTGAGACGCCCTGGCGGTGTAAACGACGCACCGGGCCGCCATTCCGTGTTTGTGACCCGCGGCGTGGCCGACGCAACATAACCGTTCACACAACGTCCGCACAACTTGAGGATCATGTCTTTCATTATTAGCCCCCTATCCGGGGCTCTTGTTGCAGGAGGCGTATGGAATATTCCTTCATCATAATTGCGCGCTGTATGTCCTGACAATACTTCAGATTTACTACGGCTTCTCTAGCTTGATCGAGTCGAGGTGTGTCCGACCACAGGCTTATCCTTGACATGGCCCTTACGCCCCTCCAATAGGACAAATCAACACCGAGAGGAGTTAGTCACTTTGACCAATCGAAATACGTTCCGTTCCAATTAACTCATGGCCCCTTGCAGCCTACGCATGCTCTCCAAGAAGCTCATCACGCCCCCATCCGAATACGACCCACCACCACCCGCTGCCGCCCGTATTGTAATGAAGCCATTCACGGAACTGATAAAACAAAGCTGGAATGACAAAGTCGGTGGATTATATGCACTCACAAGGAAAGAAGGAGAGCGAGCCAGTTCTTGGGGTAGGCGAGTTCTTTACGGCGGGGATTCGAGCGCCGGCGAGGCCAACTCATCCCAATAAGCACGGAATGAGTACGAATCCTCCCGTGTTTTACATCCTTTTCTAACGCCAAGTAGACTCCGTCTGCCGTGCACGGCCTCATTTACTCGAGGGTTCCATTCTTTAGCATGTCAGTAGAGCGCACACCTATCGCAGTTTTACTCAAGAAGATGGCGGCGATAAACATCAATTCAGACTCGGTCGACCATCCTTTTCACGAGGCCATGTCAATCCGTTCGCTGATCCATATGTCAAGTGATCCATGGATTTCGGCGCGGTCAAGGGGGGTGTCCACTTCGTTAGACGCCACAGTTACCAAAGCTTGATCAAGTAACCACCTGCATCCTATCGTTTCCGGTTTAATGGTGCGAGTGATCATGGTCTAGCCACGATCGTAAGCCCACTCGACTGATCTATTTGATATGTGATAACCCAAGTTGGCTCGGCTCTCTTCTGTCCGTGGGAGGCTTTGTGTTTTCGCACTTACGGAGTGACGTTTCCTTCGCCGAAATGGCAGACACGAGAGCAGAGGCGCCCATTACGGAAGGCCGTGCGATTAAGCCATGATAAAGAAAGAAAAAATGTGTTGAATTTCCGCTAGTGTGTCACCTTTCGACGTTAGTACAGCGGCCTGCCGAGATGTCACAGGTCCCGAGGAAGGCTTCTTGTGGAAGTGGTGCGCCCATGATCGACACAGATGAAGATCAGCGGGGCCATGGGACGTGCCATGAGGTGGAGAGATATAGCTCACCTCCGAGTCCGGGACTTGGCAGGACACGAGAACAATTGCGAGCTCTACATCTGGTCTTGACATGTGTCACATGTCCCCGCTTTCGACGGTGCTCTGACTTTTTCTTTCTATGACCGATGAAAACGGCTCCTTTTACGCGTGTTTCTCGGAATGTTCATGGGCAATTGAACGCATTTACAGGGTCATGAAACGCGCACGAACATATGAACCCATGCCGCCCCCACGTACTGTACACCGAACCTCCGCGCCACAGAAGCCTGTCGGCGTACAAGTCTCCAATTACCTTGAATGGATGGGCAGGTACAGTTACGCTGTGAGGACTTGCAATAAAATGTGCCACGTTGCAGAACGCATGTCATCGGATCCGCGCTAGCTGCGAGTACTAATGTGGTACCGGGCTCGGTCCATAACTATAGCCGCAGTACAACCCCATTTAACTAAGAGCGATCTCTTTTGATGTCTTGAAAGCGTAGTGACAAGTGACATCCAGCATCAGAGGTACAAGCTTGAGCTCATCAATTACAAAGCATACGGGCTAAAACAAAACAAAATACTTTCCACAATAGCTTAGTCCCTAGGGCCATCAATTTCTCATCAAATGACCTATTTCAAACTAAGCTTAGCGACCATATTGACCATACCCGCCGTAGGGCTGCTGCTGAGGGGGCGGTGGTGAGACGCCGTAGGGAGGACGCACGCCCACACTGTAACTTTGCGGAGGGGGTGGCTGCGAGTACGAGACGGGAGGTGGCGGGGGAGGAAGGGCTGAACCCGTGCTGCCCTGCCTTACTGGTAAGGAAGGAGAAGCAGAGTACGTGTACACCGTGTGCCCTGGGGACGAGACCGACTGGTATGCTTGGCTCTGTTGCTGACCCGCGAGAGGGTAAGATGTCTGGCGTTGCGGCATCGGCGGCGGGGGAAAATGGGCAGTGCTAGCGAGAGAAGCTAGGCCTGCGTACGGATCGCGGGGCGGCTGAGAAGCCCCAACCCCGTATGGTGATTGTACAGGTGGAGAGGGGGAATACGGTGATCGAATGGACGGGGGGCCATGAGGCAACTGACTGGGTGGAGGGGGCGGTGGGATAAATGGGGGACTCTGTGAAGTAGGAGGGGGTGGAGACGAGTATGGCTGGGTCAGTGGTGGGTGATGATTTGGCTGTCCTGAGTAAGCGGCCTTCTGCGCGGCCGTCCACGAAGCGGGTGGTGCCCACGAAGCAGGTGGGAATGGTGGTGGACCAGGTGAAACCAGGGTACTCTTTAAAGACAGAGAAGAGAAAACTTGATCCAAACTAGGTGGTGGAGGTGGAGGTTTGGCCGGAGGCGTTGCATGCGATGTTCCCAGTCCCGAGAGTCGCTGCTGTGTCTCTGCTTGTGCGACGAGTGAATCCCGCTCGGATTTTCTTGTAGATATGAAATCCTGCGCATCGCGGCGAAGTGTCGGCACCAGGCCACTTAACTCGGAGTAGAATTGAAGGCCTTTGCTATTGGAAAAATGCGGCGTTAGAGGCAAGTAATCGGATGTGGAATGTTACTGACGCAAGACCATCTCTGACTTCCATATACTTCTCGCTTGCCTGCACGAACCTCCGAACGGTTTCCTTCTTTCGCCGTTCCCTCTCGTCCCACTTGCGCGCTCCCCCGCGTCCTCCCAGGTCTCTGAGTGCCCGCCATAGTTGTGTAAGCTCCTGGATTGTGGCTTGCTGATGATGTACCGTTTGACCTAGGCGTTTCTGGTACGGGCGAAACTTCTCAAGCTCCGCAGCAAAGATTGTCGGTTCGACGTTCGGACTGCGGCGACTAAGAAGTAGAAGATGAGATACGTCGTCGGATTGTATCTAGGATAACGATGCAGTGAGCGCTCCCAAGGGTACAAACGGACGGGTACCTTCTCTTTGAGGTCCTTAAGTGTCTGGTCTCTTTCCCTTTCAATTTTGTTCAGACGTCCGAGCCTCTCGTCAATGTCTTCCACTAGGCGCGCGATCTTTGTCTTCTCTGCGTCGTCCTTGTCCGTATCCAGATCAAGCAGGCTTTCACGTTGATCTTGACCTCGAGCGCTCTCTTTGAAAATATTCTCCACGTCATCGGAAACGAGCAATCGCACATCACCCTTCGCAGAATCCCATAACGATTGTACTTGGTCGTCCGACGCCTTGGCGGCGTCGAGCATCTGGAGACGGCTCTTGAGGTCGGCGCGAAGTTCCTTGGTCAACCCGGAGGACGGAGCCTGCGTGAAAACGTGGCCATACTTAACGCGCATAGCCTCGCAATCTTTGCTCTCTGCGTCCAGATCTCGCCCTATCGAGTCGAGCTCGACCCGCACAGACTCTTTTGATTCCCCCAGCCGTTTGAGCAGTGTTACCACGCCTTCGCGCTCTTCGATAACGGCAATGTCGTCGCGGTACCGGCGAACATCAAGCGGAATCTCGTCCTCCCCCGCGACGCTGCCTTCGACCATTGCACGGAAGCGTGGCAAACCAGCCTTGACCCCGAGGGCATCCAGCGCGCTGCGCGCCTCGCCTGCAGTACCTTCAGCCTTCTCAACCTCGCTGCGGACGAGCTTTGCCTTCTCCTCAGAGTATATGCTTGCGCTTTCGTGGACACTCAAAGGAATGAGCCGCAAGAACAAATCTGGGCCAATGACCTTCTGTACTTCAGGAGTACTGTACACCTCTTGAATAGGAATTGCAGTCGCAACTACTGTTTTGTCGACGGAAGAGAGCGTCTCTGCAGCCGGTAGCACAGCATTGTATATGAGGTCATTGTCTCGTTGGGCCTCTGTTCTTCGCTCTGTTGAGAGTGCCAATTGAGACTTTACAAGCTCAAAGAGCGACTGGCCAGAGTCTGCCGGTAAATTGGGGGACATCTGAGGCAGGAACACAGAGTTGAAGTTAGAAGCAATCCTGTGTGCTTCCTTGGCTGCTGCCTCAGCAAGTTGAAAGCGAACGAGGGCATCTCCATATTTGGCCGCGGCATTGTCAGCTACCCCGCGATGGAATTGTGTGATGGAGACGAAATATTTGGCCTTGATCTACACAGACGGGGTCAGGTTATGGAACTTGATTCGAACGTGGGTTATACGGTTCCCACCTGAATAACAGTGACCCAATTCCTATCGAAGATGCCCTTTCCCATAAATTCTTTAACTTCCTCGTTGAGAGAAGTATACATCAACGCGGCTTGAGATGCGACCTTGAAAACCAAAGCGCTTCCCTTCTTCTCATCTCGACATTTCTCCCAAAATACCTCGGTGGCTTGAGCTAGGATGAGCCCGACGAGAAACTTGATGACTTCTCGGCTCAGGTCCGTAGACGGTGCATGCAGGAAGTTTTCATTGATGTATGTGAGCATCCCAGCGCAGCAGCGTAGGTAGTAGAACGCGCGTTTCAGGCCCTCCGGGTCTGAGCGGCTCTGAGAAGAGGCTATAGCAGAATGGGTCGCAGCAATCTGGAATATAATTGACGCCTTCTCATATGCAAGTGATGTCTGGACGATTAACTTGTTGGTCAATGCATCTCGCCATGGAAAGTTGACACGGATTTCAGGAAAGCGCAGCTCGAGAAGTTCGAGTTGTCCAAAGTACTTGTACAGTAAGTCGCGTCCTAGCTTGTCTTGGGGACGTCTGTCTTCCGACAAAAGGAGATATACGCACCAGTCAAGTCACTTCCAGCCCCTTTAACAGCGTCCTGCCGACACCTTTGGAGAGAAGCACACTCCGTTGCATAGTTGTCAGGATCTTCTCCGTACGACTGAGAGATCGTGCTCCGGATTGGGGAAGTCCAGTCGACATCATCTGTACCCTTCCTCGGAATTGAGATCAAGGGGGACTGAGAGGCCATGGTAGGGAGAACTTCCGGACCGAAAAATGAAGATATTGCGTCGAGGGATTGGATAGAGGACGCGATAATGGTGGATGTACAAACTAGACGTTGTATTCAGAACCTGATAACTGCGCCGTTGTGATACAACCACGTGACAAGGGCCGGGGGTTAAGCGGGTTAAGAATTGCATACGTAGGTCTCGTTCAGGATCGGAATTAAGAGCAACTACAACAACCCACTAACCGTATAGTACAGTACTATACCATCTACAAGCAGTCAAATTGGGACATCAGGCTCTCCGTGCGTTACTATCCGACTCCCGAGTGACATGCCTTGCCGGTGACTACAAGCAGCAGCTCATAGTAGTCCACGTAGTCTTGGCTTGGCTGGGCCATCGAAGACCTTTGGAGGAGGGAGCGAGGTTGGAAGTATCTTAGCACTCGTATAGATTGATCGCGACTTGGTGCTTTGGGAAGGGCCGTCGTAGAGTATCGGTTGTGGCAAAGGTGGTATCGTGTGCTGCTCCGTTCTGTCGACAACATGAGAGGCGGAAAGACTGGGCAGTGTGGATGATGCTCGGAATGTATGGGGGGCATCGAATATATCATCGATGGCTGCGGGTGCGTCTACTGACGTTGCCGTTGCAGCACGTCGCGATGAGGCGGTAGAGATATGTCGCAGGGTTAGGACACAGTTGAGATGAGGTGCTCGCATGTAAGGCATTGAGAGTAGCCCTCTCCATGGAGTAAAACGAAGCCTTTATGTGTTTGTATCCTCGTCCCTAGCAGACCCACACGATAGCCTTCAAAATAAGGACGTACCATAGAGAACGACTTATCATTCCATATCCGTGTCCGAGTCGGCTGTTCAAGCATGCGGATGCAGTGCGGACATAAGGACAAGCAGGCGGTCCATAGCAACCTCGTGGAAAGCGCAACTTCTGTTAAAGCAGAAATGCCAGTACGTTTCATGTTGTCTCAACCATGGTGGGAATAAGCACCTCAGACGTGCTTGGATGGAACCTCCGCACAATCGCCATGGACCGGAGGTCAAGGAAAGACCGGCAACGAACTGCGACCCCAAGTCGAGACAGAGAGCGGATATGGAAAAAAGCGTGAATTTCTCCAGATCGGATAACGCCACTGCATGCGGGCCCGGGACTATGGGGTGGCTTACTAGACCTGACGCGACACTAGCAATCATGCAGAGGTCGCACACGTAGACAGTCAGGTATTAACCAACACCGTTCACAAGAAAGTGTCAATGTCAGGCAACGCATATCGTGATTGGCGCAATGACAATACGAGGCCACTTTGGGAGCAGGAGCGTATGCTGGGGGGTTGAGACTTGAGAACCTACGGGCTTAAGGGGCTACTAGTCAGTAGTCCTTGACAGCAGATATACAGGACTGCAAGTTATTATAATCTCATGATTTGGGCTATCGCATAACCCTGAACGATGAAAAGAACAGCAACGATAAAACCGCGGGAACGACGAGTACCGCACGTTACACCGAGCTTCCTTTTGTAGTTGGCCGAATATATTACGTTTCACGTTTCACTAAGTAGACCCCCTGACCGTACCCGTACCCATTCACAATACAATAGCCCTAAAACTGACAGCCTCATGGGAAACGTGCGACGGCACAGCCTCTGAAAATTGAAAATGATAGCTGCTGATGCATGGATGACGTGTTGTTGTTCCGCAAATCGGAACATGTGACCATCATAACGCCGACGGAAAGAGTAGGACCGTTGCGGCTCACTCATACCTGCTATGAATCACTTGCGCAACCCTATGAAGGAGCTTATCTGTTCGCATTGTCAGAAGTACGTTGAAACTCCGAACACTGTCCATACTGGCTGCATTCCATCTTGGAGGACTAGTGGGTTGCCGATGCCTCGTTTCTTGCACGTGCCCGCGAGGTCTGGCCTCTTTTTCCTTTTGACATGCGCTGCATTGCATACACGAGGCAAGAGCTACGATAGTAAAAGGCCATCGATGTGGGTCGCCTTTTCGCCGCATCATCTCTCCTCTACCAGTTACCACCTCTGTCATGGAAGGCTCATCCACCGACTCCAAGGACTCTGGCCGCTTCCAACTCGGCTTCAATGCACTCCCTCAGTATGGTTTTGGCCCAGATCTTACTTTTGACTCGCTAGTCGAGCACAATCCCTTCCTCTTCCGCGTCTACACACCCAAGCCGCTCTCCCCGTTCTTCGACAGTTCTGAGCCGTTCTTCATTGGCCAGAAATTCAAGAACAGTTACCGATACACGGTACAAGACTTCCAGGCCATGAGCTCGTCGTCAGCGTCGCCCGATCAGTCATCGATCCCCAACTCATACGCTGACGTGGCCAACCACATGGACTGGACGAAGAAGTCTTCGTCACCCTTTGTCACCACGTCTTTCAGCTTTGCCTGGGCGATATGGGAGGCAACTCGGCGTTATAAGAACAACCCCAAGCAGGCTGTAGAAATTGCCGTGGTCGATGCGAAAGCAGTCGCAGGGCGGGCAGTCACAGCGTTAGAGTTGTTACGGAAGGGTTCAGCAAAAGAGTGAGGATCCACGAATCTCCCGGCATATTTTGCTAATAATTGAATCCAGGCGCCATCCGGACCACTGGAAGTGGTACCGATTTGCAACAGAAGCGCAAGACGTCCTTATCTATGGCTATGTGCCAGGCACAGCCGTGCTAACCTCCATCCCCATCCTATCCATCATCCCGAAACTTCCCTCTTACTTCCTTAACCCTAATTCCAACGAAGAAGACAAAAGTTTCTTCAGCAATCTTACCTGGGATGTTACACAACAACGTTCGGGATATCAGCAGTTCTGCCAGCAGATGTCGGAACAATTCTTGCGTTTACCAGCGGAAGATCGCCTGCGCGACACGACCACAAGTTCTGTTCGCCTCGCGATGTGCTTCCTTCGCCCGTGGTTCCAAAGATATGCCTTGAAGGACTTCCAAGGAGCTGTCGATAGTGTCGCGGAACTTGCATACATCATTGCACGCTGGCCGGGCCAGTGGTGGGTCCGCGAGCACACGGAGATCTGGGATCTCATTCAGTCCATGGTCCATGTTATCGGAGAAGAGGTGCGGGATGCACAGCGTATACACGCGCTCAATGAAGTTACGCGGTTGCAAGGGGTTGTCAGCGAGCTGCAACTCCTCACCGACGAATTCATGTCTGTGCATTCCCGGTCGGGGTCGGACGCGGAGGCGTCCGAAGTCGATGGCCCCGCATCATCTTTTGCATCCGTCTCCGCACCTGCCCCTCTCGTTCCGCCGGAAGACCCACAGCTTCCTCCTGGACAGGCTTCATCGAAGGTCGAGACGGCATCGTGCGTCCTCACAAGCTTTTTGTTCGGGGCATTTGCCACACTGTTCGTCGTCAATTCCCAGAGACGAGACCTGGCACTCCATTTCACATGATAATTTTCCGCACACGGATTCAGAACCCGAATCCGACGAGTCAAAGTCGGGCACGGACTCGAGCTGTTCAAGCTGTTCAAGCATAGCATCGCTCAGCACTTTGGAGTACATACCCTGAGAAGCATGCAGGGCAACGGAGGAATAAGATACCGCGGTTCCAAAGAGCGCTGCCACCTGGTTGGTTGTTTCAGTTTTACTTAATATTATTACTTTTCGGCTTCTCTATCCTTTCCTCCTTTCTTTGTACGATCGCAGTCACTCGCTCCTGTTGTATCAATGGAATATTTATTGTTTTGGGTCCCATGAGTAGCGTATGAACTAGAAAGTCAAGATAGACGACATGCGACGATCTCACACGTGACGCCACCTGTTGCTTCCTTCAGTCGTTCTATGCAATGCCTCGTACCATTCAACCGTTTCTTCGGTTCCACAACGAGGTAACACTTGCCATTGCACGGTCGCTTCATGTGGTCTGTCGCACCTTTGAATGCTCACGACTACTAGGACTTTGCTTGTGTGACGGGCACTGCGGCCACCAGGAGCCTTCCCCCTGCCAGTGGCAGCGCGAGATCAAGGGAGATTGAACCCCGCGAATGGGAAAGGCTCCCTTTCTCCGTCGGTATCTGGGATGTTCGTGCGGGCGACAGCAGGGCTCAAGTCTGATGCAGGTTATGTACTAGGCCCACTATGCCGACTCAAGTGTCAGTGGTGGTAAGAACTTGTATCGGACAAGTCACATATGGGAAAAGGTGACTGTGACTACTAGTAATTTAGGGGAGGGGGTTGCATAGAAGATTCTCACCACACAGCTTCCTGACATAAATATCCTCCCTGTGCTCTTCAGGTTTCCCACTCCAACGATAAACATGGCACACTCGCTGTTCTCATTGAAGAGCACTGGCACATCTCGCCCCAGATCACGTTGTGGATAGTCACCCCATTTGGGGCACGTTGACTTGGGAGTAAGCCGCCGCCGCCCCGTGCGCCTCCAAGTCAGCGCGTCACCGTGTAAAACTATATGGGCGCGGAACGTATCACGGAGTAATGAAAGTAATTCGTAGTGACTCGGTGACGAGCGGCGATCAGCCGTGATAGTGGACAAGAAATCTCTATTGCTTCAATGCAGAAGATGAGCCCGGCCTATAGTGACTACTACTAGTTGAATGTACACTGGCACTGGCACCTGGTGACTGGATTTTGGTCATTGTAGTCCAATGATATATGTCGTAGCCCTGAACTTGACTCGGAACCAGCGTCAACCAGGCACGGGTAAGCATGGTCACCGTGCTGGGCTTAAATTGCTCTTTCACGCCGGTGTACCACTAGCTATTCAGTCTTCAAGTTTTCCATCACGGCTATCATAGTCGGGGCTTATACTGTGTGAGATATCGTACGAACATCCAGTGTAAATCACACAACTTGAAACTGTGTGATGCAGGGCGTGGCGCTCGTCGAAATCCAGAAGGTAATGTTCTGGCACGTATCTCCTTATGGTCATATGACTCTAAGCACATCGGAAAAACCTTTTTCTCTCTCTCGCTGCACTTATATTCTGTAACGCCGTAAGACAGTCTCCAGGTGTGACAAAACCATTGTCTCATTGTCCCACATGTGTAACGAGCGCGGGTGCAGTGTGTCGGTTGGCCGTATATTGTGAAACAGCGATCAACTGGTGCAAGTGATGTACAATGAAGAAAACGTGATCCCATCACTCCTTACTGCACACGATCTCAGTTGTTACAGTCACCGGACTTTACCGTGACCTGTATTCGCAGCTCGTACAGCTGGGGAGAGCCGACTCGCCCGCGGGGAAGGAGGAAGGGCCGCCGCAGCGCCGCACGGCACCTTGTACGGCGGCGCAGAGGATATTATGTCACAAACACCGCAGTACGTCTTGCAGCATTGCAACTGAACGACCCCAACGAGTTCATTACGAGCGCAGACCAATCCGAGAGCCGTCGTTGGCGAGGTACGAGGTATTGTATGCACCCTATCTCTTTATAGCCACGTTGATCGGCGTCAACTTGATCAACAACTTGAATTCAGTCAGAGGGCGCTTGTCGTCAACGACGCAGCGATTTCACACTGCATCGGAGCAGCCAGGGCAACGCACACATATCTTGGCCGAAGTTCATTCGATTTAGTATTATGAGCGGGTTTACGTTACTACACACACCCTTTCCTTCCGGTCGTCTGTGCTCGGTTGACTCCTTTGCTTGTCCTGCTTCCACTATCTTCCACTCTGCGAGTGGTGAAGCTCTCCCCAACTACTTTCCGTCCTTGACTGGTGTATGCTTGTGATGTCTTTTACGTCCCAATTAGACATGATGATCCTGCTATTCCTCGCCCTGCTCCTTTCCCCTCTCGCAAGAGCCCAGCAAAATCTTTTCCCCGCAGCAATTCCTCTTGCCGTTCGTTCTCCGTATCTCTCAAGTTGGAACCACATTACGAATGGGAGTGTATTTGGTCAATTATGGCCTAATACATATACTCCTAGTCAGGTCGCTCGTCATCGCATGTTCAGTTGGCCGCAAAAATCCTGATCTTTGTCTGTTTCAGATCCTTGGATGGGCCGGCTTCGTACGCGTAGACAACGTGTCCTACTCATTCTTGGGAGATTCACCCCTCGTCAATGGTACTATCACGAACCTGACGAATATAGTGATCACGCCCACGCGGACCGTGGTCACTTCGCGAGCTGGGCCCATGCAAGTCAATGTTACCTTTCTAAATCCCATCGAGGTTTGTCTCTACTCTTTATATTTGCCTGACACGTTTTACATACGCCATTCAAAGCGCGGGGATTTGGTCAAGCAGTCCATCCCGTTCTCATACATCACTTTCGCCGCAACATCCCTAGATGGCTCAGCTCATGCTGTACAAATGTACACAGATGTCAGTGGAGGTACGTGAAATTGTTCTTCGAAGCCCATCGTGTTTCTCCAGCTGCGTGGCAGAATGGAACTCCGGCAATCGGGGCCAAACGATCCAATGGAATACGACGTCCAACGCCGATGTCATCTACCACAGTGTCAAACTCCAGACACAGGCTGTGCTTAACGAGATCAGCAACCAAGCGGAGTGGGGTAACCTATACTATGCCATTAAGCCCGTGAGTAACAGTTCTCTGAGCTCTTTTCGTTACCCACAGTCTATGATTCAGGGGAACAATATCACTTACAAGATTGACTCGGATTCTGTTTCCCGCAACATGTTTCTGCAGCACGGTGTGTTGGATAAAAATATAGACAAAAGATTCCGTGCTATCAACAACGCGTTCCCTGTCTTCGCAATATCGTGTGACTTTGGCACCATCCAAGCTACACAAACTCCTCTTGTCTGGGCTGTCGGCTACACCACAGACCCCGCTATCAGTTACACTGATCTATCTGGTGCCCCTGCGACACCACGCCTTTTGTACTACAAGTCCAAATACCCTCAGGCTGATGATAGAGCATTGGTTAGTGGTAACTTTTCTTTGGAAGGCTGATGTACCCAACATTCACGTACAGATCGTTGATTTCCTAAACGATTTTACCGATGCGTCCTCAAGAGCTCAAGCTGTGGACCAAATGATACTCCAGAATGCCACTTCTGTCTCTGGACCACTTGGGGACTTGGTTTCTCTCGCGATCGCTCAAGTATACGGCAGCACTCAGCTCACAATCGGGACCAACGCCCTCGGTGAACCCAACTATTCGGATGTAATGATGTTCATGAAAAATATTGGTGGTGATAACCCGAAGTGAGTCGACGCGGGCCACTCTGTTCGTCATAACGAGAGATTGATGTGTCTAGCCGAGTAAATGCTGTTGAGACGCTTTATTCTGCATTTCCTGCATTTATGTTCATTGATCCGGACCTCGGCGCACCTCTGCTTGAACCTCTATTCCGGCTTCAGGCATCATCGTTGAATAATCCCATCCGATATGCTGCTGGGGATCTTGGTAAGTCCCGCGTAAACTCCAAGTCTGCGATATTTAGACCGTATATTGTAGGATCGACTTACCCCAATGTTGCGGGCACGAATTCTACTCACAACCGAGGAGTCGAACGTCCGTACCTCTCAATTTAGTTTTGTATATTTCTGATCTGTCCCTCCCACAGAGACCGGGAATATGCTGATCATGACATTCGCTCATGCACGCGCTACTGGGAATGGAAGCCTCATACATAGATATGTACGCCAAGACCTTCATATTTCCTGGCAGGACATGATGGACTTTTGATAGTATCCGTTGCTGACTTCCTGGGCCGACTATTTGACAAACTCCACGCTATTTATCAATAATCAGTGAGTTGTTTCAGCCAGTCGACAGCCTTCCCACGACCAACACTGAGTGGTATTCAAGACGTTCAGCGGATGGTTTATCTGTCAGTAACCAAACCAACCTTGCCATCAAGGGCATCATCGCCATTCAAGCCATGTCAAATATGAGCTTAGTCGTCGGGCAGACGGCTGATGCCAGAAAATACAGCGTTCGTACTCGTCCGTTTGATATCATCAGTGACATTGATTCGTCTATAGGGTGTAGCCTCGCAGCTCTACGAACGATGGAAGGGCCTTGCATTAAGCAGCGATCAACATATCCTTGCAGTATATCAACAAGACAATTCATGGACGTTAGGTTACAATCTGTTCGCCGATGTATGGTTAGGCACCAACTTGGTGGACTCATCGGTCGGTGTCCATGTCTACTAGTCTCATGTAGTCCCTGATGAATTTTCAGGTCTATGACGCACATAGCCGTTTCATTGAAAATATCACGACGTTGTCTTTCAGTAAATTTGGCGTGCCTGTTGATAATCTCGTTTCAGACACAGCTTCTGCAATATCTAGTTGGTCTTTTCTCTAATGTTCATGTTCTTTTTAGCTGACGTTCTTCTAGGCTGGAACCTGTTTGTGGCTGCTATGACTCCAAATGGAAACCTGAGTTTGAGTCTTATCAATAACGTTCACAACCGGGCGTCTTACAACGCTACCGCTGGAGTGTTCCCTCTGAATTATGCTACTTCTGACGGAGCGGCATTATCAGGACAAGCCAGGTGAGCTACTGAGAACTCAGTATCTAGGATGTTAACTCAAGTCACCCAAATGGCTTTAGTCCTGCACAAGGTGCTATGTTCGCGCCATTAGCTCTGAAGTTCGTTCAAAGTGTCTCGCCATTACTACTTCCTGTCTTACAAACTTCCCACTTGCAGAGCTCCTGTTCTCCATATAAAGGCCGATCAGATCGAGAAGAAAGCATCAGCGGGCCCATCGAAAGCCGGCATTGTAGGGGGGGCCATCTGCGGTGTTGCCGCTGTACTCATTGCGATCGGGGCTGTCGTCTTCTTACGGCGTCGGCGCAGACTACGCAGACGCAGATCTGCCCGATCTTCGGTTTCAACGGCCTTCATGGATGGCGGCGCAGAAGCGACAATAACGCCCTTCAATCCCATTCCTCTAATCCAAGAGGGATCAGATTCTTGGGCGGAACGGCAACAACTACTATCTGAACACACGGACACAGAGGCGGCTCCCGAGCTGCACAGCCTATCTTCTACGCCAGCCCCAATACTTCCACGCTCGCGACCAGTGGCACCCGTTCCACCTGGCTTATCCGACAAGCAGCTTGCGCGTATACGCACAGAGGCTCTTAACTCTCAACGGAATAATTCGCATCAGCCATCACCAAATTCGGGTCAGTCCTCGACTTCTTCGACTGCTGCCACCGAGCAGAGCAGAACAAGATCGTCGTCCGAGACTCGAAGACTGCAGTCAGCAGTTGAGGTTCTACGGCGTGAGATGCAGCAACTTCGTACTGAGAGGTTTGAAGCACCGCCGAGCTACACCGAGGGGGACGCATAGTCTGGCACATCGTTTTTTCATTCGGGTTTACAGAATCACTGCAGTAGACAATCGCTTCATTTCGACATATATATATATTTTCTTTTATTCTTTACACTAGCATGAAGCATCAAATACCCTTGCTTCCGAGACTTACAGTGTTGTTGAGGCTTGAGGTGCCAATTTGAACTGGATAACAGCTTAATGATGTATTTGTAATTCCTATCTTACACGATGCATTGGCTCGAGTTGTGTGAGATTTTGATGGTATCAAAGTATAACAACGTCCGTCGTGCTTGTCGCGGAGGCCGTGCCACGGTACGTACCGCACAGGCCCGGGGTCATGGTAATCCACTACAGTATCCGGGGAGATCATTCTGAGGTCCATACCCCGCGGGTCTCCTTGGTAGCTAGTACACTAGACTCTGTCTTAACCCATACCTGTCATTACCCATAGCATTTGGCGTCCACGGAGGGCTATGGGTTAGGACAGAGTCTACTATATGCCCGGTTCTACGCTTTGTATTTTTACTCCTGTAGTTTAGATTACCGGGCGCTCGTATGACGGGACCTTTACTGGGCCACCGTTACCGATGTGCCTCGAGTCGTTCGACTCGGAAATCCGGTTTCGAGTCTCATCTGTACGACCGTAGCCAAGGGACGTTGACGTGCAACGCCAGGGTTCATCGTCCTTATCTATGCACTTCCGGCCATGATGGCTACCAGCGGATCGCAAACTGAAATGTCTGGAGAGCGTCAGGGGAAAAACATGACTTGAACTACCAATCTAAGCGCCTTCAGGACTGCAACCGCCTCGTGCCACACGTCTCGAGGCAACGCAGAGGAAACGAACCGCGACCCCTTGAAGGGTCAAAGTGGAAGTCGTTGCCAACATAACGCGGTTCCTGCCTCGGCGCCGGGCGCACTGACTTCAGTGAGTCTGAGTCTGGTACGAGTGGTACCTGACCCTGCCAGTGGTTAGCTCATAAATGGAGAACAACTTTGTCCCGGTGGCGCACAGGAGCCTTCGATTTGGATTTGTGCTCTCAACAGTCAGCGCGCCGTCGAACGCCCTCTTGTCATCGTGCCGAATCTACTAGTACCGACGTCGGCGTCGCTAACCATAAGTCGAGTCTATTATATGGCGCGACATGTCAGCATAGTACTGTGCGGACCGAGGGATACATGTACAGCAGAATCATTTCGAAGGTGTTTTTGTTTTTTGGCCGCGGCCGCAGTGATCGCAGCCTGTTGTGAGTCCTTTGAATCAACGGCAGTCGTCGCCATGGCCAAGCCCGAGCTCGCTTCCGTCCTTGTCATTGTTTCCGTTCGTTCGTCCCGACTACTCGTAAGAAAGGGGCTTTGCACGATTACGTGTAGTCATGCCTTGCCGGTGCACGCGTTCTGACCTTGAGCAGTCGCATGCAGAATCGAATAAAGAGCTCGCTATTGCACATAAGCACTAACAGAGTGTGGCGATCCTATCGGAAACTCTGGGACTGTCGTGAGAGCCTCACTGGCTGCTGTGTAGGTACAAAATTGCATGAAGATGCCATAAATGTCATGTGATAACGTGTGTGGGTTTATGTGTGCCCAAGTGCCCACCACAAGTCATAAGATAACCGTTACCGAAGCAACCTGCCAGTGGTCGTCGTACCAGTCTGCTCTCGCCCACCATGGCACAGAGCTCATCTTCCGCGGCAATTGGGATGGCCGCACCCTCGAGAGGGCAACCCTCCCCGCCGATAGCCTCACTATTACCATTGGCGACGTCCGCTCTCACCGCCGGATTATCAGTCCTTTCGTATCTCATCTGGTTCCTCAACACCATCTTACTTTCCGTCCTCTCCCCATTCCTGGTCATCATCCCCATCGTCCTCTACATCTTTTCCCCGATAATAGTGTCCTCGAAAGTCCTCCTCGATCTCCTCGTCGTCTTGCCGTATCGCGTCACCGTGTACACATCGCAGGCCTTCCACCCGATATACGCTTTCCTCGGCGTAGCGTGCCTATCTGGGGCCCTTCTCGGCTTTGGGGCGCGTCAACTTGTGAGTCTGATTGGATGGGGACTATTGGGGGAGATCCACCAAGGCGCTCAACGAAGTGGATCCCCAACGCGTGCGCGACCGCAAAAGAGGCCATCTGCCATTGCACGGGGAAAAAGGAGGGTCACGGTGAAAGCAGAGGATTGAACTTGCCTACATGGTACGTATTGCATTCGTCCCTTCGACGTGCCACAAAAGCCTGCTCATCAGTCGGGATTAAAGCCATCCTGTTGGGGTTGAGCAATTTACTCTCTGCCCATCGTTCTCGGGAGGAAACAGGGAAGGATTCATACTGAATCTCCATTTCTTGTATTGGTCCAATGTAGTCTTAGATTGTTCGAATGACATTTTATTCATCGAAGTTTCCGCTGTTCACGGTTCACCTCTGCCAACCATTATGATGAGCCGCGGTCTTCGGGGCAGCGGACCAGGGTATTCATTCACGCGGGTCATTTCTGAGTATTTACGGGTTCAATTAGAGCCTAACCCAAACACTTGTTGTATTCACTAAGGTTAGGGTTAGAGCAATGAACCGACAAAAAAAGGGCCCGCCCAGCCCGAGGGCCGGAGCGGGACAGGAAAATATTGAGACGGTGCATGAGCCGAAGCCCATACAAACCCCGAGTTCCCCCTGAGGACAAGGTCGCCGTACTATGGGAGGCCCTCACAGCCCATAAACCCGGGTACGTGAAGGGATCTATGCCATCAAGGTAAGTATGAGGTTTTTGGGTCGTTGCATCGAGGCTTATAAACAGTGACAGCCCGCGCACGGACCATCCCTCCCAAACAGCCGCACGCGGGTGGGAAACGCGCTTATCCCTACACCTACAACCAGTGTACGTCCATGTTTGAGTCATAAAATGCATACTGTACATACAACTCGTCCGGTACAACCACGGCGGTGACTCATGTAGCTAAACCTTGCCAATAGTATAATACGGTGCCCTTTGCAAGACACCTCAGTATCGCACCTCGTCAATGAATGGATCTTACACTCACTGTGCTACTATCTTTTGTGACGATTTTCCGATTCACAAGTGCAATTAGACACTTGTTCACTCGTGCTTGATTGAGATCGGGAGGCACAATCATCTCAATCACTGCATTTCATCAGAAACGGAACCGCACAGCCAGCAGATGAACTCACGCTTGAGGCCTCTGCCGCTGCTATCCATAAGTCGTTCTATGACCATCTCAACGTTGCGACGCAGGTTCTGTGTTGAATGAGAGGGCATGGCCATAGCGTCCAACAACCCAGAAAATACTCACAGGATCACTCCCGCGGAACTCCAGGGGAAGCGACGAGATGACTTTGTCAATAGCCATCTACATAGCACACAGCGCAATAAGAACGATCATATTCTCTCCAGAGGCAGGGGGTTCGAGAAAAATACACGCACACTCCTTTCCTTCTTCTCTTTTGGCGTCAGCTTCGGCTTGCCTTTCTTCTTCACCTTCGGGACGGCAGATTTAGATGACTCTGGTGCGAGTGACCCGTCTGCGAACGTCGTGGTATCCCCCAAAGCAGTCCCATTCGTCGTTTCGTCCAGCTTCACGGTAGGAACCTCAGTGGCAGCCGCGGCCGCGCGCGCATCCTCGTCTGGTTCGGTATAGCTACTCGGTGACGAATAGTCGAGACGATCGACATCGAAAGAGACGCACCTGCCCTCCGCTTCGCAAGGACGAACGACGTGTCCGTTGGCGCCTATCATATCATCCACGAGAACAGAAATGAACACACAACAGTTTTCTGAAGGAATTTGCAATGTGCCCACGCACCTCAGGCCATTCCACCGTGAGCGCGTTCATGTTCATCACGTACATCCAACTCGCGAACGCCTCGTTGAACGTGTCCAGCGACGCGCTGAGCGCGCGCAGCCCGTCGACGTTCGTGCGCAGCGTGTCGGCCTCGTCTGCGAGCTCTGCGAGGGCCGGCTCGAGGAATCCCAGGCCATGTGGCGCGTCGGGGTGCGCGCCGGAGCGGGAGAGAGCGAAGAGAGAGCCTTGCGAGACGCGCCGGAGCGGTGTGCGGTGTGGTGTGGGA
>Ga0137394_10000486_pt1 | contig 27708 bp, 25 predicted proteins | sample czobulk116metaG_FD_108278 | JGI IMG/M metagenome (GOLD analysis project Ga0137394, IMG submission 108278) | Vadose zone soil microbial communities from Angelo Coast Range Reserve, California, USA - czobulk1.16 metaG | ecosystem: Environmental > Terrestrial > Soil > Vadose zone | place: USA...
ACTTCCGTCAACCTTATCACGCGGCCACGCCTCCCGATTTTTGGTCTCGCTGGCACATGACGCTGTCACGCTGGATTCGGGATTATCTATTTTTCCCGATCAACGCAAAATGGATGGGAGCACCACTTCCGTTGTATACGAGCTTGCTGGGCGTCATGACGCTTGTTGGATTATGGCACGGTGCCGGCTGGGGTTACGTTGTCTGGGGCTTTATGCATGGAGCGTATCTCGTCTTGTATCGTTTTTATGAAAGCCTGAAGGCCGCGCACTCCGCCATTGGGCAATCGCGCATAGTCTCTGGATGTTGGCGACTATTGACCTTGGTGGCAATTACGGCCGCGTGGGTTCCCTTTCGGTCGCCGAACTTACATAAGGCGAGCGGGATACTTTCCTCGATGTTCGTTCGTTTCAGCTTGGGAACGGCGTACAGCTTCACCTTCTATGGGTTCACCCTAGTAGTCTTGCTCTTCTGCGTTGTTGAGCCGATTGTGGTGCGTAAACTAAGCGAAATCGAAGAGAACGCAGGTGCGAACGGTCTCTCCCTGTTCCGAATCCTCGGTCGACCAATCGCATACAGTTGTGGGTTCTTGCTCTTTATGCTCTTTGATGAGAACAATACTCAATTTATATACTCGCAATTCTAGGAAAGAAACAGCCCGAGGGGTTGAGGGGGGTTGAAATCTTGCCATTACCAGTCTCGAGGCTCGATGAAGGCCAGATAAGGACTCCTGGTGAGAAGGAACAAGGGCCGATTGCGAGTGCTTTCTTGCGCTCCTTGTAAGTCATACGGGGTGAAAGCTTTTGCCACAATATGCTCTAGAAACCGTTTCAGAGCCTCGGGGCCTCTTGCCGATAAGCAGATAAGTGATTAGTTGTCAATAACTTAGGCTATAGAGAATGGCAGCACAATTGCTAAGACTCAATATGGGGTAATGTCTCTCGGACCCGCTGAGAGATATACGGCGGATTGGATTCAGACCGGTGGCAGTTCATTAGATAGGTGGTGGCTTTCAGAGGGACGGACGTAGAAAGAGAACAACTCGGGTGGGACGGCGTGGAACGAGAGCTGTGAAAGGGCAAAAGACTCTCTCTCATCTAAATCTGGCCGGGTAACAGAGGGTGCTAGGAGCCCAATCTACGGCCCGGAGAACTCAGGAGCAGGACGGATAGATAGTGTGAAGAATCTCCGGTAGATCTCTAATAACGCGGCGCGAAGAAAATGCGGGCTCTGCATCCCCCATCGGCACCTGATGATGGGTGAGCACAGCAAGACAGAAGAGAGAATGAATGTCAGCCCTTATGCAGCGAGAACAAAAGCTAAAGGAAAACGCGGTCGAATACTTCCGTTCCAAAGCAAGCGTCTACAACGAGAGATATTTGGTCAAAGCGAGCGGAGATCTTCTGCAAGTTCGTCACCGAGCGATCTTGGAGTTCGTCCGAAGTTGGAACCTCCCTGCAGGATCGAGGATTTTGGATTTGGGATGCGGGCCCGGGCGATTAACGCGCGATTTGGCCAGAATGGGTTATTGCGGTCTAGGTGTTGATGCTTCTCAGTCCATGATTTCACTAAGCGAGAAAGAAGCTCTTGCTGAGGGCGTCGCCGACAAGTGGGATTACAAAATGGGGGACGTCGAGGCCGTCCCGGCGCCAGACTCCTCGTTTGACGCCGCGATATGCGCCGGAGTGATTGACTATCTTCCGTCCGACGAAAATCTAATCGTCGAGGCAGCCCGCACATTGAAGCCTGGTGGACGCTTTCTCCTTTGCTTCACGAATCGGTTCGGTTACACGGTCTGTTTATCAACGCCCCTCTATTGGATGAAGAAGATGCAAATTGTCCGATCGTTTGCCTCCTTCCTCAGATCGGTCTTTGTTGGGGGCGATGAAGGAGCGATGAGCTTCAATTTTCTGCCACGAAAGCACCGCCCATCGGTTGCCCGCCTATCCATGACCCATCAAGGTTTCAGAATAGAGGCCGATAGATATGTCCATTATTCCTTGTTACCGGCGCCGCTTTGCACCATTACCTCCAAGCTGAATTTCGGTATCGATGAGAAACTTGAGGCTCTTGATCGAACACCGATTCGGGCATTAGGTTCTTGTTACATTTTGAGCGGATATATAGAAAAATAACTCTCTTCCAGATGATGAAAAGTTGACCCCAAGTAGCCAAAGAAGGGCACTCTCGCGCTCGCGCAAGAGGTTCACGTGGTTGGAACAGCTTTGACGACAGACTCAAGAATAGCTAAGCTTCGACCGCAGATTCTTTATGTAGTCGATCAATTGTGTCAGCTTGGGGGAGCAGAGCATGCATTGCTTCAAATTGTGCACCGTCTTTCTTCAGAGCGTTTCGGGGCTAGCATTGTTACATTTGAAATTAATCAACGGCTTGAGCCACTGAGCAAGCTGACTGGTCGATTACACGTCCTGCCTCTCCGCAAAACCTACGACCTCAATGCCGCGAAAATGGCACTCCAACTTCGACGAATTCTCAAATCGGAAAATATTACAATTGTCCATACTTTCTTTGAGACTTCTGACATTTGGGCGGCGTCCATTGCGAAACTCAGTGGTTGCCCAATCCTGATTTCCAGCCGGCGTGACATGGGAATTCTTCGAGCGCGTAAACATCAATTTGCCTACCCCATCGTCAATCGGTTTTTTGATCGCGTTCTTGCTGTTTCAGATGAAGTCCGCGCCTATTGTATCCAGCACGATCATCTATCACCTGATCGAGTCGAGACGCTCTACAATGGCGTTGATATGGCCGAGTTGGATAGCAAGGCCGCAGAGGGAAATGCGCGGCAACAGCTGGGCTTGCCCGCTGAAGTGCCCATCATTTCGACGCTAGCCAACATTCGCTCCATTAAAGGAATCGATGTTTTAGTCTCGGCCGCTAGGCTCGTTCGCAACGAGTTCCCCGAAGCAGTATTCCTCGTTGTGGGGCGCATACTGGAACCAGAGACGATGGCTGCTTTGCTAAGGCTCGTGACGTCGCTACACCTGGAAAGAAGTATTCAGTTCGTGGGGGAGATGACCAATCCGTTTCCAGTTCTTCGAGCCAGTAATGTCTTTTGTTTGCCTTCTCGGAATGAAGGTTTCTCCAATGCGCTTATCGAGGCGATGGGGTGCGGTCTGCCATGCGTCGCGACCCGCGTCGGTGGCAATGCTGAGGCGCTACAGGAAGGCAAGAGCGGCTACTTGGTTGCCAGCGAAGATTCTGAGGCGATGGCGGATCGTATTCTCCGGCTCCTCCGAGACCCAGTGATGGCCCGGCGAATGGGCGAGACCGCGCGGGAAACCGTGAAGGCACGCTTCAGTATAGATGCCATGATGAATCGGCTCATGGGGATCTACGACGAGTTACTGGTGGCAAAGAATGTCTAATTTGTTGCAGACAGTTGCGGTGGTCCTGGTTTGGTTGAGCCTCGGGACACTGGCGTATGTTTATCTGGGATATCCTTTATTGCTCGCATTAGTTGGGCTTTTTGCTCGGCGCTCGAAAGCTTCTCTTGGATATCTCCCAAAGATCTCCGTACTCATTGCCGCTTATAACGAGGAAACCGGTATTCAGAAGAAAATCGAGCAAACGCTGACTCTCGAGTATCCCCCGGACAAGATGGAAATCATAGTGCTCTCGGATGACTCCACTGATCGCACAGACGAGATTGTGAAGTCCTTTACGGATCCGCGGGTTAGGCTTTTCCGGGCACCGCAGAGAATGGGAAAAACCAACGCACAAAACTTGGGGGTTGAAACCGCGCAGGGCGAAGTCCTGATTTTCTCTGACGCGACCACGGTCTATCATCCGCTGGCTCTCCAGTACCTCACGAGTAATTACGCAGATCCGAAAGTCGGCGCGGCAAGCGGCCGTTATCAATACTTTGATCCCGAGGGGAAGTCGCCAATCAGCTCTGGCATGATCGCCTTTTGGAATTACGAGAATTTCATCAAGATGATGCAGTCGCGGATTCGGACCATCTCTGGTTGCTGCGGATGCATTTACTCAGTTCGCCGTGCGGCCTATACGCCGCTTCATCCGGATGTGATCAGCGATCTGGTGCAGCCGCTTTGGGCCATTCAGAAGGGATACCGTGTGGTTTTTGAAGATCGCGCGCTCGCTTACGAGGAAACGACCAAGTCTTCACAAGAAGAGTTTTCGATGCGCGTGCGGGTGGTGACCCGTGGGATTCGGGGCATCCTCAGCGTGTCGAATCTGTTGAATCCGTGGAAGTACGGCTGGGTTAGTGTGCAGTTGCTATCGCACAAAGTCTTACGATGGATGGTCCCTCTTTTCTTGCTGTTGTTGTTCGTCAGTAGTGCTGTGCTTTGGAACCACACCTGGTATGGCATACCTTTGGCTTTGCAAGTTGGTTTTTATGGATTCGCACTTTTGACGTTGCTTGTTCCCCTGCATCGCTTGTGGAAGCCTCTAGGCATGCCGCTTTATTTCTGTACGCTCAATGCTGCAGCACTGCGGAGCATTTTGGAAGTGATGCGCGGCCGTAAATACGTGGTTTGGGAAACGGTCAGGAGCTAGCGAAGGATGCGAATCGAATTTCTCACTCAGAACGACCCTCTCTACGTTCTGCCTTTCTTTGATGAGTTTCTCAGAAACTACTCATCGGAATTCGAAATCCTGAAGATTTCTTGCAGCCCAACCATGGGGAAGAGATCGCGAGTCCAACTTCTACGGGAACTTACGTCCCTCTACGGCGTCGTTGGTTTCATCAGGCTACTCGGCAGGACCGCAAAGTACCGGATCCTAGGCAAGTTCAGGAGGGGCCGCGAGGCCAGACACTTTTATAGCCTTGAACAAGCGGCAAGAGCATACGCCATCCCTTACGAGAAGGTTGGCAACCCGAACGCTGCCGAGTTCGTTGACTCCGCTCGGAAGCGTGGAGCTGATCAGATCGTCTCGGTCGCCTGCCCTTATATTCTGAAGGAGACGATTCTATCCCTTCCGCCTCGAGGCTGCGTTAACATTCACCATGCGCCGCTTCCACGGTACAAAGGCATGATGCCCACCTTCTGGCAAATGTTTCATGGCGAAAGGACGGTAGGCGTAACCGTTCACTTTATGGCGGCCAAAGTAGATGAAGGGAACGCTCTGCTGCAGGAACAGCTTGCCATCGAACCGGGCGAGACTTTGGATCATCTCATCCGTCGATCCAAGCGTCACGGAGCACACTGTATGGCGCGCGTCCTGCGTCAGATCGCTTCGAACTCCCACGTCCCAATTCCCTTGGATTCCTCCAATGGCTCCTATTTCACCTTCCCAACAATTGCCGAAATCCGTGAGTTCCACCGCCGCGGGTTTCGCGCTATCTGACCCGTCGCGGCCCCCGCGAGATTTCCATCAGGCAATCGTTCCGTCCTAAGCGCTCCTCGGAGCGCAACGTTTATGTAGGTGTTTGCTTCTCCCCTGTCTCAAATCTCCAGTCAGCTAGCAGCTATCCTCGAGATTACCCACGGTGCCCGCCCGCACTCCTCATAGGCCAACAAGATCCGTAGAGGCTCTCATCTCATTCTCATCTCATCTCCTTCCGTTACTTGGCAGTTGAGCCTTCCTTGCCCCAATGTACATGGTATTCAAGCTAGAATGAACTTCTTCGGTGCTTCGTGCGGGGCCACAAGAAGGGAGGTACAGGGTACAGGGCAACAGCCTGTACCTTTTTAGGTCCTTTAGACAGTGGCGCAAGGTGCTTGAAGAAGCCAAACTCACGTATGTAGACTGTTTGGTGCGCCTCCCGCCGGTGGGACGCAATGGAAATCCAGTTTGTCGAATGGCCAGAAATTGTCGAGCGTGTGGAAGGGGAAAAACTAATGAGTAAGAGGGGACTCAAGATGCCAGACGAGGGAACACCGGTCAGGCGAATTCGCGTTTGGTCGATCCTGGTTGTAGCGGCTGTGGTTCTTGTCGGGGCGTCGAGAGCGGGGGCGCAAACCCCTCCGCCAGTGATCTTTTTCACTGACCTGACTGGTGGCCCCAATACCGGCGGGGAGAGTGTGTCCGGTTTCTCTGGGACTTACATCACAATCTATGGGAACAATTTTGGTTCTTCTCAAGGGAGTTCGACTATTAATTGGAACGGATTGAACTGTTTGAGGGTCGTACCTCCGACCGGTTCGTATACAGGATGGGGCATGCCCTATCTCTGGTATCAGAAGATTATCGTACAGCTAGGTGCAGGTTGTACGCCAGGAACAGGAAACTTCGTCGTTAGTGTCAACGGCGCTGCTTCGACTAGCCCAACGATTACGGTGAATGGCACGAACCTCATCGGGTCGCAGTTCACTGTCCAGAATGGAAATATCTATTGCGTATCAACGGGAGGAAACAACAACAACACGGGAAAATATCCGAACTGTTGGCATGACCCATCGAAAGCACACAACACAATGGCTTCTGGAGACATAACCTACCTTGAAGATGGGGTTAGCGTGACGACAGAGGGTGCCTACACCACAGCGTTGTCTCTCACTCGCGGCCCATTTAGTCCATCGGCAGGTCTCGTGGCCTACCCGGGTGCAACGGCAACAATTGGCGCTAACGGAACGGTCCATTACGGAATCAGGAATCCAGCAATCGGGGGGACTCCTTCTGGATGGACCATCGCAGGGCTGAATCTTCGCGGCGGGTCTTGCCTCCAATTGACCGCCAGCACCTACAGAATTGTGGGCAACGACATGAGCTGCGATGGTACCGCGCCGTACGGAGGGCTTCTCATAACCTCTGTTACAAACTACTCGATGTATGGAAACAATATTCACAATGTCGGGGGATCATGCGGAAGTAACTGCAAACTGTATCACGCGGTTTACTTCGGAGATGCCTCGAACCACATTGACTTCGGGTGGAACATCGTAGACCCAGACCCTGGCAACACAGGTGTAGCTGGCTGCCGTGGCGTGCAGTGGCATGTCACCAATGCTTCGGGCGGGCAGAACGAGTTCGACCTCCACGTTCACGACAACATCATCAGGAACTCGATATGCGACGGTTTGAACCTCGCAACGGTTAATCCCGATTTGGGGCCAGTAGAGGTTTTCAACAATGTCTTTTACCACAATGGTAAAGGACCGGATCCCAGTGGCCAACTATCGGGCTATGCTTGCATCTGGGCGAATGCTCAAAACGTCACCCCTGTTACCCCCGCTAAAATTTATAACAATAGCTTTTATGATTGTGGGGCTCGTGGCCAATCGGACGGTAGCAACGGAATTTTCTCTATCACCATTCCCACAATCTTGACAAACAACGTGTCTTACAGCGCCAACAGCAGCGCGGAGCCATACATTACCTCAATCTCAGGTGCCTGCAGCCTTCTGAGCGGCAATAACAACGATTGGTTCGGAGCCGGCGTACCTCCTTGTTCCTCTAATCTAACTGGAAGCATGAACGTGGACCCAAAATACACCAGCATCAAGTCAGGAGCGGCGCTCAACAATCTTACTCCACTGGCAGGCAGCCCCTTGTATGGTGCGGGAACTACCAGTATGTTTCATACGTACGACGTAACTGGTTTAATCTCGCCCAATCCACCTTCAATTGGTGCTTACGAATTAAATGGGGCGAGCTCCATCGCTAGGCCGAACCCGCCGACAAATTTGACGGTCATCGTCAAGTAACTGATGCTAAATTGTAAGCGTCCGGCGGAGCCCGGAGGAGACCACGTGGGGAGGCGCTTACGAACCTACTTACATGCTGTGGATCAGTGCCGATGGATGCGATCATAGACCCAGAGCCACACTAGGGGGAGGAGGCCGATCCAAAGGATCAGGGCCACAATTCGCAGCCAAAAAGACCCCTGGGGAGTCCTCTGGAGATTCCCAATCTCTTCCAGAGGGTGCTCGATCCGCTCCGGCTGCCGGTAGTCGGTGAAGCAACCAGCTACGCGCCACAGCAAGCCGATCTTGCGATCGGCCTGGCGCTAGAGCAGAGAACCACCCTCCGTAGTCAGCCAACTCCCCTCGAACTGGGCCACCACTTGACGTGAAAAATGAGCTTCAAACGGGAAGAGAGTGTAGTGCTCCCCTCTAATTTAGACAGTCAGGGCCTCTTTCTTTAGTACAACTGCGAAAGCCAAGAAGGCCTCGTGCGGAGTCCGATTTTGAACTCCGCGGTGAGGCCGGTCGTGATTGTACTCCTCGATCCAGCGAGCAATGTTAGTCCGCGCTTCTTCCAAGCTCTGATACTCCGACGTCCAGACTTCCTCTTCCTTCAAGCTGCGATGGAGCCGCTCGATGTAGCTGTTGCCTTCCGGGTGATGATACCCCGTCCGCCGATGGGTAATGCCGAGCCGCCCCAACGTCTCCAAGAAGCGCGAAGAAGTGAACTGCGTCCCGTTGTCGGTCGTTAGCGTCAAGTTCGCCTCACGGCTTCCTGTAGGAAGCCGATTCAGCACGGCCTGCTCGACCGCCGCCAGCGCGTCCTCGGTTCGGCAGCGATGCGAGAGATTCCATCCCACGATCTCCCGCGTGCAGCAGTCGATCACGCACACCAGATAAGCCCAGCCCACGGCTGGCCCCGCCCAGATCTTCGTCATGTCCGACTGCCAGATCTGATTTGGCCCGGCTGCTTCCACGCGGCCCCACTCTTTCTTCCGTCGTGCTCGCAGACGACGCGAGCGCACCAGCAACCCACGTTCTCGCATCACCCGTAACACCCGCTTGCGATTCACGGGCAGCCCTTGCTTCCGCTGCAGCCACCACGCCACCCGCCGATAGCCGTACGCCAGCTTCTCTCCGCACGCCATCACGATCTGTTCATCGTAGGTTCGGTCCGCCCGACTGTCTCGCGGCCGCTTCCGGTAGTACAGACTCGACCGGCTGATGGCCAACGTCGCCGCCACCAGTGTGGCCGTGAAGCCCTGCGTCACCATCTCTCGCGCCTGCCCAAGCCCGAGAAGGGCCGCTATCATCTGGTGCGCTTCATCCGGAGTGATGGGCGGCTGGATATCTTTGGAGAGCAATACCGTCTGCCTTCGGAGGCCATCTACGAGTACGTGGTGGCGAGCATTGACGTGGGATCGGAAAAACTGCAGGTTCAGGTCGACGGTCGGACGATTGAGCAGTACGACTACCCGATGAGGTGATCGCGCCAGGGCGTGGGCAAGAGCCACTCCAGTCGCCCTACGGGCTCCTTCCGTAGCTCTTGCCGTTCATCCTGGTTGTATCAGTAACCGATGTCATGGCACTTCTCGGTGTAACCTATGTCGTGGCACTTGATATCTAGTATCAGGTCATCGAGTCGTTCGATTTTGTGAGTGGCGAGATTTGAGGAGATTGTCATAGCACTCTCGTGTCGCCCCGGCGATCTTAGCCCACGAACAACTCTTTAGATTCCCGTTTTCTACTGCTCGAGAGAGTCGAAGTCGTTCCTCGGGACTGAGAATGAGTCTTCGCAAGGAGAAGGACAAAGCATCTATGTCACCATATTCGCAGATTAAAGCATTTTCTCCATCGGTCAAGTATTCACAGAAAAATGGCAATTTGGTTGCGACAATCGGTTTCCCATAATTTAACCCAGTCAATAGTGCGCCGCTAGTCGTCCCTGCCTTGTAGGGGTACACCAGAATATCCGCGGCCATGTAGATGAGTGGAAGTTGTTCCACCGGAATGAAATTGAGCCAAAGATCCACGGATTTTTCCAGTCCCTCAATTGACACTTTATCGCGTATCGAAGACAGCAGACTAGTTTCACCGGTTCCAGCAACTAAAAGGCGTGCGGAAACTCCTGATTGGAGTAATTGTTTCCATGCGTCGAGCAAAAAGGGTATGCCCTTGTACTCGCTTATCACGCCGAGACACAGTACCAAGATCTCGTCAGTCGGTAAGCCCAGTTTCGAGCGAGCTTCCCGCTGTGAGAGCTTTGGCTTTTCATCAAATAGCGGACCGTGAGGAATGACCGAAATCTTTTCCAGCGGGATATCAAAATCTTGAATGAGTTGCGTCGCAGCCTCTTTCCCGTGGCAGATCAACGCGTCGGCCATGTGATAAGCGCGCCTGTACGTCGGTCTGTGTCGCTCAGGAGCGTCCTGATAGGTTATGTTGTGAACCGTATAAACCACAGGCACCTCAAGAAATCTAACCCATTGCAAGAACCATATCTCGAATGGGAAACCATGGTCGAGAAAAGGAAAATACTCAATATGAATAATATCGGGCTTCGAGATTTTGATTCGCAGAGCAAGATTCACAAGGTTCAAGAGGTATTCGATAGCCTTAACGACACGTCGCAGCCCATTAGATCGGATGCCCCCTCCGGAATCGAAAAGGACCGGATCAGGTGTGAGACCCACGCTGCGGAAATAGTTTCGGTCCAAGTGGTAGCTGGTCGAGCCGAGTATTACCTCGACACATTCGCCACGGAGGCTGGCGCAGAGCCGAGCCATGTAGTACGGAATGAATGACCAAAGATCCATTAAATAGACACTGATCTGAGATCGAATCTGGTTCACTTCCTCCTCATGATGTCCGAATGCTTCTACGCCAGATTCAGCCGCAGAGGTTGATGTAAGTTTCAACATTTCAAGATTCCCGAAGAGAATAGATGCCTCTCTGCTATTCTGCAAAGTAGATGTATGCTCAAGAGCGGCCCAGACATAGGATCATCGAATCAGATGAAATATTTTGGAATCAAGTAGGAGACAGTACGCATATTTGGCCTGATTTTCTCTCGACGAGTTGCTCATAGAGTTGGAAGTACTTTCGCGACATATGTCCTGAGGAGTTCCGTTCACGGACTAGAGTCTGTCCTTTCTTCCCCAGATGATGACGGAGTTCAGGATCTATAATAAGGGAGCGAACTGCCTCTACCAATTCATCAACCTCTCCAGGCCGGACGAGCACTCCCGTCTGTCCAGGAATGATCAACTCGGGAATGGCCCCTACAGATGTGCCGACGACTGCCAGCTGTGAAGCCAATGCCTCCAATATGGTCATCGGCATACCCTCTTCCAATGAAGGAAGGACGAGAATATCGAACCCTGCGTAAACGTTGGGCATGTCCGTGAGAGTTCCCTCAAATGATACATTACCTTCGATCTTTAATTCCTTTGCGAGCCCTTCCAGGTTATCGCGGTAGGGGCCATCACCTACTATGACAAACCGGGTTCGCGGGAATTCATTCAGGATAACTCGCGCGGCCTTTAAGAAGTGATCGATTCCCTTTCGTTCAATAAGCCGTGCCACAGTTCCAATCCTAAGCTCTTCTCCTGACCGCGTGTGCTGCCTTTGAGATGCAGAAGCGAAAGGTCCCAGATCAATTCCATTAGGGATCGTGGAGACCCTGTCAGGAGCAATGCCAAGCTGTCGCGTTGCCTCTGCAATCGAATCCGAGACTGCGACAACGGCATCGAAACAGCGCAAAAATTGGACATCAAGTAATTCGTAAGCTCGGACAACTGGGCCTTGCCCCTTAGCGAGTTGACTGTGTCGCGTTGCTACTATCGGCAGGCCCATCTTTCGAACTGCGAGATATCCATAAATGTCTGCTTTGTATCCATGAGTATGCAAAAGTTGAATATCTTCTGAAACAAGAATCTGACGAACTTTATGCACTGTTTCACGGTCCGCACGTCCCCTACAGGGGATTAGCAAAACATCTAGACATCGTGCTTCGAACTGCTCAGCGACATCATTTGGTGGACGGTGCGCATTAACAATTAGACCTACACGCATTTCGTGTCCCATTTGTTGCAAATCCCGGGCCAGCGCGGCAACTACATTCTCCGCGCCGTACATCCCAGCGCTGCTAATAAGGTGAAGAACCTTCATGATAGGTTCGATTCCCCTTTGGCGATAGCATTCCTATCGACCTCCAGCTCCATACCCTCTCCGGGGCTCCAATGCGCCAGCCAACACCAGGACTTGTGATAAAGCCGGTCGCCAAGCATTGCGCGTACTTGCTCTTTTGCTTCATACAAGAATCGAAAGTAGAGCTGCTGCCCTTCACTGGGTTGTATGAGTCTCTGCAGCTCCTTCGGTCCCATTCGGCCCGTAACCATGTGCCTTCCTTGAAGTCGGATGCCTTTTCGCGTTACGGCAGGCGGCCAAGGATTTGAATGGAAGAGATACTTGTAGCCCGCGCGCCCGCACCCGTCCACCACGCGGTCATCCCACCGTCCCCCAGGGGCAGAGATCGCCGAGACCTGCGCACCCAAGCGATCTTCGAGTTCGCGCTTGGACCGAACTAGTTCTTCTTCCAGTTCGTCATGGCTACATTGGGTCAAAAGTCGGTGTGACCACCCATGCGACTCCACGCGATGTCCAGCGGCAACTATCTGGCGTGCCTGGTTCCATGAAATGTACTTATCAGCGCTGCCGACGCATCCTGCCAGGACGAAGAAGGTGGCTTTCAGGCCGAATTGCTCGAGCAGAGGGAACGCTTGCTCAAAATTGGACCGATGGCCATCGTCGAAGGTGATGAGCGGGGCATGTTCGGGTGAGACTGTTTGCAAAATCCCCGAAGAGAGAAGCGAAAGGTGTGCTTGAAACTGAGAGTTCATGAGCCTATAAAGGTACTCCGATGGCGAAGGGAGAATTTCATGGTAGGTCAATACACATATCCGCCCCCCTTTTGCACCTGCTGCCCCAGCTGGACCTTTCATCGAATGGTCCACCTCATCGGGTTGCCCCATGCTTTCTGTGGCGTTCAAGAACATTGTCTGGCTACTCCCTGACAGTTCTCGCCTTCTCCGACTGTTTGCAGAGCAGGGCCCCCCCCGACGCCAGCGACTTCACAGAAAGGTTGAAAAGAATAAGTCTGCAATAAGTGCTCCAGCCGATTCTTCATTCCATCCAAATTAGTGTAGTGGCGGAGACGTGACTTCAGTTTTTCCCGGATTCGGGGCTGATCGGGATCAAGTTCCCAGGGATGGAAGTAGACAACCACACTTTCGCCATAATCTTCCTGAAATGTGCGGAAGACCCAGTGAGTATACGCAAGTGGGAATATCCGCAAGTAGCCCCCACCCGCACAGGGGAGATTCTGTCCCAGAAGGCGTACGGTGGCCGGAGGGAACTCAAGCAAAGAATGGCCGTCCTTCAGCCGATGCGTGTACGGGAAGCGCCGCGCGCCCGGCACACCATATAGATCATGGTGGATCGGATAGATACTGGAGTCGTATCTAAACCCTTCTTCAGCGAGGACGTCCAAGGCCCAAAGACAATCTTTGGTGATGGACCAACTCGGCGCGCGATAGCCAAAGACCTTGACACCGGCTGCATCCTCAATGGCTCGAACCGCCGCCCGGGTATCCTCACGAAATTCATCTGGCGTCTGGGAATAAACGGTCCGATGCCAGTAGCTATGGCAGGCGAGTTCGTGGCCGCGCGCGTGAACTTCTCGCACCAAGCTTGGAAACTTATCTGCCACCCATCCGACAAAGAAAAACGTTCCCTTTACGCTGTACTCATCAAAAAGATCGAGAACACGTAGTGTGCTCATCACGACCCGCGACGGCCGACTCCCCCAACTATCCAGCGAGACCGAAGAGGCAAATGCCTCCACCATGAAATAGTCTTCGACGTCGACACTTATTATGTGCGTCGATGGCAAGACTGCCGCGATGCTTGTGCCCTTCTCTTTATCTTTGGTCAACATGGAATTTCTGGTCCCCACGGTTCCCCTCATGACAGAGGCACTCTGAGCCTCACCATCAAGCCACCTGGGAGAACCAAACTTGGGCTGAACGGAAGACACCAAGCGTCACTGCCTTCTAGGCAAGTGTCCTGCCTTTTTTGATTTCATAAGTTACGTATTTTCAATAAGATACAAATTCTCGACACACCTACGCGAGCCGCGCGGAAAGTCTTTTCGCACTACCCGGCATTCTTTTGCCACTGCTCCTGCCCGCCTATACAATTTGGCCTTCTCCAACGACCTCGGCGTTCCCATCGGATGCTGCGATAGGCTAGGCCCGAGATTTGACTAACATGTTTGAATACAGACGGTTAGGGCCATTGTTCCAGGTTTTGGGAGGGTGACTGACGGACTCCGGAGAGTCACCGAACAAAGCGCTTATCGTTTTGACGAGTCTAGTGGACTTGATCACAGGGATCCTCGAAAACTCGCAGATGGCATATAAGTTGCTTCTCTACAACAGGTTCTGTGAAAGGATGCAATGAGGCTTGGATCCGACAGCCCCACGCCTTAGTTCCACGCGGCCTGGTACAAAGGAGCGAGAATGAGTTTGCTGAGTGTAATTGTCCCGGCTTTCAACGCCGCGGCGTCTATTGACGTTGCAATTGACTCAGTGCTCTCAGAAACCCACAGGATTTTGAAATCGTATCTGATGACGGCTCGGCAGATAGTACGGCCTTGCTTGTTTCACGCTGCCGCAATGATCCTAGGGTGCGGTTCCGCTTGAGTTCCGGTTGAGCGTGAAAAACAATGCCCTGGAAAGGAAATCATCGGGACAATTCGACAGTAATTCCCGGAGGTTCTCTCAGTAAGTATTTTATTTTCTGTTACTTAAATCTAACCCTCCCCCTTAGCCCCACTTTCGAGTGGCCCCCTGTTTGCAACTCCCAAGTCAGAAACGTGCGGCAAAGCTCATTTCGTACATCGGAGAGTGCAGACCATGCGTGTGTTGCTGACAGGCCACCTAGGGTACATCGGAACCGCCATGGCTCCGCTGCTGGCCGAAGCGGGCCATCAAGTCGTCGGTTTAGATAGCGGTCTGTTCGAGCAATGCACGTTCGGCGAGCCCCCCCGGCAGTTCCCCTCAATTCGCAAAGACATCCGGGACGTTACGCCTGCCGACCTTGAGGGTTTCGAAGCGGTACTTCACCTTGCCGGACTCTCCAACGATCCCCTCGGGAATCTCAACCCGCAGCTGACTTACGACATTAATCACCTGGCTTCGGTTCATTTGGCGCAATGCGCGAAGCAAGTGGGCGTAGAGCGCTTTGTGTTCTCCTCCTCGTGCAGCACTTATGGCGCCGCCGGCGACAAGATCCTTGACGAATCGGCCGAGTTCAACCCTGTCACTCCCTATGGCTCATCCAAGGTCTTGGTCGAACGGGATGTCGCCAAACTTGCGGACTCTCGATTCAGTCCCACCTTTCTCCGCAACGCCACTGCATACGGAGTATCCCCTCGCCTGCGGTTCGATCTTGTTCTCAACAACTTGGTCGCTTGGGCCTTCACGACCGGACGGGTTTACATCAAGAGTGACGGTACGCCGTGGCGTCCGATCGTTCATATCGAGGATATTTCTCGAGCATTCCTCGCTGTCTTAGAAGTGCCTCGTGAAGTCGTGCACAACGAAGCATTTAACGTCGGCCGGAGTGAAGAAAACTATCAAGTTCGCGATCTCGCAGAAATTGTCAGGGAAACCGTGCCAGGCTGCAAAATTGAGTATGCCGCGGATGCTGGTCCCGATAAGCGGTGCTACCGAGCCGACTTCAGTCGGATCTCCCGTACCCTAGGCGACTTCCAGCCCCAATGGGATGCGCGTAAAGGTGCCCGTCAACTCTACGAGGCCTACCAGAAGGTAGATTTGCGCCTCGAGGATTTTGAGGGAGCACGCTACAAGCGCATTGATCACATTCAGGGCTTACTGGCGTCGCGGCGTTTGGACGCGACGTTACGCTGGCAGCCGGCTGAAGTCGCAAACGTGCTCCAGGAGACTGCCAATTGACGCGGTCACTTGGATCCAGGTGCTTTCGTGATTTTTCGGGAGACTAAATTGCCCGGTGCTTTCGTGATGGATCTGGAAAAGCGTGAAGACGACCGGGGTTTCTTCGCTCGAACGTTTTGTCGCGAGGAATTTTCCGCTCACGGTCTGAATCCGGACATTGCGCAGTGCAATGTCTCGTTCAATAAACGGAAGGGGACCCTGCGCGGGATGCATTATCAAGCGCCGCCGTTCGCGGAGGCCAAACTGGTGCGCTGCACTTCCGGAGCGATCTTTGACGTCATTATCGATCTGCGTGAGTCTTCCGCGACTTTTCGGCAGCACTTTGCCGTCGAGCTTTGCGCTGCAACAGGAAAGATGTTGTACATACCGGAAGGATTTGCTCACGGTTTTCAAACGCTTCTCGACGATACTGAGGTTTTTTATCAGATGTCGCAGCCATACGCTCCGGAATCTGCCCGCGGAGTACGCTGGGACGATCCTTCTTTTGGCATCGAATGGCCTTCAGCGGAGCGGACAATCCTTGAGCGTGACCGCAACTATCCGGACTTCTTGCTCCCGGAGAGTGGTTTAGGCCAATGAATTCGTCGGCTATTCAGTCCGCAGCAGTTCGCGCAGGAATAGGTCCTGAGATGCACCGTTTAATCACGGATCTCTATCCGATCTGCCGCAGCATCACCGGCGAAGGCTTGCGTGAGACCCTGCGTGCGGTCGGAAAGCTCGTTCCGTTGACGCTCCGCGAAGTGCCTACCGGCACGCAAGTATTTGACTGGACTGTCCCTAAAGAATGGAATATTCGCGACGCCTACGTGATGAATTCTCGCGGCGAACGCGTCATCGATTTCCAAAGCTCGAATCTTCACGTTGTCAATTACAGTGTTCCCGTCAGGCAGAAGATGCAGCTTGCGGAATTGAAGGCCCATCTGTTCAGCGTGCCTGACCGCCCCGACTGGATTCCCTACCGCACCTCCTACTACAAAGAGAGCTGGGGCTTTTGTGTGAGCCAGCGCCAGCTCGAGCTCATGTCCGACGACGAATATGAAGTCGTCATCGACTCCACGTTGCAACCCGGCCATTTGACCTACGGAGAATGCTTTCTCCCCGGCGATCTGCCCGATGAAATCATTGTCTCGACACACTGTTGCCATCCGTCCATGTGCAACGACAATCTTTCCGGCATTGCAATCTCCACATTTCTCGCGAAACATTTGTCCGCGCGGCCGCGCAGGTATTCCTATCGGTTCTTATTCATTCCCGGAACTATCGGCGCCATCACCTGGCTGGCGTTGAACGAAGAGAAGATTTCTCGCATCCGCCACGGGTTGGTGCTCACCGGCTTGGGCGATGGCGGAAAACTGCATTACAAGAGGAGCCGTCAAGGCCATGCTGAAATTGACCGTGCCGCTAGCCACGTCCTGCAGCACAGTTCTTATGAGCATCAGCTCCTGGATTTTTCGCCCTACGGTTACGACGAAAGGCAATTCTGTTCACCGGGAATCAATCTGCCGGTTGGACGCCTTTCGCGGAGTCCTCACGGCACATTTCCCGAATATCACACCTCGGCAGACAATCTGGGATTCGTAGGTCCAGAGAAACTCGCTGAGTCATTTGACGCTTGCCTCCAAATCCTCGCCCTCCTCGAGAGAAATGGAACCTTTTTGAATTTGAATCCCAAATGTGAGCCGCAGCTTGGAAAGCGCGGGCTGTACGGAATGGTTGGGGGTAGTTCCGACGCCGGCGTCAAAGAATTGGCCATGCTGTGGGTTCTGAATCTATCCGACGGCAACCATCCGCTATTAGATATCGTTGAGCGCTCGAACCTATCGTTCGATTCCATCCGCGCGGCAGCCGAAGCCTTGCAACAGAAGGGTCTCTTGCGCGAGTGCCTCGAATCTGCGCCGCCTGAGCCCGCGGAGTCGTTAGAAAGGACAAAATCATGAACGCAATTTACGTTGACACCACAAACAGTGACGAACACAGGCGGGATCTGTTGTACCGCGGCGAACTAATCGTCCATTCGCCCACTCCCAGCTCCCTTGCCCTCGTCGAGTTTGCACGCCAAATGCTCACCGACGCGTTTGCCGGCGCCGACCCGGAGACGGCGCAATTTCATTTGCCCGTCGAGCGCTATGCAGCAATACTCGCGGAGCTCAAACCTAAGTTCATCCATCATCCCAAGTCCAAGGAATGTCTCCAGGGCATTCTGCGGGAAACCGGATGCGATCTCAGCAAGACCTATTTCGACGTGCCGCGCATGCGTACTTCAACCAGCGATCAGTACCTCACTACTGGAATTGCTTACGCGTTCCATCCTCATCGCGACACCTGGTATTCGGCTCCCATGTGCCAAATCAACTGGTGGATGCCCATTTATCCCGTCGTTTCTGAAAACGCGATGGCCTTTCACCCCCGGTACTGGAATCAGCCGGTGCGCAATGGCTCCGCCACTTACAACTATGACGAGTGGAACCGCACCAGCCGCCAAAACGCAGCACAATTTCTAAAAGAGGACACCCGCAAACAGCCTCGCCCCGAGGAACCCATGGAGCTCGACCCGCAGGTCCGCGTGATTGCCCCTCCAGGAGGCCTGCTCCTTTTTTCCGGCGCGCAAATGCATTCGAGCGTGCCCAACACGTCCGGTCGCACCCGACTGAGCATCGATTTTCGAACCGTGCACATGGACGATGTTGTTGCGCGGCGCGGCGCTCCCAACGTTGATTCCGAGTGCACCGGCACGTGCATGCACGACTATCTGCGTGGCACGGACCTTTCGCATGTGCCGGAAGAGCTTTATGCGTTGTACCAGACGCAGCCCTCTCTGGTGCGTCCTGGCGAATTGCAGGCAGCAACTGCCGTTTGAAAGGTTTGACGAACGTATGTCTACAGTAGATCAACTTGTGAACGACTCGGAATCCGTAGCCAAGATGCTGCGGGATTCCGTGCAGCCGCTGTGCCGGTTCTGCAAGACCAGGCTCCAACACACCTTCGTGGACCTCGGTATGTCCCCATTGTGCGAGAGCTACCTTAGTTCGACCCATTTGAACCAGATGGAGCCTTTTTATCCGCTTCATGTGTACGTGTGCTCGAACTGTTTTCTGGTGCAACTCGAAGCGTACGTGAGTCCGGAACACATTTTCAGCGACTATGCTTATTTCTCCTCTTACTCGGACTCTTGGCTTGCTCATGCAAAAACATACACAAGTCAGATGACGGACCGCTTCTCTCTCGATGACACCAGCCTCGTTGTCGAAGTGGCCAGCAACGACGGCTACCTGCTTCAGTATTTCGTCCAGAAAGGCATCCCGGTCTTAGGCATCGAGCCCGCCGCAAATGTCGCCCCCGAGGCTGTAAAGAAGGGTGTTACAACGCTGGTGAAGTTCTTTGGAACGGAAACCGCCCGCGAACTCGTGGTGGCTGGCAAGCAGGCCGATCTGCTCCTCGGAAACAACGTTCTCGCCCAGGTCCCCGATCTGAACGATTTCGTTGCGGGGATGAAAATTCTGCTCAAACCGCATGGCGTAATCACCATGGAATTCCCACATCTTCAGCGGCTGATGGAAGAAAATCAGTTCGACACCATCTACCATGAACACTTCTCCTATTTTTCTTTTCTCGCAGCCGAAAAGATCTTTGCTGCGCATGGCCTGACGCTCTTTGATTTGGAGGAGTTGGCCACCCATGGTGGCTCCCTGCGCATTTTTGCTCGACATGCCGAGGACTCCTCGCACGCTGTGACCTCACGCGTCCGAGATCTTCGCGAACGAGAGGAAAAACTGGGGTACGCCCAAATACAGACATACTCGCGCTTTGCCGACCAGGTAAAGGAAACCAAGCGCAAACTGCTCCAATTCCTTATCGAGGCCAAGCGCAGTGGAAAGAAAATTGCCGGATACGGTGCGCCTGGTAAGGGCAACACTCTTTTGAATTATTGCTCCATCCGCACCGACTTCATCGACTATACCGTCGACCGCAATCCCCATAAGCACGGCAAGTTCTTGCCGGGAACACACATCCCTATTTATCCGCCGGATCAGATCCAGCGTACACGGCCGGATTATTTGCTGATTCTGCCGTGGAATCTCAAACAGGAAATCATGCAGCAGAATGCTTTCATTCGCGATTGGGGAGGCAAGTTCGTCGTGCCTATCCCGGAAGTTAAGGTTTACTCGTGAACTTGTGGTTCGAGAATGGTTCGTCCTCCGGACGGACCCCAAGGAGAACGCTTCCATGAAAGTGGTCATCTTCTGTGGCGGACTCGGGATGCGCTTGCGCGAATATGCAGACAGCGTCCCCAAACCTATGGTCCCGATTGGCTACCGGCCTGTCCTATGGCATGTCATGAAGTATTATGCGCACTACGGCCACAAAGACTTCATCTTGTGTCTCGGACACCGCGCGGACGCCATTAAACAATATTTTTTGCACTACGACGAATGTGTCTCCAACGACTTTTCGCTCTCCAACGGGGGCAAAGACCTCCAGCTGTTCAACAGTGACATCCACGACTGGAACATCACCTTCGCCGAGACGGGAACGCATGCAAATATCGGTCAGCGACTGAAGGCGGTTGAGCGCTACCTCGCGGGCGAGGAGATGTTTCTCGCAAATTACGCTGACGGCCTTACAGATATGCCCCTTCCAAGTCTCATTGAGTTCTCCAGGCATTACGATAAAGTTGCGACCTTTGTTTCGGCCAAGCCCAATCTTACCTATCACGTCGTTTCTGCCGACGCCGATGGGCTCGTCAGTGAGGTCAAGTCCATACGCGATACTGAGCTTCGCATCAATTGCGGTTATTTCGTTTTCAAGAAAGAAATCTTCCAGTACATGCGTAATGGCGAGGAGCTCGTCCTTGAGCCATTTGAGCGCCTCATGGCACAAAAGCAGTTGATGGCGTACCGCCACGATGGCTTTTACGCATCCATGGACACTTTTAAGGACAAGCAGCAACTGGACGACATGTACGCTCATGGTGACGCCCCGTGGGAAGTCTGGAAGAATGCGCGTCAGGGCGAGGAGGCGGCGGTTTCGATCCTCGATGCTGCCGCCGATGCGACTTAGGATCACTCGTTCATCATGATGAATCTTCGCCTGACAGATCTCGGCAAGCAGCCACTTCAAATCCTTTGCCTGGGTGCGCACTCCGACGACATCGAGATCGGTTGTGGAGGAACTATTCTGCACCTCATCGAATCGCAACCCTCGACGCGCGTCGACTGGGTCGTTTTTAGCTCCAGCACGCCACGTCGCCGCGAGGCGCTCCGCAGCGCCGGTCTTTTTTTGAAGGGTGCGAAGTCGAAAAACGTAAACATTCGCTCTTATCGCGACGGTTTTTTCCCTTATGTGGGTATGAAAATCAAGGAGGAATTCGAACGACTGAAGAGGCACGTCAATCCTGCCTTGGTTTTCACCCACTATCGTCATGACTTGCACCAGGATCATCGCCTGCTCAACCAACTGACCTGGAACACCTTCCGCGATCACCTCATCCTGGAATATGAAATTCCCAAGTACGACGGAGATTTGGGATCGCCCAATATGTTTTCTCCCTTAAAGGCATCCACGTGCCGCAAAAAGGCCGCCTTTCTTCGGCAGGCTTTCCGCACGCAGGCCTCGAAGCAATGGTTTTCCCATGACACGTTTTTGGCTCTGATGCGGCTGCGAGGAATAGAGGCGAATTCTCCAACTGGATTCGCCGAGGCTTTTTACGCAAGAAAGGTCAGCCTGCAACTACAATGAAATGGACTTTGGGATTACCTGAGGTTACAGAATGAATTCGGAGTGGCTCACAGACTTTTGGCGCTATCGCGAGTTACTTTATTTTCTGGCTTGGCGCGACGTTAAGGTTCGCTACAAACAGGCCGCGCTTGGCGCCTCTTGGGCAGTTATCCAGCCCTTGCTTACGATGGTCATTTTCACGCTCTTTTTTGGCCGGTTAGCTGGCGTTCCGAGCGACGGTATTCCCTATCCTCTTTTTTCATTCTGTGCGTTAGTTCCCTGGACCTACTTCTCCAGCACCCTGAGCCTAGCGGGAAACAGCCTCATCAGCAATTCTTCACTCATCACTAAGGTTTATTTTCCGCGCGTATTGTTGCCTGCCGCGACGGTACTCAGCGGCCTCGTGGATTTTCTAATGGGCGCGGTATTTCTCGCCCTTATGATGATTTATTACCGCGTGAAGCCTGGATGGTCGTTCTTCTTGGTGCCACTTTTCCTTGGCGGCATGGTCCTGCTGGCGTTTAGCGTCAGCATGATACTGGCCGCCCTAAACGTGCGGTATCGCGACGTCAAGTATGCCTTGCCGTTTCTGGTTCAGATCTGGCTATTTGTGACTCCTATCATTTATCCCGTAACGTTTCTGCCCCCCAAAATGAAGCGTTTCCTCGCCTTCAATCCGATGGCTGGGTTTCTCGAGGGATTCCGTTCTTCTCTACTTAATTCGCACCACATGGACTGGCGTTTGGTGGGCATCTCCGTCGTCGTTACCGCGTTTCTTCTGGTCACTGGTGCCATTTACTTCCGCAGAACGGAGAGATCCTTTGCGGACATCGTCTGAGTTCAGAAGGGAGCATTGCCGTTTCGTTTCGGTTGGACTATGAGCCAAACCATTGCTGTTGAAAAAGTCTCTAAAAAGTTTGTCCTGGGCGCGCTTCAACGCGACACGATGTTGCGTGAACGGCTGATCAGCATGCTGAGCGCGCCCTTTCGCCGGCGCTCGGCTCCCAACGTCCTTTGGGCCCTGCGCGATGTCTCGTTTCGTGTCGATGCCGGTGAAGTCGTGGGCATCATCGGGCGCAATGGCGCCGGAAAAAGCACGCTTCTCAAAGTGCTGTCCAAAATCACCTACCCCACTTCCGGTGAAGTTCACGTTTCGGGCCGCATCGCCTCTCTTCTCGAAGTGGGCACCGGCTTTCACGAAGAACTCACCGGCCGCGAGAACATTTATTTGAACGGCTCCATATTGGGCATGAAACACGGCGAGGTCACCGCCAAGATGGACTCCATGGTGGAATTTGCCGGCGTAGCACAGTTCCTGGATACACCGATCAAGCGCTACTCGACCGGCATGCGCCTGCGCCTGGGCTTTGCCGTGGCCGCGCACCTCGATCCCGATGTCCTCATCGTCGATGAGGTTCTGGCCGTCGGCGACACGGGCTTCCAACGCAAATGCCTCAACGTCATGGATGGGCTCCGTAGTGGCGGCCGAACAGTGCTCTTTGTTTCTCACAACATGGCCGCCGTCGAAAATCTGTGCTCTCGCTGCATCTGGATTGACGCTGGGCAGGTGGTCATGGATGGCGCTGCTCGCGAAGTAATCGAAGCCTACATGAAAACTTTCGCGAACGCTCGTGAAAGTATGGCTGACTTGCGCTCTGTCAAAGACCGCCGCGGTTCCGGCGAGATCCGCTACACTGGCGTCGAGTATCTGAATACTTCGGGTGAGCCCCTGCAAGTTGTCCGCAGCGGCGACAGCCTGGTCATCCGTTTTCACTATCACGCCAATAAACCGATCCCCTTTCCCAGCTTCGGATTTCGTCTCTACACGGAATTCGGCACCCTGGTTACCGACACCAGTACCTGGCATCACGCCCTTGACATTCCCCTGGTTCCGCCTGGTGATGGCTACATCGATCTGCATATCGATTTTCTCAACCTTCTTCCCGCCCGTTATTATTTCTCACTGTGGATCACTGGGGCGGCTTCACCTGTCCATGACAACATTGAATATTGCGCACAGCTCGAAGTCGAGTTGTCCAACGTTTACTCATCAGGACGAATGCTCGACAGCCGCTCCGGTATCGTCTTCTTCCCGCAGCGTTGGAAAGTGAATGAATCCGTCCTGGCCGGTGCCTCCAGCAAAATAGAGGAAACATGAGCGACGCGCCTTTGGTCAGCGTGGTCACTCCCGTTTATAACGGCGAGGAGTTCTTGCCGCAGTGCATCGAAAGTGTCCTGGCCCAGACCTATCAAAACTGGGATTTCACGATTGTAAATAACTGCAGCACTGACGACACGTTGAGGGTCTGCCTGAAGTATGCTGCAAACGACAGTCGAATCCGCGTGGTCAGTAATCCGAGCTTTTTGAAAATCATAGAAAACCACAACCGTACTTTGACCTACGTTTCTTCGCAAGCAAAGTATTGTAAAGTTGTGTTCGCCGATGATTGGTTGTTCCCTGCGTGCATCGAAGAGTTGGTCGCCCAAGCGGAACGACATCCCTCCGTGGGTATGGTGTCTTCTTACGCGCTCGCTGGCGACCGCGTCCTATGGGCCGGCCTGCCCTTTCCTAGCTATGTAGTGGATGGTCGAGAGATTTGTCGGCGCAAGTTGGCTGGCGGCTTGGACGTGTTCGGAACACCGACCGCGCAACTTTACCGCGCAGACTTAGTTCGAAGGCGCAGCAAGTTCTTCAACGAGCAGAATCTCATGGCCGACACCGAAGCATGCCTAGATGTCCTGCAAGACAGTGATTTCGGATTTGTACACCAGGTATTGAGCTATTCCAGGCCTCGGCCGCAGTCCAATGATGCATTAGCGATTAGCTTCGAAACGCGCCCCTTGGGAGGCCTCATAATCTTCCTGAAATACGGCCCGATTTACTTGAACCGAGATGAGTACACCTACTACCTCAAGAATCGAATGAAAGAGTATCATCACGTCTTAGCCAAGAATGTGCTGCGGTGTCGATCGCGGGCATTTTGGCGCTTTCACCAGGAAACGTTGAGCGTTTTGGGCTTGAAGCTCGATCGGTCCCTCTTGGCAGTGTCCGTGGGCCGTGAACTGGTTAGGATGTTGTTACGACCCGCAAGCAGCGCAACAGAAATGACGGGATGGTGGCGGGAGGCTGTCTTGCGGCTCGTCCACCCTCGATCATCCGAGGTGCGACTTCCTTAAAGGTGTCTGTGAGCTTGAAACATGCGAGTGAGCAGATTCATGCTTTCGATGTCGACGTATGCGGCTGGCGAGAAACGGGGCAAGCGCAAGGGATGGACAATCCTGGGTCCGCGTTCGAATGTTCGATCGTTCTCGGCACTAGCGTGAGCTTGCTGTCACGGACAATAGTTTTGTCGATGCAATCCACTTCATCTCCCAATCCTTCTTTCATAACTTCGCCGCTCCAAATTGAGTACGCTACTATAGGTGAAATCAGAAATGACACGTAGGAATTCCGCGGATTGTCTCGACCTTCTCGCCGGCGAATTCGTTGAAGTCCGTAGCCGCGAGGAGATTCTTTCCACTCTCGACCCGAACGGCAAGCTTGACTCCATGCCTTTCATGCCCGAAATGCTGCAATATTGCGGCAAGCGTTTTCGCGTGTTCAAGCGCGCCGATAAGACTTGCGACAACATCAAGCAATGGAGCCTGCGCCGCGTCAAAAATGCGGTGCACCTAACGGGGCTCCGATGCGATGGCACTTCCCACGGCAATTGCGACGCTGGTTGTCTCCTCTTCTGGAATGAGGCATGGCTCAAAAAAGTGGACCTGGACTTCGTGAGTGCCTCGCTGGTAACTCAGCCAGGTTTAGCCTCTTCTCCGGGTCCGCGCTCTGGCGTAGCTTGCACTGAGCAGCATCTCCAGGAATCGGTTCTTCGCCCTGACCCCGCTGCCCCAGGAAACACTCTTTATATGTGCCAAGCCACGGAGCTCCGCGAATTCACTTCTCATCTCTACTGGTGGGACCTTCGCCAGTATTTCCGGGACATCCGTTCCGGCAATCTTCATCGTGGCATCGGCGACTCGAAATCCGAAGCCGTTTTGGAAACTGTCCTCAGCCTTCTGGAGGTCGTCCGCTCGCTAGTCATAACCGCGTTCAACAAGTTGCAACAGCTTCGAAGTGGTGTCCGCTATCCACACATCGAGGGCTTGCTTGACACCACACCGACCTGCGACCTGAATCTGCAGCCTGGAGAATTTGTTCTGGTCCGAACCAAGGACGAGATTCTCGCTACTTTGGATCGCAATAACAAAAACCGTGGGCTCTTGTTCGATTCAGAGATGGTCCGCTATTGCGGCGGGACCTTTCGCGTTCTTAAACGCGTGATCCAGATAGTGGACGAGCGCACGGGAAAGACGATGAAAATGAAATCGCCATGCATCATTCTCGAAGGGGTTGCGTGTGTTTCTGAATACCACCGCCTGTGCCCACGCGCGATTTATCACTACTGGCGTGAAGGTTGGCTCCGCCGAGTCGAATAAACTGGCTCCTGGCCATTTGTTTGGACGCAACTTGCAGCTATGCACGGATTACTTCATTGCCGGGCTAGTTCAGGCGTCGCGGGAGTACCGAACGTCATGTTCCCAAGCCATAGCTTATTCTGGCCCGTGGAACCGCCTTACCCAAATGCGCAATAATAGTGCACATGTCCTCCGGATGCTTCTGCATCCAGGCCGCCTAAACCTAGAGCACTCAGTGATTTACCTATCAAATCGTTTTGGAACTCGCAGTGCTGTAAGACCCACGGGGTAGCCTGTTCATCGCAGGCCAACAGATTGGGACTGAAAAACAGCAGTTTTACAACGGAGATTTTATGCCCTCGTGCCTGTGCCGCTGCAAGCTCCCGACCTCTCTAATTCTCTTTGGTCGAACCCTCGGAGCATGCTTGTTTGTCCTAATGGGATTCACAGGGCAGGCTCAGGCCTCCATCTCCTTCGTGCAGCAGAATTCGTCGAATCCCCAAACCTCACAAACTACGGTAACCGTTCCCTTTGCGCTCGCGCAAACCTCGGGTAACCTTAACATCGTTGTTGTGGGGTGGAACGATTCTACCGCCACAGTCGTCTCGGTTAACGATACTAGCGGAAATATTTATTTTCCTGCCCTGACCCCGACGGTTCAATCAGGCACCGCCTCATTGGTAATTTACTACGCGAAAAGTATTGCTGCCGCAGCGGCTGGCGCAAATTCGGTAACTGTGACATTTGCCCCGGCGGCGAATTTTCCGGACATTCGGATAGCGGAATACAGCGGTTTGGATCCTGTCAATCCACTGGACGTCGCCGTCGGAGCACCAGGGAACAGCGCCACCAGTAGCAGCGGCGCGGTGACCACTACTAATGCAAACGATCTCCTGGTAGGGGCAAACCTGGTCCAGACGATAACCACCGGCCCGGGCAGCGGATACACCAACCGCGTGATCACCACCCCTGATGGAGACATTTTGGAAGATCGGGTAGTAACCGCAATCGGTAGCTACACCGCCACTGCTCCGGTGAGCCCTGCGGGCCAGTGGATTATGCAGATGGTGGCCTTCCGCGCTGCGGGTGGAGGCGTGGGCACGGCGACGACCATTACCGCCACCGCGGGAACGCCACAGAGCGCGACGGTCGGCACCGCGTTTGCGGCCCAGCTGCAAGCTACGGTTAAGGATTCCCTCAGCAACCCGGTTTCCGGCGCAAACGTAACGTTCACGGCGCCGGGGACGGGAGCGTCGGGAGTGTTCAGCAACAGTACAACGACGATCACCGTAGCAACGAACGCCTCGGGTGTGGCATCGGCTCCGTTCACGGCAAACGCGACGGCGGGGGGGGGCTACAACGTAGCAGCCACTGTCTCTGGAGTTGTCACGCCGGCGAATTTCTCGCTGACGAACACAGCGGGGGCAGCCACGACCATGACGGCGAACGCGGGTACGACACCGCAGTCGGCAACGATCAACACCGCCTTTGCAAACGCGCTGGCAGTGACGGTGAAGGACGCCGGGAGCAACCCGGTTTCGGGAGTAAATGTGACGTTTACAGCTCCCGGAGCAGGAGCTTCGGGAGTATTCAGCAACAGCACAGCGACGATCACCGTGGCCACGAACGGGTTGGGTGTGGCATCGGCACCGTTCACGGCGAACGCCACAGCGGGAGGGCCGTACACAGTCACAGCAGCGGCAACCGGGTTGACGACGATGAACTTCTCGCTGACGAATACAGCGGGGGCAGCTACGACGATGACGGCGAACGCAGGAGCGACGCCGCAGTCGGCAACGATCAGCACCGCCTTTGCAAACGCGCTGGCAGTGACGGTGAAGGACGCCGGGAGCAACCCGGTTTCGGGAGTAAATGTAACGTTCAC
>Ga0137394_10000487_pt1 | contig 27688 bp, 25 predicted proteins | sample czobulk116metaG_FD_108278 | JGI IMG/M metagenome (GOLD analysis project Ga0137394, IMG submission 108278) | Vadose zone soil microbial communities from Angelo Coast Range Reserve, California, USA - czobulk1.16 metaG | ecosystem: Environmental > Terrestrial > Soil > Vadose zone | place: USA...
ATTCGGATCTGAACAGCTCGGCTCGGCCGGAGAACGGCCTCACCTCGCACGGCCCTCGGATCTGAAGAGCTCGGCTCGGCCGGAGAACGGCCTCACCTCGCACGGCCCTCGGATCTGAAGGGCTCGGCTCGGCCGAGGAACGGCCTCACCTCGCACGGCCCTCGGATCTGAAGAGCTCGGCTCGGCCGGGGAACGGCCTCACCTCGCACGGCCATCCAGCAGCAAGTTCAGGATGCGGTCGGTGGCGCTTGGGCCCGGCGGCCAGGTGTGGGTCGCGCGCGGATCGCCGCCGCTCCAGGCGTGACCGACGCCCGGCACGAGCCAGGTCTCGATCGCAAGGTCGCCACGGCGGTCCCGGTAGACCGCGTGCGAGCCGTCGCTCTTCTCGGTGACGCTCGACGTCAGGCCGGCAAGCCGCCTGAACATCGTCTCGAGCGCCGCGAGGTTGGCCGGGGCCACGATCGTGTCCTGGTCGCCGTGCCAGAGCGAGGCGCGCACCATCAGCGCGCTCTTTCCCGAGGCAGCCAGACACGCGCTCGCCGAGGCGACGCCGTCGAGGCGGTGCCCGCGCATGCACTCGAGCGCGCCGTCGGTCCCCAGGCCGCAGCGATAGGGCCCTCCGGCGACGACGCCGACGCCCGCGACCAGCTCGGGAGCTGCGCAGAGGAGGTTCACGGCCATGAAGCCGCCGGCCGAGAACCCGATCACGACGACGCGACCCGGCGTCGCTCCGCGGTCGCGTCCGACCGCCTGGACCAGCGCCAGGATCTCGGCAACTTCGCCCGACTGCCGCGACTGGTGGGCCGGGTCGAACCAGTTCCAGCAGCGGCTCGCGTTGTCCCACCGGCTCTGCGCCGGGTAGAGCGCGAGGAAGCCCCGGCGCTCGGCCGCCTCGTTCACACGGGTGCCGAGGGCGAAATCCTCGGGCGTCTGCCAGCAGCCGTGCAGCGCGACGACGAGCGACAGCGGCTCCGCAAGCGATCGCTGCGGAACGTACAGGCGATAGGCGCGCCGGCCGAGGAGCCCGCGCTTGAACGGGCCCTCGTCCTTCCTGCCGGCCGGCGCGGCGTGTGCGCCGAACGCCGCGACGAGGGCGATCAGCGCCGCGGCGGCGATGCGGCGGCCGCTCATCGCCGGCGCCGCGACGGCAGCAGCACCCGGCTCCGCTTGACGTCCCAGACGCCGCGCGGCGAGAGCCGCACAGTCGGAAGAAAGTCCGCGGCCAGGAAGAAGAGCGTGTAGAGGGGCTCGTGGTGCGGATAGCCGCGCTCGACGAGCTGCCGGCGCAGCTCGTCTTCCGACCGGGCCGCCTCGTCGAGGGTGCTGCGCGTCATGATCCCGCCCAGCGGCAGCGGCAGCTCGTAGACGATTCGCTCGCCGGCGACGAGGACGATCCCGCCGTGCAGGTCGAGGAGGCGGTTGACGGCCCGCGCCATCGCCTCCGGACGGCGCCCGAGCGCCAGGATGTTGAAGTCGGTGCTGGTGGTGGTCGCAAACCCGTCGAGCCGCTCGGCGAAGCCCGCCACGACGCCGGGCGCGACCCAGCGTCCCGCCCGATCCAGGAGGGCCGCGTGGAGGTCGCCGGGCGCGATCGGTCGCTCTTCGAGTTGGCTGATGACCGCGCTGACGAGCTTGATGACGGGGTAGCGCGCGCGCGCGGGAAGCTCGAAGTCGCCCGCGCGGGCGCGCCACCGCACGGCGAGCCGCGCCTCGGGCGACGTGAACACGCGCCGCCACGGCGGCTCCGGCACCCGGACCAGCAGCCGGCCGCCGGCGGCGATCACCTTGCCGCGTGCGATCACGGCCGCCGGCCGCGGCTCGGCGAGATCCTCGAGCACACAGAGGTCGGCGTAGCGACCCGGCGCCACGCCGCCGAGGTCGGCGTCGAGCCCATAGTAGGTCGCCGGATTCAGGGTCGCCATGCGATACGCGTCGACGGGCGCCACCCCACGCTCGAGCGCGACGCGGATCAGATGATCGACGAACCCGTGGGTCCGGATGAACGCGGGCATCGAGCCGTCGCTCGTGAGCATCAGCCGCGAGGCGAGCGCCGGCGCCGTCTTGAGGGCATCGAGAAGCCCGACCAGATCGGGGCGAAGCGACGACTCGCGCAGCATGACCGCGATGCCCTGACGCGCGCGGTCGAGCACCTCCTGTGCGGTGATCGGCTCGTGGTCCGACGTGAAGCCGGCCGCGGCGATCGCCGCGATCTTCTCGCCGGACGCGCCGGCCGTATGACCCTCGACGCGGCCGCCGCGGGCGAGCGCCAGGCGGCGGAGCAGCTCCCGGTCGCCGCGCCAGGCGTCGGGCCATCGCGTGACCTCGCCGATCGCCAGCGCGCGCGGGTGAGCCAGCGCCCGCGCGAGGGTCTTGAGACCGAACCGTCGCCACTCGCCCGGCGCTCGGCTCTGGGCGTGCGGGCGGATCATCCAGTAGAACCGGAGCGGCGACGTGAGCAGCGCGTCGGCCACCGTCCGGAACGCGGCGAGGCCACCCAGCTCCCAGAACTGCAGCGTGTCAGCGACGATCGCGGTGGTGCCGAGCGGCAGGACGAAGCGCGCGAGCCCGGCCGGCGTCGTCAGCGTCGCCGGATGCACGTGGGGATCGATGTAGCCCGGGACCAGCACGCGCCCGGTCGCGTCGACCACGCGCGTGCGCGGGCCGACCATGTCGTCGCGGGCGCCGACGTAGGCGATCCGCTCGCCCTTGGCGGCGACGTTGGCCGGATAGACCTCACCGGTGTAGACGTTGAGCAACGATCCGCCGCGCACGTAGAGGTCGGCGTGGACGACGCCCCGAGCGACGTCGGTGAGACGGCGACGCTCAGCGATGGTCACAACCCGAGATTATAGACGGTCGTGCGAGCCGCAGGACGTCGCGGGGCTGAGGCCCCGCCGTCCGAGGCAAGCGTCCAGCACGGTACAATCGGGGCGTGAGCCGCGCGATCGTCGTCAACAGCACGGTACGCGTGCCCGAGGGGGCGCTCCACGTCCGCGCCGTGCGCGCCTCCGGGCCGGGCGGCCAGAACGTGAACAAGGTCGCGACCAAGGTCGACCTGCGCGTCGACCTCGGTGCCGTCGAAGGGCTCTCGGAGGCCGCGCGGGCGCGTCTGGCGGCGCTCTGCCGCCACCGGCTCGACGCCGACGGCCGCCTGATGGTGTCGAGCCAGGCGACGCGCAATCAGGCGCGGAATCTCGAGGACGCCCGCGATCGGGTCAGCGCGCTGATCGCCGCGGCGCTCCGCGAGCCCCGGCCGCGCAAGGCCTCTCGGCCCTCGCCGGGCGCGCGTGAGCGACGGCTCGACGCGAAGAAGCTGCGGGGCGCGCTCAAGCGCGAGCGCGCCCGGGACCAGGACTGAGCGCGCTCAGCGCCTGGGCGCGCGGCCCGCGCGATAGGCGGCCGCGCCCGCGCGGACGCCGACCCGCAGGCTGCGGCTGAGCAGCGCCGCCTGGGCGACCGCCTGGCGCACTCGAGGCTCGGCGCGGCGGATCGCCCGCTCGACCTCGACGCGGGTGCGCCGCTCGAGCCGCTTCATGTGACGGCGCGCCTGGCCGCGCGCCCGGTTGGCTTCGGTCTTCAGGGTCTTGAGGTGTTTCTGGAGCGCCTTCATCTGCCGCTCGAGATTCGTCATCGCGCCTCTCTCCTTGGAACGGAAGAACGGTCAGAATCCCAGCGCGCGGACCTCGTCCCGGAAGCGCTGGACGTTGCGGAGCTTGATCTCCTCGTAGCCGCGGATCAGGTCGGGCAGGCCCGCGAGCTTTACCGCTCGCTCGTAGCTCTCCGGCGAGAGACCGACGAGCCCCTGTTCGACGAGGGCGCGATACTCGCCGGGGAGCTGCCGCTCCACCCGCCGCACCGCGGCGAAGCCGAACGGGTCGAGCGGCGTGCGGCGCAGCATCTTCATCCGGGCGAGCACGCCGAAGACCGAATCGAACCACGTGCCGAGCTCGATCTTCCGCGTGAGGCCGAGGGCTCGGAGGAACGGTGGGTGCAGGTTGTAGTGGAGCTTGACGCCGCCGGGGAACTCGTCGGCCAGCGCGCGGGCGATGTCCGGCTTGAGCGACAGGCGCGCCACCTCGTACTCGTCCTTGTAGGCCATGAGCTTGAAGAGGTAGCGCGCGACCGCCTCGGCCAGGCGCGACTCGCCCGGCACCGCGGCCGCTTCGGTCTCACGCACGCGTCGCACGAACTGCACGTACTCCCGCGCGTACCCCGCGCTCTGGTAGGCAATGAGCTCGGGCACGCGGACCTCGAGGAGCCGCTTGAGCTCGCCCGTGGCGCCGACCGAGTCCACGAGCTGCCGCGCCTGCGCGGAGAGCCCCGGCGCCGCCTCGACGGCGCCCAGGCGGCGCCGGGTGATGCTGCGCACCCAGGTCGGATCGGCGACCAGCAGCCGGCCCGCGCGGAACGCGTGGCTGTTCATCTGCACCGAGACCCCGTTCAGGGCGATCGCTTCCTCGATCGCCGCCTCGCTGACCGGGATGGCGCCCGCCTGAAAGGCGGCGCCGAGCACGATCATGTTGGCGGCCATGTGGTCGTCGAAGAGCGTCTCGGCCAGCCCGAGGGCGTCGAGGTAGACGTTCTCGTCCTTGCGCGTGACCCGATCGATCGAGGTGATGAGGCCGTTGGCCTCGGGGAACTCGACCGCCGTCGACGTCACCATCGCGCCGGTCGGTACCTGGCTGGTCGAGACGACCGCGATCGTGCGCTCGGGACGGGCGTGATCGAGGTTCTGCGGCGAGGTCGCGACGAGGATGTCGAAGCCGAGATAGCAGTCCGCGGACCCGGCGGCGATCTTGTTCGAGACCTGCGACGCCCGGTCGAGGATCTTGAGGTGCGAGACGACCGGCCCGCCCTTCTGGCTGAGACCGGTCTGGTCGAGCCCGCGGACGTGCTTGCCGTCGAGCAGCGCCGCGGTGCCCAGGATCTGGTTCACGGTCACGACCCCGGTGCCGCCGATGCCCATCATGAACACGTTGGCGTCGCCGGAGACAGTTGGTTGGGGCTCGGGCAGCGCCCGTTCGACCTTGAAGACACGGCGCTCCTTCTTCCCGGGGTCGACGAGCGGCACGACGGTCAGGAACGACGGGCAGTCCCCCTTCAGGCACGAGTAGTCCTTGTTGCACGACGATTGGTGGATCTGCGTCTTGCGTCCGAGCTCGGTCTCGACGGGATGCACCGAGAGGCAGTTGCTCTTCACGCCGCAGTCGCCGCAGCCTTCGCAGACCGCCTCGTTGATGAACACGCGCATCTCCGGATCCGGGAGTCGACCGCGCTTGCGCAGCCGCCGCTTCTCCGCGGCGCACCGCTGGTCGTAGACGAGCACCGTGACGCCGGGTATATCGCGCAGCAGCCGCTGCGCCTCGTCGAGCCGATCGCGGTGCCACACCTCGACACCGGCCGCCCACGCGGTGCCCTTCGGGTACTTGTCCGGCTCGTCGGTCATCACGATGATGCGCTTGACGCCCTCGGCCGCGAGCGAGCGCGTCAGCTCGGGCACCGGCATCGCGCCGGCGGCGTCCTGCCCGCCCGTCATGGCCACCGCCGAGTTGTAGAGGATCTTGTAGGTGATGTTCGCGGTCGAGGCGATCGCCTGGCGGACCGCCAGCGAGCCGGAGTGGAAGAAGGTGCCGTCGCCGAGATTCTGGAAGAGGTGCTTCGTCTCGGTGAAGGGCGCGATGCCCACCCACTGGACCCCCTCGCCGCCCATGTGCGTCAGCCCCATCGTCCTGCGGTCCATCAGGAGCGCCATCCCGTGGCAGCCGATGCCGGCGCTGGCGATGGACCCCTCGGGCAGCACCGTCGAGCGGTTGTGCGGGCAGCCCGAGCAGAAGTAGGGCTGGCGCGTCAGCGTCAGGGGCGCGGGCCGCTGGCGCAGCGCCTCGAGGAGCGCCACGCGCGCCGTGATCGACTCGAGGTGGATCCGGCGCTCGAGGCGCGTGGCGACGATCTGCGCGATCCGGTCGGCGTCGAGCTCGCTGTCGGCGGGCACGAGCGGGCGGCCCTGCTCGTCGTATTTGCCGACCACCCGTGGGCGCTCGGCCAGGTTATAGAGGATGTCGCGCACGAAGAGCTCGCAGAAGGCGCGCTTCTCCTCGAGCACCAGCAGCTCCTCGAGGCCGCGGGCGAACTCGCGGATGGTGCTCGGCTCCATCGGGAACAGCATCTCGATCTGCAGGAGGCGGATGCCGTACTGCCGGAGCGCCGCGTTGTCGAGGCCGAGCTCGGCGAGCGCCTCGCGGAGGTCGTAGTAGGTCTTGCCGGGCGCGGCGATGCCGAGCCAGGCATCCGGCGTGGGGAGCGTGATGCGATTCAGCCGGTTCGCCGCCGCGAAGGCCTTGGCCGCCTCGAGCCGCCCGTAGTGGATCTCGCGCTCGGTCTCGAGCCCCCACGGCGGCATCAGCAGCGGGTTCTGTCGCGCCTGCCAGGGCCGCCCCTCGTAGAGGAAGCCGGGATCGGCGATGACGATCCGGTCCGGCGCCACCTCCGCGGTGCCGATCTCGTCAGCCACGTTGGTCACGATCTTGAAGCCCACCCAGAGCCCCGAGTAGCGCGAGAGCTCGAAACCGAGCCGACCGAGGTCGAGGATCTCTTGCGCGCTGCCGGGATAGAGGACGGGAAAAAGCGCATCGTAGAAGGCCACTTCCGAGTGCGACGGAATCGTGGACGACTTGGAGAGCGGGTCGTCCCCGCCGAGCGCCAGCACGCCGCCGTGACGCGAGACGCCGGCGAAGTTCGCGTGCTTGAAGATGTCACCGGTCCGGTCGACGCCGGGGCCCTTGCCGTACCACATGCCGAGCACGCCGTCGTACTTCGGCTGCGGGAACAGGTTGGCGAGCTGGCTGCCGTAGACGGCCGTCGCGCCGAGGTCCTCGTTGACGCCCGAGAGGAAGACGACGTTGTGCTGGCGCAGGAGGTCGGGGTTCCGCTCGAGCGTGAGGTCGAGACCGCCGAGTGGCGAGCCCCGGTAGCCGGAGATGAGGGTGGCGGTGTTGAGCCCGCGGCGCTTGTCGGCGCGGTGCTGATCGAGGGGCAACCGCACCAGCGCCTGAATGCCCGAGAGGAAGACGAGGCCCTCTTCCTGACGGTATTTGGCATCCAGAGTGAAATCACGCTTGATCGCCATGGGTCTCCTCTCGAAGTGACTGACCGTATGATACGGGGCGGCCCGGGTACGGCGCAAATCGGATCGGGGAGGAGCGACCTCGATGATCGTGATCAGACCCTGCCGTCTCGACGAGTGTCGGGCGGTGCTGGCCTTGTGGGAACGCGCCGGTGCGATCCCGAGCCCGACCGATACGCTCGAGGAGCTGACTCAACTGGTCCGCGCGCACGGCGACGGTCTCCTCGTCGCGGTCCAGCAGGGCGCCGTCGTCGGGTCCGTCATCGGGGGATGGGACGGCTGGCGCGGCAACATCTATCGGCTGGCGGTCGCCCCGGAGGCCAGGCGGCACGGCCTGGCGCGAAGGCTCGTCCACGAGGCCGAGCAGGTTCTCAAGACGAAGGGGGCGCGCCGGATCTCGGCGCTCGTCGACCGCTACGAAGCCCATGCCGTAGGCTTCTGGGACGCGCTCGCCGACCGCGGCTGGCGGCGAGACGAGCGCATGCTGCGCTACATCAAGCTTGGGGGGCCCTTCGAGGCCCCCCATGTTCCCATTCCCAAAGCCCGCGGCCCGCTTCGCGGGCCTCGCGCTGCAGCTTCACGAAGCGCTCCTGGTGCTTGACGTTCGGAGGGACGGTCATCACCTGGGCGTAGCCCAGGCGGACCAGCTCGGCGTTCACCATCAGGTCGCCGACCCAGACGTACGCCAGGAGCCGCCCGTATCGATCCCGCGTTCGGACGTCCAGCTCGAGCCGCACGCGCCGGCCGGCGACGATGCGCCGGTTGACCTCGGCCGCCTCGCGACCTCCCGGCTCCTCGCCCCGGGTCGGGTGATGGATCTCCGGCGTGTTCACGCCGATGTAGCGGATTTTCTCCACACGGTCGGCGAGCCGCACGTGAATCGTGTCGCCGTCCACGACGCGGACCACGGTGCCCTCGATGGGCTCGGCCCGCGAGTACGCCGCCAGGAGTAACGGCGCGAGCAGGAGGGGAAGATGCCACCGCCGGAGCGCCACGCCGCCACGGTGTCACCGTGGATCGGCGAGTGTCAAACTTTAGATACTGTTGGGAGGAGGGTTGACTGCGGACCGGAGCCGGCTCGCGTCTACGTCAGGCCACCCTCGGAACAAGCCGGCCTCAAGGACCCCGCTACAACAGCCCTACGCGATGCGGAACATCGCGTAGCCGAGTGACCGGAGCTGAGTATCGACGAACGGCTGATGACGCCGCTCGGCGTTTCTACGCTCGACGGTGTCGCCGTTACGCTCGGCCACGCGGCGGTCACCACCGGATCGCCGATCCATGAAGACCTCGACGTTTTCTTCGGACGCGAACTGTCGCGCGAGGTATTCGCACAGGCTGTTCTGGTCGCGCGCCACGATGAAGTAGTGTCGAGTCATGACGGCCATAGGACTATCTTCTACGAAACGCTCGTGAGGGTCAAGGTTGGCGGAGCCGACCCAGGGCGCGGCGGGCCCTCCGTGCCTTTTTGGAAAGACGGCGGGGGTTGCCGCGCTTGTCCCGCACGGGTTCGACGTCTGTTGTAGCGAGGTCCTTGAGCTCGGCTTCTGCCGGGGGTGCGGACAACCCTTCGGTTGGCGGGTCTTCCTGGAATTCGAGGGCTTCCAGAAATTGCTCGGCGGTCAGGGCGGGACTGCCGGCGCGGCGGGCCGCGTCCTGGATCTTCCGGTCGGAGCTGACGACGACCGCGCCGCTCCGCAACTGGCGCGCGAGTCGCATGAGCTCGTCGTCGGCCGTCAGGGGCGGGCGCGAGAAGATCACGCGGATCCGGCCCGCCGACGGGGCGCCGCCGGAGACTCGCGCACCGTCGAACACGACCGTGAACTCGTCGCGCGGCTCGCGGTGCGCCCGTGCCAGAAGGTGCAGGAGCGCCCGCCGTCCGGCCTCGAGGCTCTCGGCCTCGCGGGCCCGGAGCTCCGGGTCGCGTCGGATGACGTTGTAGCCATCGATGAGCCAGCGCATGAGCCAAGTATCCTATCCTCTCCCCTCGTAGGGAATGGCCCATGGACGATCCATCGCTGAGCATCGTCGGGAGCGGCTCGCTGACGCCGGACGCAGCCCGGTGTCTTCCGGAAAGCCTCGTCGTCCGATTGATGGTCGATCGTCCCTCGATCCGGCCCGTGGACGTCGGCGACGTCGTCGAGATCGTCGCCGGCGCGGGCGGGCGCCCCGGCGACATCGTGCTGTGCATCCACGAGGGAAGGTGCGAGCTCGGGCGGCTCATCCGCCACAGCGGGTCGCTCGTCGAGATCGAAGTGGGCCCCGGTGGGTCCCGTCCGGCGCTCGAGGGCGGCGCGGTTCTCGGGATCGCGACGGCGCTCGAGCAGGGCGATCTGTTGTTCGACCTCTCACGCGGCCGCTGGCGCGCGGCGGGCCGCCTCGCCGCGGCCTTGCCGCCCCGCCTCGGCGCCCCGCTGGTCGTTCTGGCGTGGCTCGAACGCCTGCGCCGTCCTTTCTTTCCGCCGCTCTTCATGGGCGGCGAGGAGCATCTGCTGTCCCAGCTCACCGTCGCGTACGACATCGAGGCCGAGGCCATCGGCCGCGAGACGGCGCTTCGGCCCGAGGAGCAGACGCTGCTCGAGCATCACCTGGTGGCGGGCCAGCGGCTGCTCGACGTGGGCTGTGGGGCCGGCCGTGAGGCGATCGGGTTCGCGCGCGCGGGGCTCACGGTCATCGGGATCGACGTGGCGCCGGCAATGATCACACGCGCCCGCGAGAGCGCCCGCGTCGCGGGGCTCGCGATCGAGTTCGAGGTCGGCGAGCCCCTCACCTGGCCGTCGACGGGCGCGCCGTTCGACGCGATCTACTTCAGCCCGGGGATCTACTCGCACATCCCCGGGCGCGACCGTCGCGTGCGAACGCTCGCGCGGCTGCGTGACCTTCTGGCCCCCGACGGCTTGATCGTGGTGGGACCGGTCCTGGCCCCGCCCCTGCCGCTGCTCTCGCGCACGCGCCTCGTCGACGCGCTTCGCCGGATCGGGCGCCGCGCGGGGCTCCGTCGCCTGGCCGAGCCCGGCGACCACTTCTATCGCGGCCACGCCCTCCGGCGCGCGCCGACCGCGTACCGCTACATTCACCGCTTCCGGACCCGCGGCGAGGCCGAGGCGGAGCTGGCCGACGCCGGCCTCGTGGTGACGGAGAGCCTCGATGAGACCTGCTGGATCGCGCGCACGCGCCGGCGTTAGCGGCGGTCTTCCAGCCGATAGAAGCGGTCGTAGTCAACGGAGCTGCCTGACCGTGCGCCAGCAGACCCGGAGCGGGTGGACGGCGCGATAGACCGGAACCTTCCACGGCGCCTCGAGCTCGTAGTGGAATCGGAGCCACGTCCCCGAAGGAAAGAAGGTCCACGCCAGCACGCGCAGCACGTCGACGCCCCGGTCCATGAGGAGCGTCTGGGCGGGATAGACGCGCGTCTCGCCGAGCGGCGGGCCGAGGCTCGGCGGCCATGACGTCCCGATGCAGCGCAGGACGGCGGCCCGACGCAGACGACCGGGAGCGAGCCGCGCGGCCAGGCCGGGCGGCAGCGGGGTCCCGAACGACGCGTGGACCACCTTCAGCGTCCAGTCGAGGAGCGCGCGGATCCGCCAGCGTCGGGCCTCGTCCACCACCCGCTCCCAGTCGAGCTCGCCCGTATACCGACGGATCAGCGCGTCGATATCGGCGTACCAGAGGACGCGGGCGAAATCGGAGCCGAGCGTCAGGTGCAGCGCCAGGTGCAGCAGCATGTCCTCCGGGCAGAGCGCCAGGCTTCGGCCCTCGGCGAGGACAAGCGGCCGCGCCCGGCGCCAGAGCCCGTCGTGGTCGACCCGCACGACACCATCGAAACGAAGGTAGCGCGCGACGTCCCAGTGGAGGTCGACGAGGACCCCGCCGCGGACGAGCTCGGCGAAGCAGCGTGAGGCGGCGTGACGCTCGGCCTGGGGACCGGGCGTCCGATAGCCGAGGCTCGTGAGCGCTTCCACCGCCCGAGTCCGGTCGGCGGGACGGACGAGGAGATCGAGGTCCGCCATCGGCCGCAGCCCGGGATCGGGATAGACGGTGTGCGCGAGGACCATGCCTTTGAGCGTGAGGGTCTCGACGCCGGCCTGCCGGAGCGCGCTCGTCGCCTCGCCCCAGTGGCGGGCGAGCACGGCGCCGCGCGCCCAGACGCCGCGGGCGACATCGGTCAGGCGGTTCCGCGCATCGGGCGGCAGGCGCTGGAGGAGATCGAGGCGGCGGAGGTGCCGGTGCAGGAGCGGGGCGGTCCCCTCGCGGGTCGCGAGGTCGACGAGAGACGCCCAGTCGACGGAGCCGTCGGCGAGCGCAGCCAGCCAGCGCTCCGGCGACTGATCGAGGCCCACGCGCGCGCCCAGCAGGAGCAGACGCGCCGCTGCGTCGGGCGCGGGCGGCGCCGGCACGCTGTCTACGACGTCGAGCTGGTTCGCTGCCCCTTCCCCATGCTGGTCCGCTGGCTCGTGCTGCATGTGCCGTTGGTCGCGCGGCAGCACGTCGTGGTGTCGGCCCCGAAGATGCTGCTGGGCTCGAGCGTCGGCTTCTCGTACGGACGCTTCTCCTGAGTGGCCATCGTCAACTCCTCGCCGCGGTGCGGATCTGGTAGAGCCGCCGATTCGCGCCGGCGACCGTCCGAGCTCGCTCGTGGCAGCGCTTCCACTCGCCCTCGCCGCGCTCGAGTAGATTGTCGCCGTGACAGCGGTTGCAGAATCCGACCAACTCGCAGGACGAACACTCCGGCAGGTCCGCGTAGCGCTGGACCGAGAGCAGATCCCTGATCGCGGGCGGCGGCGCCGTCCAGAGCTGCCGGAACGGCGTCTGGCGAACGTTGCCGATCGGGATCCGGAACGCGACGCACGGGTAGACGTTGCCGTACGGATCGATGCAGCACCCGTTGGTCGCCGGCCCGCACGTCCCGCGCTGGAGCGCGACGTCCTCGGGCCGGCCCGCCTGCGGATCGAGCTGCTCGCTCCACGCGGAGTCGCGGAGGTACTGGAACAGCTCCTCGGAGTCGAGCTGGTATTCCTGGGGCACGTGACCGTCGCGCGGCACGGCGCCGTCGACGCGCGGGCTCACCTCGCAGCTGTAGGTGTGGGTGAAGACGCCGAGATCCTTGCCGAGCTGGTCGAGCTTCGCGAGTCCGGCGAGGTTCGGCTTCATCACGGTGGTCTTGAGGTAGACGCGCAGGCCGTGGCGCTGCAGGCGCTCGATCGCGGCCATGAGCCTCCGGAACGAGCCCGGTACCCGGGTGATCGCGTCGTGCACCTCCGGGTCCGCGGAGAAGATCGACAGCTCGACCGTGAGCGGCTCGAGCGCCGCGAGGCGCTCGACCTTGGCCTCCGTGAGCCCGATCCCGTTGGTGAAGACGCGGTAGACGAAGCCGCGCCGGCGCGCGTGCTCCGCGATGTCGAAGAAGTCGGGCCGCACCATGACCTCGCCGCCCGAGAGCGTGAGGTAGAGCCCGCCCATGTCGGCCAGCTCGTCGAGCAGGCGTCGGATCTCCTCGAGCGTCAGCTCGTGGCGGCGCACCTCTTGCTCGCGCCCGTGCTCGACGACGCAGTAGCAATGGACGCACTGCTCGTTGCAGCGGTAGGTCAGCTCGAGGTGGACGTTGAGCGGCGTCCGGTTCCGGTCGGCCTTGGCGCTGATCAGCGCCATGAGCGACTCGTCGCCGAGGCCGGCGTTCTGGGCGCAGCCCTCGAAGATCATCGGCTCTCTCCCTTGCGCCGGCGCTCGATGGAGACCAGATTCGCGTCGGCGAGCCGCTCGATGAACTCCACCGCGTCGGCGCGGATGGTCGCCTCGGACGCCGCGAACTCGCCCGCGACCACGCCGACGATCTCGTCCACGCTGCGCGCGCCGTCGCACAGCTCCCAGATCCGCGCGCCGACGCTGTTGAGAGGATAGAGCAATCCGCCCTTGACGTCTACGACGAGCGCCTCGGTGTCGAGGACCCGCCACGGGACCGACCGGCGGAGCGGGAAGGCCTCAGCCGAGTCCATCGAGGTAGTCCCAGAGCTCCGCGCGCGGTGCGAAGGCCAGCTCGTAGACCGGCGTCGCCTCGGCCAGCGCGGCGAGCGAGGCGAGGAGCCGCTCGGCCACGCGGGGGTCACGCTTGGGCAGCATCACCTCCGGGAAGGCGCGGGCGACCACCTCCGCCGGCGTCAGGCGGCGGTGGGCGAACCGGTCGGCCTTCCGGAGAAAGCAGAGCGCCCGCAGCGGCGCGCGCGCGTTCGCACGGGCCATCGTGGGTCCGCCGGAGCCGTAGAACGGCGTGGCGCATGCGGTGAATCCGCCCGGGACCGGCCGGAACGCCACCGTCTCGTCGTTCAGGACCTGACGATCTCCCGCCAGTCCGGCGATGGTCGTCTTGCCGCTTGCGGACGGACCCGAGAACGCCCACGCGCGCCCGTGGTCCACCACGGCCGAGGCGTGGAGCAGGAAGCCGCCCTCCCGCATGAGAAGGAAGCCGCACAGCAGGCGGAACAGCTCGGGGTTGAGCGCCGGCCCCGGCCCGACGCGGAAGCGAACGCGACGGCGAGCGAGATCGCCGTCGGCGCGGGACGGGTAGCTCGCGAGGGCGAAGTGGCCGTTGCTCCAGGTCGCGACCGGCCGGGGCGCGCGCCCCGGCCGGTAGCGCTCGGTCGCGGCCACTTCGACGGTGACCGAGGGGGCTCTGCGCGAGACGAACGGCGCGTAGCGCTCTTCGGCCCACCGGCGCTCGGGCGCGCCCAGGCCCGTCACGCGGAACACCATGCCGGCGACCTCGATGCGCGGCGCGGGCTCAGCCAACGGCGGATCCGTCCGCCCGCGGCACGCCCGCGCCGACCAGGCGGCACTCGGGAGCGGTCACGATCCGGGCCGCGAGCTCCAGGGTCCGTGCGAGCGCCGCGCGGCGGCGATCCGCCTGCCAGACAGCCCGGAGCAGCGTGGCGAGCGCCTGCACCCCACCGAGAGCCCGCGCCGGCTCGTCGTCGTCGCGCGAGATCCAGAACGCCGTCGTATGCACCCGGCGTGATACCGGTAGCGGCCAGCCCTGGTCGACGAACGGCGTGAGCCGCGTCGTCAGCCCTTCCGTCCCCGGAGTGACCGCGACGTAGCCCGCCACTTCGGCGGGGGACGTCGTGGTCGTGCGCGAAGCCTCGGCGCCAGCTCCGCTGACGACCACCGATCCGGCGCGGTCGAGACGGGTCGCGTGGAGCAGCAGCGTGTCCCGCTCGAGAAGCCACAGCGCGGAGAGCGTCCGCATCAGGTTGGCGACGCCAAAGCCGCCGGCGATGCGCACCGCGACCCGGCCACGCGGCACGTCGACCGCCGCGCGGTAGTAGCCGGTCGTCACGAGGAGCCCGCGGCCGCGACGCCGAACGCGCGGCGCGTCGTCGACGGTCTCCTCGCCGGCCGGCCGCCGGGCGCGGCGGCGGAAGTCCTCGTCGTACGTGATCGCGACCGTCACGTCCGGGCGCCGCGCTGTGAGGAACTCGGGGCGGCTGCGGGCCCAGAACCGGGGCTTGGGGTAGCGACACACGACGCGGAACGCGACGCCCGCGACGTCGACGGTGTCGGCGTAGTGGGTCAGGCGCGCCGCCATGCGCGCCGGCGCGCCGACGCCCACGCCGCGGCCGCGAGCGAGCGCGCCGCCCTCACGATCGCGTGCGCTCGCCGACCCGGTCGCGTCAGGTTCACCACGGCACCATCTCGCTCGAGAGCAACCACGACGCCCACGATTTGCGCCGGCCTCACCAGCTCGGGCCCCGCGCCGCGATGGTCGGCGCGGGCGAGGAGGACGGCGCCCCGGCTCCCGATCACGCGGTGGCAGACGATCGCCCCCTCGCATTCGTACGCGAGCAGGTCGCCGAACCGGATGCGGGCGGGAGGCGCCACGAGGATCCGCGTTCCGCGCGTCAGGAGCGGGCGCATGCTCCGGCCGTGCACCGGGAGCCAGGTCGGCGCGCCTGCCTCGATCCGCTCGCGGAGGACCTCGGTGACGACCGGGCGCCAGAGGGCGGCGGGGCGCGCCATATGGGCCATCCTATCGCAGCGCCGATCGCTTGCGCCATCCGCTATCATCGCCGGCGTGACCGCCGCTACCCGCTGGGCCGAGCGCCGCGCGACGCGGGGGCTCGTGGCCGCGCCGCACGCGCTGGCCGCCGAGGCAGGCCTGGCGATCCTGCAGCGCGGTGGCAACGCCGTCGACGCCGCCGTCGCGGCGGCGTCGACGGTCGCGGTCGTCTACCCGCACATGAACGGCGTGGGCGGCGACAGCTTCTGGCTGATCTATGACGGCCGACGCCGGGTGTTGCGCGGGCTGAACGCCGCCGGGCGCGCGGCGGCGGCCGCCGACCTCGAGGTCTACCGCGCGCGGTTCGGCGCAGCCATCCCGGCGCGCGGCGGGGCCGCGGCGCTGACGGTTCCCGGCGTCGTCTCCGGCTGGTGGGAGGCTCACACCCTGAGCCGTGACACGCTGGGCTCGCCGATCCGCTGGAGTGAGCTCCTCGAGGACGCCATCGGACGCGCCCGCGACGGCTTCCCCCCCTCACCCGGCCAGCGGCGCGAGACGACCGATGCCGACGACCTGTTCGGCATCGCCGCGCCGGTGGACCTGCGTGCCGCGCTCTGGCGCGTCTACCATCCGGCGCTTCTGGCGCGCGAACGGTTCGTGCAGGCGGACCTCGCCGCGACGCTCGAGGAGATCGCGCGGGGTGGCGCCGACACGTTCTATCGCGGCGCGCTCGGCCGCCGGATCGCCCTGGGCACCGCGGCCGCCGGCAGCCCGTTGACCGCCGACGATCTGGCTCGGCACCAGGCCGAGTGGGTGGACCCGTTGCGCGTTCCCTACCGAGGTGGTGAAGCGGCGAGCTTCCCGCCGCCGACGCAAGGGTTCGCCGCGCTCGCGATTCTGGCGCTCCTCGAAGGGTTCGACGTCCGGTCGCTGCCCGAGGCCGACTACGTGCACCTCGTCGTCGAGGCCACGAAGCTCGCCTTCGAGGACCGCGATCGGTACCTCGCCGACCCCGGCTTCGTCCCCGTCCCGGTGGCGCGTTGTCTCGATCCGGCTCGCCTCGAAGAGCGGCGCCGGCGCATCTCGCGACGGGTGGCGCGGCGCCCGCGCGGCGCATCGATCGAGGGCGACACGATCGCCATCGTCACGGCCGACGCGGAGGGCAACGCGGTGTCCCTGATCCAGAGCCTCTACTGGGAGTTCGGCTCCGGCGTGATCGCCGGAGACACCGGGGTGCTCTTGCAGAACCGCGGCGCGTTCTTCTCACTCGACCCCACTCACCCGAACCGACTGGCGCCGGGCAAGCAGACCGCGCACACGCTGATCCCGTCCATGTATCTGCAGGACGGCCGACCGCGCCTGATCTACGGCACGATGGGCGGTGAGGGCCAGCCGCAGACCCAGGCGGCGCTCGTCACGCGCATCGTCGATCGCGGCCTCGGCCCCCAGGCGGCGGTCGAGGCGCCGCGCTGGCTCTTCGGGCGCACGTGGGGCGAGGAGACGCAGTCGCTGAGGCTCGAGGCGCGGTTCGGCGACGACGTCGGCGCCGCGCTCCGAGAGCGTGGGCACGAGGTGAGCGTCGTCGAGGCGTGGAGCGACCTGATGGGGCATGCCCAGGTGATCCGCGTCGATCCCGACGGATTCACGGGTGCGTCCGACCCTCGCGCCGACGGCGCCGCGCTGGGGTTCTAGACCGGATTATTCATGAAACGATCGACGCGATCGGCGGGCGGGTGGCGTCGGGTGTGGCCCCGGCCGGAGGCCGGCAGAGCGCCCGAAGGGCGTCAGCTCAGCGGCAGCTCGCGCTCGAAGACGTTGAACGGCGAGCGGCGGGCGGCCTCGAGTGCCTGTCGGACCTGCGCCTCGCCGCGTCCCGCCCCCTGCCGCAGCAGGGCCTCGAAGAACGCCACGTAGAACGCGTCCGGCTCCACCACGACGGCCACGCGCGCGCGCTGCCCGGGAGCCGCGACCTTCATCCGATACTCGAGCGTCGCGCTCGTCCCCGGCCGGAGCCGCGTGTCGAATGTCTCGCGCGAGAGGTCGAGGGCCACCTCGCGCCCGATGACCTTCTCGCGGCGGCTGCCGGCCACGACCTGCCCCTCGGCGTCCACCAGCTCGGCGCTCAGGACGACCCGCGGCGTGACGTAGGTCGGAAACGCGTGGCCGATGCGCGTGCTGGTCACGCGGAGGGTGACGAGCGCGACGTCGCCGGGACGATACCGCGCCGCACCGGCCCTGGCGGTGATGGTGAGTCCCGACCGCACCATGTCGGCGTCGTGGATCCCGCGCCAGCGGTGACGCCGATCGGGCATGTGGCAGTCCTGGCACTGCACGCCCGCGCGGGCGAACCGGCTCGCCTTCCACTCGTCGTAGGTGCTCTGGAGCAGCTTGCCGTTCAGCGCGAACCCGTCGGGGGCGAACTGGTGGCAGCTGCGGCAGAACTCGGACTTGAGGAAGGCGGGTGTGCGCGTGACGCCGTTGTGCGGCAGCGTCTCGCGCGCGACGCTGCTCGCGAGCGAGCCGTCGCGCCGGGGCGGGCCGAAGCGCTCGTGGCTCCGCACGTGACAGCCGGCGCACGGCACGCCCTTGCCGGCGAGCGCGTCGTCGAGATGCTGGTTGGGCCGCACCTGGTCCCCGTCGGCGACGAGCGGCGCCTGCTCGGCGAGCGGGGCGTGACACGTGAGACACGTGAGCGCCGATTGCGGGTCGCTCTCGCGCATCTCCACGAGCTGGCCCGCGACGCCGGGGCCGCTCGCGGCGGCGTGCACGCTGTCGCGCCAGTCGGCGAGCTGCGTGGGATGACAGGTCCCGCACGCCTCGGGGTGGAGCGAGGCTTCCAGCGGCGAGAACCGCGCGGGCGGCGTGCCCTGCGGCGCCAGCGGCTGGCGCCAGTGGCGCCGCAGAAATTCCTGGATCGTGTCGGCGCCGCCGCCGGCGGCGGCGCCGAGCAGCACGGCCGCCGTCGCCGCGCACGCTGCACGAAGGCGAAGTCGCATCAACGGGAGCATGATAGCGTGGGCTGACTGCTGTACAGTAGGAGACCGCAGTCATCCTGATCGCTTCCGGAGAACGCCGTGGATCCGTATCGCTTGCCGCGACATGTGCGACCGACCCGCTACGATCTACGGCTCGAGCCCGATCTGCTGACGCTCACCTTCACCGGTGAGGAAACCGTCACACTCGAAGTCGAGGAGCCGACCGCGGAGATCGTCCTCAACGCCGTGGAGCTGACGATCGCCGAGGCGACGATCGAGAACGCGCGCGGCGACTCCCGCCGCGGGACGCCGGTCGCCGACGAAGCGGCCGAGCGCTGCCGCATCACGTTCCCCTCGCCGATCGCGCCGGGTACCTGGCGGCTGCGTCTGGCGTTCCGAGGGGCCCTGAACGACAAGCTCCGCGGCTTCTACCGGTCGAGCTACAAGGATCCGAGCGGTGAGGTCCGGTTGATGGCCGCCACGCAGTTCGAGGCGACGGACGCCCGCCGGGCCTTTCCCTGCTGGGACGAGCCGGCCTTCAAGGCGGTGTTCGCGGTGACGCTCGTGATCGACCCGAAGCTCACCGCCGTGTCCAACACGTCCGTCGTCGGCGAGCGCGTCGAGGGCGGGCGGAAGGTCGTCGCCTTCGCCGACACGATCAAGATGTCCACCTATCTCGTGGCGTTCGTCGTCGGCGAGCTGGAGGCGACGGACGGGGTGCTGGTCGGCCGAACGCCGGTGCGCGTCTGGTGCGTGCCGGGCAAGCGTCGCCTGGCCGCCTTCGGTCACGAGATCGGCGTCGCTTCGCTCCGCTTCTTCGAGGACTACTACGGCCTACCGTACCCGGGCGACAAGCTCGATCTCCTGGCGATCCCGGACTTCGCCGCCGGGGCGATGGAGAACCTCGGCGCGATCACGTTCCGGGAGACGGCGCTCCTGGTCGATGCGCGCGCCGCCTCGCACGCCGAGCTCGAGCGGGTCGCCGACGTGGTCGCCCACGAGAACGCGCACATGTGGTTCGGCGACCTCGTCACGATGACCTGGTGGAACGGCATCTGGCTCAACGAGGCGTTCGCCACGTTCATGGAGATCCTCGCGGTGGACGCCTGGAAGCCCGAGTGGCAGCGCTGGACGACCTTCGGCGTCTCGCGCGCGGCCGCCCTCTCGGTCGATGGGCTCCATTCGACGCGGCCGATCGAGTTCCACGTCGAGGCGCCGCGCGACGCCGACGCGATGTTCGACGTGCTGACCTACGAGAAGGGCGCGTCCGTGCTGCGCATGCTCGAGCAGCACCTGGGCGCGGCGGTCTTCCGCGACGGTGTGCGCGAGTACCTCCGGCGGCACGCGTACGCCAACGCCGACACCGGCGACCTCTGGGCCGCGCTGGGCCGCGCCGCGCGCCAGCCGATCCCGGAGGTGATGGACGGCTGGATCTTCCAGCCGGGCTATCCGCTCGTGAGCGCCCGGCTCGACGGGGGCCAGCTCGTGCTGAGCCAGCAGCGCTTCACGTACTTGCCCGAGCCGCTCCCCGGATCCACGCCCGCGCCGCGGGATCAGCTCTGGCAGGTCCCCGTCCAGGTGCGGATCGCCGCCTCCGGGCGCGCCGCGAGCGAACGCCGACTGCTCGCGACGCCGGAGACGCGGCTCGCGGTGCCCGAGCGCCTCGACGCGGTCCTCGTCAACGAGGGCGGCCACGGGTTCTATCGCGTGCGCTACAGCGGCGAGCTGCTCGAGCGCCTCCTCGGCGCGCTGGCCGGGCTCGCCGCCATCGAGCGGTTCAACCTCGTGAACGACGCCTGGGCCGTGACGGTGGCGGGCCTCATGACGATCCCCGACTACCTCGAGCTGACGGCGCGGTTCCGCGGCGAGCGCGACCGGAACGTGTGGTCGGTCCTGCTCGCCTCGTTCGCGACGCTGAACCGCATCGTCGAACCCGAGACCCGGCCCCGGCTCGCCGCGCTCGTGCGCGACCGCGTGGGCCCCGCCTTCGCGGAGCTGGGCTGGACGCCGCGGCCCGGGGAGGACGAGCTCACCCGACAGCTCCGGGGTGACCTCGTGCGCGCCCTCGGCGTGCTCGGCGACGACCGGCCCGTGCAGACGCGCGCGGCCGCGCTCTACGCCGAAGGGGCGGGCGACGTCGATCCCAACGTGCTCCCGGCCATCATCAGCGTGCTCGCCCACGCGGGCGACGCCGCGCGCTACGACGACTTCCTGAAGCGGTTCAAGTCCGCGGCCACGCCGCAGGAGGAGCAGCGATACCTCTACGCGCTGGCCGCGTTCCGGCAGCGCGAGCTGCTGGCGCAGACCCTCGCGCGCGCGATCAGCGGCGAGTTCCGGACGCAGGACGCGCCGTTCGTGGTGCGGTCGCTGCTGATGTCCGTCTACGGACGGAAGCTCGCCTGGGAGTTCGTCAAGACGCACTGGGACACGATGGAGCGGCAATACCCGAAGACCGGGCTCCGGCGCCTGGCCGAGGGCGTGATCGGCCTCGCCACGCCCGAGCTCGAGCGCGACGTGCACGCCTTCTTCCAGGCCCGCCGGCCCGAGTTCGGCGGCAAGACGCTCGAGCAGTACCTGGAACAGCTCCGCATCGCCGTGCGCCTGCGCGAGCGCGAATCCGCCGCGCTCGCTAAATACCTCGCGCGATTCGGCTGACTACACCCGCACGCCGACGACCAGCCGCCCCACCGCGATGCCCAGGAAACACACCACCAGGCAGAGGGCCGTCGTCGCCAGGACGTTGACCCCGGCCTGACCCCACGCCCCGACCTCCACCAGCCGAACGGTCTCGTAGCTGAAGGACGAGTACGTCGTGAGGCCGCCCATGATGCCGACGGTCAGGAACAGCCGGGTCGCTTCCGGAACGAGCAGCGTCGTGACGCCGATCTGCTGGATGAGACCGATGAGGAACGAGCCGACGACGTTCACGATCAGCGTGCCGTACGGGAACTCGGCGCCGAGCCAGCGAGCCGCGAGGCCGGAGGTCAGGTACCGGAGACCGGTCCCGATCGCGCCGCCCAGACAGATCAACAGAAGACGCTCCACCGACGCGATTATCTCACGCGATCTCGATGGGCTCGTCGACGTAGACCGTGTAGGTGCGCGGCCGACCGCGCTCGGCGTCCTTCGGGTCCACGTACATGATGGAGGTCCGGCCGCGGATCTCGCGGGGGAGGATCGCGACGCGGACGAAGCTCGTCGGCTCGTCCTTCGACGCGACGGCGAGCACGGGCTCCCGCCCACTCTCGAACCAGGCGCCACCGGGCGTCACGCGCCGCGCCGGCGCGTCACCGACGGTGACGTCGAGCGACCCCGCGAGCAGACAGCGGATGCCGCCTCCCCGGTGGCGGTGCGGCAGCGCGACCCCGCCGGGCGCGAAGTCGACGCGGTCGGCGCGCATCAGGTACTCGGCGCGCGGGTCGAGGCCGATCGGGTGCTCGAGGAGGACCTTCGTGGCGCCGGCGCGCGGTCCACCGACCGGCGCCGAGCCGCGGATCAGCTCCCAGCGCAGCACGGTCGCGCCGTCGGCGCCCGCGCCGGCCTCACAGGCCTGGGCGCCGTGCCAGGCCTGATCTTCCACGACTTGGGCGGCGCGCTCGGCGGACGCGACCGCCAGCACGCCGCGCCGCACATAGAGCACGCGGTTGAGCGCGGGCAGCGCGCCTCGTCCCGAGGCGGGCAGCGTGTCCTCGCAGAGGCGCAACGCGTACCCGGAATCCCCTGACGCCATGGGGCGTCATTGTACGCTCCGCGCGCTCCGTGGTACGTTGCGAGGCGATGAGAGCCTTGATGTTCGGGCTCCTGCTCATGGGTGCCTGGCTCGGCGCTCCCCGCACCACCGCGGCCCTCTCCGTCCAGGAAGCGATCCTCCGCGCCACGCCGGCCGTCGTGCTGATCACCACCGAGGTGCGCGGAGAGGTGACGTTGAACTGCGGCCGCGGCCCCATCACCGTCAGCCCCGCGCCCTTCGTCGAGACGGGGACCGGGTGGTTCGTCGATGGGCGTGGCTTCGTCGTCACGAACGCTCACGTGGTGGACCCCGCGTACCGGCTGCCGCCCTGGGTGACGCACGAGCTGAAGAAGAAGGCGATCGAAGAGGCCTGCGTCGAGCCGCAGCTCCGGGCCCGGAGGGTCATGCGCGGCCAGCAGCCGGTCCTCGAAGAGGACATCCGCCGCGCGGCGTCGACCGTCGCTCTCGCCAACGCCAAGCTGGAGGCGCAGCCGCAGATTACCGTGCTCCTCTCGAACGGCACGAAGCTCAAGGCGGAGGTCAAGAAGTTCAGCCCGCCGCCCCGGGTCGACAGCACGGGCAAGCCGGCGCCCGACTTCGGACGTGACCTGGCGCTCCTCCGCGTGCCGGACGGCTTCTATCCGGCGATCGGGCTCTCGATGCGCGACCCGCAAATCGGCGATCCGGTGCACATCCTGGGCTTCCCGGGCGTGTTGCTCGCGCACGAGCTGCTCAACCAGAGCGTGAGGTTCGAGGCCACCGCGACCAACGGCGCGGTGTCCGGACTGCAGATGGACGCGAAGGGTCAGGACCTCATCCAGACGGATGCGGCGGCGGCGCACGGCAACAGCGGCGGCCCGGCGATCTCGGACGACTCGACGCTCGTCGGCGTGATGCAGTTCGTGTCGTTGTCGTCGTCGGGCGCGATCGTCCAGGGGTACAACTTCCTGATCCCCGGGAAGGACGTCGCCAAGTTCTTGCAGGGCACGGAGGTCACCAAGCCCGGCGACAGCAAGTTCAACCCCGTGTGGGTCGCGGGCATCGAGCTGCTCCTGGCTCAGCGCTACAAGGCGGCCGCCGCGAAGCTCGAGGAGGCCAACACGCTGGTGCCGAACCTCGCCGTCGTCAAGCGCGCCCTCGGCGAGGCCCAGGAAAAGGTGAAGCATCCACCGCCCCAGCCGTTCCCGTGGGCGTGGGCGACCCTCGGCGTGACCGTGCTGAGCGTCGGCGCCTACGGCGGCATGTGGGGCAAGCGCTGGTGGAAGAACCGGTTCCGGGTCACGCCGACGCAGGTGATCACGTTCATCGAGCGAGGGCTCAACCCCATCCTGCTCGACGTGCGCACCAAGACCGACTTCGAGACGAGCCCGCTGAAGCTCCCGGGCTCGATCCGGCTCGAGCCCGAGGAAGCCGAGCGCGGCCCGCTCAACTTCGAGCCCGAGCAACTCATCATCGCCTACTGCACGAGCCTCGAGGAAGCGTCCAGCGAGCGGGTGACGCAGGTACTCCGGCAGCGCGGCTTCAAAAACGTGCGCATCCTCAAAGGGGGCCTCGGCGGCTGGACCAACGCCCGGCTGCCGGTCGAGGGGAAGTCGGCGCTGCCGTCGATCGGGCTCGAGCTCTACAAGAACCTCTCGCTCGGCGACATCGAGCGGCGCCGGTTCAAGCCGGGCGACGTCATCTTCAAGGAGGGCGACGACGCGCACGACGAGGCGTACGTGATCCACGCGGGCACGGTCGAGATCCGCCGGAGCTTCGACGGCGCCGAGCGGGTGTTGAACCGGATCGGCGAGGGCGAGCCCTTGGGCGAGATCGGGCTTTTCCGCAAGGGGCCGCGCTCCGCGACCGCGGTCGCGGCGGAGGACGTCGAGCTGCTCATTCTCAAGCAGGAACGGCTCGAATGGCTCGTCCGGAATCGGCCCCAGCTCGCGCTCGAGCTCCTCAAGCGCCTCTCGAACCTCGTCGTCGCCACGGACCAGGAGCGAGCCGGAGCCGTCAGATGACTCCGCGCTCGGCGAGCCGCCCGAGCTCCCCGCGCGAGAGCCCGAGCTTCCCACCGTAGATCTCCTCGTTGTGCTCGCCCGGGCTCGACGGGCCGGCGGCCTCGATCCGTCCCGGCGTCAGCGTCAACCGCGGGACGACTCCCGGCATCGCGATCTGACCGAGCCACGGCAGGACGACCGAGACGATGTTCTCGCGCGAGCGCACGTGCGGATCCTCGAAGAGGTCGCGCACGCTCGCGACGAGCGCGGAGGGAACCTCCGCGGCCTCGAGCGCGGCGAGCGCGGTCGCCGCGTCGCGCTCGCCGACCCACGCGGCGACGAGCCCGTCCACGAGCGTCCGGTGCTCGAGCCGCGCCGGCGTCGTCGTCATCCGCGGATCGCCCGTGAGGTCGGGCCGACCCATCGCCTGGAGCAGGCGCGCGAACATCCGGTCGTTGGTGCAGGCGATCGCGATCCACCGGCCGTCGCGGCTGTGATAGTGGTTGTGCGGTACCGCGCTCTCGGTCCCCGAGCCGATCCGCTCGCGCACCTGGCCCGTGCCGCCGTACACCGCGATGGCGTCGTCGAGCACGCGGAGCACCGGCTCGTAGAGGGCCAGATCGACGACCTGGCCCTCGCCGGTGCGCTCGGCGTGGCGCAGCGCCACGAGGGCGCCGACGGCGCCGAACACGCCCGCCAGATAGTCGGGAACCGTCGGCGTCCCCGGCGATACGGGCGCGCGGTCCGCGTAGCCGCCCAGGTACGCGAGGCCGCCGACCGCGGCGGCGATGCGTCCGAAGCCGGGACGCTCGCGATTCGGCCCGGTCTGGCCGAACGCCGAGATGCGGACCATGACGAGTGACCGCCGGATCCCGGAGAGCTCGTCCCAGCCGAGGTTCCATCGCTCGAGCGTCCCGGGTCGGAAGTTTTCGGTGACGACGTGCGCAGTGGCCACCAGACGCCGGATCAGCGCCTGCCCCTCGGGATCACGGAGATTGCACGTGATCGACTTCTTGTTGCGCGCCTCGACGAACCACCAGTAGGAGCCGCCGCCGGACGGAGCGACGGCGCGGCCCAGACGGCGCAGGTCGTCGCCGACGCGCGGCTGCTCCACCTTGATCACGTCGGCGCCGAACTCGCCGAGGAGCGTCGCGCAGAGCGGCGCCGCCAGGTAGGTCGCGAGATCGAGGACGGTGACGCCGGCGAGTGCCTGGCGAGGCTCGGCCACGCCGCTCATCTTACCTCGCTCGTGCTACGATTCGGCCGGCTCGGGCCCGGATCGCCGCGCCCGTGGACCGGCGAGGGAAACGATGAAAGCAATGCTGGCGCGCGCGTGGGGCGAGCCCTCGACGCTCGAGTACGCGAACGCGCCGACACCACGGCCGAACGCGGGCGAGGTCGTCATCGAGGTCCGCGCGATCGGCTGCAATTTCCCGGACATCCTGATCGTCCAGGGCAAGTATCATCACCGACCGGAGCTGCCGTTCAGCCCGGGCTGTGAGGTGGCGGGGATCGTCTGCGGCATCGGCGCCGGCGTGACCGAGGTCGGTCTCGGTGAGCGGGTCTTCGCGACGATGGCGTGGGGCGGATACGCGGAAGTGGTCGCGGTGGACCAGCGTCACGTCTACGCCCTGCCCGACTTCATGACCTTCGAGGAGGGGGCGGTCTTCGGCCTGGCATACCAGACCGCCTGGTGCGGTCTCGTGCATCGCGCCGGGCTCCGGCGGGGCGAGACGCTGCTCGTCCATGCCGCCGCCGGCGGGACCGGGCTCGCGGCGGTGCAGCTCGGGCGAGCGCTGGGTGCCCGGGTCATCGCCACGGCGGGATCGGCCGCGAAGCTCGAGGTCGCGCGGGCCAACGGCGCCGACGTCTGCATCGACTACCGGACGGAGGCGTGGGTCGAGCGGGTGAGTCGGGAGACCCACGGCGAGGGCGCCAACGTGATCTTCGATCCGGTCGGCGGCGATGTCTTCGACGGGTCGACCCGGTGCATCGCGTTCGAGGGCCGCCTGCTCCTGATCGGATTCGCGGGCGGGCGCATCGCGGAGGTCGCGGGCAACCGGGTGCTCCTGAAGAACGTCAGCGTGGTCGGTGTCCACTGGGGGCTCTATCGCCAGCGGTACGCGACGCTGGTGCGCCGCTGGATGGTGGAGCTGCTGAAGCTCGCCGAGGAGCGCCAGCTCAAGCCCGTCATCTGGAAGTCGTTCCCGCTGGAGCGCGCGTCGCGGGCGCTGGCCGCCATCGCCGCGCGCGAGAGCTACGGCAAGGTCGTGCTGGTCCCGTGATCAAGCTCCCGCTGAAGCGGCTCGACCCGTCGGTGGCGGTGCCCACGTACGCGCGGGAGGGTGATGCCGGCCTCGACCTCCGCGCCGCACACGACGCGACGCTCGAGCCGGGCGGACGCGGGCTCGTCGGCACCGGCCTGGCCGTCGCGATCCCCGCCGGGTTCGCGGGGCTGGTGCTCCCGCGTTCGGGCCTCGCCCTGACCCACGGCGTGACGGTCCTCAACGCGCCCGGCCTCGTCGACGCCGGCTATCGCGGGGAGCTGAAGGTGCTGCTCGTCAATCACGGCGAGAAGGCGGTCACCGTGCGGCGCGGCGAGCGCGTCGCCCAGCTCGTCATCCAGCACGTCGAGCGGGCCGAGCCGGTCGAGGTCGGCGAGCTGCCCGCGAGCGAGCGTGGCGCCGGGGGCTTCGGCTCGACCGGAGCCTGAGAGGCGCCGAGGCGGACCCCCCCGGGCGCTCAGTCGCCGGGCGCCATGAACGGGTATCGAAAGTCGGTCGGCGGCACGAACGTCTCCTTGATCGCGCGCGGGCTCACCCAGCGCAGCAGATTCAGCACGCTCCCCGCCTTGTCGTTCGTGCCCGACGCGCGGGCGCCGCCGAAGGGCTGCTGGCCGACGACGGCGCCCGTGGGCTTGTCGTTGATGTAGAAGTTGCCCGCGGCATACCTCAGCGCTTCGCTGATCCGGACGATCGCCGCCCGGTCGCGCGCGAAGACCGCGCCGGTGAGCGCATAGGGCGAGCCGCGGTCGCAGATCTCGAGGGCGGTGTCGAGGTCACGGTCCTCGTAGACCCACACGGTGAGCACGGGCCCGAAGATCTCCTCGCGCATGAGCTTGAGATCCGGTCGCTTGGCCAGCACCACGGTGGGCTCGATGAAGTAGCCCTTGCCGTCGTCGCACCCCCCGCCCGCGAGGATCACCGCGTCCGGCGACTGCCGGGCGAAGTCGATGTAGCCCTTGATCGAGGCGAAGGCGCTCCGGTCGATCACCGCACCCATGAAGTTGGTGAAGTCCGCCGGATCGCCCACTCGGATCTCGGCGACCTGCGCGAGCAGGCGCTCCTGCACCGCGGGCCAGAGGGAGGCCGGGACGAACGCGCGCGAGGCGGCCGAGCACTTCTGGCCCTGGAACTCGAAGGCGCCGCGCGTCAGCGCCGTCGCGAGCGCGGGCACGTCGGCCGAGGCGTGAGCGAAGACGAAGTCCTTGCCGCCGGTCTCGCCGACGATCCGCGGATAGGACCGGTAGCGCCGGACGTTCCGTCCGACGGTCTCCCACATGCCCTGGAACGTCGCGGTCGACCCGGTGAAGTGGATGCCGGCCAGCGCGGCCGAGGCGAGTGCTGCGTCGCCGACCTCCGCGCCCGCGCCCGGAACCATGTTGACGACACCGGGCGGCAGCCCCGCCGCCTCGAGGATCTCCATGATGACGTGCGCGGAGTAGAGCGCGGACGAGGCCGGCTTCCACACGACCGTGTTGCCCAGGATCGCGGGCGCGGTCGGGAGATTGCCGCCGATCGACGTGAAGTTGAACGGCGTGACGGCGAACACGAACCCCTCCAGCGCCCGGTGCTCGAGCCGGTTCCAGGAGCCGGGCGACGACAGGGG
>Ga0137394_10000488_pt1 | contig 27680 bp, 28 predicted proteins | sample czobulk116metaG_FD_108278 | JGI IMG/M metagenome (GOLD analysis project Ga0137394, IMG submission 108278) | Vadose zone soil microbial communities from Angelo Coast Range Reserve, California, USA - czobulk1.16 metaG | ecosystem: Environmental > Terrestrial > Soil > Vadose zone | place: USA...
CCCTGCGGTACCCGTGATCGAGAGATTGCAGACTGATTTTCCGCGATGCTCCATCCGGCTGATTAAGGGTACGGAGCGAATTGGAACGAACCGCAAAGTGAACAGCCTGTACCGGCTGGTGCAGGAGGCGAAATACGATCTCGTGGTGATGAGCGACAGCGATGTGCGCGTCGATCCCGATTACTTAGGGGTAGTTGTCCCGCCATTTGCCGATCCCCAAGTTGGTGCGGTCACCGCTTTTTACCGTTGCATTACCACCGGCGGCATGGCGGCAGATTTGGAGGCGCTGGGGATGTACTTAGACTCCGCCCCGGGCGCGTTGGTAGCGCGTAGGCTCGAGGGCAAGATGCAATTCGCTTTCGGCTGGACGATGGCCACAACCAAGAGACACCTGTCGGAGATTGGCGGCTGGGAAGCCATGGCGAATTATCATTCTGACGACTTTGAGCTTGGAAACCGAATCGCGCGCCGTAACTATCGCGTGCAATTGATGCGCAAGCCGGTGTGGATGGTATTTCCACAAGAGACGATCGGGCAGTATTTCCGGCACGAGCTGCGATGGTCGATCGGATTGAAGAATGTGCGCCCCACTGCATACCGGTGGCTGATGCTGACTCACGGGTTGCCCTGGGCGCTTCTGGCGGCCGGTTTCGCGGCCAGCGCCGGATGGGAGGGAATTGCGGCGGCGCACCTCATCGCCTATCTTGTGTTGCGTCTCGGGCTGGCTTGGACGACAGGTACTTGGGGCTTGGGCGATACCGGAGCATGGAAGAAACTGTGGCTTGTTCCGCTTCGCGATGCCATCAGCTTCATCGCCTGGGTGAATGGCTTCTTTTCGGAGCGGATCCTGTGGCGCGGTCTTGCCTACCGCGTGAAAAATGGCCAGCTCTTCCCATTGGCAAGTGCGAACCTCATGAACGAGAGTAGTGCCCAGGGATTGAGCGCCAGCATTACGAATTCAGAGAATATTACCTAAGAGAATGTGAATTTGCGGGCACGCAGCACGGCCGGCGATGCGCCTTGGTGGAAAGACCATTCTTTCGGCCGCAGTTCTTCCTTTCGCTTTCGCCGGATAAAGAGATCTCCGGGAAATTTCCCATTGTCTGGCAACCTGTTAGAGTGGCCTGAGAAGTGCATCGGGTGCAAAACTTTTGTCGATGACGAGTAGACCCGCATGATGGCGCACTCCGCGATGTGGAGTGATGCAGTGCTCCTGCTGGCTTTTGCTCCGCTTGGCTACTATGCACTTGCCACCCTGGCGGCGCTGCGGTTTTTCGGGCGTGAGCGCGCGCGGCAGCTCCCCAATTACACTCCGCCGGTGAGTGTGCTCAAACCGGTGCTTGGCGTAGACTTCGGATCCCACGAAAATTTCGCGAGTTTTTGCCGGCAGGATTACCCGGACTACGAGGTTTTGTTTGCTGTGAACGACGACAAAGACGCCGCGGTGCCGATGGTGCGGCAAATCATCGCGGAATTTCCCGAGCGGAAAATCCGCCTGCTCGTGGGCGCGGAGAACTTCGGCGCAAACCGCAAGGTAAGCAAGCTGGCGCGGCTCGCGCGGGAAGCGCAAAACGAAGTGCTGGTATTGACCGATGGGGACGTGCGCGTGGGACCGCGCTATTTGCGTGAAGCTGTTGAGCCGCTCGCGGATCGCAAAATCGGTGCGGTGACCTCCTTCTACCGCGGCATCGCTGAGAATAATCTTGGCGCGGAAATCGAGGCCGTTGGTGCTTCGAGCGATTTTTTCGCGGGAGTGCTGATGGCGGAATGGACGGAAGGAATCACCTTCGCGCTGGGAGCTTCCATCGCGACGACCAAGGAATGGCTCGGGAAAATGGGCGGGTTCGAGGCCATTGCGGATACCCTTGCAGACGATTATGAACTGGGCCACCGGATCGCCAAAGCTGGAGGCGCGGTCGTCCTCTCACGCGAAGCCGTCTGGACCATGTATCCTGCGCAGACCCTACGCAGCTTCTGGGACCACCAGGTGCGCTGGGCGCGGACGGTGCGGTTGTGCAGGCCACTATCTTACTTCGGATTGTTGTTTACGCAAGGACTGCCCTGGGCGCTGCTTGCCGCGCTCGTCGCGCCGGCAAAATGGATCGCGGGCGTCTACCTACTTGCGTACTTGATCCTGCGTTTTGCGATGGCCTGGACGGTGGGGATTTGGGGCGTGGGGGACGAAGTCCTGCGACGGAAGATTTGGCTGGTGCCGTTGCGAGACGCGGTCCACTTCGTGATTTGGCTGGCAAGTTTTGGTTCGAATCACATCCGCTGGGGCCACGCCGAATTTGCGATTCGCCAGGGTCGAATGGTGCCCCTAGCCGGCGTCGAAAGAACCGCAGCAAGCCCCGCGGAACACGCCCCGCGATCGTAAATCTGACTACCCCGTTCCAGGCGCGCGGTTGACGGTCGCGGAAAACCCGATTAAATTAGATAGGTAGAATCGTGGCTCTCCCGATCATTGGGAACGCGGTGCGATTCGTTTTTTTCCTCGCATCGGGTGGGAGATCGTCCAACGGTAGGACTCCAGATTCTGGATATGAGTTAAATCGCGTGATAAACCGTTCGGATCGTTGCACTTAGCGCGAAACTGAAAGCTCTTAAATTGCCCCTCCGATTGACCCATCTCCTTTTGGGCCGAGCGACCCACTTAATAGCCGTCCTCGAACCCAAGCGTTGATCAAGCTAGAGAGCCAAACCCTGAAACCAGCAATTGTAGTCTGCTGTTGCCCGGCTCCAATGGCCCAAACCGCAGTTTAAGAGCCACGTCGGCAATGCCGCATAGCCACAAATGTTCCTAGTCGCGATGAAACGAATGTACTGCCATTAAGTAACATATTAACTTCTAAAGCACGATACCGCGAGACTCCTCCCCGCAGCCTGAGCATCTGCCCATACGATGCTCTAGCGGGGGTGAACGTGGCTCAGGCGTCCCTCATATTTGCAACCATATTGTTCTCGAACCTTGCTTGTATTTTTTCAGGGCCTAACGTCCCGACCATACAGTGTGGTCCTCCTCTTGTATGCTCCACTTCACCACCTCCACAGCCGTCGAACAGTTCGCAAACCTCTCCGCCTGACAGTAGGCAACCAAGAGTGGATACATTTTCTGAACTGACTCTGTTTCTATTCGGAAGCGGTGTGGCTCTATTTGTCGCACTTCTAGGTTGGAGTGACCAGATTCGTGGCATCAACAAGGACACACGAGAGATCGAAGAAAGATTTCTCGAAACGACCAAGATTAATAGGACTGTATTTTTATCAGTTGTCAAGCCAGGGTCTCCCGACGACCAATTGGCCGCGCTGACGGAAATACTGGCATCCGGAAAGCCAAAAACTGTTACGGCAGTCGAAGTTTTGAAGATTTTTCAGATATGGCACCAGAAGTGGACAACAATGGAAGCATTATCTGTCTGGAAATACAGACTCTCTGTTGTTCTCACTTACGCGCTGTTCTCAGCTGGTCTTTTGTCTTTGTTAGTGAATCCGCATGCGGAAGTTTTCGTGTGGCATTTTAAGGTGCGCGCGCTTCTCCTCATACTCTTGATTCCGATGACAGGTTTCTTAGCAATTCTGACGATTATCGCAGTGGCGAACTACAAAGAGTTGTATTTCCATGAATTGCTGAATTCACTTTCGGAGAGGGTGTAACGTGGGCGGCCGTCGAGCAAGATCACTAAGGGAAATTGTCGGAACTGGTGTTGCGGCTCAGAGTAGACAGTTCAATAAGGCGATCGCAGAAGAAAATCCTGAGGCTGTTGCCGTCAGCTCTGCGAAGCTTCTTGCGAACAGCAAAAAGACAGTAGACATAATCTATTACGTTTCTCAACTAGCTGACTTCGTAAAAAAGGTTGTGGAATCAGGCCGCGACTTGCCTTACGAAGAGCGACTCACACTTGCGCGCAAGGAATGGAGTCGAATTAAGAAAGAGGAGAACCTCGACGACGACCCAATCGTAACAAACGCTATTGTTTCGGCTGTCGCCAAAGCCATCGCGAAGGGCAGGAAGTAATGCCCAAGCGTACCTCAAAGAAAGTCAAAGATGCGATGACCACGCTCTTTGAGGAGACGTTTTATCAAATTATGATTGCGATGGTTAAAGCTGAGCCGTACGAGGCGGAGTACGGGGGATTTCAAGAGGCGGCGAGAAAGCTTACCAAAGCACAGCTCCGACGCATCTCAAGGTATGCGGCCGAATATTATGTAAGGGAAACAAATCCCTCGCCGGGCAAAGTGCCGCCTGATCGTGTCAGTACTTTAAAAAGGAAGGCGATAGCCAATGCGTTAAGTCGCTTGGCGGAAGATGAAGCGAACCAGTAAAACGCAGCGGAATAGTCACTATCGTTTTGACGTTGGGGCGATACCCGTTCTATTTCTAAGGCCCGAATTTGCACGATCTGCCAATGCAATGGTGGTGGCAGATGGTATTTTTGATGTCGAGAAAGCATTTCGGATGGGTGACAACATTCAGCAAGTAACGCTTCCCCTTTACAATGCGACTGCCCTTGGATACGACCTCAAGTCTCTCAGAGGTGTGCTTCATGACCTTCTCGTGTTTGTTCTGGCGGAAGACATTGATCTCACCCTAAGGAACGCCAAGCTCGAAAAACCTTTTAACAAGGAAGCTCCGTCCTTCAATCTCTCTCGCACGGTCTGCCTATTTTCGGGAGGAGTTGATTCCTACGCAGGCATTCTTCTTGCGCAAGAAAAGATCAAGAACGTAGTGGGTGTTTTTGCAGCCCATTCTGATCAAGCCCGAATGATTCACATCGTCCGTACCATCGAGCGGAAGGTTCTGGCGAAGGCCAAGATCGACCTTCATGAATTAAGAGTCCCGAGCGTCGGCTCTCTCGGATATGCTCAACTCAGGGGCTTTCTGTATATCGTTGGTGCCGCCGCTTGGATGAACCTGTTGCAAGCGGAAAGGCTCTTGGTGACCGAATGCGGTCCCACCATGTACCAGCCGAAGTTCTCGCCGTTCGACTCAACTACCATGACAACCCATCCTGTGGTGATGCGATTCGCAAGCAAGGTCATAAGGATTCTGCTTCAGAGGGAAATCAAAATAGTGACTCCGTTCGAGAATCTGACTAAGGCGGAGGTCTTCGCGGTCTCACCGCATAAATCGGGCCTCCGATACACTCACTCCTGCATCAGTCAACGATTCGGCAGGCACGATGGGACCTGCTACGGATGTGTAATCCGAAGACTCGCGGGGATTGCAGCAGGAGTCGACGATGTCCATTACGACAAGAATCCGATCAACGACAAGCACGCGAGAGCCGGGAACCTGATGTCTCTGCTTGCATACAGTTACGATCTGTTGACTAACTATGCCGACATGGATACCTTCGAAATTGAAATGATCGAAGCATATTCAAAGCAAGACCTGTTTCGACGCTTCGCACTGGACAACTTTGCAGCCATACATAGGCTGATCCGGAAAAGGCATCGAGTTCGAGCACCAATTCTTCAGATGTACAAGAGCCTAGTCGCAAGGATAGGAACAAAGGCATTGGACGCGCGGCTAGATGATCTTAAACAGGCTAAATTTGTACCAGCCTTGTGATCTCCTTGTCCAAGTTGAGCCGTCACTCTCACACCGAATTGCAGTCAGGAATCTAATTTACTCCTCTAGCCGACAATATTGTTTTTGCACTGCGAAGCATCGATAGTTGACCACCCTGGCCTCAGCGCCTTTCCCAATTGGAAAGGATACATCTCCACCGCCGAAGGTGTATGACTTGCGACAATTCTTGGTTTTCGACGAACTGTGCACCCTTGCGATCTTCCGTTTTCGCCTCTGACAACTGGGGTTCAAGTCCGCCGGTCCGGAACGCTTGGAGCGAGAGGATGACTAAAGGACCGAAGACCGTCGACATCGCTATCTGATACGATCCAGTCGCCTCGACCTTGGGCCTTCAAGTCGGCGATGAAGTGGTCTTTAGCTTCTTCTTTCCATTGATCTTTCTTCTTTTTCATTGCGATGTGCAGTGCGCAGGAAGGTAGCAGGTCGGCGGTTTCAGTTTCGACCTTGGTCCCTCCGTGCCTATAGACTAAATCATTCCTCAAATTGCGCCACTCATGAACGAGGTACAATGTACGCTGGAGATTCTGCTGTGATTCGCAATGAAGAGCTTGAGTGCTTCCTTTTGGGGTTCGGTCTCGAAATCCCCGATAACGGACTTGGCCGTCCAACGGCTATTACTCCGCTCTGGCTCGCAGCGCAAAAGCAGTGTGGTGACTGTGACAAAGATGAACTATTGGACGCGCTCTACAATTTGAATCCGAACGATGCCGAATTGTCTAAGTGCGTTGGGCTTGGCACTGTGTTTCAACTTGTCAGTTTTGAGGAACGACGGCACACACCACGATGGCATGATTTCTTCACGGTTGGTGATTTTAGGATCAAGGTTCTGCCCCCAGGCAGAGTCCGTTTCCAAAAGCTGTCCGCAGAAATGAAAGTAGACGATGACCGCAAGTTTGCTCGACTGGCTATCGATGAAGCGCGTAAGAGCGTGCCGGAAAACGACGGCAGACCCCATCCTTGGGTGGGTGCCGTAGTGGTCAAAGATGGCAGGGTGCTTGGTACAGCACACCGAGGAGAGGTGCCCGGCAACCACGCTGAGTTCGTTGCGTTAGAAAGAAACCTTCCCGATGTAACCGTTGCGGGTGCCACGGTGTATACGACCCTTGAGCCATGCACAACGCGGACTCCTCCCAAAATTCCGTGTGTGGACAGACTAATCGAACGCAAAGTTGCGCGTGTTGTTATAGGAATTTTGGACCCCGACGACAGAATCAGAGGAAAGGGACAGCGAAAATTGAGTAATGCGGGAATCGAAACCGCGTTATTCCCGCACGATTTGGCGATGGAAGTTGAAGAACTAAACCGTGAGTTCACACGGTTCTGCGAGAAACAAAGCCTGACATCACAGACCCACCCTGCAAATTCTTTCGCCCCGGCAAGGGGGTTGAAACCACTTGTTGTCCCACTTCGATATGGGCCTTCGCCGCCAAGCGTCGGAAAGCATACGATGGGACACCACGGCCTTATCGTTGCGAATCACGGTGAACCTGCTTACGATGTTTCAGTTTCGACTCCCAAAATCCAAATCGGAACCTCTGAACTAAGGTTTGAAGGTAGCAGGCCCGTATTTACAAAAGCTGATGGGGACGCATTTTTCATTGGAACAATCGAACTCGCCCCGCACTACGGGACACTTGGAAGCGGATTATTTGAAGAGATGAGAAAATTTAAGGTCGATGAGATAATCGTCAAACTGATTTACAAGGATGCTGAGAATCGCTGGTACGAAACAATCGGCAAGATCGAACGGGACGTGAGCGTTAGTGGTGGGCTGTCGGTTCGATATGTTCGACAGGAAAATCTTGCAACATGATACAACCAGAAACATTGAAGGCAATCGGGGACGGTTTGAAAACTGCCTGGGCTTCTGTCGGACCGCTTGTAGGCGTCCTAATCGGTGCGATGCTGACTAGAGCCTGGGATCGCCGCAAGTGGATCAACGAAAACCGCAAACAAGAATATCGAGAACTTCTTACGACTCTGACTAGCGCCTGCACCGCTCTGATTGACAACGCCCAGGCACTTGTTCAAAGCTCGGCTGAACAAATCTCTGCGAGAGGTGCGTATTTCAAGTCCCTTCAAGTGTTGCAGGACCGCATTTTCATCGCAAACGAGATCGGGAAAATGAACCTATTTGATCGTTGGGGCGCGGCAATGAAAGACCTTCAAGAGACAAAGGACTTTCGCAAATTTGAGGATAGCTTTGAGGTAATGAAAAACGAAATCGTGAAAGAAGCCATGAGAATTTGAGTGAGAACCATGAAGCAAGCCTCCAAAATGCGTATGAGCACATTATTGGCTTTGGGCGGGAGAAGCCAACTGAGTGCTGTGCCTGTGGAATGGCCTAAAGACTTTGGCGCGTATATCGCCATGTCTAGCGAAGAGATTCCTTTGTTTCCTTCCACATTGAGTGGCTTCCGATCCGAAAACGGCAAAGATTTTTGGGGCAAGCCATTTTCAACCACAGGATCAATTCGGATTGGTCAAAGTGACGATTGGGAAGGAATATGGAAGTTTCCTAATACGATGAATGGATGTTCTCATGGCGTTTTTATGATCCGTTGGAGGTCCGCTGATTCCAATATCCGCGTTCATTCGGTCGTAGCGTACTCTGCCGCTGTTGCATCGAGGTCCGAAGCGCAAACCGGAATCTTCGGTTATATGTCGGGAACGAACTGCGACCAGCCAATGTTTAAGTTTGCAGACGCGCTCTATCGCATCCGAGGCAGTCTCTTAGTTGATCTGTTCTATGAATTGAAGTTTTGGCAAGCGGCCCCGTAGATTATCGTTTCGAATCCTCTCTAATCCTCTCCGATGTTTTGTTTCTTTATGCGCGCTTAATCTTCAACGCCTCCAGCAAACGGCTCGTCTTTTCGTCCGTCAACCCGAGATGCTTGAGATGGCTGAGAGCTGAGTCGATACGTTTGTTGCTTCGCTCCTTGTCTTGTGCCAACACTCGGTTAAGGATCAAAGGCGCGCCAGATGATTTCTCAGCGTCCAGCCACACCAAGACGAGATTCTCAAGGATTCGCCTGATAAGGGTATGCCCCAATAAATCCATAGAGAAGTTCACCTTGTTCATTTGGAACGGCTCGAAAGCCAATGTTTGCAGTTCAACCTGCTGTTTCTGGTTCACAGCTTCATCAAAATATGCCTTCAGCCTTAGATTTGTTGTCTGCGTATTGCCGGGACGAAGGCAATGAAGAATGCGGCGTGCGAGGTCATCGGTTTCGCCCACATAGTATGCGTGCATGCCATAACCTGGCGTCCAGACCATCCAGCGGTAGACTGCGGGGCGGCAATACTGTTCCTTCATGTAAGGCGATACCACAGTCGGATAAAGGTAGTTGTATCCCCGCGAGGACTGTACGTCTGCCCAACGGTAAGTGACCTCAAGAAAGTTCAAGTCTAACTCCGGTGTAGATGTGGGACTATAAGCCCGCTCCCGAAAGAGTATCCGTTGCTGTAAGCTTGACCATAAATGACTGCCAGAGCAAAGAATCCCGAGTACGGTTTCTACCAGATTAAACGTGTCTTCCTCGCCTGCCCCGGCGACCTCATGTCTGAACGGTCCCGCTTCCCCAGAGTGCTCGAAACCGTCAACAATCTCCGAGCACATAGCTTGGGTTTTCATCTCGAACCGATTGGATGGGAACGGATTATCCCTTCGTTCGGGCGTCCACAGCAACTCATAAACGAAGAATTGCAGGTTGCTGACCTGGCGATTATCATGTTTTGGAACCGCATTGGATCGCCGTCTTCAACCAAATCGAGCAAGACCGGAACTCTAGAAGAATTCGAAATCGCATCGAAACTTCACGAGGAATATTCAAAACCATCCGTGTGGGTGTATTTCAGAAAACCGACGAATGATCCTGATGCTCAGCTTGAAGCGTGTGGACCTTGATGAAAACTTTGCTAACGCCAGTCCAGAACGCCGCCTTTTGGACGGACGGTTCCAAGGTGATGGCACTTATCAATTTGGGACGCGAATGAACTTCAGTATCGACCTAGACGGCGATGGACACGATGAGACCGTGACATTTTGGTTTTCACAGTTCAGCTACAAACTGACAGTGTCTCGATTCGACTCTGCTTTCTACCTGCCGATGCCCGTTGATGCCGAATCATTAGATCGAGGACATATAGCCCAGGTCGTGTTAAAAGACGTGACAAACGATGGCCTGCCGGAAGTGCTCGTTGCATTTGGAAATGGGTTTTCGTCACTCAAAGTTTTGGTTTTTGGATTCAATGACGTTGGCAGAAAGAATCGCAAGATAACTAAGGAGACCTTTAGACTGTTAGACCAATTCGAGGGACAATCTAGGGGAATCGTTCATGAAGGAGGGACATTAATCCTACCGTATGGTTCACAGGGACTAGCATTAGAGATTAAATGGACTGGCGATTCCTTTGAGCGAAAGGGTTGACGCTTCACAGTTCGCCATTCTGATAGGCGGATGAAGTGGCACCGCAGGCAGCAAGAAGGTTGATGGAGAAGAAATCACATTCGACCGAACCTGAAAGCCCTGCCAAAAAGAAATGCCGACTTCGTCGAACCGATGGACTGCGCTCCCGTCCCAAAGCTGATCGACGGGCCGGGATGGGTCTACGAGATCTTATGTGGCGGACCACATAAAACCTCTTCTGTGGCGTCCGGCGTTATGTGGCGCTGGGATGCGGTGTTGGCCAGGAACGCACACGGACGGTCCCTGGCGCCACATAATTCCTTATCAAAGACTTCGCAGGAACTGCATTAGTGCGACGTCCTCCTTCCAGTGCTTTGAGGGAACAGCCCCGCGGATCTCGCAAGTTGCGAGCGCCTTGGCCTTCATTTCTAGGTCAACTTCCGCGTAAACATTTGTAGTGTTGAGCGAGACGTGCCCCAGCCAAGCACGGATGGTGTTGATGTCCACGCCCGCGCGGAGAAGATGGGTCGCCGTCGTGTGCCGAATGGTATGAGGACTCACCCGTTTGCTCGCTAGCGAAGGCATAGCGGCCAAGGTTCGTTGGACGTACCTTTCGACCATCGTATGAATCCCAAACCGTGTGATGGGCTGAGCACACCTATTCAGGAACACGTGATCGTTCGGCGGACGACTCGCTATCAATGATGAAAGTTCGACAACAGTTTGCGGCCACAATGGGCAACGCCGAAGCTTATTGCCTTTGCCGCGAACCTGGACCAGAGAATGGTCACGTAAAGAATGGGCTAAGAAGAGATCTACGATTTTGACCTGTGCCGCCTCGTCAGCTCGTGCGCCCGTGTTGTAAAGGAAGAGCAACAACGCATGATCGCGACGTCCTTGGTCCGTAGACTGGTCGGGTGCATTCAACAACGCATCCATTTCCGGCTTCTCGAGATATGTTATCGTCGACCGAGGTGCCCGCTTGGGTGGAATGGTGCGGACTTGGCCACACCATTCGATGTGCTCGGGGCTGCGCAACCCGACAAAGCGAGCCAACGAATGGATTGCAGCTAACCGCTGGTTCCGGGTGGTCACCGCGCATTTGCGGGATTCCTCTACGTGTCGAAGAAAAAGCCGCACCAAGTCCGGCGAGACGTCGATCACCGAAATCTGGTCGATCTCCTTCTGTACTTGTTCAGCCACGAACGGAAGCAGCAGACTGAGCGTGTCCCGGTAACTGCGCTGCGTGTGTCGGGCTAGGTTGCGGTCGCTCACTAAATATTCAAGCAGAAAGCGCCGGACCCATGGTCCAAGGAGGTTTGCCTTAGTCATTGCTGCCCTCCCGCGTTGCGTAACGTTCGAACCGCAGGCCAGCCTCGTGCAGAAGCTCTGGCGTCATAGTGAGGTACCTCTGTGTGGCCGCCAGACGCGTATGGCCCATGTAGACTGACAGTTGTTGCAAAAGTTTCTGTACATCCTTGCCTTCTCGATACCACCTGGTCAGTCGATGAACTGCCGTTGTATGGCGTAGGTCATGCAGGCGCGGTTGACAGCGAGCGCCGCCTTCGCGGTGCAGAGCCGCATGCAGCCGGATTTGTTGGAAAGCTCTCTCAAACATGTGGATGGGCACCTGCTTCGCATTCCGCCCCACAAAGAAGGGGGCACCGGGGTATCTGGAGGACGTCTTACGAAGACTCGCGTATTCGGCAAGCACCTGAACCGTCTTGGGTCCGATGGGCACTAGACGTGTCTTAAAGAACTTCGAATCTCGGATAGTGAGAATGGCGCCGGAAAGATCGCCATCGCCGATCGTTAAAGACAGTGCTTCTGAGGTCCGCAACGCTGCGCCATACATCAGAAGAACAAGAGAGCGCATCACGGGCGTATCAAGATCACTGCGAGGTCGGCGGCACGATTCTGTTGAATCCAGGATGCGGCGAAGTTCAGCAGGTGAATAGATGTAAGGTTGGAACGCTGGTGGCTGTTTCGGAATGGCGAGCGGCAAAGGTGACGTCGCGACAAGCCCCCGACTGATGGTGTAGCGATAAAATCCAAGAAGGGCGTTGTGCCTGACGTACCAGCTGGTTGTGAGTGGACCTTTGCCAACGAGAAAGGCATTCACTTTTTCCGGCGATACATCGGTGATATCAATGTTCGGTCCCATGGCTCGGCAAAAGGCTTTCAGTTGGCGCCCATTGACTTCAAAACGCTCACCAAGTGTTTTTCGGAAAGCGGCATATCGTTCGCAGATAGTCTGAAGCTTCATAGCAGCTCTCCCAGATCAAAGTCCGCCACTTCGCGGAGCCGGACGAGATCCACTTTGGCGTAGATCCGAGTCGCTTCAACGTCGCGGTGGCCGAGGTGATCCCCGATTTCCTTCAAAGACAACCCTTGGTTGATCAGACGAGTTGCACAGGCGTGGCGTAGGGAATGCGGTCCATGATGTTTGAGGGAGGGTGCGCGCTTTCGCAATTGCCGACTCACGACGGCCCACATTGCGCCACCTGAAAGTGGGCCAACGGGCGCGCGCCTCGTCAGAAAGACTTGCCGGTGGGGTGATTTCGGTCGCACTTCCTTCAGGTAGCGTATGATCGCGGCTCCAACGGACGGACGTAGCGGAAATGAGTGACTTCCAGCTGTTTTGCTCCGAGTAAAAGTTATTGTTTCCCGCTGCCAGTCAATATCGGTGAGCTGCAAGCGAACGACCTCTCCGGAGCGAACGCCATAGACGGCAAGTAACATCAAAATTGCGTGATCGCGGATGGCGATGGGGTGATCGCCGGCTGTAGCGTCCACGATTTCTTGCACGATATCCCAAGTCGGTCCGGAGGGAAGCGTCTCTTGCTTGAACACGCGAGGTGCCATGATCGAAGCGGCGATACCGACCGGGCACCAACCTCGCATTTCGGCGTACCGAAAGAACGACCGAAGTGATGAAGCGTAGTCTCGAACGCTGACGCGTGCATAATGTTCTTCATTCACCTTCTGCGCCAGGAGCGAATCGACATCAGAGACGGTGATCGTTTGAAGAGACCGCCTTCCGTCAAGCAGCCGAATAAGGAATGGGCGCACAGAACTGCAGCAAGCTATAACCGTAGCCGGCGAAAGACCTCGGTCTTCTTTCATGAAGCTTCTGAATTCGGCCAACATCCGGTCGTAGACGGTTACCGGTTTGGGTGGGGTCTGGAGACGGTTGAGAAAGGTCAGCCATCCGGCCGCCTGTGCCATGAAGTATTCCCGCGACGGCTTGGCATGCGGGCTTTCGAGCGAAGGCCAACTGTGACTCGACCATCGGCTTGCCGCTTTTCTGATTTCCGGAAGGCTGATTGTGTCGTCGGGCCGGTCGGCCAATCTCAGATACTTTACAATTGACAATAAGAGTCGAGCTTTCGCGCGCAAGGTGCTCCTGGACATTCCTTGCGCCGCACTGTGAGCTAGATATTGGCGGCGTTCGTCAACGAGCGGGGCCGAAAGCTGGCGAGTTAACGCATCGGAACGGAAGAACAATTGATCAAACATTGAGTCGGACTCCTTTCGGAAAATGGAAAAGCGGTCCGACTCTACGTTGTCAACGTCTGACAAACCACACTGGCCATAAAGAGCACTACCACCAGCTAATCGTCAAAGTGGCCAAAAAGTCCTTGCAACATTCTCCATCGTCTTAGGAAAGACCCATATTGTTGCTGGTTCGAACATGCCCGATTTGGCGTGCGGGCATGTGGTGGCCGGTTCAAATGACCTGTCAATTGGAGTACATTCAAGATTGCCATGGGACAGAAGATAACTTACATCGTTCTCGCCGTGTTCCTTCCAATTTTGGCGGGCAGTCGCACCAGTTTGGCAGCGCAGCCTAGGGAGACGGTGATCACGCTTGAAAGGACCACCTGCCTCGGAACTTGTCCTTCCTACAAGCTAACGATTCTTGGAGACGGCACTGTCAATTTTGAAGGCAGACAGTACGTCCGTATAAAAGGTAAGACACAATCGAAAATCGACCCGGCTTCGATGGAGGCGTTGGTCAAAGAGTTCATCGATATCAACTATTTTGCTCTAGACGATAATTACACAACAATCAAAAATCCGGACGGTACGGAATCGATTGTTACAGACCTACCCACCACGATCACTGCGCTCACTTTCGCGGGCAAACACAAGAAAATTGTCGATTACGTCGGAGCCCCTAAGCGGTTGATGGAATTAGAAGACAAAATCGACAGAGTCGTTAATTCCAAACGCTGGGTCAACATCGATTCCGAAACGGTCCGCGAGAAATGTCGCCAAGGTTGGAACATTAATGGAAAGGAAGGTAGAAGCCTTCTAGTACACGCGGCGAGCGCGGGTGACGCTGACGTGGTTCGTGCCTTCATTGAAGGAGGCGCTAATGTGAAGAACCCCGTCGATTCCATCTCGCTCCTTAATATTGCCCGGGGGAAAGAGGTTTTCGAGGCGCTTATATCAGCGGGTGCAGACGTAAACGGGAGGCCCATCGGCAACTTGTATCCGCCCATATTGAGGGCTGCTGAACTGGGCGAGGCAGACTCAGTTGCGGTCTTCCTCCAGGCTGGCGCCAAAGTTGACACCGAGTCATCCGATGGTGCGACAGCGTTGATGATGGCTGCCAAGAGTGGAGTTCCGGAAAGCGTAAAACTGCTTCTGTCTGCTGGTGCCAACACAGCCAAAAAAGATAAATATGGGGAGACTGCTTCGGACTATGCTCGCCATGGCGAAGAACGCAACGCCGACGAAGAGACGAGGCCGGGGCCCTTTTCTGTTCCGATACCCGAGTTTCGGGCCAAGTTTGAAGAGATCAAAAAGCTTCTCGCCCCATCACAACAACGGCCTGATTAACGCGGAAAGTTGCATCCGCGAAAAGATAACTTATCGGGCCGCAGATGCAATGAAGACCAATGCCAATACAAGGATCAGACTGGAGGCACGTTTCAGATTATGTGGTGCTCTTCTGCAAAATTTCGCTTGGCTAGATCGCCTATCAAAGTCAGCGCCACATAACGCCGAACGCCACAGAAGAGATTAAACTCGATGGCTACCGCGCCGTGGCGATCAAATATGGTGACAGCATCGATCTCTTTTCCCGTCGCCGTAAATCATTCAATGCACAATATCCCTATATCGTCGAAGCTTTGCGTGATCTCCCAGATGGAACGGTCGTTGATGGTGAGATCGTCGCTCTCGATGAATCAGGCCGACCAAACTTCAATCTGCTCCAAAATTTCCGTAGCGAAGCATCCCGTATTCACTATTTCATCTTCGATCTTCTCATTTGTAACAACCACGATCTCACCAGACTGCCTCTGAACGAACGTCGTGACCTGCTGGAATCCCTCCTGAAGCTGCGCTCTGCTCGCATCCGCATCGCTGAACAGTTCGACGTGTCAGCGAACGATATGCTGGCTGCTGTGCGTCAACAGCAATTGGAAGGCGTCATCGGAAAACGCAAGACAGTTTCTATGAGCCTGGAAAACGCACAGGCGCATGGATTAAATATCGTGTGAATCAGGGGCAGGAGCTTGTGATGGGCGGGTACATCCCTGGGCCACACGGATTCGACTCTCTCATCGTTGGCTACTATCGCGGCAAAGATTTGGTCTATGTAGCTCGCGTCTGCAACGGCTTTGTTCCGGCATCACGTCGCCAAGTCTTCGAGAAAATCCGTCCGCTCGTATCCCCAACGATGCCCTTCGTTAACCTTCCGGACAAGCACAAATCACGTTGGGGAGACGAATTGACTGCCGAGAAGATGAAGCAATGCGTCTGGCTTCGCCCGGAGGCAGTTGCGCAGATTGAGTTTTTGGAATGGACAAAGGCAGATCGACTCAGGCATTCGAAGTTTGTCGGACTGCGTGAGGACAAAGACGGTCGCAGCGTGGTCAAAGAGCAACTCTAGTGTTTCCCCTTCGCCTTCGCTGCCCTAAACCTTGCCCACCGTTCTTTTGTTGCCTTCCCAATCCTCGCTCTCGCAGCCGCAGACATCACCCGCTTTTTTACGGCCTTTAGTCCCTGGTTGGTCGAATCGCCGAGAGCTTTTGCAGCTGCTCGTACTCCGTTCAATTGGTGCTGTAGCTTGCCTAACTGCTTTTCGAGCTTTTTCTCTTCGCGCTTGATTGCTGCCAGAATGTCCATGAATCCTCCGGGCGGCTAATCTACCATAAAGCCTGCTGTAAGCTGAGCGCCTTCATTCAACGGTTCGGAACGCGAGTCACATCTGCCTGTGCGCCTTGACAGCGGCATCGTTCTGGAACTCACAACGCATAAATCTGTCTTTCACAGACATGCTAGGCGTAAAGTGTATCTAGTTCCTAGTTCCCCCCTGCTGTGAAAAGGAGACATGATGAATAAGGCCTTGCTCGCAGTCGCATTCGTGTGTGGCACGACTATATTTGTGTCGGCCCAGTCGCAGAATCCCCGGCCCGTTGCTTCATCTCAAGAACCAACAGCCGCCAGTCCTGCATCCACCACGGCAGCTCCACCATTGGCAACTCCGGTAAGCACCAAAATCATTCCGGGGTCGACGGTCTACATTACTCCGATGGATGGATTTGAGACCTACTTGGCTGCTGCAATTGGGAAAAAGAAAGTTCAACTCGCTCCTGTTATGGAGAAAGAGCAAGCGGACTATGTAATTAGCGGCACGTCTCTGGACAAGAAAGCCGGATGGGCCAAAATCGTTTTCATGGGAAATGTCCACTCGGACAACTCCGCCAGCATCACGATGTCTGACAGAAAGACCGGAGCCATCGTCTATGCATACGCCGTGGATAAGAAAAGTACCATGCATGGCCAACAAACGACTGCAGAGGCTTGTGCAAAGCATTTGAAGGCGCACATGGAAGGCAAGGACTAGGATTCAAGAAACGCCCGAAGGGTTCTAGCACGCCCAACTGCGAGTTAAGCTTCGCGCTCTCTATCAAAAATCTGGCGGCATTCCCTGTCGGAGAGTTGGTACCAACCACTGGGTAATCCATAGTTTGTCCACGCGCCTCGGCGAGGAGACTGGTCAGTGCTCGTTCAACGTAGATTCTCTTAAGCTCATCAATGGATAAAAGTCGTAGGTCACTCGGAAAACTATATACGCGAAACGGCCAAGTGCGCACAGCGGCAGCGGTGGCAACTCAGCCGATCATCGAATGGAAGAATGAACGTCTGTCCATGACGCGAGAGGATAGCACAAACTTTGCCTAAGCCCCTGCCTCGTCATGTCCTTGGCGCGATTCGCTCGACCGTCACGCGCATCTATTGAGCCGCCGCCCGAAGTGATCGTTGACCGCAAGGTCGTGAAGGTTCGAACCATTCTCGGGCACCAAATCTCAGGCGCTGCCTCCACTGCACCACGATATGGCGATTTGCCCAAAATACTAGTGGGCGTACAATTTCTCCATGCGCGGTTGGTCCAAAACAAAGAATGGATATTCTCCGGCATCGACGTGGCAGCTAGCCCATTCTCGCTTCAGACTCCAAAGGCGGTCCAGGTGAAAACTACGGCTGGTTACCTACAGTGAGATAAGCAACCCATGAAAAGATTCCGATTAGCCTGGACAACTTTGGCGTTGGCCTTAGGTTCTTTCCCGTGGCCATGTGCAGCGCAGGGTTGCAAGCACTGGACAGAAGCCCTTGCCAAGAGCTTCTTTCCACGCCAAGTGGATGAACAATGGTTGCACGGGTTTGCAAATCTTTCCCCGCAGGAATACCTCCGCGAGGCCTCGCAGAATGAGGAAAAGGGTTTCGCTGATCTTATTCAGAACCTTCGCGTCCAGGAAGAAGCGTTTGCTTCCTACGATACTCAGGTTCGCCTGAACTCCGCTCTTAAAAGATTCTATGTGGTTGGCTCGCAGCTTTACGGAGTGCGGCTGAATCCTGACAACGTTGGCATTGTGCCCAACGCGGACGTAAATGCCTTCGCCACTGGCTCTCATATTTTCATGCACGCGGGTCTAATGCAGTACTTTTTGGAGCCTGTTGATTATGTGACCGCCCAGATCGGAGAGCTTACGCCCGAACAATACACAGAGCTTCAGAATAGTTTGCCGTGGCACAACGATTGGGACAGCATCTACTTCATCCTTGCTCACGAAGCCTCGCATAACCTGATGCGGCACCGTGATCAGAGTTTGTTAGTGCCTGTGCGCACGATGTTAGAGGATTACCAACAGACCGCCACCAATTATCGCAAGGACTTAGCCAACGGACGAAAGAGCGGCGGGGCAAAGCGGTACATTTGGCAGTCAATGAAGAACTTCGCAGAAGAACTACAGAGCGCGGAAAAACAGAGAGGCGAAGAAGCCGAAGCTGACGCCGTGGCCCTGATCCTTTTGCAGCGTTCCGGCTTCAACCCAGGAATAGCTCTGGCGGCGGAAGAGAAGATGGACCTGCTTCTGGGTGGCGGGGGCGCAAACGGATGGCAAGCAGGCATGACTGAAATACTTTGCTCGACTCATCCCGACTGGATGGAGCGAATACAGAAAACGCAGATGAACCTGAACTGCTTGCAGTCCGGTGGGAATCTCTGCGAGAACCACGCAACGTTTCCTGTTGAGGGTTTCCTATCAGAACTGCGTGAGGGCGTGATACGAGTCGATAATTACCAGGAGGAGACGCAGAAGATAGCAGAAGGAAAATCATCTCCTGCGGCTCCGTCATTCGAAGCCGAAGTTAATGTGGACCCCAAAGACGCGGAGCTTCGAGTAGATGGTCAGCCCAAGTCTCCCGGTAAAATTGAATTAACCTTGGGGCCGCACACGCTCTACGTGACCAAAGACGGATACAGCCCTCAAGAGCTACAGATCATTGCTTTTCCCGATGTGCTGCCGAAGGTAAAGATCAAACTCAAGAAGCTGGGAAGGTGAACCCAGATCGGCCAGCGCTATCTAGTCTCCGGTGCCTACGTCCACGACGCGGACAACGGATGGAACGAGTTGTACTCTGTCACTTCTATGCAGCCAGTCCAATGACCACGAGCAATCGCGCCGCTCCGCAACTTCTTGCCAAGCCTGTGACTTCTGCGTGCAAACATTCGGGCAAAGGACGCGATTCTACCCCGCAAGTGTTGCGTTTCAGAACAGCTTGGTCGGGAAAGCGAGCAAGACTTTCTCTTTTCAGCACGTCCGGCTCATGGAACCTAATATACCGGCGATGTTGGATCACGACGCAGGGCTATCTGCGAGTGTTCTGTTTTCGGAACATCCTGGTTGCAAAAGCAAGCAAGACTTTCTTTCTTTCGCTCGTCCAGCCAATACAACCCAAAATACCAGCAATGTTGGAGCGCGACCAGGCAGAAAGCGGGCCCTCACCAATAATCAGATTGCGCTCCGAGGGGCTCCTCAAACTAGGGAGCCCTTTCTACACTGGCCGATTCCTCGCTGCGCCGGAGTCCTCTCGTGTGACTTCTTCTATCGGTTAGTACTACCTTAGTTCAAGCTACTTTCGCTTAATAGTCCAAAGTACTATTGACACGCTTCTACTTCCCGCTGTATGAATCGCCCGCTAATCTCTCCTGCCAATCGAATCGACGGGAGTTTAGACAAATAAACGTGGCCCACGTCTCGCCGTCTTCTCCCAAACGGTCGTGGACCACAACTGGAGGCCTCATGCGAGTGGCTCGGTTCGTTCTTTCTATCGTTCTCAGCTCGTCATTCCCATTCCCGTCTGCCTCTCAGCAGGCCAGCGTTCCAGCACCAAGCAGTTCCCCTCAGGCGGCCACTCTGCTCACTCAATCCGCCACCGCCCTTGCGGGCAACGTCGCGCTCTCGGACGTCACTCTCTCCGGCACCGCCCGCCGCATCGCCGGTTCCGACGACGACACCGGCACAGCCGTCTTCAAAGCACTTGCTTCCGGAGCAAGCCGCATGGACCTCAGCCTCTCCTCCGGCCAGCGCAGCGAAGTCTGCGATCTCCCTGCGACCACGCCCACTGGAACCTGGTTAGGTCCGGACCGCATCTCCCACCCGATTGCTTTCCACAACTTAGTTTCCGAACCTGCCTGGTTCTTCCCGGCCTTCGCCATCGCTCGCCGACTCTCGGGTTCCGGTTACGTTGTGACTTACGTCGCTCATGAAACACACAACGGCCAAGCCGTCGAACACGTTTCTGTCGCCCAAACTTCATCTGACCCGACTCCCTCGGACGAAACCTTCTTCGAACATCTGTCTCGCGTCGAGTTCTTCCTTGACTCGTCGACTCGTTTGCTCGCCGCAATGAGTTTCAACACGCACCCCGACAACAACGCCCTCTTGGACATTCCAATCGAAGTTCGCTTCTCAGACTACCGCCCCGTCAACGGCGCCCAGGTTCCGTTCCACGTCCAGAAGTACCTGAACAACAACCTCATCCTCAATTTTCAAGTCGAATCGGTCACTCTCAACTCCGGCCTCACGGCCAGTTCGTTCTCTTTGTAGGGGAGAAGCATGCTCCCGTTCGCTCAGACTCCGAGGAGACTCACGATGATCCGCTCACGCCGCTCTCTGCTCGCCCTATTCATGGTCGCCCTTGCCCTATGCTTCGAAGGGCTCGTCGCCACATCCGCCTCCGCCCAGGTCACCACCGGCACTCCGCCCTTCGGTTCATTCGGTGGCGGCCCCGACGTCATCAATCTCGCCAACCTTAACGCTCACATCTCGATCCCCGTCCTTCAAAAGCCGGGTCGCGGCACGAACTTTACCTACGCCCTCAGTTACGACTCTTCTGTTTGGTATCCAGTGGGTGTATCCGGCAGCCAAACCTGGCAATCGGTCGCCAACTACGGCTGGGCGGGTCAAACGCAGATTGCAACTGGCTACGTTTACTATAGTCGACTAACTGGAGACTGCGGCACGGGCCATGGGCGTGTCCCGTATTACATTTATACGTTCAAATTTTACAACGACCAGTTCGGCACGCCTCATCCCATAAACCTGACTGTTAACGACAGCGCACAAAAATGTTCCGTGCGAATTAACCCGTTTAGCGCCACAGCAGTCCTGAATGACGGGTCAGGCTACAATGTTTCCGTGGATGCATCTCCCTCAGCAACGGTGTATTCATCCAACGGGACAAAATTCAATCCTCCTCTTCAGCAAGGATCAGGGGCGGGCAGTTTTACAGATCGCAACGGCAACACGATCAACGTCAACGTGAGTGGTGCGTTCACTGACACCCTCGGTACCACTGCGCTCACGGTGGCTGGCTCGGGGACCCCCACAAGCCCAAAGACGTTCACCTACACGGCTCCTTCCGGTGCGCCCGCCTCGTATACGGTTAATTACACCAACTACACAGTCGCCACCAATTTTGTGATATCCGGAATCAGTGAATACAAATCGGCAGCCGCCGTGCCGCTTGTGTCGAGTATCGCCCTGCCGGACGGCTCACAGTACAGCTTCCTCTATGAAGCGACTCCTTCCACAGCTCCTTTGGGAACCTGCACTCCATACGCTGGCACAACGTGCGTCACCGCTAGGATTACCAAGGTCATACTGCCGACGGGTGGCTCGATCATCTATTCGTACTCCGGTGGAAACAACGGCATCCTGCCCGACGGAAGCACCGCCACTCTTACGCGGACAACTCCCGACGGCACCTGGATCTACACCCAAGTCAAAGGCACGGGTGCCGCTTCCACAACCACGATCACCGATCCCACCACTCCAACCGCCAACCAAACTGTCATCCAATTCCAGGGCATTTACGAAACCCAGCGGCAGGTCTATCAGGGCCCCAGCTCCGGCACACTTCTGCAAACCGTAAACACGTGTTACAATGTAGCCACATCCCCTTGCACTGGAGCGGCTATTACTCTGCCTATCACCCAGCGAACCGTGATAGCAACCCTGCCGGGCCCGGGCAACCTCCAGTCGCAACACACCGAAAAATTCAACACTTTTGGATTGCCGACTGAAGCTGACGACTACGACTTCGCGACCGCAGCTCCATTCCCTCTTCTCCGGCAAACTCTCTTCGCCTATGCAAGCCTCGGTAGCAATCTGAACGCCTTCAGACAGACCGTAACAGTGAAGGATGGGAGTGGAATCATAAAATCCCGACAGGACACCAACTACGACCAATACACTTCGTTCACGGGCGGGAACTGCATCACTGGCGCGCCGCAGCACGATGATGCAGGCCACGGCTGCACATTCACCGCCCGGGCCAATCTGACCTCCGTGACTAATTACACAGACCCGGTCACACCCGGCGGCGCAAGTACCAAAAATTTTACCTACGATTCGCTCGGAAATCTGCGCACAGCCCAGCTCAATTGCTGTCAGTTGAAAACCATGGCTTATTCGACGATGACGGGCTATGCCTACCCCGATTCCGTCACCATTGGTTCATCCGCTCCGCAGCTCACTACGAGCGCCACTTACGACCTCCACATGGGCTTGGTCTTGACCTACACCGACCCCAACAGCGTCCAGACCATCCTCACCTACGACAACATGGGCCGTCCGCTCACGACCAAAGTCGGCACCAACCCGACCACGAACTACACATACAACGATTACGACAACCACGCCAGCTTCACGCCCTGGGCTGTCCAGGTCTGCTCGCCTGTGCAGAGCACCAACACGGCGTGTCAAAAAGCAATCCTAGACAGCCAGGGACGCCCGGTCACGACCCAACTTCTAGACGGCGGCGGTACTCTGTATTCCGCAAGTGACACTCAGTACGATACTCTTGGCCGCGCGTACAAGGCGAGCAATCCCTACACAAGCTCAGCCGCTTACTGGACCCAGACGAACTTTGACGCTTTCAGCCGCCCCGTGAAAACCACGCTGCCGGACACCAGCATGAGCACGATCACCTATACGGACAATACCGCTACCACCACCGACCCTGCCGGGAAACAACGCAAGGGCGTTTCCGACGCATTGGGACGACTGACCAGCGTTTACGAGCCCGATCCCGCGAACGGCAACTCGCTTTTACTGCAGACTTCTTACAGCTACAATTTGCTCGACCAGCTCACGCAAGTCACCCAGGGCTCGCAAACGCGAACCTATGTTTACGACGCTCTTGGGCGCTTGGGGAGTAGCACCGCTGCCGAGGCTGGGACACTCTGCTTCGGAACACTCTCCGGTAGCACGTGTCAGACGAATGGCTACGACTCCTTTGACAACCTTATTTACCGGACCGATGCGCGCGGCGTCCTCACCACCTATGGGTATGACACCTTGAATCGCCTGCAGTCGATCAGCTATAACGTTGGCACCACCGGCGTTCCCGCCACGGCATCAGTGACTTACACATACGGAATCGATTCCTCTTGCAACGCCGGGCACGGGGCAGGATGTGTTGGGCGTCTGGTCACACTGACGGACGGCGCGGGCTCGGAAAACTATACTTACGATCCGTCGGGCAATGTGACCCAGCTTCAGAAGACCATTGCCAGCACAAGCTACACGCTCAACTACCAGTACAATTTCGCGGGCGAACTCACGCAGATCACATATCCTTCGAATCGGGTTGTCGTGCCGAACTACGATGCCATCGGCAGACCTTGTGCCGTGGGCGCATCGGGTAGTACGTGTACGACGGGAACTCTCTACGCCAGTGCTTTCGGATTCAATGCCGCACAACAACTCACTGGCCTAAAATATGGGAATGGCATCTTCGCCTCCTTCGGATTTTCCTCCGACCGTTTCCAGTTGACTTGCCTTGATTACTCCACGACGAATCGAAACGGCACGTGCACCCATGACGCGACGACAACATTTGGTTTAAGCTATTCCTACGGCGCGGCGGGAAGCAACAATGGCCAGATCGCTGGCATCACAGACTCCGTGGATAACGGACGAAGCGCCACCTACTTGTACGACGCCCTTTATCGGCTCTCGACCGCGGCAACGACCGGCTCAACGAATTACCCGGCCTGGGGCCTATCCATGGTTTACGACCGGTACGGTAACCGCAAGGATCAGAATCAGACGCTTGGGAATCCGCCATCCAACCACGTTCTGATAGATGCGATCACGAACCGCATCTCCGGTGATTGCTACGACCCGAACGGGAACCTCTTGGCCGAATACGCATCGCCCTGTCCTGCGCCAACCTATACATACGATGCCGAAAATCGATTAGTCAACTACGTGAGCACCAACCCCACCTACGTTTACGATGGCAACGGTCTCCGCATTAAGAAATGCCTGCCGAATTGCACGGGCCCGACATCGTCCACGGTCTACATTTTCTCCGGCTCCAAAGTCATCGCCGAGTACGACGACGGCGCAGTCGTCGGCTCTCCTTCCCGTGAATATATTTATGCGGCCAAGGCGCTTGTCGCCAAAATTGACTCCTCCGGCACCAAATATTACCACCAGGACCATCTCTCGAACCGACTGGTCTCCGATTCCGCCGGGAACACGCTTGCTCAGCTCGGCCACTTTCCTTTCGGCGAGTCTTGGTACAACACCTCGAACGACAAGCTGCTCTTCACCAGCTACGTCCGAGACTCCGAATCCGGTAACGATTACGCCGTCGCTCGCGCCTATATCAGCAGGTTAGCTAGATTTTCGTCCCCGGATCCTCTGCTGGGATCTACTTCCGACCCCCAATCACTCAATCGGTACACTTATGTTTTGGATGACCCTTTAAACTTGGAGGACCCGTTAGGTTTGTTTTGTGTGTGGGATGATCATACACGTGACGATGAGCCCGCAGATGGGGGCATCACTAAGGAGGAATGCAAACGGCAAGGTGGCAGGTGGATACAGCGCAACAATAAGTGTGACGGTCCGTGCGTATCTCCAGGACCTGGACCCCCAGACGACGGAGGGGGGGGGGGCGGCAGAACCGGCGGTGGCGGTCCCAGTCGCGGCGGAGGTGCCGGTGGTGGCCGCGGCTCCGGAAATACAAGTTTGGCGAATCCTCCTCTCAAGCCGTGCAGTACCCCACCCACTGGTTTAGGAATATTAGCTATTGCAGGTGCTGATGCTGCTCTTGGAGTCCATAAGGCCGGGGTAGCGGTTCAGGGGTCTGTAGGAGGCGGTGCGTTTTTCAATTCAAGAGACATAGTCAACTTAGGTGTCCAAGCATCGGGCCAGGTCATTGCCTACTTCCTTACTTTCTCCAAGGCTTCGCCCCCGCAGCAAGACGCACCTAGCATATCCGGAGCTTACGCGGGGTATGGTCCGGGTATCATGCTCACCAACGCAGGCTCTGCAAAGCAGTTGAGCGGCCCATTTCAAACACTGACAGTTGACGTAGGCGTAGGGTCTGGCAAAGGGAGTATTCAAGTCGCGAACAGCGGCAACATATGGACTGTCTCATTCACCGGCGGTCCTTTTCCAATCTCTTCAGGTCTCGGTTTTGACATCAACTTTTCAGTAACGAACACCGTGGCAACAGGCACAAACCAATGTCCGTGAAATCCGGAATTAAACATGACGAATGAGATGCTTCGACGAATCAGTGACTTCGCGTTTATGGTCGTTCCATTTATTGGTGCGTGGTGCCTGCTGTACCCAGGAAATTTCGTCTCCAAGATTACGTTCGGCCGAGTAGTACCATCGCGTGTAGCGCTATGGGCGCTCCGGGTGGCTGGCGGATTGATGGTCCTCGGTGGCCTTCTAAGCCTCCTTGAGCATCTTTGGAAGCGATCATGATAAGGCTGATTAGATGACGGCGTCGGCTCCTTCGACCGAGTAGACTTGCCGGTTCTGCTCTAGTTGATGAACGCCGGTCATCGTTTTCTCCGCCGGTCGAACGCCTCCCAGTCTCGCTTGCATAGTTACCTCCTGGTTCGGGTTCAGACGGCATCACCGCGCATAATAATCTTGAGGACCACGATCACGCCAAGGATAAGGCCCGCCATTAGTAACACCCAAAATGCAATCGAATCCAGGCGGTAGAAGTAGGCTCCGAGGCCAAGGCGATATGTCTGAGGGATCACAGCCTTGAGAACAAAGGCGAGGACGATGAGCACCGCAGCTAAAACTGACAAGAAATTGTCTCCAGTTTGCATCATGGCCCTCCTCCCTTAATATTTATGCCGTATGGAGTCACCTTGCCGTCAACCACATTCGCTACGTAGCGGCCCTGGCTGAGGAACTGCATCACTTTCTTGCCAGACCGCGCCAGTTGTGCCCACCGGGATTTCGTTTCCGGGTTCTGCTCCAGTCCCCGAATCTCGTTTCCGTCGAATACAAAGTCCACTTGCCGCAATCCACGCTTGGGAGTTCTACGAACGGGGTAATGCTCTGTGCCTATCACGACGACCTTGGCGTTCTCGACGAGTGCTTGCCGCCAGACCTCGACTAGCGTTTGCTCGAAGGAAGAGTTCATTGCACGTTCTGATTCGAGAGCGGATTATACTTCGGATATCGGGGTGCGGCGGCGTGCAGGGAGTAGGTTCTCTGCTCTTCGGTGTTGGACAGGTTTTCATCCGTTAATGGACTTTCACCCGACTTAAATCCTCCAGTCGTTCTGCTATCGGATAGTCATTTCGATGGTCTACAACGAACTACGCTGACCCGGAATGTGAAATTCCTCGTTGACACAATCAGGACAAAGAGTTTTATCCCGCTCTTCAGAACCAGAACGCATGCAGTCAATTATATGGGTGGTTGTTAGACCGCCGCAGCTTCGGCAAAGAAATTCCGTCACTGCGCCATTCCTCATAGGAACACCAACGGAAATCTGTGGCATCCATTCTCGGTATGGACGAACACTGATAGTTCTTCGGTGCGTTCTAGGTATCGATCTTCAACACGATACCCCAACCGTGTGTACTTCCCTTCGCGGTCGGCAAGATGAAATACGCGATTTTTCGTATCCACGCGGAGTGCGAGACTGGCCCCGGCTACAATGACCAGCCGACCTGATTCGTTAATTGCGACGATGCGCTTCGGTACAAGATTGTGTTCCCGAACGAAGAGTCCAATCTGACAGCAAATCTGGTCCAGCTTATCGTCCGCAGTTGTCGTGTCGGGAAACAATACTGGAGTCGCGGCGTATGCAACGGTCCCGACCGCCAGCCCTAAGAATGTGCGCCGGGTAATCATCTATTTGGTTGTGCCAATGAATACGGCCCAATGGGACGTGCCCAACTCTTCTGTGGAGCGTTCTCCACGGTCCCTATGAAGTACGCTCCAGTCTCATCCGGCTCTGCATTGCCAGGGCGTGTCGCGTACAAAAGAAACATCGCAAGCACGTGCTGGTCAGGGTCAAACTTTGGCTGCACGGATTTCTTTTCGAGATTCATCGTCGTTTCTCTTTTCGAGCACATTGCCTGGCGGCGACCACCGTTGCTTTATCGCACGGTTGGTGCAGGAGAAGAATTTCCTGCGTCTTAATGCACTTCCTATTATGACACAAGGCCGAAAGGTTGGTCCGTTGGGCGTTGACGCGACGGGCGTTCCGATTTACTTCTACTCCAAAATAATCTGACCTTCCTCCACTTTTATAGTGATGTCTCCCGAAGAGACCTGAAATTTCCTCCCGGAGACACTGTCGTACACTGCCTTCACTACGCCTTGAATTTTATGGCCTGAGAAAAGTTCAACCATCACAGTGTCACCAGTTTTTGATGTTGTCATTCTCATTCTGAAAGCCTTTCGAATCCCGCAACGAAACTCAAATTTCTCCTGCTCGCTCATGCGTGAAATTTCTCCTGCCAGCAGTTCGACCATGTTCTGCATCGTGTCACACGAACTCATTTGCATCATCACTGTACCCGCCTGGGGCCGTAC
>Ga0137394_10000492_pt1 | contig 27584 bp, 46 predicted proteins | sample czobulk116metaG_FD_108278 | JGI IMG/M metagenome (GOLD analysis project Ga0137394, IMG submission 108278) | Vadose zone soil microbial communities from Angelo Coast Range Reserve, California, USA - czobulk1.16 metaG | ecosystem: Environmental > Terrestrial > Soil > Vadose zone | place: USA...
CATGAACGCGAAATGAAGCACAGTGCAGTTACCTGTTGCGTTGAGATACTTCTGGTGCTCTTCTGGCTTAAAAGGCGGCGCAAGCTTGATGGCTTCGGCGCGGCGCCCGCGTTTGGCCTCGATTGTCTCGCGGTAGGGGTTCCGAGGGCTTGAAAAGGGCCACATGAATAGGTTGTGACGGAGAGAGGTGAGCACTACGGCAGAATCAGGCGCACACGTGCACCCATGCCGCCGACACGGTGTCTCAGCGGTATTTACCACTCAGAGCTACCAACTTTTTCTTTCTAAACAAAATCTCTGCAAATTTCTGTCTTCATGCTGCTCAAATATCATATAGAGCATAGAAAATATGCAGAGAGTAAGTGCATCAGTACCACAATCAAAGCCAAAGCAGAGGCTGGTGTTGGGTACCACAGCCGAAGCCCATTTCTAGGTGTGCATCATGTATCTTGGACCACGGTGATCACTGTAATAAAAAAACAAAGAACTACACGTAAGCACCGTGTAGGGTTGCAGTGTCGTCCTTTCTTTAAAGTCCAACACGAGGGTCAGGCGAGCAGGAGGGAAGCTATTGATATCCAGTACCCTGGGCACAGGGCCACTCTCGTCCCAACGACATCACATTACGGCCAGTCGAAGCGACTCCCAGAAGTCAACTTCATGTATATTGATACCCCATGGTGTGATAGCTGTCACGGTATCGGTGAAAACGTAAAACAGAAACATGCTTTACCAGAGAAAATCTAGCGGTAAAAGCCCCCGGTCAACTGGGATATTCCAGACCCCCGGATGCGAGTATTCATGTGGTCAAGCGAACCCTTCCACCAACGTACTGTAACCATCCGGTTCCTGCTGGCTAGTAGCCGAGTCGTGGGATCTGTATCAGCGTCACATCTCACCGCTTTTCCAACGGCTTGGAGCACGCAGAGAATACTAGTAGCACGCGGTCACCGATAATCGATTTCACACCACTGCTGCGCCAGTGTGCTATGTTTCTGCGCCACGTCTTTGCCCCAGGCACCAGACGCGACCACGGAGGCGGCCACGAAGAAGATGTAGGTAGGGAGTTGATAAGTGGCTTAAACCCTGGGATGCGGGGATGTACCTTGCACAGGGATGGACTCGGATCAAGGCGATGGGCGAGAGGCACTTGCACGCCGAACGATGAATCTGGGCTGTAACTTTGAAGCTATGGTAACAACCGATGGTGCAGTGCGGCCATTGCCCCATGTGTCAGGTTTACAGCGTCACCATCTGCATCATGAGTGCGAACCAAAACACCCTTTCTTGTCGCAGACCTCATAGATCGTACAAAGCAAGGAGATGGTCGGTTCAAGCCTGGCAAAATATATGCGCAGAGTGCGATAGGCCATGCCCCAAGGAGGAAAACAGAGGTTGACCGAGTCAAATTAGAGGCCAGATATTCCCGACTGTAACCAAGAGCCACGAGATCTGCATATCTGGCCCCCTTTCGCCGGTGTGTGAAGCACACCGCGTCCGTGGGTTCGACGTTCGCAAAATTTTGTCGCGAAAGTTTACTCTCCTTATGTCTCCCTGCATCCGAAAAGCCATAGTCAGCCACAGTACCTCGCCCAAGCCCTGCCGGCACGCATCACACCACCCACAGCGCCCGCTGCAGTAGCACGAGAAGAGATGTTATGTCATACCCACCATCATCCCACGCCCGTCGCCAGGCAAAAGTAAACCCAGATTCCGGGAAGTATTGTAATTAGCAAAGGGGTTTAACCTTGCTAGGTTACAGCATGGGCATCCCACCCAGGTCCTAGCACGGTGTGGCTGTGGTCAGCCGACGAACCCACGATGCGCTTGTCCTCAAATATGATCCGAATTCACACGACCCCTACCTTACTGTATCAGTGGCGGGCGCCCTCATCGATGCGCAGCAGGCAAGCCGCACGGCAACTATTACGCTTCTGGCATCGGCGCCTGGGAAACATACTGCAGATGCATGAGCTCAAACCCATGGCTCGTACAGTTTGTCGGTCCTGCCGAAGCGAATTACCCTGGCCTTTAGCAGTAAGCTGTAAGGGAGATTTCGTCTCGCTCTCAATCCCTTCTATACAATTCCGAGACAAACATGGTCCACAAGGGCGACCTCTATGGACAATTGATATACCCTGCTTCAAGCGGGGAAAACGATGGCACCGGTCGATAGCAGCGGGAAAACGCAAACGGGAAACGATGCTCACTGTACCAGCGGGACCTTCCACTTTCCCGCCACACACACACACTTCTCCACGGTGCTGAGAGCTCGGGCGACGAAAGTCCGAACGTTGGATAGAAGCTCTGTCTTCACATGCGCTCTTGCGAGCGCGGAAGAGTATCCATGCGATGCAAACCAGTGGAGAAGCAGATCACCCCTACCGAGTTACAAATGCGGTGAGCCCAAACTATCGGGTTTTCCCCGCAGTCCATTATCGCGGGGTGATGATACTGCCGACATGGAGCCAATCCAAAGGACGATGTATATGGCTGAGAAGGGCTCAAAATGATTTCTGCCGAATGGAGCATCCCCGTTGGAAGGCTATTGCCGTTGCATCGAACGTAGGCTGCAAATCCGTCAAGTGACAAATCCAAGCCAAAGGGGCTGGTCGCCCGTTGTAACGAGTGGCTAGCAACAGATACACCGCTGATCTGGGAGCAAGAGATGGCCCGTACACCGGGACTCGGTGGCTGGGACAAACACCAGCTCTTCCGCGTGGAGAGGGTGGAGAAGGTCTTGCCTAGTAGTTACAACCTAGTAAGGGCCAACAGAAATGAGACCGTACCCAATCAGCCGCCACCCGTGCTGAGTGTGTAAGAGTCCACCAGTCAAGAGGCTACTCCTTCGGAGCAGAAGGGGTGGACTGCCTCACGGCACATGGTTGGCCCGGTTTCCTTCTCGCTGGTTACTGTAGTATAAGCCAAGGTGGTAACCAACCTGGACTTGGAACACTCCGACAAAAAGATGTCGGAGGAAGAGGAATGAGTTTTGTGGGCGAAGAGGCCGTCTAAGAGGGAAGTAGTGGACTGCCCGAATGGCGCAAAAGCCAAGAATGTGAAATATTCTGGGGACAGAGACTTGGACGAACAGTGGTGGAACAAACCGGGCCGCGATTACGCGTGCATCCGTGACCGGCGCCAAGTTCATTCACTCCCTCAGGCTTCTGGTGTCGTTGTCCCTACTGTACTCACTAGTCTCTAACACTTCCTCGCCATGAGCCGGCACACCCACCGCCTTCTCCTCCCCTTTCTCCTTACACTCTACACGGTGCGCGCACACGAACACGACGACGAGCTTTCCGAAGAGGCAACGACCGCAGCCGTCGACTCGATCCTCTGGATCCACATCTTTCTCCAAGCTGCCGTATGGGGGGTCCTCTTCCCCATCGGCATGGTATTCGGCCTATCACGCAGCCGCTGGCATGTCCCACTCCAGGTGCGCCCCGCACGCCCTTCCTCTTCCCACTTCCTCCCCTTACCCCTGCCCGCCCTTTCTTTCTCTTCTCGTCTACCGAAAGCTGACCATGGCCTTGTCCTGCGCTCCCTCTGCGCGCCTTAGATAGCAGGCATCGTGCTCACGCTAGGCGGCTACGTGCTCGGGCACTCGCACGGCGGCCGCGAATTCCTCTGGAGTGCGCACGCCGCGTTCGCCAACATCCTGCTCTTGCCGATCGCGACGCAGCTCGCGCTCGGCGTGTACCTCAAGCTGCACATCCACGAGCGGACGTTGCGGCCCTTGGCCGTGCGCGCGCACGGGCTCGTCGGAAGGGCGTACCCCGTGCTCGGGTGGACACAGATGCTGTTTGGCGCGATCGCGTTCCGTGGGTATTGTCGCGGCGGCGCGTTGGGGCAGTGCCTCGCGCATTATATCATGGTGCGTGAACTCTAGTCAGGAAATTTGGAGAGAAATTAAAAGGGCCCGCTCACGTTTTTTTTTTGTTTCGGGACGTTACGTTTAGGGTAGCGGCTTTATCGCGTATGGTGTCATCCTAGCGATCCTGCTACTCGTGGGCGAGGGGTGGGTTCGCAAAAGCGGACGAAGCCCTGACTCGTGGGACTCGTGGGTCATCTTGCTCTGGGTGCGTGTGGCACCTCGCCGTTCTAAGACTTGAGCTGATCGCGCTGTTCACGGTGAAAAGGGAATCGGTGCGTGTAGATCCAAGCTTGTTTGAAGTTTTTACTGCTAGCTTCTCAATTCCGGCCGTTTACACGTAGTCAACACGTTCACGGAGCACCGTGGTAGCGTGTGGTCTGTAAAGGACATGCAGCATACGTGCGTCTTTTTGTGAAAGTAGAATACCGCCCTTGACCTGACTCGTCGTAATCCAGCATCCTCGGCGTCCTCTGTGAGTTCATCGCGCAAGATGTCAGAGATTTGCCTTAGCGTTCATTTCGGTGTGTCTAAGGGTGGTGTGGAGGCCTGCTTGGCGTCTATCTCTCCCGAAACAATCAGGTAAGCGAAGCCCTCCCTTCACCCTCGACCTCTTTATCACCCACACACACAATTTCACGCGTGCGATCTGGAATTTTTAACAGCGCACAGTGGTCCCCTCCATTATGTGAGTTAGCCCTTTACTCTTCTTGCGCAGTCGTGCCTAGCCGATCCTCGTTGACGACGCCCCTCCCTCCCGCGCGGACGAAAAGCATCATCCTGACGGGATATGCGATGTCGGACCACTCGCAGGCCCTGATGCTCTCGACAAAAGTGCACGCCTTGTTCGGCTATACGCTCATGTTGGCCGGCCTCACACGCATGATCGAAGCGTGCTTCGTCGCGCCGTCGTACGCTCCCGCCGCCGGAGACGGCATGGAGGACGATAGGTCGTCGGACCACACGCTCGCGGACAGCTCCACGGCTGCACCCAAGGGACGCGCGTTTAGACATTTGCCGCCGTTCGTGAGCACGTAGTTTTATCGTCTTCGCTTTCTGGGCCTAACTGCCGATGCGTTGTCTGTCTGTCTGTCGCATAAGCTTCTGGTAGCATCCGGGTTACTTTTCATGTCCGCAACCGACGAAGAACTACGATTCGTGCACGAGGGTGGAATGGACCACGTCACGTACATCCTCATCATGTTCAGGTAACGTGCAGTTGTTTGTCCCTGCGAATCCCGCGCGGGCCTGACATAACTCTCTTCTTCTTCCTTTTCTACCGCGCAACAAACAGCATGGCATTCTTGCTGTACACGCACGTCGTCTTCCTCATCACGCTCTACGCCACGTCCGACGACGCGGCGTCTTCGTCGACGAAGGTCGACGCTCACGGCGCGATCGAACTCACTGCAACGCCGACATCCACCACTAGGTCGCGACTCGGACGCGCGTGGTATTCGCGCGTGCGCTCCGAGGAGCCGGCGGCTGTGCACGTAATAGGGAATGACGAGGAGGACGAGGACGAGGAGTAGGACACAGTCGGTGGCTCCCCACGATATGCGTTTCCCCCCCTCCTTCGCTCCCACGCGTACGCACGCACGCACGCACGCATGCACGCACTACCTGTACCTGTACCCGTACCCGTACCTATATCTACCCTTTACCTTAGAAGCGACACGATCACGATCACCATTCGGCTTACGTTTTATTTATTTTATTTTTGTAAAACATGCTTTGTGTGCGCTGCCTTTCTTTTCTTTTTGTGTGTGTTTTTTGTGGCACTCGCGCTTGCAACGTGGAATCGTGCATGCGTGCGCACCGGCACACACATATCTGCATGTTGTCTCTCTGCGTCGTCGATCATCGATCGATCAGACTATCTACTCTATCGAGCGCGTCCAGTCCAGAGGCCCGGTGCTAGTAGTACAGTGGTCATTGCCATTGTAGTCGAGACCAAGTAATTGTTGTCCTTTTTGACAAATTATACTATCACCACGTTCCCAATTATAGCTTTCCATTTCTTCTCATCTACTATATGTATGCGTGCTTGTATGTCATTCCAGCTGTTGTACCTTGACCTGCACGGAAAACACGAGTTGGTCGCCCTGTCAGAACGAAAAGAGAGTGTGACTACTGTCGGGCATGGGGTTTACTGGGCGGAAGGGCACTTGGCTGGCCAGGTACAGTACTAGTGGCGCATTATGGGGATCCGTGCGTCTATTCATTCATCATCAATCCATCCGTTCGTTCGTTCGTTCATTCAGTGCTGCGCAAGACGCACGCGTGTACACCACGCCGAAGTGAGGGTCAGCTCTCAATAGAAGTGAGGCACACTAACTGCCCAAAGAAAGGTGGCCCAGGGCCGGTGACATCTGGACCCTTGGGACGATCTAAGCCATTCCGAGCCATCGGATGAGCGGATGAAGCCGTGGGGTGTATGCGCGTATGTGCATATGTGTGTGCGTGTGCGGAGGGGGGGAGAAGGCCCAGAAGGTCCCCCCAGCCCCAACATGCGGCGTCGCGCAGGTACTACACGATGTAGGGGGGTTCTTTTTACGTCGCACACCGTGGGCGAGAAGGTGTTTGCTCCACAACAACGGCACACCAAAAATCACAAGAAAACGGTTCTCTCGCGCCAAGGCGAAAGGGATGGTGGCTGATGATGACGATGACGCTGATGATTCAAGATCACGCGAGCGGTTTGCTTTTAGAAAGCAAAAAGTTGACATACGATACGCGGAAGGCGCGGCTAGACTCGGCGGTGCCACGGAGTAAGGGGTTGAGGGGGTACGGGCTGTAGGAATAGGCAGGGGAGAAACTTCTCAACCAAACCAGAGAAAAGGCGCACACCCAGGCCAGGCCTCCCATAGCCTCCACCTCGTTTTCCGATGTTTGTTTTTTTCCCTTTGGGGTCGACGCGCGCGCAACTGTAAAGGGTGTTTTGTGGGTCAGAGTCGGACAGAAGCGCGGACGAGGAGGGCGGGCTTACAGTACCGGAGTCTGGAATCTTTGGGTAAAGTGGGACTGGCGGCAGCGCTTCGGGTGAAGCGCTGTATGACCACACGCGCTGGTGGGGAGGTTGCGGTCCGAAGATGCGAGCGCTGAGGACATCTGGAAAGGATGGGTGGGATGGATGGGGCTTCGGTTACACGTGGGCGCCTCCTACGTATGCGCTCACGCGCTCTCACTCGGTGGGCGTGGGCGTGAGTGTTCTGGCCTAGAACAGGTCCAGGCAACGTCGCCAACTGGCCGGTCGCAAGAAGAGAGAGTGACGACCATTTGGAGGAGAGAGATGACGTCAGTTGGCAGGGCGAGCAAATGAAAAGAGAGATTTCCTCCGAATCCCTTAATCCCTTGCCCCCTCGTCTTTCCTTATCCTAACTCGCCGGTGCGACCGGTCTCTCCGCTCGCCTGGCGCCCGCGCTGTGGTTGGCTAAATCGCGTATCCTTTAGCGTACTAGCGACCAGGTGGCGTTGGGTCATGCGGGTTGATATTAACCGAAAACGAGGATGCGTCGCAGAATATACATAGAGGGAGGTGTTGGGACGGGAGCCCACGACACGAGGTAAATGAAAAAAGGGGGCGATTGGAGGGGAGGGAAATGAAGATATGAAAAGGGATGACAGAAGAGCTGGTCGAGGCGCGGGGGTGTCGATAGAGCGGGCACGGCGTGGCAATGGCGTCATTGTTAGGGCCTCAGGGTCGAGACGCAAACCAAGGATACACACACGCGGTCTTCATGTATCGCATCGTGGGTGCGATTGTTGCGTTGGGCCCCCGTAGGGCCGATAATCGTATTATCTCTCGCTCACTAGAGGGCAACGGAGGGTGGATATGAATGAAAAAGGGCGATCGACGAATCGAGCAGTTGGGTTGGAAGAGAAGATTTGGTCGAGAATGGGCGACGGGACCCGACAGACGGGGACGGGTATCAACGTCAGCCATGTCCGTGTCCCGTCTGTCTGCTGTCCGTGTCGGAATCGACCCCAAATTGATGGGCCAAAAAGTCTATTCCGTGGCTCGTCGCTGTTCAGGTTGGGGACTGGTCAAACGACACCCGTGGTGTGACATATGATGCTTGAAAAAAAAAAGAGTTTGTGTGCGGATGCGGGTGGCCGGCGAAGAAATATTATGTACTTGCCGCTTTCTCTTTCCTTTCCTCTCTCCTCTGCTCTCTCTCGTTCCTCCTCGTCCCCCGTCCTGCTGTTGATGTTTTCCGTCTCCTCACATCTCTCCATCAATTCATCTGATCTTTCCTCTCTTTTTCCGCTTTCACACATCAGCACTGCACGTTTCCGTCCTCACATGCTAACCGCGTGTTGGCCGTCCTACTAGACATCTATCTATCTCTCCTCCTCCATCCCTTCTTTTTCTCCTTGTGTCCTTCCCTAAACCATCGTCCAAACCCCTTCTCTCTTACCCCATTGCCCTCCCTTCCAAACATATGGATGCCCACTATCCCCATCCCATGTCTCCAGGCGAGCTCCCGTATTCTCCTCCCCAGCAGTCCACACAGCAGCAATCGTCCCAACAACAGCAACAGCAGCAACAGCAACAGCAGTCCCAGTCCCAGCAACAGCAGCCGCAACCCCGACCGCAACGACAACCACCACCTTCGTGGCCGAGCGGCACGCACCTTTTGCCGACCCATGCCCCATCCTATTCGTCCACCCCGTCAACGCCGTCCCTTGGCGATCCACCGCCGTACGGTGGCTACTTTCAACCCCCGGGCCAAGGCCTCCCGGAAAATCTGATGGAGCGCTCCTCGCTTTCTCTCAATCTCTCTTCCCTCTCCGTCACGTCGCCGACGAACTTGTCCCCCATCAATCCGTCTCCACTCACGTCCACTGCCACCAGCGGTGTTTCCCCGATCACTCCGCTGAGCCCGTCGGGCGGACACCATACATCGTTTGGCGCTCATCATCATGCTCAGTTTCATTCGAATCATCAGCATCAGCAACAGCAGCATCATCAGCCGCAACCGGGGCCTCCCTCGCAATTTTCATACGGGCCTCCAGATAATCAAGGGGGCATTCGTTTTGATCCTGATCCGACGCACAGCGACTTGACGGCCCGCCGAGTTGGGCTGAGTAGCCGCTCGTCGTCGTCGTCCGACAAGTCGGTGCCCAGGAAGCGAAGCTTTACTGCTGGGGTGTCACTGCCTCCCAACGTGGAGGAGCGCATGTTTGATGCCCTAGGCCAGTCGATGGATATCCACACGCCGGCGTCTTATGACGAAGTGGAGATGGGTTATCCCTCATCCCTTGACCCAAGCGGAAGTCCGATTGACGAGGCCACGAGCGACGAGCAGGACGATCATCTGAAGCCGCTCGACAGCCAGATGGCATCTCCGACCTCACACGTGCCGTCTTCCCTTCAGACGAATGGCAGCGGCATGAACGTCATAGGCAAACCGATTGGGACGAACAATTTTGTTACGAAACTGTACCAGTGAGTCGACGTCGATTACGTTGGTTTACCGTTCGCGTTCCCCATTCTGACATACGTCAGGATGATCAATGATCCAAAGTCTGCGCACTTCATCTCTTGGACGGAACTCGGCACCAGGTAATGCCCGGTTACGTTTGGCGTGCGAGCTGGTCGTCTGATCGTCTTTCGTGCAGCTTTGTTGTGTCGAACGTGGGCGAATTCAGCCGGACGATACTCGGGTCGCACTTCAAGCACAACAACGTAAGTCTGGTGGAAGAGTTGGTACCGTACTGACGAGCCGGACAGTTCTCGAGCTTTGTGCGTCAGCTGAACATGTATGGATTCCACAAGATAAATCGGGTCTGTATCCGTTCTCTCACATCTCACATCTCACATGATCTGGCCCTCATGACGTCATTTCAGACTCCTCGGGCCCAGCGCACGTCTACTGATGCCCAAACTTGGGAATTCTCACACCACAAGTTCTTGCGGGCACGACCCGATCTTCTCGAAGAAATCAAGCGAAAAGCGCTCGAGCCAGATCCGTCGATTAAGCACCGCGTCGAACTGCCGGGTGAAGTCGCCGCTCAGCTCGCTCAAATGCGAGACGACAATCGCCGCGTCGCCAACGCCCTCGCCATAGAAAAGGCAAAGACGGAGCGCTTGACCATGCTCACAAAGGCCCTCTACGACGCCTTTGAAAAAAACTTCCCTGGCTGGCGTACGTCCACCCGTTTCCGTCTCCGTCCCTTTGGTCATACTAACGTAACTCCCTTTTCCTTGTTGCGCTGCGCCCCCCCAAACCCGTCGTTATCTAAAACAAATCGCTCCCAATCAGTGCCTACCCCGTTCCCCGCAGACCTGGCTGATCCGGATGAGAGTCAAAACGTCTACGTCACTCAGCCCACTACTATAGCTATATCCGCACATACGCCCTTCCCACCCTCGGCTCTTTCCAATGCTGCCTCTTTGCATTCCCTTTCGCCCGCATCGAGCCCAACAACAGCCGATTTTCCCCCAACGGCCCACGTCCATAACCACCAGCACTCGCTCTCACGGCAGCACTCATTCCCGCACAATCATACTCACTCCCACACGCCCTATGGTACATCCCCTTCTCCCGTTCCCATGGATTTTGAAGATGCCCAGGGCCGCAAGCGGCAGCGTACTACAGTTGGTCTTCCGCCTCCTCTAACATCCGGCGCAGGCGCAAACGGTGTTTCTCCCGTAGCCGTTGGTGCTGCAGATGGGACCAAGCAGCGTCTCGCGCGTGCACGGAGCGACTCTGCCCCTCTCGGGTACAATAACTTTGGATCCAACTGGACGGCCACGCGACCGCGAAGTGGGAGCGGGCTCGCTGTGCGTGCACCGCGTCGTGAGGATATAGTTGTGCCTAGTATTGGTGCCATCGCAAGGGCCGTCGCTGCGCAGCAGCCAGTGCTGCCGCCCATGGGTTCCTTGGTGGTGACGACCCCTGGCGCATGAATGGCTCGGACGCAGGTGTAGTCAGTCGTTGGTGCTCCCCGCCACGCCCTGCAGATTGACGGTTTCTTCATTCGTTCAATCCCATCGGTGAGGCTCTCGCTTGCATCCAACTTTGACACCTCTCATTTGTCGGTCCTGTATATATATATTTATTGTTCCTTTCTGTTTGTTGACCTCGTTCATCCCTTAACATGCTGCTCGTATCACCCCGTCTTTCTCCATGCGTCCTGTGTGTTTGTTGATCCTTTCGCACGCTCCCGCATCTCGCAAGTCGCCTTTTCCCTGTTCTGTGTTTGTACGTTTTTTTTCCCGACAAGACTTCGCAAGCTCTTTTCTCTTCCTCCGCCCTTTATTTATTTGCCTGAGCCCATCTGTGTCCAGAGCAAAGGAGAAGCAGTCGTCGTTACCCCTCTCTGCCTTATCCATTTTATTCTTTTTTTTCGAACCCAAAGTTGTCCACAAATCGCACCAGCTTTTTTGCCCGCTACCTACCCCGCGCTTTCTTCTTTCCCCCTTTTACCATTGCTCCATGCTGCTTGCTCTCGCCCGATTTGCTCTCTCTAGCTCGTTCATAGATCACGTGTATGATATGACCGGAACTCCCCTCTCGCTTTTCTTTTCTCGTCTCTTGAAGGGCCAAGAAATGATGAGGGTTGGGGGGGAAGAAAACACCTCACTGCACTAGGGTAGCTTGAAAGAAGCAAAGTAATCTACAGCAGATACAGATACATTCTACGAACACGCAGAAGAGAGGTAAAGGCACATAAAACCCATCGTCCTGCGTATTTGTGCCGCGTACTGGTCTATGTTGGTCTTGCCGGGGGTTACGGAGTGTGACCCACGTTCGTGGTATCATTAGTTTAGGCCAGGACGGGGCGTTGCTTGCGGACTTGATTCGGCACCCGCGTACGTTCCGTCGGCCGCCACCCTATCAAAATGGAGCGGTCTCGGCTACCCTCTGTCATTTGTAAAACTCAGGGGGTCATCGCAAAGAAAAGCCCGTTGAGCTGTACGTACCTCGTTGGGAATGCCGTGCGGGGCGGAAGACCCCGGTGCCCGTCCCGATGGCGCATGGTTGGTGGGCCCGTACGCGTGAGCGTGTCCGTGCGGCGCGGCCAAAGACGCGTGTCCGTTCGTGTGGGCGTGCGGCGCGTGCGGTGCGTGTGGCGAGTGCGAGCGCAGGACTGCTTGTGGCTCGGGAGCGGGAGATGACAGCTGGGCGTGCACGGGCGTAGGCGTCGTTGTCGACTGTGCGGTTCCTGGTGCTGCTCCAGGGAGAACTGGAACCGGAACCGGAACTGGAACTGGTATCGAAGAGGACGCAGATGCAGGTGGTTGTGGTGTTTGGATTTGAGGCGTGGAGGCGAGGGCGGCGTCTAGAAGCATGCTGGTGTTTTTTACGGGTTCAGTTTAGTTTTTTTTTTGCCCTATTGACGTAGGGTCGGAAGGAGGAGAGAGGGAGAGGGAGAGGGAGAGGGAGGGAGCGGCGAAGAGACGCACTTGATTTCGGCTTGGAGGCGCTGCTCTTTTTCCGTCGCGCGTTGGACGGCGCGGCTGTATTCCGTGTGCGTCTGTGCCAGAGTGTAGTCGCATGCATGCACGCATGCATCATGCGCATATGCCGAGAGACGTGCCGGGTTAAACGAAACGAAACGAAACGGACGATAAAAAGGCGCGGGGGTTGGGGTACATACGGTTGTGACGGATTCGTAGCGCTCGCGGAGAGCTTGGAATCTGCAATTCATATGTTGCGATGAGATACGATATGATACGATACGATCGTGATGCACGCAACTTGTCTTTGTACCGCTGTACGCGCTGTGGTGGTGGTGGCGGTGCCTGCGTTTGTAAAGCAGGAATGGGCTTAGAGAATCGACGACCAAAAAAAAAAAGTAAGATTTCGTTTTGTTATGTTAAGGTCCGGGTCGAGTTCCCATGCATGTTTAGTCCAATCGGTTAGGACGTCATGATCATCCCGGGGCAGAGAGAAGTACGATTGGTTGAAAACGTACGCGTGCTCGTTCCTCGGTTTTGATGGGCACGTCGTGGGGTTGGGATACGTGCGGCGCTTGGAGTGGCGATGGGTCCATATGTCTGTATGTGTCGACGTTGAATGAGACGGAAGATCAAGACGAGGAGGGGAGCGTGGCAGTAGGAAAGAACAGAAACGCAGACCCAATCGCGGCGCGCGTCCTGCACGACTCGTTGAGCGGCCCGCACCCTCCACTCTAAGCTACCCGGATTAACCCTCTAATGCTTTTCATTTTAAAAACATCCAACTGTCTATCTACTTTCACCCAAATGATTTTCTCCAGTAGCTGCAGGCTGGAGACACTCTAGATCTTATTTTACTCTCCTATTCCCATCCAGAGGTATCCATTCCATCCATCAATCGTACTATAACACATATCACACTTCCCAACCTTTGCTGGCTTAGGTTTGAATAAATAAGGGCTTTGCTACATGGGAACGAGCATGGATGCCTTTCAGCCATATCAGCGATCTGTCTCTTCTGACTGCGCCACTCGAACGGGTCTCAGGTCATGATGATGATTGGAGTAAAGTGAGGGACTTCATCGACAAACAGTACAGCCAACCTTTTCCCCATGCCACCCACAGCACAATACTTTTCCCACATGCAGATACTGGATTACAGTAGGTAGATTGCCTGCACCTTGGTAGTCAGAGTAAGCAGTGGATCTGGTCTTCTCCCACTGGACATGAAAATACAACATGTGCAGTGGGAAAAAACCAGATTTGCTGCTTACACTTCAGACTTAAAATCTCTATGAACGAAAAAAGTGAGCTGATACGGCAATTGTAATCCTGGAGTGAATGTTAACAATCGATAAAGAAATGGAAAGGAAGAGGTTCGAAGTTGGGACAGGGTTACGGGGCGGCGTGTGAACGCGTCACGCGTCACGTGTCGCAGCTCTTTGCCGAGTGAGACTCCGGAGCTCCTTCAGCTAACACCTCCGCGAGCGACTGTCCATCATCTAATCGTAAAGAACGAGAGACCTCCCAAACAAGCTCATCGTCCCCACCAGAAGGGACTGCACGCTGCTGAACGAGCCGAAAGCAGGGTGGTCCACCTTGGAGAATATCGTCCTGAGCGCACGGAAAAATTTGGCCTGTGGCCTGCCATGACAGTCGAGGGGTTTGCAACCAAAACGCATGTGAAGGGTGTACGCTATGGCTCGCTTGCGGGGATAGACCAACGCGTCCATACAACCGTTATGCTAAGCCCCAGGTTCTCTGCTGCGTTCATGAAGTACAAGAGGCAGAGAGAACGCGAGCTGGTTAAAAAAAACCAGTATTTGAAACTTCTTGGGGGGAGCGCGGAGGTTGTGACAAGGCCCGCATGCGTCATTAGTAGTGGCGGTCCTATCGGAAACGCCATGTTCATCGGTATGAGGTGGCGTTGTCGGGGCGCTTGAAGCGTTTCGGGGACCATCACGCTTGTGTTGTACTTGGACGCCTACCATTGATAACCGTAAGTTTCGAACTTGCATCCGAGACGCATGCGAGCGCAGTGCCAGAGTGCTAGTTTTACACCCTCTTTGTCTTCTGCAGTGACGTGCCGTGCGTGCAAATGAGACTGATGCGAGCACGAGGTGTCCGCCACGTACCACCAGCGTTCGAGAACGGCATGCTTTGCAGCCGTGGGAATTTATCGGACAAGCGTCAATTTGAGATTTCCGGATTTGCTGGCGACCCCAACTCACAACGACGACGATGGCCTCGAGAATCGCATTCAATTCTCTCCGCGCATCTGGCATGTCTTTTTTTTTCGTCGTATCACACCCTCGACTTACCACCACTCCCACAGCGTCGCGAGCACGGCCTCATGCGGCCGTCCCTCAAATCCTCACTGCGTTCGTACCGTTCGCTCGGACTTTTCACACCCACTCATGCATCCACTCCCACTTCTCTTTTTTTAATACAGCCGTACTATGGCCTCGTCGTCATCTTCAAATACACCCCCTCCCGCAGAACGCGCGGCTGAAATCGTAGACAAGTTGCCGTCGCACCCGAGCTTGATCACCAAGACTGGCACGGCCATCCTCGGCAGCGGCCTCCTGGCGACAGCCATCTCGCAAGAGCTCTATGTGTTCAATGAGGAGACTGTCATCGCTGTTGGGTACCTTGCCCTCTTTGTGTATATCGGCAAGGTGCGTCTTTGTTTTGTCCACGAGCACCCGTATATGCGAACTTTTGAGGGCGTGAGTGCTGATCAAAATGTGCTCGCACGCAGATCGTTCGCCTCCCGTACAAAGAGTGGGCCGAGAATCATATCGCTCGCATCAAGGGCGTTCTCGATGGTGCGCGCGCAGAGCACACGCAGGCCGTGAAGGACCGCATCGACTCAGTGGGCCAAATGAAGGACGTTGTCTCGCTCACCAAGGGTCTCTTTGCGGTCTCCAAGGTCAGAGTTTCCCCTCTTCTCACAACTCATCATTTTATCTCTCGTTACACTGTTTTTGTCCCTCTTTGTTTACAGGAGACTGCGCAGCTCGAGGCTGACGCGTTCGTGCGGCGTCAGCAGGTCGCGCTCGCTGCCGAGGTCAAGGCTGTGCTCGACAGCTGGGTGCGCTTTGAGCAGCAGGAAAAGGAGAACGAGCAGGCTCGCCTCGTCAAGACCATCGTCGACAGCGTGTTGAAGAACATTTCAGAGGAGAAGACTCAGAAGGACGTGCTTGTGTGGGCCGTATCCGAGGTCGATCGTGAGTATCCGTTCCCTTTCTCGTTTTCTCTCTACGACACGTTTCTATTGGTTCTGATGGCCGATTGCGGTAATGGTACAGAGCTGGTCAAGACCAAGGCGATATAGGTCTTTAGAGGACGTGCGGGGGCTACGTAGATAGAGTGTTTTTTTGCCCAAATATACTTTTGTTCGAGCCGGTGCCGTCAGGACGCGACGACTGAACCGTGACTTTGCCGCGCACACACGCTTGCTCACACTCCTACCCCCACCTGATATCCCCCTCAACCCTCGAATCCACCTGAATTATAACAAGAAACACAGGTGGAAACCATGGACGAGGACCTCATAAAGCTCGTCAACAAACTCCAGGACACGTTTAGCAATCTCGGTGGGTGCCCTCTGGTCTCGATATATCGCGTTGCCGTCCACCGTTTGCTCAACTTGATCACCCCCACGTCATGGGTGGCCTTTGTAGGTGGTGAGCTGGACATGCCCCAACTGGTTGTGGTACGCAAGCTTCGCGCCGTTGACACCCTCTGCACGCCCATGGAACTATCCCCCCTTTGTAGGTCGGCAGCCAATCGGCAGGCAAATCCAGCGTACTCGAAAAGTGAGTGAACCGCCCATTGCCCATCGCCCCTCCTTTCCCCATTACTCCCTTCTCCCTCTCGCGGCCGTTGTTCTAAAAAAATAAACAAAATAAATCCCACTGTACCTAACCAAACTGCCGCACCAGCATCGTCGGGCGCGATTTCCTGCCGCGCGGGCAAGGCATCGTAACGCGCCGCCCGCTCGTCCTCCAACTGATCCACACGCGCGGCGGAAGCAGCAGCAATGGCGGTGGCGGCGGCGAGGAAGAGTGGGGCCAGTTCCTCCACCTCGACAAGCGTTTCGTCGACTTTGCCGAGATCAGGCGCGAGATCGAACAGGAGACGTTCCGCGTCGCGGGACAGAACAAGGGCGTGTCCAAGCTCCCCATTCACCTTAGGATATACAGCCCCAACGTGCTCGACCTCACGTTGGTCGATTTACCCGGGCTTACAAAGGTGTGTGTGTCTGATGCTGTCGTCGTCGCCGCCCCCCCGGTTGAGAGATCCTTCTGCGCGCGTTTTGTACAAAAGATTCCAGTCGGCGATCAGCCAAGCGACATCGAAAGACAAATTCGCAGTCTCGTTCTAGACTACATCTCGAAACCAAACTGGTGCGCGAGATCTCCCCTTCTCTTCCCTATAACCCCGCACACCCTGAACGCCTCATCCCCCCCGGTCGTGCACCCGCATGCAGCGTCATCCTCGCCGTCTCTGCCGCAAACGTCGACCTCGCCAATTCGGACTCGCTCAAGCTCGCGCGGTCAGTCGACCCTGCGGGTCGACGGACGATCGGGATTCTGACGAAGCTCGACTTGATGGACGCGGGCACGCACGCGCTTGACGTGCTCACGGGGCGCGTGTACCCGCTCAAGCTGGGCTTCATCGGTGTCGTCAACCGCTCGCAGCGGGACATCGACGCCGACAAGAACATGGTTGATGCGCTCGAGAGCGAGTCTGAGTTTTTCAGGTGCCATCCGCAGTATCGTAACATCGCGCACAAGAACGGGACAAAGTACCTCGCCAAGACTCTCAATCAGGTCCGTGCTCTTTCTTGTAGCATCTTCTCCTACCTTTGATCGCGAGTTGGATGCGGGAACGAATGATGACCCTGTAGTCCTTAGGTGCTTATGAACAATATACGCGATAAGCTGCCTGATATGAAGGCGCGGCTTAACACGCTCATGGGTCAAGCGCAGCAAGAACTCGACACATTCGGTGATGAAGCCATTTACGGCGACACCAATCAGGCTCGTTCTCTCCGTGCCTCAGATCCGTCTTCCGCTCTAATCGCACAGCCTCGCCGTACAGCAAGGCGCACTCGTTCTCCGGCTCATGACCCAATTCGCGCGCGACTTTGTCACGTCCATCGAGGGCACGAACGTCGACATATCCACCAAAGAGCTCTCCGGCGGCGCAAGGGTCTACTACATCTTCAACGACGTCTTCGGCAACGCCCTCGCAAGCATCGAGCCGACGCAGTCCCTCGAGAACCAGGACATCCGCACCGCGATCCGCAACTCGACCGGCCCGCGCCCGAGTCTGTTCGTGCCCGAGGTCGCGTTCGACCTGCTCGTTAAGCCGCAGATCAAGCTCCTTGAGGCGCCGAGCCTGCGGTGCGTTGAGCTTGTGTACGAAGAACTTGTCAAGATCTGCCACAATTGCACTAGCACGGTACCGAATCTATCGGCGCTTCCTGATATGGCCAGCTCCACTGACACCCCCACTCTCCCTAAAGGAACTGCAACGTTTTCCACGGCTACATGCGCAGCTAGTCGAGACCGTCTCTGAACTGCTGCGCGAACGACTCGGCCCGACGTCATCCTACGCGCAGACTCTCATCGACATCCAAGTCGCCTATATCAACACAAACCACCCCGCATTCGCCACAGCGACAACGCAACATCTGCACACGCCGCCAGCACCTCGGTACGGGCATGGACTGCCTCCACGAGTAAGGGCGCCTAACTATGTTCTCTCCACCCACCTTCGCTGACAATCTCTTGCGCCACTCTAGCCTAGGTCTGCAGAACCTACCGGGGGATCGGCGTCGATTGCGAATGGCTCCTCGCTGACTGCCAAAGAAGACGACGCGGCCACCGACTCGGCGGACGAGTTCCCACCTGGGGCCGTCGCGTCTACGGCGGTGACAAGCACGACGACCCGATCCGTCTCCGCGACGCTACAACACGAGCGAGAACGTCCGCGAGGTGCGGGGGCCAAGGCGTCGCCGCGATCATCAAACGCGAGCGACTCGCGCGTCGTCAGCTCGCATCGCAGCTCGCACGTGCAACAGCAGCAGCAGCAGCATAGCGTGCATGGGTCACCACACACGGCGCGTGAATCGTTCCTCACCTACATCTTCGGACAAAACGGGCCAGGCCCGATTGGCGCGAGCAGCGTCGTCTCTGCCGCCGCTATTGGGCCTGCTGGGGCTTCTGGGGCTCTGCAAGGGGCCAGTGCGGGCGGCACGGATGTGGTGGCCTCTGGGCGGGATACGTCGGGTGGGGCGGATGTCGTGCTGCGGTCGGGGCTATTGGCAGGAAACCATGATGGGAACAGCGCGGCGTTCGACATGAAAAGCTTGGGCAAGCACATCGAGGCAGTACGTCCTCTTCTTCCCCGTTCTCTGCCACCATGGATGACCGAGTCGCGGGTTCGTTACACGTATAGGTCTCCGCGAGCGGGACGCAGATGACGACGCGGGAGGAGATGGAGATCAACCTGATCCGGTCGCTCATCGCGTCGTACTTCTCGATCGTGCGGGAGAGCATACAGGACCTGATACCCAAGGCGATCATGCACCTCCTCGTGAACCACAGCGCGCAGCAAGTGCAGAATCGCCTGGTGAGCACGCTGTACAAGCCGGCGCTGTTTGGTGAGCTGCTCGACGAGGATCCGGCGCTCGTCGCGGAGCGCACGCGCGTCAAGGCGCTGCTCGGGGCGTATCGAGACGCGTTCAAGACGTTATCCGAGGTCAATCTCAAGTCCTCATGAGTCATCATGGCGTCTTCGTCTCGATCTTCTTTCTGTCCGTCCCCACGCATTTTTTTTTCCCCTCGTTGTACTTATTTACTACGCAGTAATAGAACTCTTCTCACCGCTCACAAACCTCGTATCCCGTGTTTAACCAACCCGCTTTCTGTACTACGTCGTCATCGTCCCGTACCGTAACCCCTTTGCGTACATAGACCCAACCACCTTCTAGCAGCACACACGTACGTACGTACGTACGCATAATTTTGTCATCTGGAAGGCGTCGCGGCATGAAGTGGGTCTCGCTCTCGTCGGCCGTTCGTCGGTAGCTTCGGCCGACGCCAATCGTGCGGGTTTGTGACGACGCCCACGCACGTACCCCCGTCGCACAACGTTTGTTCCTTGACCCTTGCTCTATGGATAGCACAATTGACGGATGGGCACCGTGGAAACGAGTTGCAAGACGGCGGTATCTTACCACCGACCCGGAAAGACAAAGAAAGTAAAGAAGCTCAGCTCAGGAAAGGTCGCCACGAGCCCAGCCCTGCTGCGCACGATCAACGATCACGCGTACTATAAGTATTGTACAGTAATACGTCGCAGAAACCTCATCCCGACGGGATTAGAAAAGCATCCTGGAGCACCGGGGAAAAAATAAGTTTGAGCCTCGTGGGTATCAAAATCAACAAAAATGGTGGTTGTGTTGATGATGGGGGGTGGCGTCAGAACTTTACCAAGTACCAAGTGACTGATATTGAAGTTTATATTTTTTTTAATGGGGTGTGGACAGAGGCAGGAGCTTCCTGGAAAATGGCGTGAGGCTAACTGTACCTGACGGAAGGGATGGGTCGTCAGCGAAGTAAGTAATGATATTAATGGAGAGTTTGAGTTTGACCGGCTGTGCTAGCGTATATCAGCCACTGACTCCCATGACAAGCCACCAACGATCACACGCGTCATCCATCCCCGACCCATCACCCGCTCATACCCGCGTGAACAATGTACAAAGTGGGGCCCAACGTGGGAAATATCTGGGTTTTTCATTGGTCGTGGTGTTCGTGGGCAGTCATATGACACCAAGGTAACCCTACAAGGCCTTTTTTTTTTCTTGGGGGGGGGGAGGACCGGGGAGGGGAACTTGGGTCCTCGAGGTGTAAGGGCAACCACGCCTTTTTTTTTAAATTTAAATTATCAACAAACAATATACGTGTTTGTTCCGACGTTCGGGTCATAAATCTTAAATCGGCTACTGTACTGACAAACTCGAGCTTGGATGGAGTTATGGAGTTAAAAGTACAACAGCGACACTGGCAGCGAGCGGCACCATTGTAAATGTAAGATGACAAGTCGATCAGAACCGGCGACGTCTCTCTCCAGTAAATGTCAAGTAAAGTACTGCATGGCGGACGTGACATGACATGACATTGGTGGCTGGCTTGGCTCATGCATGAAGTACAAGGCAGTACTGTAAACTTACGAGCCGATCACATGGGATGATGACGACTGTACTGTTACCGTATCATAAAACAGCTTTGCAAGCCAAGCCGCGCGCGCGGGATGTGATACGATCGAGGAGCGACCGTCGGATGGGGCACAGAGTGGTAGGCAATATTATATCGGGCTTCCACCGCACGTCGCAGTGCGCAACTGGCCCTCACCTGTGGCACCTCAACATCGTGATTCCGGGGCCACTGGTTCATTTTCCCGGTCGTAAAAAGAACAACCACTTGACCTGCGGGAACGAACGAACGCGGGATCCTGGCCATGCGTGAGAATTTAAATCCCACCCCTCGTCCCTACTTTCTTCTTCTTCTTCTTCTTCTCCTTCTCGCCCTTCCCCCTACTGGCCCCCTATGCCGAACCAGGGACCCGGTGTGTGTAGATACGGCGAGCACATGCCAGTGGAGGGAAAAAAAAATTACTTGTGGCATCATTCATGACCATCGCGGGCATGGATTGTAATTACTAGTGTGGGGGCATATATGATATGACGTCGCGTCAAGCTTAAGGGGTGTGGAGACTCGTTGTTGACAGGTGCCGGGTGGTGGGGATAAACGACAGCGTCGAGGACCTGGAGCTCGACTTCTGGAGCACTTCACTTTTGGAGCGACGTCAGAGTAATACCCGTGATGGATGGATATCCCGTGAGGAAGGCTCGGTCTGTTGGTCGATGGGATGGGATGAAGATCTCATTGGGGTCGGGGTCGAGCCAAAGACTCACGGGGCCATTCAAGAGTTGGGGTTTCACCCCAATCAGTGCGACCCCCCAACGAGCGCCCACAACGCCTACTGTAGCCACGAACGGTGGCACCCACTGCTACGCTACGGTTTCCCAGAGAGTAGTATGGATATCCCAAGGTGCCTCTATTATTCGATTTGATGGTGTCCCCTACATAGTCTGCCTTGTTTAAGTCTATCTCTACTCTAAAATGTCTACCAGAACGCAAAGTACTGGGGAAAGAGGGGGGTTGTGGCCGAGAGGGGGGAGCAAAAAGAAAACGAAGAAAGGGGGGTATCACTGATGGGTGAGTGCGTTGTCGAGTCGCTCGACCAACGTCCTGGAGGGGGGGAAGGAAGCCATACAAGACCAAAAAACTATACGGATACTGTACTATAGTAAAAAAAAATGTTTGTTTTTCTTTTTCTACGAATGGAGGAGAGGCACGTCTCTGATGGGCGGCACGCGCAAGAAACACACCTGAAATAATGTAAAAGAACAGAACCGATTGAAATTTGCTTTGATGGGCGCATGCGTGAATGTGAATCATGACGTCGCGTTGCGTTTGCGTTCGGTGCGATACGAATCGATCCCTGGTAACGCGAGTCGTTCATCGGGGAGCAAAGCCTTTAGTTGTTGACGTAGGCTAGGGGGGTTCCATCATGTCACGATGGATGATCCCCTACACCCACTTTCCCCCCGTTGTCCGATCCGAGTTTCTCTCTGGGCGCGCGCTCTCTCCCAGAGCAAGGGACCAGCGGAACTGTGGCGCGGACGGGCGAGTAAATTGCTGTTTCCATCACGATCCCATCCCTACGCGCGCGCGCGTTATTGCTGCGCGGGCGCATATGCAGTCGCGGTTGCGGTTGCGTGCACAGCCTCCGAGCCCGAATCGACCGATGACAGATATGACGGAGCGTGGGTGGCGGCCTGTCCTTGTCCCTTGACGGCAACCCACTTGTCATCCCCGGTCCTGGACATGCCTCCTCCGCTCGCAACGGGCATCGCGCCGCACAGCTCGCCCTCAGACAACGTCACGCTCTCCTCCACATCCGTTCCCGGAGCCGTCGCCTCGGTCTGCTCCGAGTCCTCGAACTCGTCTTCGTCGTCACTGTCGTCACCTCCGCTCTCGTCGCTCGTGGAATCGTCCGCGGGGGCAAAAGGCACTGGTGGCGGCGCCATCGTCGGGGACATCGGAGCGGGGAAGCCGAGCACTGGGGGTGGCGGCGGCGGCGGCGGCGGCGTCGAGGGTGGTGGTGATAGGGACGAGGGCGGCTGCGAGCTAATGTACATGTCCGGATTGGGCAGCGTCACTTCGGGTCGGAACGGGCGCCGGGATCGTTTTTTGTAATCCTTCTTTTCCATTCGCTGAATGAGGGGCGGTTAGCACGGGCATGAAAACGAAAATGCATCCAGACGAGACGGAAAAGGGTAGATTGCACTACGTACCTCTTTTGCTTCCCTCTCTGCTCGCTAGTAATAGGCAAGTCTCATTGTTAGGATTCATTTCGTACGAGCCGACGAGCGGGCGAATGGACAGTACCTCTCGCGCTTCCCGTTCTTCCCTCTGTCGAGAAAGAAAGGTCAGAAATGATCAGATGACGCGATTAATGGAAACAAGACTACAAACTTCTTTGTGGGTCAGCTCTTCGGCCTTCGGGGAGCGTGTATTAGTCAGTATTGGAGTGCCTGTAAGGAAAATGGTTCCCATTCACCTCTTTGCGCTCTTTCGCTTCGCGCTAAGCCACCATACGATTAGCCTTTTTCGCCCAAGCAAGAACAACGATGGGGCTCACCTCCTCTTTCTCACGTTTGAGCCGGGCGCGTGCCTCACGCTCTTGTTGCACCCTTCAGTCACAAAGTCAGCCACGGTCAGGATGCCAACTTAAAATGAGTGGAGTGCCTCGCACCATTCGGCAACCTCCTCCACGCATTCTTGTGGTCGGGTCTTATTCTTGAGCAAGTAGCCCTGTAGGCTGGCGACCTGCAAGAAACCTTATGCGTGAGAACGGACACCAGGCGAGCGGATAATAAACCCGATCATACGCTCATCTCGCCCTCTGGGATAGCATCGGCGAAACGCTTAGCAAGTCTGGCAATTTCCGCCTCGTCAAGAATTGGCACGGCATGCCCCGAGGCCTTGCGCTTGGACCCGGGAGGGTTCTTCTGTGATGCGTCGACAGATGAGGCTTCATTCGACGAAGATGAAGATAACGCAGATGGCCGGGATGGGAAAAAACATTTGAAGATGCCTTCCGCCTGCCACTTTGTCGCATTCGTGAAATTAACCCAGACGTCCATGCGCCCAGGTCTGCTCAGCGCGGGATCAAGGCGCTCGATGTGATTCGTCGTCGCGAATAGAAGACTGTCGAAGATGACAAAAGAGGCGATTAGGCGACACGAAGGGCGCGATGGGGACACAGACATACCGGCCTTCCGCAGCGGCAACGCCATCGAGGCTGTTTAGGAGGCCACTCAAGCTCAGGGTGGATCCGTCGTTTGATTCGGCTGCAGCCTTGGTGGGCGCCGTCGGGGTGCCGGTTGACGTAGAATCCCGACAGATGCCCCGGGTAAATGCGGCGTCCAGGTCCTCCAACAGCAATATGCATCTGGGAAGATGAAAGAGACTGAGAACCACACAGCCCCCCTTTCATTAACTTTCCGGGGGAATGAACTCACCGGGATGGGACATTTCCCATTAATGTCGCTAGCGTGTTATCACTCATTCTATTCCCCGAGATTAACCGGTTGATGAAATGAGGGGAAAGAGCCGCATACGCACCCCTTGGATGAGAGACTGACAACATAAATGTCGAGACCGAGCTCGCCAGCGAGGGAATGGATAAGCGAAGTCTTCCCACTTAAGGATGACGTCAGCACATGATTACCATTTCTGGATATGAGCGTACCTTCCCGGCACGCCGTATAGCAGATACCCACGTCGGAAGGGGATTCCTTACCGAACACAGGACCATGAATACCTGCATTTTTACGTGCACAATGTATTAAAATGAACCCACCCCTTTCAGCATACCTGCAGACCACATGTAAGCTCATATTCCCAGTAAACTCCAAGTAATGGACGTACCAGTCTTCAGAGCGCAGAAAGTCTCGGCAATCCGCCAAAAGCATCTCCTTCACGGCGGGTTCCAAAACTATTGAGCTCATGGGGCGCTTCTGGCGTGCGCCGTTCCATCTCCAGCAAGCATATGTCCTTCGGAAATCAGGTCGACCCATATCCACGTGCGCAAATCAATTGCCCCTTACGTGTCTGCCATGAATATATGCACGCGGTGTTCCGCATCTTTCTCATATTCACGCTTTGCCTCGAGCACGAGTCGCTTGAGTATGTCATTATTGCGCGCAACGACGCTTTTTCGCTTATAATCAGCCAAAAAAAACGTAATTAGGCGAGACTCCGGAAGGCGTTACCTGATTTTAAGAGCCGAATAGTGGCCATAGTCCTGGTAACGACGAGAGCGCGTTATCTAAGATGCGGCGTAGTGAGTTTTCGCCCATTTTCGGATGTTCCGTGATCGAGTGCCCACCTTCAACCAATGGCCGCGGTAAAAAATCGTGTGGGTGGTCTCTGAAATCAAAAAAATTCCGTTCGAGGCTAACGCTAAAGCCGACGGATAAATTACCTACCAGGGCTGGGCAGAAACGTGACTTTGCGCTTGCGGCGACCGTATTCTAATTCCTGCTCATCTTCCTCCTCCATTTCGTCGTCCTCCACGTCCCCGGTCGTTGACTGATTCAACTGATTCCGATTGACGGAACGTGTAGTGATTTCAAACTCTCGACTACGGCCCCATGCGGGTTGCTGTTTTCCCGCGGGTTGACGGCAATTCAGTAACTACGGCTGTGCGGTATTGCCACCGGCCGGAACGCACCTTTGAAAGCCAATGCATCAGCCTGTCAAGGCGATGGCGGTGAGTGCCCTCGCACGGCAAATGCCATGAAACGCACTTACCAATCGTATGGATAATCTTCTTGGCTAAAATGCGCAGTAAGGTAGAACGCTAACCGTTGTGCTTTCAGCCAGTCATGTCATTTTGAAGGGAAGAGACGAACAATCTATAAAACCATTCCATGCGGATATCGAGGCCCTCCGCGCTGTTTCAACCGTACCTCCGATGACCACAAGTTTCTGGGAAGCATAGTTCGAACTGTTGCCCCCAGGGGAGTACGGGTGTATGCACACACCAATGTATCTTGGATAGAGCTAGTGGTGAGGTTACTGGCGAGTGGCGCTAAAAAGCCCTTAACGGCGTCCATGCGAATCGAAATGTGGTGGGGCGGGTGAATCTGGGGGAAGAGAGATGTAAGGTGACGATGGGGTAAAGGGGCACTATTTATGCTGCTCGAGACGGGCCTCGTGTGCCAGACGCCCACCCGACGCCCGATAGTTGGCTACGGACCCGTATATTGGCGCCAACTTCGCGTGGACCACGACCCGATCTCTCCCTTCCGGGGTCCATGCCCGTTCGGTAAGAGAGCCACGACGTTCTAGGGATGAACATCCATCAACATGCGAAGAATTCATGGCACCTTTGGAAGTCGAGCGATTCTCCATACGAACTTCCATAGGCTCGTTGTTGCCATGTTGGGCGGACTTGGCGCTATATCGGCCCATGGGCATCTCGCGTATCGTGTTGCCTGATCTTGACCAGTCACGACAAGGGCATCTACCCTACGATACCTGTATGAGAGGCAGGTGCATGCTTTGGGTAACGGAAGGGACTCTTATGCCAAGACAGGACAGGCCTTGCATTGTATTGGAGGGGAGTGAAGGGTGCCACACAGATCCCATGCGCACGTGGGATCCAAGTCCAATGATTGCTCTGGATACTATGAAATGGTCGCTCGAATATCGGCTCGACACCAGGGGAGACAGGGACCTCCATTTGCGAGCGCCACTTGCGCCAAGGGCCAGGGCCTAAGCCAATACCGGAAGCCGGGGCAGTGGCCTTCTTCTGGCAAATGAACGTCCAGACTGTCGGCCCGATTCGACTGACCTAAAGTCATCACGGGTGATGCTTACCTTTGAAACAGAAACAGGTGCAGACAGCGAGGATCTGCCACGAGGCCACAGGCTCAACCGGGGCACGGATATCCAAACCACAATCTTGTCACCCGGCACGCACAACCGAGAACAGCAACCACCACCCACCACTGTGGGCTGTCCAGAGTTGCGTCTTTTCCCTTTGACCGAGCCCCCAACTCGTCAAGTCCGCGGCAAGCATCCAACGATGGTCGATGAAGGGGAGGATGAGAATCCTGCAGGACGCCACATGCTCGCAATCGTCGGCTTCAAGACGCCGACCGCATTATGACGTTTTCCTTGCCGTGTACCAGATATCGCCCTGCGTGTCTCGAACATCAGAGGAGATTCAAAAACATCCCCCACGCGGTAAGAGGCCGGTAAACAGAGTCTGGATGAGGTGATGAGGTCAGATGACCGCAAGTAGCGCCGAGACAGCGAAAGTCTCGGGTACCCCCATTCCCAAATCACAGCATAGGCCACCCAACCCGGAGTCGTGGATGAGTCCAAAATGGGAAAAAACCCAAACGGAGGTACAGAAAACAAATCCAAAAACAGCAGCGGATAAGAACATGAAGGAGCGAAGCTGTATGGGAGCATCGATCCCTGCCCGTGCTATCGTATGGGGACGGAGACCTGGAACTGGAAGGACACCTTGCAACAAGCACTGAGGGGTATGGGGTCAGACCGTCCAGCTGACGAGCATAGCACATCGATCAATGGCGATGAGAATGTGCCACAACCAGACAAGCATTTCACAAGGTTTTCGCTTTCGTGCTCTCGCGTGAGGACCAGGAGAGAGCGGTAGTAGGGAGTGGGCGAAAACGTGCGCTGATAACCGATCGCCCCTTGCCTAGCACCGTTGCCACCCGATAACCATCGGAAGTCAGCGGGTGGACATAACCATAATCTCCATGAGGGATGAAACGCAAAAAGGTAGGGATATAAAGATAAAAGGAGAAGAAGATCGTGGCGGGACAATCGAATGCGCGTGCGTCCAGGAGCATTCTGTAGTCGGGGGTGTGCATAACGAGAGGGATATGTAACACACGACCTAGTTCCATCCCTATTGATCATGCATACAACCAACTACCACAGATCACTTTACGCGGGAAGCCGGCATAGAGCACGAGAGAACAGAAACGATGAGATCGAATGGACTGACCCTTTTTTGACCAAGGCAAGCCGCGGGAGGCGCTGAGATCCCAAGCACATCGAGCTGGCACTGCGCCATTGGATGGTATAAGAGAGGGTTCAGGTGTGA
>Ga0137394_10000493_pt1 | contig 27576 bp, 22 predicted proteins | sample czobulk116metaG_FD_108278 | JGI IMG/M metagenome (GOLD analysis project Ga0137394, IMG submission 108278) | Vadose zone soil microbial communities from Angelo Coast Range Reserve, California, USA - czobulk1.16 metaG | ecosystem: Environmental > Terrestrial > Soil > Vadose zone | place: USA...
CCACGTATCCCAAGGACAACATCGGATAGGCGGTGCTCACCGGCGCCTTGGACAGGGCGGTCAGCCACACACACACGCTCGCCCCATAACACACCATGCCGGTCCAAAAGGGCAGGCTCTTGGACAAGATCATGAGGCTGCTGCCGAGCGTGTCGGCACTGAAGTCCGAGAAATGCGCCAGCGGCCGGGTCGCCACTTTGAGCAACAACTGCGCGGCGGCGTTCAGACCCACCCCGGTCAGGATCAGCGCCCAGGTAACCCAGCTCACTGCCGCGCCACCAGGACGCGCTTGGCGTTTTCCGCGACCAGACGCATCGGGACGCCGCGGCCTTTGAGATCATCGAACATGGTTCTCTCCATCACCGCGAAGGCCTGAGTCGGCGACGACCAGCGGCGAAGAAATTCGGCCGCATCGGCAATCTCGGCCCCGGGCGCCTTTCGTAATCCATAATCAAGTTCGCCACGATACCTTACGAGCGTGACGGTTCGTCGTGAATAAAATGTCAGGGTTTGATCGTAGGTGCCCACGCTGTAGATGGGCGCGCCAAGGTCGTGGCCTGTGAGCGCGCCGGCGAGGGCTACCCCCGAGTAGAGCGGCGCCGCCAGCGCAGCGGCGCGGATCAGCAGCAACCAAGCCAGACACCAACCCGCACCGAGAAATACGCCGGCGCGGGTCGCGCCGCGCGCGCGCTGCACGAGCACGAAGGCGCCCGACACCGAGAGCAGCAGCGCGATCTGTCCCAGCGGCTTGGCCATCGGCAAGAAGTACGCGATGCGGTCCGAGGATGCGATCACCCTGGCCCAATTGAGGCTGGCCGCTCCCAGACCTAAACCGGCTATCAGGGTCAGTATCGCCGTGCACAGGAAATCACGCTCCAGGGCCGGCGCCGGCAGGGCGGCGATGAGCAGCGCCAGCGCCGGCATGAGCGGCAGAATATAGGGCATGAGCTTCGAGTCGGACAGCGAGAAAAACACTCCGATGAAGACCACCCAGATCCACAGGAACAGGGCGGGGTCGAAGGCGGCAGGCGATGCGCGCCGCCGCCAGCCGCCGCAGAGCACCCGCAGCGCGGACAGGGTCCACGGCATGCTGCCCGCCAAGAATACGCCGCCGAAAAACCACCACGGTTCCTGGCGATCGGCCATGGGAGTCAAATACCGCGCCACATGCTCGTGCACGAAGAAGAACTCCAGAAAATCATCGAGGCGCCGCGCCGCGAGCCAGTGCCAGGGCACGGTGATGGCGAGAAAGAGCGGTAAACCCCACCTGGCGTAGAGCCGGCGCCACGGCGTCGCATCACGCGAATACAGGCTATACAGAATCAACACCCCCGCGGGTATGGCGGCAGCGACCAGGCCCTTGGTGAGCACGCCCAGGCCGGCTGCCGCCCACGCCAATAACATCCACGGGCGGGCCTGAGCCGCTTGCTGCGCCGACAGAAAGGCCGCCAGGCTCAAGGTCATATAGAACGTCAGACTCATGTCCAACGTCAGCAGCTGGCCCAGGACCACGAACAACAGCATGCCGGACAGCACGGCCGCAGCGCGCCAGCCGGCTTCAAGGCCCCACAGGCGGCGCGCCGCCAGCCACGCCAGCAGAATGGTCGCCAACGCAGTGAGCGCCGTATAGAGGCGTGCCGCAAACTCGCTGGGACCCAACAGGCGATAGCTCACAGCGGTAGCCCAATATTGCAGCGGCGGCTTCTCGATGTAGGCCAAGCCGTTCAAATGGGGAATGACCCAGTCGCCTGCGCTCTGCATCTCGCGCGGAATTTCCGCGTAGCGCCCCTCATCGGGATTGAACAGCGGCCGAGCGGCCAGCGTCGCCAACCATAGCAGGGTGAGCAGCACGGCCAGCCCCCGGTAGATCCACCGCTCGCGCGGAGCCAGACCTAAGGGTTCGCTCACGCCCAAGCGCCGCTCACGTGCGGGTTGCCGCGCTCGTCGGGTCCTGCGCGCTCGCCGCGGCTGCCGCGCTCTCCGAGCCTGGCGCACTCGCGGCGGTGATTGCGCTAACCGCTTGCACCGCCAGTAGACCGGACCGCCCCGCCACCTCGCCCATGACCACGGCTCGGGCAGGCAAAGGACGCTGCATGGCCAGTTCGTGAATCGTGGCCATGCGCGTGATCGAGGCGCCCGACCCCCGCCATTTCACGAGCAGGGACTCGAAGGCATCGAGCAGCCGCATGCCCTCCAGCTCCGCGTGCAGAGTAAACACCTGCAAATCGTCCGAAGGCTGTGCGTCGGCCGCGGCGGCGGATGAGCGGAACACCGCGTCCGCGATGGTCGATGCATCGACGCCGTCAACACCCAAGACCTCATCGAAGGTGGGCAACGTGGTGGGCAACTGGGGACAGGAACTCGTGCCGTGCGCCAGCACCGGAAAGAACGGCGGGCCGCCGCGCGTGTCGCTCGCGTAGCGCAGGCCGTACTCCTGTTCGAGTGCGAGGCCATGCGCGTTGATCTGCCAGCCGGCCGCGGCATGCGATTGCGGCAAGAATCCGAACACCCGCTCGAAGGCCTCGAGGCCTCGCTCGAATTCCACGCGGGTCCAGGCCGCCGTCGCCTTGGCCACGTAATCTTGCCAGCGTACATGATCATGGGTGTGAAGGCCGACCTCGAAGCCGGCGTCGTGCACGCTGCGCATCACCCCGCCCGCGCTTCGCCCGATATCCGGGCCGGGCAGCAGCACGCCGTAGAGCAAGGTCTTCAACCCGTAGTGCTCGAGCACCGAGGTGCGCGCGACCTTCTGCGCAAAGCCCTTGCGAAAGACGCGGCGCATGGCGCGTCCCGTGTTGTCGGGCCCCACCGAAAAATAAAAAGTCGCGTCCAGGCCCAGCTTGCGAAGCAGCGCCATGAGGCGCGGCACGCCTTCGCGCGTACCGCGCAAGGTATCCACATCGACCTTCAGGCCGATGCGCGTGCTCTCAAGCATCGCGCGACAACAGCGCCGACGCCGACGGCAGGCTGTGGGCGTAGGAGTCGAAGATCGCGCTCAAGGAGGCGCGCATGTCGGTCTTGGGGGTCCAGCCCAGTTCCGCCGTGGTGTTCTTGATCGAGGGCAGACGCGCCGGGATGTCCGCATACCCCTTGCCGTAGTACTCGAGCGCCGAAATGTCGACGAGCTTGGTATTGCGAGCGGTGGGCGCATATTCCGGCCGGGACAAAGCGATCTCCAGCATCATCTCCGCGAGCTTGCGGATGGAATATGAATTGTGGGGATTGCCGATATTGTAGATCTTGCCGTCGGCGATGCCGCCCGGATTGTCGATGATCTTGGTCAGGCACTCGACCGCATCGTCGACGAAGGTAAAGGCGCGCGTTTGCTTGCCGCCGTCGACCAGCTTGATCGGTTCGCCGCGCACGATATGCCCCAGGAACTGCGTGAGCACCCGCGATGAACCTTCCTTGGGATCGTCCATGCTGTCGAGGCCGGAGCCGATCCAGTTGAACGGCCGGAACAACGTGAACTGCAGGCCCTGCTGACCATAGGCATAGATGATGCGATCCAGCAGCTGCTTCACGCAGGAATAGATCCAGCGCTGCTTGTGAATGGGACCCAAGACCAATTCGGTGGTCTCGGAATCGAATTCCCTGTCCGTGCTCGCGCCGTAGACTTCGGAGGTCGACGGGAACACCACGCGCTTCTTGTATTTGACACAGTGGCGAATGATGGGCAGATTGGCCTCGAAATCCAATTCGAACACCCGCAGCGGCTCGCGCACGTAGGTCGCGGGCGTCGCGATGGCCACCAGCGGCAGAATCACATCGCACTTGCGCACGTGATACTCCACCCACTCGAGGTTGATGGTGATATCGCCTTCCACGAAGTGAAATTTCGAGTTCCCGAGCAGCGTGCTCACGCGCTCGGATTGCAGGTCCATGCCGTAAATATGCCAATCGGTGTGAGCCAGGATGTACTTGCTCAGGTGATGACCGATGAATCCATTGACCCCGAGAATGAGAACGTTTTTCAAGATGAACCCCTGCTACTCATGCGCTTCGCGCAACTGTTGACGGGGTCGAGGCGACCCCGTTCGTTAGGCGCTCGCTGCGCGAGCGTCAAGATCTAATCTTCAGGCCGGCGCCGTGTTCAGACCAGCGCCAGCGGCTGGTGCGCCAAGGACGGCGGCGCAGCGTCGGGCGGCACGGGCTCCCCATTCATCGCCAGCCGCAAGATCCTGAGGCGCCGCCCGTCGACGCAGTCGGCGTACCACTCGCCGTCCGCGGCATACAGACAGGGCGCTTGGTTCAAGTATCGCGCCGGCTCCGCATCCACGCGCGTCTCGAGCACCGCAAGCCTACACCCGTTCACCTCCGTAAAGGCACCGGGGAACGGCGGTGCCACGGCCCGCACCAGATCGTGCACCGTGCGGGCCGTGCCTCGCCAATCGATGCGCCCATCTTCCGGACGGCGCCGGCCGAAATAAGAACCTCTACTCAAGTCGAGCGCCTGCGCGGGCGCGGAGCCTGCGATCAAGGTCGGCAAACTGCGCCGCAAGACCTGCTCGGCCGCCTCGGCGACCTTGAACGAGACGTCGAGCGCCGTGTCATTCTCCAAAATGGGCACGGATTGCTGATCCACGAGTGCGCCGGCGTCGGGCTTTTCCACCATGTAGTGCAGGCTGGCGCCGGTCTCCGACTCGCCGTTGAGGATGGCCCAATGTACAGGTGCCCTGCCCCGGTACTTGGGCAGCAAGGATCCGTGCATATTGAAGGCGCCGAGGCGCGGCACCTCAACCCAAGCCCGCTCCAGCATGTACCGATAGTAAAACGAGAACAGAAAATCAGGGTCCGCGGCCCTTCCCTCGGCGATCCACTCCGGTGTATTGGGATCGGCCGGTGTTTCGACCCGGAGATGATGCGCCTCCGCCAATTGCCGCACGCTGCCGAACCATTGGGTCTCACCGGGATCATCGGGATGCGTGAACAGAAGGGGGATGTCGATGCCTTGCGCCAATAGCTCTCTCACACAGCGAACACCCACCTCGCTGTAGGCGAATACCACCGCGCGCGTCACTGCCGGATAGCCTGGCTGCGTTGGGACAACTCCAGAGGCCTGGTATCCACGGCAGACTCTCCGTCCTCGTCCTCCAGCACCGCCTCGACGATGTAGCGCGGGCGCTCGCGTACCTGGGCGTAGATGCGACCCACGTATTCACCCAATAGGCCGATGCCGAACAGCGCCACGCCGATCAGGAAAAACACGATGGCGAACAAGGTGAACAAGCCTTCGGCTTCCGGGCCGACGATGAGGCGGCGCACGAACAGATAGAGCACGAACAAGGCGGAGAAAAGTGCCACCGTCATGCCCGCCATGGAAAAGAGCTGCAGGGGCACCACGGAAAAGCCGGTGATCAAATCGAAATTCAGGCGAATCAGACTGTACATCGAATACTTCGAACGGCCGGCGAAGCGCTCCTCATGCGCGATCGGCACCTCGATGGGCCGCATGGCATACAGCGACGCCAGTGCGGGAATGAAGGTATTGACTTCCCGAGTCTGGTTGAGGGCGGCCACCACCGAACGCGCATAGCCGCGCATCATGCAGCCCTGATCGGTGATGCGCACCGGCGTGATCCATTCGCGCAGCTTGTTGATGCGCTTGGAGAACCAGCGCCGCCACCATGAGTCCTGGCGCTGCTCACGAATCGTGCCGACATAGTCGTAGCCCTGATCGAGCATGCCGACCAACTTGCCGATTTCTTCCGGCGGGTTCTGCAGATCCGCATCCAAGGTGACGACGTACTCGCCGCGCGCGTAGGCCAGGCCCGCCATCACGGCCGAGTGCTGGCCGAAATTCGCGTGGAACAACACCACTCGCGTGTGCCGCGGCCTCGAGGAAAACTGTTGCCGCAATAACGCGACCGAGCGATCACGGCTGCCGTCGTTGACGAACACGATTTCGTACGACACCTTCAGCGCATCGAGCGCCGGGTACAGCCGCGCGAACAAGGTCGGCAATACCGCCTCTTCGTTGTAGACCGGTATGACGACGCTCAGCTTGGGTGTGGCAGCCAATGACTTATGCTCAGTGATCCGCGGCGACCGCGCCCTGCGACTTCAATACCGCCAGCAACTCGTCGGTCTTGTCGCTCAGGAGCTTCACCGAGCCGCGTACCTCGACGTTGAGCCGTATCAAAGGTTCGGTATTCGAGCTGCGCAAATTGAAGCGCCAATCCGCGAACTCGAAGGACACACCGTCGGTTCGATCGAGGATGACGGCCTGCGGCGCATAGCGTGCTTCGAAGGCCGCGATGGTCGCCTTGGCATCGGAAACCCGAAAATTGAGCTCGCCGCTGACCGGAAACAGAGCGATCCGCTCGTCCACCAGCTGAGAGAGCGTCTGCCCGGACTCGGACAGGATTTGCGCGACGATGAGCCAGGGAATCATCCCGCTGTCGCAATAGGAGAAGCGCTGGAAGTAATGGTGCGCACTCATTTCTCCGCCGTAGATGCCGTCCACCTCGCGCATGCGGTCTTTGATGAAGGCGTGACCGGATTTCGACAGCACCGTCAGGCCTCCGCTGGCCTTGACCACTTCGATGGTATTCCACGTGAGGCGCGGATCGTGCACCACTTTGCCGCCGGCACGGCCGCGCAGCAGCACCGAGGCCAGGAGACCGACGATGTAGTAGCCCTCGATGAAGCCGCCGCGCTCATCGAAGAAGAAACAGCGGTCGAAATCCCCGTCCCAGGCGATTCCGAGATCCGCACCGTGCCGGCGGATCGCCTCCACCGTGGGGGCGCGATTTTCTTCGATCATGGGATTCGGGATGCCGTTCGGGAAATGGCCATCCGGCTCGTGGTGCACCTTGAGAAACACGAACGGCAGATGGGGTTCGAGCTTATCGATGATCAGACCCGCCCCGCCATTGCCGGCATTGACGACGATTTTGAGCGGCTCGAGCTTTTGCGTGTCGACATAGGACAGGAGATGCGCCACATAGGCGTCGGTGGTATCGATGCCATGCCGCACGCCGGTGCGCGCCGGCGCGGGGAACTCAGCTCGTTCCGCGAATCTGCGAATGGCTTCCAGTCCATTGTCGCCGCTGACCGGCTTGGATTGCTCGCGCACGAATTTCATGCCGTTGTAATCGGGCGGATTGTGGCTTGCCGTGATCATGATGCCGCCGTCGTACCCGCCATTGAAGGTCGCGAAATACACGCCCTCGGTGCCGCAGACCCCGATGTCGTACACATCCACGCCGCTGTCGGTCAAACCGCGGCACACGGCATCGGTGAGGCCGGCGCTCGACAATCGAATGTCGCGCCCGACGACGATGCGCCTGGGGCTGAGAAACTGGGCGTAGCCGCGCGCCACCCGGTAAGCCACATCGTCGTTCAATTCGCCGGGGATCCGGCCGCGTAAGTCGTAGGCTTTGAAGCAGGTAATCGATTTCAAGTACTGGTCCCTTCACGCCCGTAGTTGTCTTCGAAGCGCACGATGTCGTCTTCGCCCAGATACGATCCCGATTGCACCTCCACGATGTGCAGGGGCACCTTGCCCGGATTTTCGATGCGATGCGTGGCGCCGATGGGAATATAGGTCGATTCGTTCTCCGACAACAGAAACGTCTTGTCGTTGCAGGTAATGCGCGCCGTGCCCTGCACCACGATCCAATGTTCGGCTCGATGATGGTGCATCTGCAGCGACAGCACTCCGCCCGGTTTGACCGACAAGCGCTTCACCTGAAATCGCTCGCCGTTGTCGATGCTGTCGTAGCTGCCCCAGGGCCTGAAGACTTCGCGATGCCAGGCCGATTCGCTGCGCCCGGATTTCTTGATCCGGGCGACCAGGTCCTTCACGTCCTGTACGCGTTCCTTGGGCGCCACCAGGATGGCATCCTTGGTCTCGACGATGATGTGATCGTCCATGCCCACGGCCGCGACCAGGCGGCTGGTCGAGTGCACGTAGCAGTCGTGGGTGTCCTGCACCATGACATCCCCCTGCAGCACATTGCCTTCCTCATCGGCCGGCAGGGCATCGAACAGCGAGGACCATGAGCCCACGTCGCTCCAGCCGGCATCGAGCGGCAGGACGAGCGCATCATGCGTCTTCTCCATGACCGCATAGTCGATCGATTCGCTGCGGCATTTCTCGAATTCAGCCCGGTCGATGCGCACGAAATCCAGATCCGTCTTGGCGGCGAGGAACGCGGCCCGAGACGCGTCGAGGATATCGGGTGCGAAGGCTGCGAGCTCCGCGAGGTATCGCTCGGCCTTGAACACGAACATGCCGCTGTTCCAGAAGTAATCGCCCGACGCGACGAACTGCGTCGCCACGTCCAGCGGCGGCTTTTCGATGAATTGCGCCACGGGATAGGCGGGACCCATGCCCGCTCCGCGACGGATATAGCCGTAGCCGGTTTCCGGTGCATGGGCCACGATGCCGAACGTCACGAGCTTGCCATCCTGAGCCAATCTCACCGCCACGTCGGCCGCGGCTTGGAAGGTGCGCACATCGCGAATCACGTGATCCGCGGGCGCCACCGCGATGGTGGCATCAGGATCGATCTGTAGTGCCCTGAGCGCCGCGAGTGCGACGGCGGGCGCCGTGTTGCGGCCCGCGGGTTCCAGCAGAATCGCTGAGGCCTGCATTCCCAAGGCCCGGATCTGCTCGGCAACGGTGAACCGATGCGCTTCATTGCACACCACGATGGGCGGCTGGGCGCCCGGGACACCCGCCAGCCGCGTGGCCGTATCCTGCAGCATGGTGTGCTTGCCGGTGAGCGCCAGCAATTGTTTGGGATACATTTCTCGCGACAGCGGCCAAAGCCTCGTGCCGGCGCCGCCGGATAAGATCACCGGAATCAATAGGGTCACGATTTACTCGCTGCGGAACGTTTGCCACGGCCGATCGCATAATAACTGAAGCCGGCTCGCGCCATTTGGTCCGGGTCATAGAGATTGCGCCCGTCGAATATCGCCGGTGTGCGCAGCGCGCTCTTGATGGCGTCGAAATCCGGGCTGCGAAATTCCCGCCATTCGGTCACGATGGCCAGCGCATCCGCGCCATCGAGCACCTCAGGGCTGGTCTTGCACAGGGTGAGATCCGCGCGCTCACCGTATAGCCTCAGGCACTCAGGCATGGCCACCGGATCATAGGCGCGCACCTTGGCGCCCGCCGACCAGAGAGACTCCATCAAGACGCGGCTGGCCGCCTCCCGCATGTCATCGGTATTGGGCTTGAAGGCGAGGCCCCACAGGGCGATGGTCTTACCCTCGAGATCACCGAAATGCGCCTTGATCTTGTTGAACAACACGTGCTTTTGACGGTTGTTGACGCTCTCCACCGCCGCCAGAACACTGGCCTGGTAGCCCACCTCGTCCGCCGAGCGCTTCAACGCCTGCACGTCCTTGGGAAAACACGAGCCGCCATACCCCACACCGGGATAGATGAAGGCATAGCCGATGCGCGGATCCGAACCTATCCCCAACCGCACCGATTCGATGTCGGCACCGAAGTGTTCCGCCAGATTGGCCACCTCGTTCATGAAGCTAATTTTCGTCGCAAGCATGGCGTTGGCGGCGTACTTGGTGAGTTCCGCCGAGCGCACATCCATCACGATCATGCGGTCGCGATTGTGAGTGAAGGGTTCGTACAGTGATCTCAGCAATTCGGTCGCGCGGTCAGAGTCGGTGCCGACTATCACCCGATCGGGCCGCATGAAGTCGCTGATGGCCGCCCCTTCCTTCAGGAATTCGGGATTGGAGACCATGTCGAACTCCACGGCAGCCTGCCGCGCCGCCAGCGCCGCCCCCACCGCCTCCCGCACCTTGTCGGCGGTGCCCACGGGCACGGTCGATTTCGTGACCACCACCTTGTACTCGGTCATGTGCTCGCCGATCGAGCGAGCAACCGCCAAGACGTACCGCAGGTCGGCCGAGCCGTCCTCGTCGGGCGGCGTGCCCACCGCGATCAATTGGAACAGCCCGTGCTGTACGCCCTCCTGGGCACTGGTGGTGAAGCGCAGGCGCCCGGCGTCGAAATTACGTTTGACCACGGCATCGAGGCCCGGCTCGTGAATGGGCATGCCACCCTGCTTGAGCACGGCGATCTTGCGCTCATCCACGTCGACACAGACCACGTGGTTGCCGGCATCGGCCAGACACGCACCCGTCACCAGGCCCACATAGCCTGAGCCAAAAATCGTAATTCGCATACGTAATATTCTGATTTAACTAGGAAAAGTACTTGAAAGACTAGCGGTTTTGGGAGGTCAAGTAAAGCGCCGCGCGTGCGGCGAGCGCATTTCTTGATGCGTCATGACGTATCATGACGCTCATCAGTGGGGAGAAATGCCATGTCCGCCTCAAAAGAGAAGTTCGCAACCCAGGTGACCTCGGAGATCCTCGCCGACGTCCGCGCCCTCGCGCACAGCGAGGGCCGACAGCTACAGGCGCTGGTCGACGAAGCGCTGACTGATTTGATCGAGAAGCGCAAGAATACCCGCCCCCGCCCGCATGTGATGAGCGCATACAACGCAAGTCACGAGAAATACGCGGAGCTCTATCAGAAGCTCGCGAAATGACAGACTACCTCACCATGCCGGAAGTTCTCTGGGTGCACGCGGATCAGATCGCGCGCTACGGCGGCAGACCCGGCGTACGGGGTCCGGGGCACCTGGAAGCGGCGCTGTTTCGGCCGAAAACCGGCCACTACGTCGACCTCATCGAGGAAGCCGCGGCGCTTTGGGAAAGCCTGGCTCAGTATCACCCGTTCATCGACGCCAACGAGCGCACGGCCTTTGCATCGACCTATACGTTTCTGACCATCAATGGTCTGCGGCTCACGGCGACCGCCGAAGAAACGTACTCGTTCATCTCGGATCTGTATCCGACCAACGGCTTCAGTTTCGAGGTGCTGGTGCCTTGGTTGCGGAGACATGTCGACCTCTGTCCATGAGCATCACGGACTTTTCCGCTCTCATGCGAACGAGAGTAGACGAATGAGGCGCAAGAAGGTCCTAATCACCTCATAATTTGAGGCGATTAGCTCAAATGCCTTGCGCTGGTCGGCGCGGGCCGCGCGGTCCGTTACGAACTCCCGGCCTGATTCAGCTCCAAGGCTCCTTTAGGAGCTTGCGCTCCCACGCCAGCGAGTGAGTCACGATCGCCGCCAGGTCGTCGTATTGCGGCCGCCACCCGAGCTCCGCCCGGATGCGGTCGGCCCGCGCCACCAGGTAGGCCGGATCGCCGGCGCGGCGCGCCTCTTCGCGGATGACCAGGGGCTTGCCGCCGACGGTTTCCACCATGCGCAGCACTTCGCGGACCGAGTACCCATGGCCATAACCGACATTCAACGTGACCGATTTGCCGTTGCCGCGCAGAAAGTCCAGTGCGTTCAAATGCGCGGCAGCCAGATCCTCGACGTGAAGATAGTCCCGCATCCCCGTCCCATCCGGTGTGGGGTAATCGCTGCCGAATACCGATACGTGCGACCGTTTGCCCACCATTGCCTCGCAGGCCACCTTGGTCAACAGAGTAGCGCCCTGCGTCGCCTGACCGATCCGTCCCCCAGGGTCCGATCCGGCGACATTGAAATACCGCAGTGCCACATAGCGCAGCCCGCTCACCGCGGCGACATCGCGCAGCATCCACTCGCTCATGAGTTTGGACGTGCCGTAGGCATTGATGGGACGCGTCGGCGTCTCTTCGTCGGCATAACCCTGGTCCGGCATGCCATACACCGCGGCAGTGGACGAAAAGACGAAGTGCTTGATGTGGTGCTCGAGGCAGACCTGCAGCAGTGCACGCGTGGAGCAGGTATTGTTGCCGTAGTACTTGAGGGGCTCCGCGACCGACTCCGGCACGATGGTATGGGCCGCAAAATGCATAACGGTCTCGACCCGGTGCTCCGCCATTAGCCGCGACACCAGCGCAGAATCGCCCACGTCGCCGACAATCAGTTCGCCTGCGGTCACCGCCTGCCGGAAGCCTCGGCCCAAGTTATCCAGGACGATGACTTTCTCAGCGGCCTCGCCCAATTGCCGTACGACGTGACTGCCGATGTAACCGGCGCCGCCGGTGACCAGAATGCTTCCCTTTGACACACCCACTCCTGACAACGGGGCTTATGCCCGCTAAGGATGGGCAGTATCGGTGGGTCCGGTGTTTCTTACAATGCGTCAGGTGCCGCTAGGGTGTCGAACTGAAAGCCGTAGGGACGGCATTGTTGCCGGTAGTAATCGGGCTGGACGAGAACGGCGTGAGCGCGCCAGTTGTGGCGTTAATCGCGTATGGCGAGAGATAGCCGCACTCGCAATACAGGAAGTGACCGCTCGGATCGATCGCACCTAACTTTGGCGGACCGATCAGCGCACCCACAATAAATGGGCTACCGGGAATAAACGTCAGGCCACCGGACGACGAATTGATATTGAATCCCACGATATAGTCGGCGAAAGGGTCCCCGACATACAGAAACTTGCCGGCCGGATCAACCGCCAGTGAATTTATAAAGCCGCCCTGCGTAAATGGGCTGCCTGTGATGGGGGTCAACGCACCAGTCGACGGATTGATTGCATCGGCGAAAACGTACCCGTTGCGATCTCCTACGTACAAGAAATTGCTTATTGGGTCAGAAACGAGCGCATTGGGAAAACTGCCGGCTACAAAGGGGCTGCCGACGACTGGTGTCAATGCGCCGGTGGTAGCGTCAACAGAAAATGCCGTGACATATGTACTCGGAATACCTGCAAGTGTTAAGGCGCCATAGGCGGCATACACGAAATTGCCGCTTGAATCCACAGCCACAAGTGTCGGGCCGCCGCCCGCTGCAAACGGGCTGCCAGGGACGGGCGTGAACGCACCCGTCGAAGAATTAATGCTGAAAGCGGACACGTCGCTCGATCCTGAATTGGCGACGAACGCGAATTTGCCGTTGGAATCCACGGCGATGGCGACCGGAGTCGAACCGGCCATGAACGGACTACTTGCGATGGGACTGAGCGCACCGCTCTTGGCGTCGATCGCATAAACTGAAACGGTACCATCACCTTTGTTCACCACATAGGCGAACCCTCCGCCCGGACTCACGGCAATTGCTATCGGATCATTACCCGCTGCAAAAGGGCTGCCTGGGAGAGCGGTGGTCGCGCCCGTTACTTGGTCGACGTAGTAAGCGGAGACGCCACCGCTCAGAGCATAGCCGACATGCCAAGGGCAAATGACGACGATATTTACGTTACTACTCGTTACGGTGCCGTTGCCATTCGGCACGATGCAGGTGTGTCCCGCGGGCTGGGTCAGAATCGTTACCGAATAAGTTGCGCCGCTGATTACCGGGGTCTTGAAAGAAAAACTGCCGCTGCTCGAAACCGCCAGATCGTCACCACCGTTGTCTTGAAGTACCAGTCCGGTCACGTTCGCCAGCCCGGTGACAGTCGCGCCGACCGTGTACGGGAGGCTAGTGCAGTTAACGATTACATTCGATATGTTTGCTCCCCTGACGATGCCACTTCCGTTCAACACTGAACAGTTTTGACCGGCAGGTTGCGTCAATACCGTCGCGGAATACATCGAGCCGCTCAGAATCGGCGCTGAAAAAGTGAAATTTGTGTTGGCTGAAACGGTCGTGTTGTTTCCGCCGTTATCTTGTAGCACAACGGTTGTGCCGGCCGCTAAACCGGTTACATGGCCGCCAATGGTATAGGGGTTGGCGGTACAGGCAACAACGACGACCACGTTGTCGTTTGCCACCTTGCCACTACCGGTCGCGACCGCGCAATTCTCACCGACTGGCTGCGTGAAAACGGTCACGGAATAAGGCGCGCCGCTGGGAATGGCTGGGCCGAATTTGAATGTTCCATTAGAGGAGACGGCAAGGTTGCCGGTCCCGTTGTCTTGCAACACTACGTCCGCATTTGCGACTAAGCCCGAGACTGTCGCGCTGACGATGTACGAGAGGACCGAGCAGTTGACCGCGACGTTGTCTACATTGCTGCCGTTGACGGTACCATTGCCGTTCGCAACCGCGCAGTTTTGCCCGGGCGGCTGGACGGATACGGTTACGGCGTAGGGCGAGCCCGACGGGACAATTGATGTAAACGCAAAGGTACCGTTCGCTGAGACAGTTGTGTTGTTCCCACCATTGTTTTGAAGCACGACGCTGTTGCCGGGCAACAATCCTGTGACGCTTCCACTGATGATGTGAGGGTTGGAGTTTCCGCCTCCTCCACCGCCGCACGATACAGCGAAAGAGATGCCTAAGGAGAGAACGCCAAAACGCGCGAGCCGATTCACTTCACCCAAAAACGACATGGACGCCGTGAGACGCATGTTCATCCGCTTGTGTAGTCCATTATCCGCAAAGTGCCATTCCGTAGTGCGCCATTATGCCGAACCTACGGACGGTTGAGTAAATGAGCAGTGCCGCCGTTCAGCGTGCGGGCAGCTTTGGGGGACAATATCAAGTCGCGCTTGCGTCGATGTTCTATTTAATCAAGGGGTTGGCGGATTTTTTTATAGCCTCGGCTCCGCCCCTCCCTTCATCTAAGGGAAGGTGGTTCACTCTGGATGCCCGCTAAGGATGGGCAGTATCCGTGGGTCCGGTGTTTCTTACAATGCGGCGGGGCTTGAGACTGGTGACTTTGCGGTCGTCGCCGGTCATGGCAGATAGGCGCGCCGATACCAGATCATGCGATTCAGGCGCCGGCTTATATTCTTCGACGACTTCGCCCAACAAATGCAGCGCCCGATGGCAATCGAATCGGCTCATCGCCACGAGGATCTCTTCCAGCAGAGATTGAACGCGCTCCCAGGGTAGGGAATGCTCAATCGCTCGCAGGATCATCGGGTGCTCGGTGCCGGTGACATTGTTGCCGATCAGCAATTCCTCGTAGAGCTTCTCCGCCGGACGCAGACCGGTATAGGAGATCTCGATATCCCCCTCAGGATGCTCCTCGTCGCGTACCGTCAACCCCATGAGATTAACCATGCGCCGCGCCAGATCCCCAATCCGGACCGGTTTGCCCATGTCGAGCACGAAGACATCGCCGCCCTCCGCCATCGACCCCGCTTGAATCACGAGCTGCGCGGCCTCCGGGATGGTCATGAAATAGCGGATTACTTCAGGATGCGTCACGGTTACCGGGCCACCGGCTTTGATCTGCTCATTGAACAGCGGTACAACCGAACCGGACGATGCCAGTACATTGCCGAATCGCACCATGCAAAACCGCGTCTTGCTGCCGCGCCGATGCAGGCCTTGCAGGACGATTTCGGCGAATCGCTTGGTCGCACCCATGACGTTGGTGGGATTCACGGCCTTGTCGGTCGATATCAGGACGAATGTCTCCACCTCGGTTTCATGCGCGGCTTCTGCCGCATACCAAGTGGCAATGACGTTATTGTGGATTCCTTCGATGACGTTCTGTTCGACAATGGGCACATGTTTGTAGGCCGCGGCGTGGTACACGGTTTGCACCCGGTATGCCTGCAGTATGTCGCGCAAGCGGAACTTGTGGTGGGCATTGCCGATCAGGCCCACCAGGTCGACGGCGAGGGAGTGTTGATCCGCAAAAGTGCGCAGTTCGCGCTGAATGTTGTATAGGGCCAGTTCGGACATTTCGAACAAGACCAGCCGCTTCGGGCCTAGGCCGATGATCTGCCGGCACAGCTCGGAGCCGATGGAGCCGCCGGCCCCGGTTACCATGACCACGCGATCGCGAATGCAGGCGTCGAACAGACCCGGCTTGGGCGGTACCGAATCGCGTCCTAGCAGGTCGCAAACGTCCACCTCGCGAATGTCTCCCACCGCCGCTCTGCCGGTCACCAACTGTTCAAATTCTGGGACGGTTTGCACGTGTACACCCAACGGCTCCAACCCGCTCAAGATTTCCCGGCGTCGGCGCCGGGTCAACGACGGCAACGCCAGCAATATACGGTCGATATTGCGGTCTTTGATCAATGCGGGGAGTTGTTCAGGCGGGTAAACCTTGATCCCGTTCACCATGCGGCCCTGCAAACTCTTCTTGTCGTCGACGAAGATCAACGGGTCAAAGGCTCGAGTGGTCAACAACGCGGTGGAAAGGCGTGCACCCGCATCGCCTGCCCCATAAATGGCCACCCGGGCAACCGTTGGCTGGATGTAGTGGATGAGCAAGTAGTAACGCACCACGAAGCGTGAGCCCGCCACGTAAAGCAGCGTGAGGCAGGAATAGATGGCCACGACGCTCCAGGAGAGCGCCGGTAACCCTAGCCAGAGACCCAACATACCCAGCAAAACGCCGCTCAAAAAGACCGCAAATGCTACGGCGAAGACCGCCTTGTGGCCGAGAAAGCGAATAACGGCGCGGTACAGGCCCATGCGCACGAAAATCGGCGTGCTGATCGCGACCACAGCGAGGTAGGCCGGCCAATCGGTGATCGAGAACGCGGGACTACCAGACTTGAGACTCAACGCGGCCCATAAGGCCAGTGGCATCATCACCGAATCCGCGCAAATCGCGATCACCCTTTTGAGCGGTCCGGGCAACTCAACGGTATGCCGCGCAAAGTCGTCGGTTGTTTCCACGGTCTTTGAACCCAAAGTGAGCCTCCCTGACACCCAGCCCCGTCGACGGCCGCAAACGTTCATTTTCGCCGCCGATAAGGAATCTTTTGTCTCCCTGCCGTACAGTGTACCGAATTTATTTAATCAGTCACCGTCAGTTGTGCAAGTTTACAGCGAGTTAATGCTCCTAACGCGCCAAGCAAGATCGCGTTGACTGCGTCACATAGGCTGTAGAGTCGCGCGTCGGCGGAATGTTCCTTGCACCTCTTAGGTGCGCTCGAAGCCATTTTCTGAGCGGAATTTTCGCGTGCCAGCCCACGCCAGTCTAGTCGCGGCACGTCCAGCCGGTAGGTGGAGTCAAAGATCGGCCAGCCGTTGTAGCCAACTACCGACATTACAAGCAGCCAACTACCGACATTACACGTAGCCAACTACCGACATTACAAGTAGCCAACTACCGACATTACAAGCTCGGTCAGTTCGCGAATCGTCACGGCCTCACCCCAGCGGATTTTTACAGACTCGGGATCCTAAAACTGTATAAAGATGCAAAACGGCGTCGGCAAGACCGCCCGTGGAGAAATTCGTGACGCGGTGTACCCGTTCACCGGCAGCAGTAGGGATTGAAGGTCGACTGGAACCGTGCGAAATGTCTGATTAGTGACCCCAATTCGGGAATGCTCGCGCACGGCATCGTTTACACTCCGCGCTTTTAACACGGAGTTGCAATGCGAGGCTTGAGCAGACACAGGATCGCCGTTATCGGTCTCGGGTATGTTGGTTTGCCGCTGGCGGTGGAATTTGGCAAGAAATACCGCACCGTCGGTTTCGATACAAACCCGACTCGGATCAAGGAGTTGAAAGCGGGACGCGACGTCACGCTGGAAACGACTCGCGCGGAACTCAAGGCAGCGCGCAAATTGCGTTTCTCGGCCCAGATCAAGGAAATCAAATCCAGCACTGTATTCATCGTTACCGTGCCGACGCCGATCGATCAATACAAGCGCCCGAATTTAACCCCACTGCTCAAAGCCAGCGAGACTGTCGGCCGCATCCTGAAGAAGGGCGATATCGTCATCTACGAATCCACCGTCTATCCCGGCTGTACCGAGGAAATCTGCGTACCGGCGCTGGAGCATCACTCATCGATGCGCTTTAACAAGGATTTCTTCTGCGGCTATAGTCCGGAGCGCATCAATCCCGGCGATAAGCAGCATCGACTGGCAACTATCAAGAAGGTGACTTCCGGCTCTACACCGCAAATCGCTGATTTCGTGAATACGCTGTACACATCGATCATCACGGCCGGAACGCATCAGGCGTCGAGTATCAAAGTGGCGGAAGCCGCCAAGGTAATCGAGAACACCCAGCGCGATGTGAATATCGCGCTCATCAACGAACTCTCGCTGATCTTCAAGCGCATCGGCATCGACACCGAGGAGGTGCTGCGCGCCGCAGGCACGAAATGGAACTTCCTGCCGTTCCGTCCGGGGCTGGTGGGCGGCCATTGCATCGGCGTGGATCCTTACTATTTGACGCACAAAGCCACTGAAATCGGCTACCACCCGGAAATGATCCTGGCCGGGCGCCGCATTAACGATGGCATGGGAGCATACGTCGCCCAGCAGATCATCAAGCTCATGACCGAGCGGCGCATCATGGTCGCGGGCTCGAAGATCCTGATTCTCGGGCTTGCATTCAAGGAGAATTGTCCCGATCTGCGCAACAGTAAGGTAATGGACGTCGTGAACGAACTCGCGCGCTTCGAGGCCGACGTCGACGTCTACGATCCGTGGGTCGACGCCGATGCGGCGTACCACGAATATGGACTTCGTCCAATCACAACGCCCAAGCCCGCCTGTTACGATGCAATCGTGCTCGCCGTCGGGCACGACGAATTCAAGGCTATGGGCGTGCGTAAAATCCGCCGATTGGCGAAGAAAGCGCATGTGCTCTACGACGTCAAGTACCTGTTTGCACACGATCAGACGGACGGGCGATTGTAGTCCCACATGAAGATTTTGGTCACCGGCGCGGCAGGATTCATTGGATTTCACGTCTCGCAAGGATTGCTTGCACGCGGCGATGAGGTAGTCGGAATCGATAACCTGAACGATTACTACGATCCGCGCCTCAAAGCTGCGCGGCTCGAAATATTGCAGCGGCACGAGAAGTTTCGCTTTGTAAAGCTGGATCTGATCGATCGCGGCGGCATCGAGACCTTGTTCGCGACGGAGAACTTCAGCCGCGTAGTCCATCTTGCCGCTCAAGCGGGCGTGCGAAATTCGATCGAAAATCCGCACATCTATGTTGACAGCAACGTAACCGGCTTTTTGCACATCATCGAAGGATGTCGTCATCACCGCGTCGAGCACCTGGTATACGCGTCGACCAGCTCGATCTATGGGGCGAATACGCATATGCCGTTCTCCGTCGACCAAAGCGTCGATCACCCGCTGACCTTGTATGCGGCAACCAAGAAAGCCAACGAGCTCATGGCGCATTGCTATTCGTCGTTGTACGGATTGCCGACCACGGGGCTTCGCTTCTTCAGCGTTTACGGACCCTGGGGACGGCCGGACATGGCCTTGTTCAAGTTCACGGCCAATATACTCGCCGGCAAACCGATCGATGTATTCAACTACGGCAGGCACAAGCGGGACTTCACCTATGTAGGCGACATTGCGGCGGGCGTTATAGCCGCCGTGGATCGCATTGCGAGCCCGGATGCGGGCTGGAACTCAGACGCTCCGAATCCCGGCACGAGCCGCGCACCCTACCGGCTGTACAACATCGGCAATCAACGGCCGGTGGAACTGTTGCGGTACATCGAAGTGCTCGAACAATGCCTCGGCCGCAAGGCCCAGAAGAACCTGTTGCCGCTGCAGCCAGGCGACGTACCCGATACGTTGGCAGACGTGGAAGCGCTGACTCGCGACGTCGGTTACCGCGCCAACACGCCCGTTGAAGAGGGCGTGAAGCTATTCGTCGAGTGGTATCGTGCCTACTATAATGCTTAGGTGGCGCAATCAAAGACGTCGCATCGGCCCGGATCCGGTCTGCAACAGGCGGGCGAGCAGCGGCTTTCAGCTCACGCTACAATATCTCATCGACAGCGCCACAACAGCCGCCGTACAGCGAATCTAGAACGTGAATTCCACACGATGATGGTGCACGGAGAAAATCGGGAAATGGTTGCATGAATGAGCCGGTGACGGACCGCAAAATACGCTTTGCCCTGGTCGGCTGCGGCCGAATCGCGGCGAACCACATCGGCGCGATCAACACGCACGGCGAGCGTTGCGAATTGATCGACGTTTGCGACGTTGATTCGGTCAGGCTGGCCGATGCCGTCGCCAAGACCGGCGCCGCGGGGCATTCGAGCCTCGAAACGATGCTGGCGGACACGCGAGCGGATTGCGTCGTGCTTGCATCGCCGTCGGGCTTGCACTCGGCGCAGGCTATCCGGGTGGCCGAAGCCGGCAAACATGTGATGACCGAGAAGCCGATGGCGACCCGGTGGCAAGACGGTCTGGCCATGGTTCGCGCCTGCGATGCCGCCGACGTGAGGCTTTTCGTCGTCAAGCAGAATCGGCGCAATCGTACGCTGCAGATGCTGAAGCAAGCGATCGAGGCACGGCGCTTCGGCAGGATTTATATGGTCACCATCAATGTTTTCTGGAGCCGTCCGCAGAGCTACTATGACGGCGCCAAATGGCGCGGTACCTGGGAGTTCGACGGAGGTGCATTCATGAATCAAGCGAGCCACTACGTGGATTTGCTGGATTGGTTGGTGGGACCGGTCGAAAGCGTGATGGCGTACACCGGAACACTGGCCCGACGCATCGAGGTCGAAGACACAGGCGTTGCGGCGCTCAAGTGGCGCAACGGCGCCATGGGTACGATCAGCGTGACCATGTTGACGTATCCGAAGAATCTGGAGGGTTCCATCACGATTCTGGGCGAAACCGGCACGGTGAAAATCGGCGGTGTGGCGGTCAACGAGATCCAGCATTGGGAGTTCGAGAGTTCACACGACATGGACCAACAGGTAACGGACGCGAACTACGAGACGACGTCGGTCTACGGGTTTGGACATCCGCTGTACTATGACAATGTCATTCGCACCCTGCGCGGGGAAGCGGAGGCCGAAACCGACGGGAGGGAAGGATTGCGTTCGCTGGAACTATTGATCGCGCTCTACAAGTCCGCCCGCGATGGACGGCGCATCAACTTGCCGCTCGAGTATTGACACCCGTGGCGGCAACATTTGTCCATCCAACGGCGATCGTCGATGAGGGAGCGGTATTGGGCGAGGGATGCCGGGTCTGGCACTTCGTTCATATTTCTGCACGGGCGCGCATCGGGGCCGGCTGTTCTTTCGGTCAAAATGTCTTCGTCGGCAACGACGTTTCGATCGGTAACAACGTCAAGGTTCAAAACAATGTGTCGATTTACGATGCCGTAACGTTGGAAGACGACGTATTTTGCGGTCCGAGCATGGTATTCACCAACGTCTATAATCCCCGCTCCGCCGTGATTCGCAAGGCAGAGTACCGCAAGACACTCGTCAAGAAGGGCGCCACATTGGGTGCGAATTGCACGCTGGTCTGTGGAATCACCATTGGAGAATACGCGTTCGTCGGCGCGGGCGCGGTGGTCAACAAAAGCCTTCCGGCGCATGCGCTGGCGGTCGGCGTACCGGCGCGCCAAATTGGCTGGATGAGCCGGTTTGGGCGGCAATTAGATCTTCCGCTGCAGGGTAACGCGCGCGCCCGCTGCGATGAGACGGGTGAAGTCTACGTGCTTCGCGACGGCGTGTGTACCGTCGATGGACAGCCTTAGTGTACCCGGAGTCCGCGCGTGCAATTCGCACCGTCAGCATCGTTGGAGCACGTCCGCAGTTCGTGAAACTGTCGCCCGTTTCCAGAGCGATGAAACGGGCGCGGTTGAAGATCGACGATCGAATCGTTCATACGGGGCAGCATTACGATGACGCGATGTCCAAAATCTTTTTCGAAGAACTGGAGATTCCGCAGCCGACCGTGAATCTCGGAGTCGGGTCGGGACCCCAGGGCCGCCAGACTGCGCGCATGCTGGAAGCAATCGAGGCATATCTGTCCGAAATACGGCCGGACGCGGTCATCGTCTACGGCGATACCAACTCGACGCTCGCGGGAGCGCTCGCTGCCGCGAAATTGCACATTCCCGTCGCGCACGTCGAGGCCGGACTGCGCAGCTTCAACCGCCGGATGCCGGAAGAGTTGAACCGGATTGCGACCGATCATTTATCCGACATCCTATTCGCTCCGACAAGCACCGCGATCGACAATCTAACGACGGAAGGCCTACAAAGCAGGGCTCTTTTGACGGGCGACGTGATGTACGACGCGGTGTTGTACTATGCAAAAATGGCCAGCACCCGTTCGAGAATCATCAGCGATCTCAAGCTTGCGACAGGGGAATATGGGATCGCCACGATTCATCGGGCCGAGAATACGACGCCCGATGAACTCAGCGTACTGCTTCAGGCGATCAATGATGCCGCTTCGCGGTTCGGCCGAATTATTTTTCCGATGCATCCGCGCACATCTTCCGTTTTGCAAAGTGACCCGCGCAATTGGCACCCGGCCGCCAACCTCGTGGTAACGGGTCCGCTAAGTTACCTCGATATGTTGGCGTTGATTCAAGGCGCGAGTTGGGTTCTCACGGATTCCGGAGGGCTGCAAAAAGAGGCGTTCTTCTTGAATTGCCCTTGCGTCACACTGCGCAATGAAACCGAGTGGGTGGAAACGCTGCGGGACCATGCCAACTGTATTGCGGGAAGCGACGGTGCACGGCTTGCAGAGAGGTTGACAGAACTCGCGCGACGCCCACGCAGGTTTTTCGATGACGCGCCAGAAGGTAACGACGGGCCTTTTGGAACTGGGCACGCGGCGCAACAAATCGTCGAGGCAATTTGCGGCTTCTATGAGGCACGTCAATGAGTGAGCCCGTGGATTCCCCTCGAAACGATCTAAGCTTGTTTGAGTTGTTGCGGTTTCTCAGCCGGCACAAAGCTGTCCTCGCTATTTACATAGTCATCTTTACCACCGCAGCAGGCGTTTTGGCGTTCGCCTTGAAGCCGAAGTATCGCGCCGAGGTGGTCGTGTCGCCCGCAGATAGTTCGAGCGGGCTGGGCGAACTCGGCGGCCAGCTCGGGGGCCTTGCGTCGTTAGCCGGCATTAACCTCGGCGGAGGCGGCGGCAAGAAATCGGATGAGGCGCTGGAGTATCTGCGTTCGCGAACCTTCACGGCTGGGTTCATACAACGTCACGCACTCATGCCAATACTGTTCGCGAAGAAATGGGACTCGGGCCGCAGCCAATGGCGCGACGCCGACGATGCGCCGACGATCGCCGAGGGCGTCGCGAAATTCTCCAAGAAGGTCAGGCAGATCGCAGAGGATAAACGCACCGGAATAGTGACGGTATCCATTGTCTGGAGCGATCGAGTAGCTGCCGCGGACTGGGCCAACTGGCTGATTGCCGAAGCGGATAAGGCGTTACGGGACCGGGCCAGCGCCGAGCAAAACCGCAGCATCGAATATCTGAAATCGGAGGCTGCGCAAACGTCCACAGTCGAGATCGGGAATGCGATCTCCAAGCTCATGGAGACCGAATTGAAGAACGCCATGGTGGCGCGTACGCGCGATGCATATGCGTTCAAAGTGGTGGATCCGGCCGTGGCGGCCGACCCCAAGGATCGAGACAGTCCCAATAAGCCTTTGATCGTCGTGATGGGCACCGCCTTGGGCTTTGTCGTTGGCGTCATCGTGACCGCCGTCCGTCAAAACCGTTACGGGCAGCGTTGACGTCAGGAGTCAGCTTGCTTCCCTTAGATTTCGTGCACGCGTTCTTCCTGATAGGCATTGCAATATATATCTGGCGGCGCGAACCCCCGCGGCTTTTGTTGACCCCACTGATGCTGATCTCATTTTTCGTGTTGTACGGCGTCGGGAACATTATTTACTTCGTTGGGGCGGACACGGTGCCGGACGTCCGCAGCACCGTTACTCTATGCTTGGTCTTGATGTGGATTGGCTTGGCGGTTGGAATTGAATTAGCAAGGGCCAGTTGGCCGTCGTTTACTGCGAGATCCGATCTCGTAATCCGCCGTTGGAAGGCCACGGCGATATCCGACCGGCCGCATGGCGACCAGTTGCTGGCTGTGGTCGGGATTTTGGTGGCTTTGTATATTTTGGCCACGTTCCTTTATTTCGGCAAACAATCGCAGATCCTGGATTTTGTGTCGCTTCAATCGTCGGCCGACAAAGCAAAATACCGGCATGACTTCGGCCCCGAAGGCGGCTACGTTTATCAGACACTCATCGCCTCCGTAGCGCCATTTCTGAGCTTCGCGTTGGTGCTCAAGGCCGTGGCGTCTAGGAAACGTTACTTGGGCGCCATTGGCCTGATAGTCTGTGCCGCGGTGTTTGCCGGCAAGATAGGCACGTTTGAAAAGACCCCATGGCTCGTCTATGTGCTGCAAATCATCGTTGTGTTTCAAGCCGCTAGAAGGCTCGAGTTCGGAATCGGCCGGATCTTGATTTTTTCGGCCATAATGTTGGCCGGTGTGGCACTCGCAGTGATAATCGTGATACCTCAGATTGATTCAGCCGGGCTGCTCGAGTGGCTTGGCTACCGCTTCTTCGAAGTAAACAACGAAGTCATCTATCAGACTTTTTACGTCTATCCGCAATATCTACCCCATACGTGGGGCATGAATATCGGATTGCTGCACAACTTGTTCGGCACTGGGGAGCTTTTGTCGGCTCATACGAGGGTAGCCAATTTCTTCGGAGCCCCAGAAGCCACGTTCGATTCATTTTTCATCGGCGATGCTTGGGTAGATTTTTCTTATGGCGGAGTGTTGGTCATGTCGTTGGTGGTCGGGTTTGCGGTGAAAACGGTCGATATTTTTGTCATGAGCCTGGGGAAGACGCCGCTTTGCCTGGCGTTGCTCGGCAGCTGCATGTACGGATTGTTCCAGTTGCAAGTCACTTCGGCATTCACCGCGTTCCTGTCGGGCGGCCTGGTGTTCATTCCCCTGCTTGCCTTCGCGTCCGCAGGATTGGTCAACGATCTCTCCCGCGGCAATCGCCGTCTTGAAACCGGGCGGGCACCGTGACCGAAGTAAGTATCGTCAATTACGGTATCGGCAATACTGGATCGATATGCAATATGTTCCGCAAGCTTCGCATCGAAGCGGAAGTCGTATCGAGCCCAATGGCCCTGTCCAACGCGAAACGCCTCATCTTGCCGGGAATCGGCGCCTTCGACGCTTGCATGCATGCCCTGGATGTTGCGGGTCTGCGGGAATCGGTGCTGGAATTCGCCGCGACGAAGCGGCCGATGCTGGGCATTTGCGTGGGCATGCAGATGCTGACCGCCGGCAGCGAGGAAGGTACCTTGCCCGGTCTGGGCTTGATTCGCGCCTTCACCAAGCGATTTCCCGATGTCGACGGATTGCGTATCCCGCACATGGGCTGGAACACGATAAGATGGTCGACTCCGGATCATCCGCTCGCAAGTGGGCTCTTGAATGACTGTCGTTTCTACTTCGTCCACTCTTTTCGAGTGATATGTGAATCGTCTGCGAATTCTCTTGCAGAGTGTGCCTATGCCGGCGATTTCTCGGCTGCAATCGTCAGTGGGAATATCGTCGGCGTGCAGTTCCACCCGGAGAAGAGTCACCGCTTCGGCCTGCGGCTCTTGAGCAATTTCGCCACAGCATGAATTCGCTGCGCCCACGAGTGATTCCGTGCCTCCAGGTCGCCGGCGGCGACTTGCTGAAGACGCGACGCTTCAAGGATCCGGTATACCTCGGAGACCCGATCAACGCCGTCAAGATTCTAAATGACTTGGATTGCGATGAGCTAATCGTCGTCGACATCAGGGCGACGCTCGAGAAGCGCGAGCCCGACTATGCCTTGATCGAGGAATTTGCCTCGGAAGCGTTCATGCCATTGGCTTATGGCGGCGGGATCAATTCGATCGAGCAAGTCAGGCGCATACTGTCCATCGGCATCGAAAAGGTCGTGATCAGCACCGCGGCGGCGGACGGCAAATTGATCTCTGCCGCTGCTGCCATATTCGGCTCCCAGAGCATTGTCGTTTCGGTCGATGTTCGGAAAACTCTGCTCGGACGCCACGAAGTTTGGACGGGGAGCGGAACGCGGAGCACCGGCAACGAGCCGCGCGCCTATGCCGTGCAAATGGAAAGCTGCGGCGCAGGAGAGCTATTCGTGCAATCCATCGACCTCGAAGGGGCTCGAACGGGATACGACTTGGCGCTGATGAGGGAGATCAGCAGCACTGTAAAAATCCCGGTGATCGCCTGCGGAGGCGCGGGCAGCATCGACGATATCCGACAGTTATTGCGGACCAGCGCCGTTTCGGCAGCAGCGGCCGGCACGATCTTCGTCATGCACGGCAAGCACCGGGCGCCGCTGATCAGCTATCCCCGGCCGAACGAAATCGCATCGCTGATCGATATTCCCGAAGGCTCGATACAATGACAGAACCACGTCAGATCTGCACCCGGTGCATCATGGACACGACGGACCCCGATATCGTGTTCGATGCCAACGGGTGGTGCAATCATTGCACCGGGTGGTTCGCGCGCGCGGAATTTTACGCGCTCTCGCTCGAAGAGCGTACGCGCCGGCTCGGTGTTCTGGTGGAGGAGATCAAGCGGCGCGGTCACGGCAAGGACTACGATTGCATCATCGGCGTCAGCGGCGGAGTGGATTCGAGCTTCGTCGCCATCAAAGTCAAGGAACTCGGATTGCGGCCCCTTGCCGTTCACGTCGACAACGGATGGAATTCCGAAAAGGCGGTCGGCAACATCAAGCGGATCCTCGATCCCTTGCACATCGATTTGTCGACGGTGGTCCTCAATTGGAAGGAATTTCGCGAACTTCAATTGGCATTCTTGCGCGCTTCCACCCCCGATTCGGAGATCCCATCCGACCACGCCATAGTCGCTTCCTTTTATGGCGCAAGCAGCCGGCATCGCGTGGCCTATTGCATGAACGGCATCAACTTTCGCACCGAAGGCATCCATGTGCGTGAGTGGTCGCAGGGGCACCTGGACAGCCGCTACATAAAGAGCGTTTACAAAGAATTCACCAGGAAGAGGCTCAAGCACTTTCCGCTAATTCCCGTCACAACGCTCGTGCGCAATATCGTTTTGCACCGGCCAAAGAACGTATTTTTGCTCGACTATCTGGACTATGACAAGCAATCAACGAAACGAATGCTCATCAGCGACTATGGATGGGAGGATTACGGCGGAAAGCACTATGAGTCCATGTACACCCGGTTCTACCAGGGATGGATCCTTCCGCACAAGTTCGGGTACGACAAGCGCCGAATGCATCTATCGACGTTGATTTGCAGCGCCCAGATCACACGAGATGAGGCACTGAAGGAAATATCCGTGCCGCCGTATCCGCCGGAATGGGTGGAACCGGACAAGATTTTCGTGGCCAAAAAGCTGGGCATTTCGCGGGAGGAATTCGATTCGATCATGGCTGCCCCGAAAAAGCGCTACAGCGACTATCCCAATTTGCAAAATCATTGGGCGTTCGGGCGGGGACTCGATTTGTTCCGGTTTCTGAAGCATAGGCTTCATTGGATCAGCTGATCCCCTGATATGGCAGTCAGCGTCGTTTCGCGGGTAGCTGGGTTGGGTTCACTGACCGCGGCTGGGCAGTTATTGATTATCGGTTCATTACCGACCTACTCGAAGATCTTCGATCCGAGCACCTACGGCGAATACGTCATTTTCGTCGGGGCTTATACCGTGGTCAGCGTGCTGGCGGGGATGAGATACGACTCCGCCATCGTTCTGCCGCGCAGCGATGGAATTGCCTGGGCACTCTCGGCCTTGGTCATGCTGATTGCCTTGACGGTGTCGGCTTCGATCGCGGCGCTCACGCTCCTGACGTCGATGTTCGGGCTGACTCCCGATCATTGGGCTGCGATCGGAAGCCATTTTGGCTATGGTTTGGCCGTGGCAACCGCGGTAGGCGC
>Ga0137394_10000494_pt1 | contig 27575 bp, 37 predicted proteins | sample czobulk116metaG_FD_108278 | JGI IMG/M metagenome (GOLD analysis project Ga0137394, IMG submission 108278) | Vadose zone soil microbial communities from Angelo Coast Range Reserve, California, USA - czobulk1.16 metaG | ecosystem: Environmental > Terrestrial > Soil > Vadose zone | place: USA...
GGTTGTCATCGGACCCTCTTATCAGCCGCCTGCAGATGCGTTCACAAATGTCTGGGTTGACCAGTGGAGGATGGACTGTTTTTTCTGTTGAGAGAGGTCATTGTCATACCGCTCAGAGGTACTTCCCAAACAGAAACTCACCCACCCATTCATCTCCTTACAACCTCATCAATGCCAATCGTCAATGGCTCGAATGTGGGAAAGCATGTTTCACGTCGCCAGCAAGGGTTTTGTATCGAAGAAGGACGAGGTAATTGGTCACGGTAATGCGCATGTCCCTTTGCCCTAATCACTGACTTGGGAAGTACAGGCTCGCTCGAGGCGACGATCATGACGCTCCCAGGCGAAGTGCTCCTAGCGATATTCGAATTCCATGTGGAAAAAGGCATAGTGCATGTGTGCTGAGGATGGCGATCCATCGTCTTTGCATCACCTCGTCGTCTTCATCTGTGCATCATCTTCAAAGGGAAAACACCCTTGACGGAGATGCAGGATATCTGGCCGGGCCTACCTATCCTCATATGGCCCAGTTACCACGACGAAAGGTGGCAAGGGGTGATCGCGGATAACGTCATTGCCGCACTCGAATACCGTGATCCGAGTCGTGTCTGTGGCATCTCCCTCGTGAACTTTCCAAGTTCGATCTTGGGAAGATTCGTGACGAAGTTTCCGGAACTGACAGGTTTAGAATTTGGGTGTCGTTTGACTGACGAGACGTCCGAGTCGCCAGTCATTAATATTCCTGACTCATTTGTCCACCAATTACCTCGTCGAGCTCGAGCTCTCTGATATTCCAAATCTCGGGTATATCTCACCAGAAGATATAATCACCACGCTCTCCTCTTTGACTTGGCTCGAAGCATTCCACCTTGGATTCAGCTCCCCTAGGTCGCGCGCCCCTGGAGAAGTTCACGCTTACCTCCGATGACACGCACTGTCCTTCCCACTCTCGACCATTTTCATTCCAAGGTGTTAGCGCTGAAAACAGGGTCATATTCTCGCAGACACAGAGGGCTTGTGTTGGTCATCTCGTGCGCAACGGCAGATTGGCAGCTTTCAGCTCTGGCACAAATCTTTGCCTCATCCTTGCCGGTCATCCCGACTTTGGAACACCTCAAGATCTACGATCCTTTCGCTTCGGGGAAAGAAGAAATAGAACACAGCCAATGGCTGGAGCTCTTATACCCTTTTACCACCGTAAAGAGTCTCTATCTACACACAGAAGTCGGGCTACGCGTTGCTACCGCCCTGCAAGAACTCGCTGGGGAAAGCGTAGCACATGTGTTGCCAGGCATCTTCATAAAGGGGGTTTACCCGTCGGGACCTACGCCGAAGACCCAATCCGCTGGGAATTGAGCGAGAATGAATCTCAGAATATGTACACCTACATTTTCCTATTTACTTGTACCATATGAAACATCAGGAGATGTTGAAAATATTTTATATTTTTTGTACTTTTTTTTGGCTTTTTTAAAAGTAAAAAAGTAAAAAAAGTAAAGGAAAGGTTATGTTCTTATCAAACTTCAATTTGAACGTTCTCAAAAGCACATATGTTATCACCGTTAAGCTTCAGAATCCCGGTAGTGATAGAATATATCATGCAATCAACAATCTCTAACCCGACACGGGACGAACCCATCGAGAAAACCAACAAAAAAAAGGAAAACCCATACAAGTATCACCACAAAATCAGAAACCTCCGAATCCTGTGCCTAGGCCGAGTCCTCCAAGTCCTGTACTGGCGAGTAGTGTCGTTCCTAATATTGTACCCGCTAGCTTCAGTGCATCATCGAGGAACGTAAACATGCCATTCAATTCCTGCAGGGTCGACGTATGCTGCTGTTGTGTGTGTGGCATTGGATGGGTGTACACATTCGTGATGTTGTAAACGGGCGTCTGCTGCTGTGGTATGCCGGTGAAGGCAGACGCGAGGAACCCGTTGGCCACAAAAGGGATGTGTTGCTGTGCAGAGCGGTCCAAAAGCGAAGGCGAAGGCGACCGGCTGTACGAGGTGCACATCTTCGGAAGCTTAAGGTGCATGGCTTGCGCAGTGAATTTGTTGACAGAATCGTGCCAGGTTGGAGGAAGAAAGAAATTTGTGGTTCCGTCTGCAAATTTGATGAAATACCAGCTGTCTGAGATCAGAGAGAGCGACACCGTCTTAGGAGTTGAACGTTGAACATTGAACGGTAGATCAATGAGCCCCTCGTCCGTCGCATAAAGGGATATGACGCTTACTACCACTGCACGGCCCTTCTTTAGGGCGTCGTCCAATAGTTGGTGCAACAAATCAGGGACGCCATCCCACCACATGGCTCCAGTATTCAGGATGACGACATATGAGCCATTCATACCCACGGCCACATGACGGACGCCGTTGGGTGCCTCGCGTTCTAGAACTATGTCGAGCTGCTTCGGGACATTGTGCCACGCGTACCGAGTGAGCGAGCCGTCCGCCTTGTGCAGCACCGTGACGTAGCCTGTCTGGTCGGGCACGAATGTGAAGAACTGGATCGAGTATTGTGCCAGGCTGAGGCCGGCCTTCTGAATGAGCTGCGCGAATAACTCCACGTTCGAGGCCATGTCTTTTTGGTCCGATTCTGATTTGCATGCTGTGCAAATGTCCATCATTTTAGTTTATGTGACCCTTTTCGGCCAAGCGCTGGGACAAGGAGATGGGGGGGGGGGGCGTATGGGAACGTGGGGGTCATACCGTGAGACAGGAACGTACCATGCCGTGCGTCGGTACGGAGGAACCAGTCGCCATCGAGTCCGATGGATACCTCCTCGACCTCCTCGCCCTTTTCTCGTACGTCCTCCATCTCACTGGCCAAATCATGAGGGAGTTCTCGCCTAGACCGTGCTTCGTGACGCGATGACCTATGAGAAGGGAGCTGACTCACCACCCCATCGAGGCCCCGCTCGATGCGATGTAATAGCCGCCAACATCTGTACTGTTCACGAGGGCAAAGACGACCATCCGAGTCTACAGCACGCAGAAACTGTGACTTGTCGGGGGGGACGAGATTGCAGGGGGAAGACAAGGATGGAGTTGCCGGCTCTTGATTGACCTTGATCCTGTGTACTGAATAGCCGTCAGCTGTTAACTATTAGGGAGAAAGGGAGAATATGGGCATACTCAGGAACACTCCATCAGCGCACAGACTCGGAATTGACATCCGTTTCGATCCTTTTCTCTGTTGGCTGGCAATAGACATGTGGGTCCGTAGGCGCCATGTGCCTGCCTTGCTAACCAATAGTGCCTATACACTGCACGGAGGGCAGGACAGCGCCTGCCGAGCAGGCCTACTGTATACTGTAGGCCTATATAGCTAGTATACGTAGGGTCGACTCGGACATCTCCAACACGTGACGAGCAGACGAGGGAGAAATCACGTGCGAAATCACGTGAGGGAATGTACGGGAGCATGTGCCATGCATACTTATTCTTTGTCTTCAAGTTTGTCTCTTCCGAGTCTTGGCCATGCTGTTGCCTCAGTCTGTTCATCCTCTGAAATCCACCGAGTCCCGTTGTATCCCGTCCACTGGTAGGTACTGTCTCGTCATCAATAAGCAGCCTACCAGCTGGTACATTCTTTCCCTGTCACTCACTACCCAACTCTGTCTTCGTCATCGCACTAACTACAAAGCTCACTCGCGCAACAAACACGGTCCAGCGCTCAACCCCACGGTCGCTGCAGGCCAGCACGTCGGTCACCCTGTACTTGTCCACTATTGGTAGACAGGAGAAGAGTCGGTTCTCGACATCAGAATACGACTTTGAGGGGAACTGATTTCGAAGCGGGTGACTTGGCTGTCGATAAAATTGCTCTCCAGATCATCTACATACTGCCGGCGTTCTCCATCTATCTTCACAACCTGAACCTTGACAAGCTATGATCGCTAGCCTCGGTCCTCTTGTATGACATCTCAAAGACAGTGGGTGCCGCGGTAGTAGCACTGTGATTTCATTATCTATAAATACGACATCTAGGCAAGGATGGGAACCAAGTCGAAAGACCTAAACTAGGTTAAAGTCTGTAATAGCAACTTAACCGTTTTAAACCTTGAGTTTCCTCTCCAACCCACCAACTGGGAGTACACAGTTTACGCCAAGATCCTTCTAGTAAAATCTGTTATGGAATCAACAATCTCTAACTTGATGCCCAGCCAAAGCGAATCGAAAAAAAAATACAGGTATCACACCAACAACGGAATCAGAAGCCGCCGAATCCTGTTCCCAGGTCGAATCCAGGAGTGCCGAACAGTGTGGGTCCTAATACCGTACCCGCCAATTTCAGTGCGCCGTTGAGTAACGTAAACATGCCGTTGTAGTCCTGCAGGGTGGACGGCTTCTGCTGCTGCTGTGGTTGCGGAATCGGACTGTTGTACACGTGCGTGATGTTGTACACGGGCGCGGGCTGCGGCGGCATGCCTGTGAAGACAGACGCGAGGTACGGGTTGCCTACGAAAGGTGTGTACACCGGGTTGGGCCGATCATACGGACTGGCGGGGTTGAACGACCCGAATTGGCCTTGATGTCGCTGTGGGGGGCGGTGCAAAGGCGAAGGCGAGGGTGCCCGATTGAATGCGGTGGTCATCCTCGGGCTCTTAGAACGCAAGGCTTGCGCGGTGAATTTGTTGATGGTGTCATGCCAGGCTGGAGGGAGAAAGAATTTTGTGGCTCCGTCTGCGAACTCGACGAAGTACCAGCTGTCCGAGATCAGAGAGAGCGATACCGTCTGGCAAGTCGGACGACGAAGCGTAGATCAACAGTCAATTGCGACCCTCAACCATCGCATCAAAAGGATATAGCACTTACTACCACCCCACGGCCCCTCTTTTCGGCATCGTGCAATAGTCGGTGTAGCCCATCAGGAACGCCGGACCACCACACGACGCCCGTGTTCAGGAGGACGACGTAGGAGCCGTTCATACCCACGGCCACATGACGGACCCCATTGGACCCCTCGCGTTCAAGGACCATGTCGAGGTCCCGCGGGACGTTGTGCCAAGCGCACCGGGTGAGCGTGCCGTCCGTCTTGTGCAGCACCGTGACGTAGCCCGTCGGGTCAGGCACGAAGGTGAAGAACTGGATCGCGTAATGCTCCAGGCTGAGGCCGGCTTGCTGGATGAGGTGCGCAAATAGCTCCACATTTGAGGCCATGTCCTTTCGGTCGTGGTCTATTTTGCATGCTGTGCCCATCCATCGAATTTGTTTTAGCCAAGGGCTGAGAGGGAGCGACGCGAATCGTGGGAGAGGAACGTACAATGCCGTGCGTTGGTACGAAGGAACCAGTCGCCGTCGAGTCCGATGGATACCTCCTCTACCTCCTCGCCCTTTTGTCGTACATCCTCTATCTCACGGGCCAAGTCATGAGGGAGACCTTGCCTAGGTCCTGCGTCGTCACCCGATGTCCGATGAGAAGGGAGCTGACTCACCATCCCATTGAGGCCCTTCGCGACGCGATGTAATAGCCACCGACATTTGTGTTATTCACGAGAGCAAAGACGACCATTTACAGAGCGCAGGAACTATGACTTGTTGGGGGGAAAGAGATCGTAGGGGGGAAAGAAGGTCGAAATTTTGGCAATTGTCAGTCTGATGTGCCGGGTAGTTGTCTCGACTTGTCTGTTGCTGTCATCAGTCAAACTTTCGTACGAAAGGAAGGATAAGGGCATACTCAGGAACGCTCTATCAGCGCAGCTTGAGATCCGTTTCTTTATTGGCCGGCGTTGGGCATGTGAGCCTGGGCCTGTGGGCGCTGCATGTCTTGCTAACCCATTGGTGCACACACCGTACGAAGAGTGTATTGGAGCAGGTTCGGACGGAACAAGTTGGCTGTCCTCGTGACTCGGAGAACATGTTTCGCGGTTTCACCTAACTTACAAAGGAGCCGATCTTTAATTTGACTCACGACGAGGCTCGGCCCATGTAACGACGATATCGTATTCGTATAACTAACGCCACTGTCGTTGTTCTCGGAGAACGCCTTGTTCCCTCTGGGCATGGGCATAGAGACATTTTCACTCACTGGCACTTCAACAGACATCCTTTCACAATACCGAAAGGGCATTCGGCCATTCATCCGTCTACCCCCCAGGAAACCCACGACCAAATGAAGCCTACAGATGGCCGGAATGTCTCAGCCGCAAATTCATCCCGCGTGACGGCTCGAATGTGCTGTATCATGTGAGAAACGACCTCCCCGCCGCCGACACCAGCCCTAGTACCCAACCCTGCTATCAATAACTTGCTTGTCGATATTTGACCTCGTTTTACATGAATGGTTTTATCTTGTGGATTCCTGGACCGACCTGGGGCTTTGTTATAACTTTCTGTCGAAGAGACAAACGCTCGTGCATAATACTGGAGATGAGGACCAACTATATCACAGCAATCGACTCAACGTGCACTCCATTCGAATGCTCGTGTATGCCGTATCGGAGAATTAGAGTGCACTACATGCATAATGCGATGAAATTTTTCAGCGATATTATTATTCTCTCGCACGTAACCCTACTTCAATTCATCATGCTGCAGACCCTTAAGCAATAGTGACCTTCTTTGGTTCTGTATCTGGCGTTGACTTCGGAAAGACGATTGTCAAAACCCCATTCGCCATCGACGCTTTGATGTCCTCGTTCTACCCGTCAAGTTATCAGTACTTCCGCTGTTGAACAGCATATCTAGAACGCTCACCTTGAGGCCCTGAGGCAACGACAAACTCCTTGAGAACTTCCCGTAGCGGCGTTCACGGACGATATAGCCGCCTTCGGTACGCTCTGAAGATGCCTTGTTCTCCCCAGACACAATGAGGACGTTATTGTGCACGTCGATTGACACGTCCTCCTTCTGCAGGCCGGGAAGATCGAAGGCCACCTTGACGTTGTTCGTGGCCCTGTCGTGATGAATATCCATCCTACGGGCGTAATGAGCTTGTCGTCTCGTGCAGTCGAGCGTGAAACCTTACCTTGGCCTGAATGTGTTTACGTCCGGAACTCGGAGTGACTCTCGTGAGTTGAACACATCGTCGAAGAAACGATCAAGGGTAGCGAGGCCGTTGGAGGTATCGTTGAAGAAGTAATTGGTGAGAGACATGTGGTGGTAGGTGATGGTGGTGTCGGATGGTAAGTTCGGTAAGTGCTCGAGTTGTTATCTGGATTGAAAGTCAATCCGCACCTCCTTCGAGTTTTTATACCTCTGCTGCGGCTTTGAGATGAGAATAGGAGGTTCTACTACGTTCTACGCCATTCTCGCACTTGCAAGCATATGACTTCCCTTTTTGGTTGTCGAAGTGACTCGAACTTTCCTGACCACTCCAAGACGCGCGCATATGGATCGATCCGCTACGGCACACGAATCATCTCGGAACTAATCGTGAGATGGCAGGCCAAAGGCCATGCAAGGCCCGTTGCACGGCTAGGTAAATCGAGGCACCATCTGTTCCCCTGAATATTGGACTGTGTCAGGGCCTATATTCTTAGAGACAATCCGAGTCGCTCGTGTGTATTCAATGACAACGGGTACATACATGTGAAGAATTTACTAACTACAACAATATACGCACTTCTTCGTACACGTTCAGAATTCTGCTTTCGGCGAAGACCTATCCTAGTCATCACTATCGCGGGAGACAAACCTTGCCTGTGTCTACAAATACTTGATCAGCCATTTCACGGACTCCTTGAATGCGCCTTCCTTGGCACCCTTTACGGTGGGATTGGTCTGTGTGCGATGGAATTGCATGGGGTCATGGATGGCCGAATGAGGATATACGAGGACGTACCAGATCACCGCGAGCGGCAAATCCATGGTGGACACCATCAAAGTGAACGCGGCGGTATCCGGGCCCAAATTCGGCAAATTTCTCGTCCGCCGTGTTGGCGAATGACAGCGGGAACGCGTCGTCAAACTCGCAGCTGTTGATCAAGAGAGCAGCCTTGCTCTTCTCGATGTAGGTCTGCGATGCGACGACAGTCCGCTCAGTAGGCATGCGAGGACGTGATATCTACCGATGACGCACATCCAAATCATGAGGCTTGAGAAGGGACGGATGGGAAACGACTGCTGCCCGAATGACGTTGTCGAAAGCAAGATCGAACACAATGCGGGCTGTAACAAACGCAGATGGCCTCAGCGTTCGCGGTGCACTGGCGAACAAGTCTCGTACCGCCGTAGCAAAAACCGGTAGCACCATAGATGGTTATACCCTGCTCCTTGAGACCGTCGATGACTCTGCGCACGCGCTTCCCAGTGTGTTCAGCGGAGTGATCGGGGAACCAACTCTGGAGATTAAAACCTGATCCCTGAAGTACGCGGCTCGTGAGTAGAAGCGTAGTTGATAAGGAACGACGCACAGGGTTAAAAGCAGTTTCAGGGACGGGATCGCCTTCGAAGAGATCTGGGGTATATACCTTGAAGCCGTTAAGAGCAAAGTCGTCGGTAAGGAGCTGAACAAGGCATGTTAGTTTGATCCCTGGGTTGGGAGGGGGGGACGGAGATGACGTGCACGGTTATTAACTAACTCGTGACCAAAGACATCTGTTATGAAGAGGACGGCCTTATCCTTCGGATAATTGGTTTTGGGAGTGGCGACGTATGTCTTGATGCCGTTGATCTCTTCATACGTCCCTTGGGTAGTAGGAGTATTGTCTCGCAATGCGAAAAGATACGATAAGGACTAATGGATCTACCTTCGGGCGTGCCCTCATGACGAGCGCCTGTGAAGAATCATATAGCTGATGCTTCATGAACGTATAGACCAGAATGGCTTCATACCACTAATGCAGTCTTCACAGAAACTCATACTCGTGGAGGGATGCAGAAGGAATGGGGGTCTGATGGTGTGGCGAAGCTGCTCGAAGGGAATCAAGCTCAGACCAGGTGTCCTTATAAATCTAGGTCGAACTCCGTTTGGCGATGAGCGCACACACTCCAGAAAGAAATCATAGTGGGTCGCATGGTCCCCCTCCACTGATTTTGATCAAAACCGATATCTTCCGACAATCAGCTTTATCCTTAACGGGCCTTTCACAACAGCGTCAACTACTTCTGCAGTGACCACTTGCGGCCAGACCTATTTTCGCGGCTTGGGTGATGGCTATGCTAGAAAGGGGTGAAACCGCAGATGCCGCGTGCCACGTCTGTGAGCGATGCCACGCTTACGTCAATTTCATAATGGCTGAGTCAGCCACAATTTATGCGCGCTGTCGCCGCTGCAAACACGGTATCATATGTCGCACCATTAATATTCTGTGTTCCCTGACCGTGGCGTGGATTTCTTCTTATCATGATGGGTTTCTGGACCCTCGCCGTGCGAAATCTCAGGCTGATTAGAATCTCCAGAGGCAGCACGTGTTTGCTTAGTAAGCCATAACGACGAACGACATCTTCGTAAACCTGACTATGTACCGGCCTCCTCCAATTGCGTCCGACTCATGGAAGCTCCAGGTACTCGCTTCTCTATAAGCGAGGTTGATCTCTCTCTATGATCTCTCCGTTTTTCCTTGATCATCAACACTGGTTCACTGGCAGCAGCGAGGACATGCACCCACTTTTACACCGCCTTTGCTACAAAGGATACTATTGGTACTTGAGAATGCCGGCGCCATTCTTATCACCGTTCACCTTATTCAAGTCTAAGTGTCTTGGGCAGATGCGTCATGGTACTTACATTCTCCTTGTTTGAGTTCATGAACTGCGTTTGTGCCTACATATCCTCAGGTTTGAACTCTACTTTGTTGTCGAATACCCCTCACTTGAATTCTCCTTCCCCATCGTCTGACATCGACCACCGTGCCATTTATATCCGCTCTCCCGCGTGTGCCGTTGTAGCAGCCGGGGTCACTTCGACCTTAGGGGGCATGAACTAGTCTTAATATGCACGGGTGCGGTTGGCACGCCACGCCAAACTCTCAACGCACATCATTCTGCGCAACCCCACCCACTCAGCTCTTCGCACTCGCACACGTGGGTATCCCCAAGTGCGTGGACGTTCAATTATCCCGCCCCGGAGCGAGTGCACAACCCATCCGGCACGACGGTGCCCATCTCTTGCTAGTGCCAGTGCCTTGTGCGGCCCGCCATCGCAGGCAGTGGCTGTTGAATGTGAGCGCATGTGAGCGCTGGTCCAGAGATCTGCGATGGAATACTGTAGCCGGATATTCCGCCGCCGTCATATTCGGAAACATCGGTCAATCTTCCAAGTTACTTTAGCATACATCTTGACACCCGTTTGACTGTAGCGCAGTACACCAAATCCTTGGCCATTCACTTAGTATGTAGTCGCTGCTAGTCACTTGAACTCTCAAGCCTGTCCTGAGGCCTCGCGCGCTCCCAAACCCAATCACACCAGCATCAGAGCTTTCCGCAGCAGCGCGATCTATCGCCAACAGGCAGCAAAAAGCGCGAGACCCACGCGACGGTGGGCAGAGACAATTTAGGCCACTCCGACGCTCGTTTCGCACTACTGTACTGTGATTGTGGGAGTAAAAATAATCATGGGGATAATGACTGTTGAGCATGTATGTATGAGCAATCTAACCGCGAGCTATGCAACATCTACGAGCAGGGTTTGAGCCGAGCCCGGTATCTCGTCCTATCAGGTCCGGCGTATAAATCGTCGTCCTCTATAACGACGACATTACTACTTATTTATTCAAAGCTTGCAGTTGAACGTATTCGTAATAGTCTCCACGTCTCGCGATCAGTTCATCGTGGGTACCAGACTCGCTTACCGTGCCTTCTTTTATAAAGTAGCTGTAAAGTGATGAGCCCAGCTCGAATAGAGTGCGAGAGATACCAAAGACCCACATCCGATCCGCATTCTGAATCGTTGACAAGCGATGTGCAATTGCAATTGTGGTCCGGCCTGTAGCTGCTTTGTCGAGGGCAGCCTGTACGACTTTCTCTGAATTCGAGTCGAGAGCGGAGGTTGCCTAAGAATCATTGTAAGTAGTCGCAAGGGATTCACGTGTCAAGAATTGACCTCATCAAGTAAGAGGACCTTGGGATTGCGGAGAAGGGCCCGAGCGATCGCAATACGTTCTGATTGTTCATTAGACGGGGATAGATCAACCAACTGACCACACATACGCTTCTGACCACCTGACAGTTGCGAGCCTTTGCCACCAACATTGGTTTCAAAGCCACTGAAACAGTATCTAGCCAGAGATAAGAAAAAAAGGGGGTTGGGCTTACTCAGGCAGGGAGTGGATAAACTCCAGGATGTTGGCGTCTCGACAAGCCTGTTCGATCTCCTCTTGTGTCACTTCGGAGGACGGTTTGATCGCCCCAAGAAGGACGTTGAAACGAATAGTGCCTACGTAGAGAGTCTAATAGATAGACATCAGACAGAAAATTAGTGATCACAGATGGTGGATACTCACTGGCTCTTGAGATACGAGAGCAAGATGCTTTCGGTATTCTCGAACATTGACTTCCGAGATGGGCTGGTCATCAAGAAAGACATTTCCAGACAACGGGTCATAGAATCTCTCGATGAGCTGGATACTGAGCAAAACCGATAAGTGAGAGAAAGACTATATCGACGGATGGGCTAGCTTACACTGTACTCTTGCCACAACCACTGGCACCAACAAGGGCGACATATGTGCCAGGCTCCGCAGATATGGTGAGACCACGAAGCACACGGACGTCAGGGCGCGATGGATAGCGGAAGTGAACGTCTTTGAACCGAATATGGCCCTTGACATCTCGAGGAATTTTGCCTTCCGTAGATTCGGCGTCTATTTCAGGTCGGGCGTCAAGCAGCTGGACAATGTCCGAAGCAGCGCTTTGTGCCGATGCTATGTCAGGGACGAATTGAAAGACGTTTCCTGCCTGGATGGCACCGAATACGGTCGACTAAACAATGGTGAGTTCACGTCCGCTTTGATGCCCATCCGAATTCACCATGAGACCAACGAAGAAATCTTTTGAGGTAAACTCTTGATATGACACCAACCGGGAACCGTACCAGAATGTCAGCGCAATGACGAAGAAGGCAAATGACTGGGAGAGTGAGAACAACAGATTACTCCAGAAAGACGTTCTGTTGGACTCGCGAAGGGGCTCTTCTAGGCTCTTGCTGTAGAGGTCTAAGCAGTCATCTTCCCGCGTGAGGGATGCAACAGTGCGAATGGCCCCGGCAGCCTCGCATGCGATTTGGGCACAACCTTCGTGGGCTTTCTTGTTGTGTTTATCTTTAAGAACAACAACGCGCTGAAAGCAATGATTGAGCACTCAAGTGTAGACGGCAGACATATGATAACCTACCAAACGAATGTAGCCGGTAGATATGAGGAAAGGTACACATGCTATACCGAGCAGTCTGTTTCAATGTACACTCAATCTTAATAAGTATGAGGGGATATACCGAATCCCACAAGGCCAACTTTCCAAATATAGATCGTTCCAACGATGATGCCGATCCCAAGGGTGGCAAAGGCTTGAACAATACTGAACACAAGCGTCAGCGTATATAGATGCGAATATCGGGATGTAAATAGCACGCACGCTCCAAGAGTGACGCCGGCCAAGCCGAAAATCTTTTGTGGGGCGTCGCTCAAGTTGGATATGATGGCACCAGACTAGGCAAAGAGTAAATTCAGGCGTATGCTTTCTGCGAACGTCACTATACGCACGCTGTTCTTGTCTAGGTCAAAGTACTCAACTGCAAAAGTCGTAAGGGCATTGCATTACGGAAATAAGAAACGGACTTACTGTCTTGTCGCAAAATGGCGCGCAAGCTGAGCAAGCGTAGCTTGCGAGAGAGAGACGAGGCAGATGCGGAGTACAAACAATTTACGGTGCCCATGCAGAGCGCAGCAAGGATAGAAACGATAAATGACCTGCGGATACCATTGAGTTGTCGATTATTTAAGCAAGTGATACACGGGGATGGCACACCAAAGGGCATTGCGGTCACCAGCATGGCGGCGCGCACTGGGGGATGGGTCTGAGAAGCTTGTGACAGCGTTGGCTGGGTAAGGCACGAAATGATTAGCTCCATGCCAGCTAGAAAGTGATAGTGCTGTTGGACGCACACCAGATAATACCGTAAGCTGGAAAAACGGCACCATTTCCTACCAACTGACAGTAAGTAATTCAATTGTTCAGCCGACGAACCAAAGGCTGTATTGACCAATAGAACATATGAAACCGAGGAGGTAATTTTTCCATTCTCCTTTGTTGATTCTTCCCATCCGTTTGAAGAGGTAGAACATACTGTATTCTTTCTCGCGCTTTGCCGAACCTTGTGCCTTACGCTGCTCCAGAACTTCGCTTGCCAAAGACCGATGTGTGTTACTACGGTCGAGAGGAATTTCTTCGAGTGCCGCCTTTTCGACGTCTGTATGATCCTCAATCACTTTGTCGGAGGATTGCCCGATGACGTCGTCAATGTCAGCGACTTCGCGTCCCTCACGGAGCCGCTGAGCAGCGACTAGACGTGTGTATAGACCATCCCTGTTGCTGAGAAGCTCGTCATGTTTGCCCCTCTCTAGCACGGCGCCGTCACCAATGACAAAAATGAAATCAGCATCCTTGATGGTTGAAAGGCGATGAGCAATAGTAATGGTTGTCCGTCCTGCCCGCCTGTGGGTTAGCGGTGATAATAATCAAGATACGCGAATAGGTATCGTACCTGCCGCAGCCTTGTCGAGGGCATTCTGAACGACACCTTCTGACTGCGTGTCGAGTGCCGATGTGGCCTCGTCAAGAAGTAGAATACGAGGGTCCGACACAATAGCGCGAGCAATGGCAACTCGCTGTTTCTGGCCACCGGAGAGGAGATATCCACGCTCGCCTACCACGGTATCATAGCCAAGGGGAAGCTTTGAGATGAAGCCATCCGCATTGGCTTTAATGCACGCTTCCCGGACAAGCTGTAACTTCTCTTCTGGGGATGCATATTGATGAGGAGTGTTGACGAGACCATGTTCGACATTTTCGCGGATGGTTGTGGAAAAGAGTGTAGGCTCTTGAGACACGAGACCGATCTGCGATCGGAGCCACTTCAAATTCAAGTTACGGACGTCGATGCCATCGAGGCGCACAGAGCCAGCGAGGGGGTCATAGAACCGTTCGACAAGAGAAATGACGGTCGATTTGCCAGATCCAGAAGCACCTACGAGTGCTGTTGTCTTGCCTGCAGGGAACGTAATGCTGAGGTTCTTAACGACTTGAACATCCGGGCGCGAAGGGTAGTTGAAGTCAATATTTTCGAAGGTAATTTCGCCAACAACTTTGCTCGGCTTGAGTCCCTCCTCGCTGGCGGAATCAATAGAAGGAACCCTATCGATGGTAGCAAACAGCTTCGCGGCTGCCCCACGGGCTTGAGTAATAGCTATGAGAGGGAAGCGTAAGCACGACACGCGCAACCACTAAGGATTTCGACGAAAGATTGGCCCGTACCCTGCATATCTGGGGCGATCATCGCAAGGGAGAAGGAACCAATAAGAATTGCCATAAGGACGTTGATAATCTGGCCAGGACGAGCGTGACCTTGGTTGATGAGCGTAGTGCCAAAGCTGAATGCTGAGTATCAACGGGCGGGGATTAGTTGAGCTGGTGGGCAAACAAGGAAATCGAACTTGCCGAGGCCATAGGCAGCATAGACGGAAAAGAAAAACATGCCTAAACCAATGCCTTGGATGATTGCAAGTCGGTATTCAGCCTGGTAGGCCTTCTGGATGGCAACATCATACAAGGACGCAAGCGCATGCTGAGTGCCGAAAGCGTGAGCTGTACGGATTGTAGACACGGCTTCCTCTGCGAGGGTTCCGCCTTCGGCAACATGCTTAAGTGAGAGCCTGAGATTGAATGAATTCGCAGTTCATAAATACTTCGAGGAAGTAAACGTACTGCATATACTTGGACATGAATTTGTTCATGAGGCCACCTGTAATAGAGATGCAAGGCAGAAGGGAACTCAGAGCGAGAGCCAGCCGCCAGTTTCTTGCATATGCCAAGGTGAAACCGGTAAAAAATGAAGCGAGGAAGCTGACGGTGACGGCGACCTTCTCAGATATGCCCTGATGGACCAAATCTAGTGTCGGCTGTCGATACCCCGATGTTGGACTGGAATTGAAAAGAACCACGCACGCGTGTCCGTCTGGATGCGGGTAGTGACCTCACCAGGGCCAACATTATCAAAAAAGGCAATATCCTGGTGAAGGATAGCTTTGAGGTAGCGCTCACGAATACGCTTAGACGTCGCCTCGCTGGTGTAGACCCAAACATACATGTAAATGAAAGTGCAGATAAACATGCCCACACCTACAACCCGGGGGACGATTGAACGATTGAACCGATGACATTACTGAAATAGGAATTCACTCACCGATATATGTTAGGTAGGATGCGTCCTGTGCGGCAATATGACGGAACCTTTTAGCAGCTTCATCAACCTTGGCGCTCGATTGTGGGTCATTAGGATCAATGTTCTGAATGGCGGTGCTAAAATCGATGAAGTCCTGGGTAAGATTACCAAATAGAAGACTCATAAGAGGCTGCGAAAATCATCCGTCAGTTAAGAAAGTTTGACACGCATGGGGAAGGGGTGGTTAGGCACACACCTGGGAGGCACCCGCAGCTGCTGCTGCGATAAGAGAAAGACCATTGAGGACGAGCTCTGTGCGAGTGGAGAATCTGAGGACAATGTGAGGTTCACAAATGAGTAGGTGGACGAGACGAGGACAGACCGGAAAAGAGTAAAGAATGAGACAGGGTTAGGATCATCCTCGACAGGGGCAGTGATGCGAACATCGGGGGAGGGAGACTTCTCGGGGGAGGCAAAAGTAGAGTTCAAGTTATCCGACGGCTTCAGTTCAGGCCCAGAGAGAGGTCCAGTGGGTGGGGAGGATGCTTTCTCACTACTAGCCTCAGTCGCCGACATGATGGACGCGACGAGACGCGATGGGAGGAGGCTCGACGAAAAATGGACAGCTGGAGTCAAGCATGCGGATGACGACCTATTTCTATGCCACGGCCAAGATGTTCCGGGTTAATTTGCACACACACATAACTTTGCTTACGGCAGCCGGGACCATCTGTCCCGTGTTGACTCCCGTGGCCGCCGCTTACGTGCCTTTGCCTAGATTCCCACCCAGCAACCTCTTCGTGTCCACTTTTACAGCCGTAGACGCACGAGTCCTGACTCGATCTGCGGCAACCACAGCGCTGCGTTGTTCCGCGAAAACACCACGGAAGGTCGTTCCAGATCAATTGATTCAATGAGGGACTGCGCTTCTGCCGATAGTACAGTACGATAAGCCGAGGTTGTCGCGTTGCGCGTTGATGTGTACGGCGGCCGCTTTTGTTCTACTACCGTGACAGCGCTCATGCTTTTTTGGATGTCGAAGCGAGCTCGCATGTGTAATCGGCCCACAACCACGCAAAGAACTCTCGAAAGTCCTACTAGAACACAGGCGAAGGATCAAAATTGATCAAGCTGTTTCGTCGAGTTCCAAGCTCGTATACAGTACTAGTGTCAAGACTCGGGGCGGTTATGTTCGATCGCCATGTAGCGTGCATCTCCCCTCTCTTTTTCAGCAAGCAAAAAATCATAAGTGGATTCGATTCCAATAGGTACAAACAAAATAACACTTCGCGAACATTCTCGCTCTTCCTTTTAGCGTGGGCATAGTACGCACTAGCTGCCACTATCACCTTGAGGACAGGCCTCACCTCTTCACCAACTATTTGATCGGCCATTCCACTGTCGCCTTGAATGCGCCTTCCTTGGCAGCCTCTACCGTGGCATTGTTCTGTGCGCGGGAGCGTTGAGTAGGCCTCAAAACAGCCAATCGAAGATGGACGAGGACGCACCAGGTCGCCACGGGTCACAAATCCATGGTTAACACCTTCAAAGTAAGCGCGGCGGTATTCGCGTGCGAAACTGGCAAATTTCCCATCCTACATTTCGGCAAATGACGGTGGGAACTGCTCATCAAACTCGCAACTATCGATGAGGAGAGGAGCCTTGCTCTCCTCGGTGTAGGTCTACGATGCGCCGATACGCTCAGCCAGCATATGAGGACGACTGCGGAAGGCGCACATCAAAATCTTGAGGCTGGAGCAGGGACGGGTGGGTAACGACTACTTGCCTGAATGATATCTTCAAACGCGAGATCGAAATTAAGGCGGACTGTGACAAATGCAGACGGCCCTCAGCAGAGCGTAGCATACCCAAAGACAGGTCTCGTACCGCCATAGGAATAGCTAGTGGCACCGTAAATAATTATGCCTTTCTTTGAGGCCATCGGTGACCTTGCGCACACGCTTCCCGGTGTGTTCAGTGGCGTGCTTGGGGAGCCGTTTCTTGAGATCGAAATCTGATCCCTGAAATACACCACTTGTGGGTGGAAATGACTCAGAGGTTGACATGAATGATGCTGCACGATTTAAAGACGGGATCGCCTTCGAAGAGTTCATGGACCTTGAAGCCGTTGCAAGCAAAGTCGTCTGCAAGGAGCTGAGCGAACCTGTAATTGAAGAACAAGGCTTAAAGCTTAAATGAGGAAGAGGATGACGTGCACGGTTCTTCAGCCTGAGAAGCTGAAGACCAAAGACGTCTGTCAGGTAGAGCACAGCCTTGTCTTTCAGATGATCAGTTTTAGGTAGCGACGTATGTCTTGATGCCGTCACGGTTGATCTCGTCCCTGAGTATATGGTAAAGCGAATTAAGATAAGATAAGATAAGATAAGATAATCCAGCTCACTTTCCGTGTGGCGAGCGCCTACAAAAAGGCGCATCGCTAGCGCCCACGATCATACAGAGTTGTAAATAACTTCATACCGCTGGTGCATTCCTTGTAAAAACTCATACTTGTCGAGGCGTGCTGAATGATGGCAATCTTGGAAGGTGATATGATGCCATAGGCAAGCCAGCGAGTCAGTATATATACCTCCCGGTTCGACTCGGGGGCGATCTTCATGATCTTTAAATCCAGGTCCGCCTGGACGCGCAAGCTCGGGAGCGAAAAGTGGATTTGTATTCTCTCCCACCACTTTACGATATGATCTGAAGCTAGTGAAAGTCAAAGGTTCCAAAGCCAGTTTCCCCTCAAGTGCTGGTACTTCACTGGTCGGATTATGTTTTCGTGGTTATCGTGATGTTTGGACCTCTGGCGAATGGTGAGTCTCATTGAGTTCAGTAAATGGCCATCGGGTGTCCCTGCGTTGGTCAGACCGTCGAATTTAGGCTGGCAACTAGTACACGTGCATGGGACGCGCATGTGTTAGCTCACGCTATTGCGCGCCCACGCTCAATGTAGTCATCGAGCATGCTTGGTACCAAAAATGGCGCTCACTGAGAAACAGCAGTTGGACATTCGTTGACAAGCTTTGTCGTCGATAGTGAGCAAACGAATGCCAACCCGGTCACAGGTAGTAGTGGTCTTAAACCAAATTTGATTGTGCCGTATAACTCGTACATGCAAAACTTCCAAGAGCTGGCGGTAGTTGACAAGCTGTGATAACCACAAGACCTGTTAACTTATTCAACGGTTCGCAACTTACTTCCTCAGTTGCACATACAGCATCACCCTCGTACTCTGACCACTTTCCGTTTTCCCTTTCCACCCGGGATACCACCGACCGCCCCTTGTCCCTCCGTGGAATTCATGCCAGCTCGAACGGTGTCGATCAGTACGCCAGATGGTAAAGCTGGAGAATGCGCCGATAAGCGGGACTTGAGAGCTGGTTGGGGTTCTGGCGGTGAAGGCAATGGGCGTCCCGCACGCTGCGGAGACTTGGGTTTTGATTTCGCTTTGGACGGCTGAGCCGCAGCCATTGATTTTCCCGCAGCGGTCTTAGATTTCGTAGGTTTTGCAGAGGGCGGAGGTACCGGAAGTGGATACGTGTATGGCTCGCGAGGAACATTGTCCGTCTTTACGCGCTGTATCTGGAACGATATCGTCTCAAGGAGTTGCTTCTCTGCACGCGGGGGCGTCTCAGTTGGGATTCTCGGTTCGCTCCGGTTCAAGAGGGCGGACATACTTGTTCTGATACTCGCATTGACCGGCCGACCATCCTTCTTCCATTGTACACGTACGCGACCCGGGTTCTCCCAATCGGACGGGTGCATCTTGTTGACTTCGTGTAGTGTGCCCAAACCGAGGCGAGAGCAGGCGTCTGCGATGTCTTTGCTAAGAGGCCACCAGACACCCTTGGATCGCGATATCCTCCGAGCACCGGTTCGGTATGGTCGCCTCGCGTCAATGTAAATTGGATAAATACATGTCCACCTAGGTGCGGGATATGAGCAGGGGTTTGGCGTAATCAGGTTAGAATTTGCGCACTTCTTATAGGGTGTGATGTCTGTCACTCTAGTATCCCGTGCGCTGGGCTGCAGCGCTGGACCACCCACGGCAGAGTGGTCAAGTAGTTCTGGGGCCTCGTCGCTGTCTTCCCCGTCGTCGTCGTTGTCCGAGTCAACAATCTCCTCGATAATCGCACCACGGTACCCGGCATCAGGTAAAGACCGCGAGGGAAGTGGTAAATCAGTGTCGTCATCAAATTCCTCAACTATTGCGGCACGACGAGACATGTTGGACAATTGAGCTGTGAGTGGATGGCGTGCCTGAGGGTTTTGCGGATGCTTTCCTCTTTTGGCGACCCGTGTGAGACCACCTGTTCCCACGGCTCTCCATGATTGTCACCGTCCACTCAACGCAGTGCTCAACTGCGTATCTCTTACTGTGAGTCCACTTTGTCCAGACACGTATGGGGTGGTACATTATTTTGCTTCAGTCTTGCCACGTTATGCCTTTCCCCCGTCACAGCAAAACATCACATATCCTCCCGCCTTGCAAACGACACTGAATCCATCTGCCGGCCCTTCGGAGAATGCGAACCTTGTCCGCAACAAGTTGTATGTTGTACTCATATTTTCTTCGGAAGTGAACATGACTTCATATTCCCTTCCCAGCTGAGAGAGCCGTTCTGCCAACCCTTCGGTAATCGCCGCCTTTTACATTGTCTCCCGCCGTCACGTCCTTCCTTTCCTGACCCGATACATTCGAATACGAATCCACATCAAATACCTCATCCCTCATCCGTAAACCACCCACCGGAACCCCATACTGTGGATGAGAATTTACAACATCAACACCCGGATGGGAAACTTCTACCGGGCGAGACGATCGCGTGGGAGTCCTGCGGCCGGATCGTTATACAAGAGCGTGCCGACTTTTGGGAGTTCGTTGCGTGCAATATGCTCTTTGTTTGCATCGCTTTAGTGCTTTTCCTTGTGCGCTCAAGACGGATGAACACCATGCATGCCCGGCAACTTGTGGCAAGAATCGGGCTTGGTCGAGGATACGGCTAGTTGCTGTGTTTGTGTTCGTTTAAGTTTGGTTGAGGACCATCCAATGTCTATGAGTATGTGCGGCGGCCGCTTTTTGACACCATTTAGGCTAACACCTCTTTTTTTGTACTTCCCAAGTACCGTATTATAGTGCATTGATCCGAATGGGTCCGGTTATACCGAGGAATACAGCTAGCTATACCTTGTCATATAAGAACTGACCTTTCTAGCTGATTGAGCTAGGATGTTGTACGCCGCCGTTCCTAGGAAAGCTTCTTTGAAGACCAAAACATGTTCTTTAACCCATAAATGGCTGCTTCGTATCCGCACCTCTGAACTTCATGTCCCGGTTCTCCGGAGCATTAGCCTTGGCTATCTGTTCTCAAATCACTGGCTTCACATGGTTCTTCAAACCGTCCGATATGAAACTCATCTTCCTAGGCAGACTGCGGCGGGCTGCGGTTCTGACCGTTGTCCTAGCTCCACCACTGATTTTATTCTCAGACGCGTTGTACTCGCATATTGCTCATTGTATCAGGCCACGACAGTTTTTGCTATTTTTGGGTACCATAAGCGCAGTTGTCACGTGACCTGGACACGTCGCGACCAGAGAGCTCTCATCATCTTATGGACTGCGCAACCCGGAATAACAGTGGCCGGAAAGAAATGTTATTCAAGAAATGATCCTTTGTTTATGCCTGGGTGGTGAGCTTGGCCTTGGGAGTTGCTTTGGGATTGGCCCTCGTATTCATTGACTCGGACTGTCTACCCGGACCCTTTTATTTGTCCGAAACCAAACAGCTCCCCGATGAAGGATATATAAGACACGCTCTTTCCTCTTCACCCACCATTACCTCTTGATCTTTGTCCCCCACCATGTCTACTCTTCCTCCGCCTCTGGGTTCACGTTGACCACTTCCTATACGTGCCAACCGTTATCAGCGACCACGTGTTGCACAAATATTAATTTCTTACTCCCCCTCCAAACTCTTACGTACTGTACGTTTTACGTTTTACTCTCAACCATCCTTTGGCTTTACTATCTTACAAAGCCCCGTCTCGATTCCATATTCCAGCGTCGTCATCGGTCTCACGGTACGTCCTGATTTAATTGTTATCACGTCGACGTGTGTCTAGTCTCTTGCCTGCTGTGATTGCCTGCAATTCCTCTGCTCTCTCATCTGTGGCTTACGCCTGAAGGGCATCCGAGTCGCTTTGATGTCCCGCGGTTAGGGTCTAGGAAGGCAGGCGGGGAGGTTCGCACAGCCACTCTCTCACGGTGTTGTAGTTGGCAGCTCCCACTTTGGATGAACCCTGAAGGGGTTGACTAAGACCGCGCCATGGAGGGGGTGTTGGTACAACTGCCTAGTTGAGGTGTAGTACCATATCGACTCGTTAGTGTCGGTAGAGGTTGTGGTCGTCCCTAAAGGGGATCTCCTGGGGTGGCACCTATGAGGAGTGAAGTGTTCATCGTGTTTCGTGGAGAGGGACGCCGTTTCCGCCAGCTGCGGTCCAATACGTGTGGACCGGCTCACTCAGCTAGGCCGGTGGGGTTGCAGGGCGTTTCTACTCGACTCTTTTCAAGCAAAGACCCTGGAATGACTCCAGTAGCGTTCACGAGGTCAATGCTTATGTCGGGCTGGCATACAATAACGGAGCAGACTCTAGACTCTAACGGAGTTCTTGTCGAGGGGAGCTTCGAGCAGCCCAGCCTATGTTTCGTTCGGCTGGCATTGATATCAAAAGGATGTAGGCCTGATTTTAGAAGTATGCCCAAAGGAGGTTGTTTCGAGCCCTGAAGGGGTTCATTTGTTGTGTGAGACATCTTGCAAGAAGAATGCTCAAGTAAAATATGTAAGTGTGCTGTGCACATATTATACCAGCGTGGATTCGATGGAGGGCAGTCGGCCCATTGGACCTACCACATTGATCGACCGACACGATCTGTATCCCAAACGTGTGGCACTTGAACTACGACCCCGAGACTTATGGCGAGAATACCGCACATTTTGACCGGGCTCGGTCTTGATGCCAATGGGGACATTGCGCCGGTCCTACCCGATGCCAAGGAGGAGGACATGTTGCATATGGTTTTGGCCGCAGGCAATGCGCCGGTTGATATGTTGCCAATAACTCGCTTTTCATCAACATGGCAGTCCTTCTGTGGGCAAACAAGATCGAGCGTAAGAAGGACGTGTCTGGCCCATTGCTTCCTTTGGATGTGGACGGGTTTGTGGGCCATGGTGTTATGGTGTTGGACTCGTCATATACTGTACCAGTGATTTGATGCCAGATATCGATGTCCTCTTAACCATCTCGTGATGACGTCTGCGCCAATACTAGTCGCTCCCCAGTTTTGAAACCCTCGCATGTCCATGACACATGACACTGCGGGCAACTCACCTTCCACCGACACAACCACCATCCTTGTACCTACAAAGGACTCTAGACGTCAAACGTATGTTAGTTGTCCCTACTGTCAAGTCGATATAGATATATACACGTGACCGCAATTCTAGCTAATATATCCGACTAGCGGGAAACATGACAGCCTCGCATTAGATTGAAAGGGCGACAGCGACACGGGAGCGCTAATCCCTGTGATCGCCCTGATGCGATTTAGCTCTCGTTGACTCCATTTCACTCTTCTTCAAGTAACCGCTAGCTCTCCTAGTTATTCACCCCCTGACTTGTTCACGTCAACTGAAAGATGGCTGATCAACTTGTGCGTTCTTTTTTTGTGTGTGTAGAGCAACGCAGTCCCTGACTCAGTTCGCCCCACCTGCCCTTGCGACGCCAGTCCGAAGGTGTGCATGCGCCTTCGATAACGCCCTGACGATAAAACCAATGGGTTGAATAGAACAGATCGCTGGTACGTCATCCTTCTTGGGGCATGCGAATGGAATGTTGACTGTAATCTCACAGAATTCAAGGAGGCCTTCTCACTTTTTGACAAAGGTTCACGTCTTTCGCCTGTACATAATGAATCACCGCTCACACTTAAATGTCCATCAAAGACAAGGACGATGTGATTACGGTTCAAGAGCTGGGAAACGTTATGCGATCGCTAGGCCAGAATCCCTCCGAGGCCGATTTACAAGCCACGATCAAGGAGGTCGACCCGGACGGCGATGGCACGGTCACCTTGACCAAGTTTCTTGCAATCATGGCCCACAAGATGCGCGACATAAGCCCTGATGACGAGATCAAGGAGGCGTTCAAGGTGTTCAACAAGTCGGGCAATGGCCTCATCTCCGCGGCAGAGTTGAAAGCTGTCTTGACTAATCTCGGTACGTTCCTCAGTCTCTCTGTTTTGTCAATGGAACTTTTCACGGATTGTCACCTTTTGTTGCACACAGGCGAGAAACCCACGGACAAGGATATCGACGACATGATCCAAGCGGCAGACACAGATGGCGACGGCCTGATCGGTCTTGATGGTGCGCATCTATTTGTCTCCCCTCACTCGTTTTCTAAACATCGCTTCTGCGACTATTGTGATACAGATTTCCGCAAGGTGCATGCTATTCGTACGCTTTCTGCGCATCTTTGGTACTGACCGTTGTTGATACAGATGATATAAAAGCGATGGTCCTATCTCATCTAGTGGATTTCGGATTGGTGTCTGCAGCTTGCAGTTTGCTTGGAACTAGAACACATGAATATAATGAATGTAGTTGGGGTAGTTGGTGTCATTGTATTCCGTCTCTTTCTTATTGGTCAACGGGAGACGGCCCGGGCTTGCCGGACATGTAAAAGAAAAAAAACGACGACGCGAAATTGTATCGGCGACGGTCATGACCATCCTTACTCTCGCCACCGCTGCGAGGTTCACGCATGGCCAGTTACCGTGCGCTTCCTATCGCGGTCTTACCTCCCTATCCTTAGGGCATCGTGGTGCGTGACAATTCACTTTACAGCGTGTATCTGTGGTAATAGAACCCTGTGACAGCAATACCTTCATTCACCCTCCTAGCGCGAAGATTTGAGCATGCCCTTGCTCCTCAAAAACAAAATCACCATGAATCTCCTGGACCAGAGGGCGACACAGCGTTAGACTCACAAGCGGATGATCCTGGACCGGCGTTCTCTACCCTCCGAACGAAAGCCAGCCGCGATACGTTACGAGCCATCACAGAAAGGCCATTTAGCCATGTCCATATGTCTTCGGTGCAAGCTGCTGTGTTGCCTCTTCTCCCAGAGTTGGCGCGTCCTTATAATAAGGATGAGTCACACGGCCCACCGCGTGACCTTCTTGTCAAGGCGAAAACCGGCACCGGAAAGACCCTCGCGTTCCTAGTTCCTGCCATCGAAGCTCGGGCCAAGGCAGTGGACAAGGCCGGAGTGGACGCCCTCGAACAAAACGGAGGCCGCCCAGACGCCCGGGTGGTCGAGAACGCCAAGCGTGTGTACGCACAAAAGACCGTCGGGACCGTCGTCATCAGCCCAACTCGCGAGCTCGCGACGCAAATCGCGCACGAGGCGATCAAACTCATGCATTGGCACAAGGGCTTCGAGGTCAGCTTGTTCACGGGTGGTTCGAGCAAAGGTCGTCAGCTACGCGATTTCAAACGTGGCCGTAACGACATCGTCGTCGCGACACCCGGCCGCATCCGTGACGTCTTGGAGAACGATCCCGACGCCGCCGAAGTGCTGAAGACTGCGTCCCTTGTGCGTGCTCATTACGTTCAGCGGTCCATCTGATCTTTACTTGGATATTTTTTTAGCTTGTTCTGGACGAGGCAGATACTCTCCTTGACATGGGCTTCCGCCCCGACATTGATACGATTACAGACTTCTTCCCCAAGACTCCTATTCGTCAAACTTTCCTGTTCTCCGCTACCGTGTCACCGGCTATCAGGCAGATTGCGCGTGAGGTCCTGGACAAGGATCACGTCTTCATTGACGTGGTCTCCAAGGACTCGTCACCGGTGCACGCCCACATCCCACAGCATTTCACTGTTCTTCCAAGCGCTAGAGAACAGCTCCCACATCTCTTTCGTCTTATCGCTCACGACCAACTCGCGAACCCAGGCAAATCGAAAATCATGGTCTTCCTGAACACTACCAAACAAACGCAACTCTTCGCCACTCTCCTTCGCGAGCTATCCAAAACAACTCTCCCGGCGCGGTCTCATATCTATGAAATTCACTCCAAGCGTACTCAGTCGACACGCTCAGCGGTGTCTGATGCGTTCCGCCGCGATCGTTCTGGAGCTGCGATCCTTGTCACATCAGATGTCTCAGCCCGCGGGATTGACTACCCTGGCGTAACGCGGGTCGTTCAGGTTGGCAGCCCTGCATCAACGGAACAGTACATTCATCGTGTTGGGCGCACGGGCCGCGCCGGCAAGGATGGGCGTGCTGACCTTCTTCTCCTACCCCTCGAACGGAACTTTGTTCGATACCAACTTTCCGACGTGCCGATCAAGGAATTCTCGCACGACAAATTGCTGGATGAGGCCACCACGCTTGCCGAAAATTTTGAGAGTGACCCCTCTGCGTTTTTGCCCAGCGTCAAGGGCGCGAAACCAAGTCCAGGGGCGTTTCCTACCAAGGATCGCCACTTCCGAGACAAGCCCAGTATTGCCCTCGCCAACTTGAACACGGAGGTCACCGGCGCTCTCGAGCAAGTCGACACAGACGCAATCAGAGAGGTCTTCGTCTCGCTCCTCGGCTATTACTTTTTAAAGGCTGGCGACCTTCGGGTGGCGCGGCGGAGCATTTTGGAGGGGTTACAGGCTTGGACGACCGAGGGATGTGGTCTACCCAAAGCACCGTTCGTCTCAGACGCGCTACTCGCCAAGATGGGCGGTCTCGATGGCGGCGCGCCTGCGTATGGCGCGCAGCGTGGGCCACTACGCGGGAGCTTCGGGCTCAAGCCACCTGCGACACGGTATGCCAACAGCGAGCGTAATCGTCTGGGGAACGAGCGGACGGTTCGCGAGTTTGCGCGTCCACGGCGCCGAGAAGAGGATGCGAATGGTGCTTATGGTTCGTGGGGATCGGGGCGCGGCTCGCGCTTTAATCGTGACGGCGAGCGGCGTGAGCACAGCAGGCCAAGGCGGAGCCGTGATGATGAGCGCGACCTATGGTCGTGATAGCGGGGCCCCGCAGTGGGTGTCAGGGTTCAAATTTACTGTATAGTTCGCATAATAGATTTCTCGCGTCCTCCCATCTCCACATCATTCGCTATTCGCTCGCTAGACAGGTAGATTGTGTATGCCCCTCAGAGTCGCGTTTATTCCGGGCTATTCCCGTATCCGCTAAAACATGACGCGAGGGTCCATCACCCTGTGTTCTATTTGTGCTGAAATCGTAGCCTCGAGATGTTCCTGACCATTGTCCCTGCTATCCAAAGCGTTCGCGTTGGGGCGAATCATTCAGTGCCGACTCCTGGTGGGCTGATGGTTGCCAAACGCAGCCAATCAACAATGGAAAGCGACAATGACGGTGATATAGGCATCAGTACAAAACAAAGCGAAATTCCAAGCGTCTAAGGCCGCGGAGTGATGCGGGCAGCAACATCCAGCTCTGCTGGCATGGCCTCCTCGTCTATGCCGGCCAGCGCATTTCTCGCGGCCAGGTTCACCATGCCGAGTCGTGTCTCCAACGTTGCACTTCCTATGTGAGGAACGATCACGCATCTGCACACGTCGCAAAAAAAAACGGGTTTTTCTTTCAGTGACTTTCTTCCCAGTGGGAGAGCATACGGACCTGGGCTCCTTCACGAGCGGATGGTCCGTGCCGATGTGGGGCTCGCCCTCTACGACGTCGAGGCCGGCGCCCCATATCCACTCTTCGCGCAGCGCGCGCGCGAGGGCGTCCGAGTCGACGAGCGTACCTCGGGAGGTGTTGACGAGGACGGCGCGGCTCTTCATCTTGCGCAAAAATTGCTCGTTTATGACGTGGCGCGTGGGTTCTCCGCCGGGGGCAAGGACGAAGAGGACGTCGCTTTCGCGCGCGAGCTCATCCGCGTCGACGCGGCGGACGGAGCGCAGGCGGTGCTTGGCTGCGAGCGCGGCCTCGAGCGCGGCATTGCGGGGTGAGGACGGGTTGGAGGCGTAGATGCAGTGCGTGATGCCGAAGGAGGAGAGGCGCGCGAGGGTCGCTTGAGCGATGCGTCCGAAGCCTAGGAAGCCCACGGTGCGTGTTGGCGAGAGCGCGGTCGTGCTCAGTTGGGGCCCGACGAAGAAGAACGGGGCAAAGTTGAAGTTCGGCCACTGCGGGGGGGGGGGAGGGGGGTTGGTTAGGCGGTGA
>Ga0137394_10000495_pt1 | contig 27552 bp, 21 predicted proteins | sample czobulk116metaG_FD_108278 | JGI IMG/M metagenome (GOLD analysis project Ga0137394, IMG submission 108278) | Vadose zone soil microbial communities from Angelo Coast Range Reserve, California, USA - czobulk1.16 metaG | ecosystem: Environmental > Terrestrial > Soil > Vadose zone | place: USA...
GCCGGCCGTGGTTGAGCAGGCGGGCGATGTTGGTCTTGGTGCCCGGGTTGTCTGAAGGGTACCAGCTCAGGATCTCGCGGACGCGCGCAGTGAATTCCATGTCGGCCTCTCGGAATCGAAGTGCCGCGAGGCTACCAGCCGCGAGGCGCAAGGTTCAAGGAACTCCGTGCCTGCCCTGTCGAGAACCGGGCGGGCGGACGGCACCGCGCCGTGAAGGCGCGGGTGCGGGCAGGTGGGGGCGCGCGGACCGGTGGCCAGACTTCTTGTTTCACGCAGAGCTCGCAGAGCGCGCAGAGGTTTCTTGGCTGACGGAATCGTACGCCGGCGAACGATCGGAGATCGAGCCCAAACCTCTGCGGCCTCTGCGCGCTCTGCGTGAACCAGTCATTGTCGCGCGCGTTGCGGGTCTGGGTCTGCACGCGGTTCAGGGGGCGACGGCGTCTGCCTCGATCTCGATCAGCATGGCGGGGTCGATGAGCGACTTGACCTCGACCATGGTGGTGGTGGGCGGGCAGGTGGCGAAGAATTCGCCGTGGGCGCGCCCGTACTCCTGCCAGCGGGAGATGTCGGTCACGAACATGCGGGTGCGCACGATGCGGGTGCGGTCGGCGCCGAGCTTGCCCAGGGCGCGCTCGATCAGCTCCAGGCAGCGGCGCGCTTGCGCGTAAGCGTCGCCGGGCGCGTGCACGCGCTCGCCGGAGTCGTCCACCGGGGCGGTGCCCGTCACGTAGATGTGCTGGCCGGCGCGCAGCGCGCGGCAGTAGCCGACCTTCGGCTCCCACGGTGCCTTCGAGAACGTGCGCTGGAAGTCCATCGCCTCACCTCAGGTACTGGTCCACCTCGTAGGCGAGCGCGCCGATCTTCTCGCGGTTGCGGAATTCCGGCGTCAGCTCCAGCCGCGCTCCACGCACCACGTCGCGCTCGCGCAGCATCACCAGCGAGTTCTCCAGCGTCGCCTTGGAGAGCGACTCCAGCCGCCGCACCCGCCCGGCGAGCCAGGCGGCCCGGCCGCGATCCAGTGCCTGGCGCGTCCACTCGCGCGCCGGAATCGGACCGGCGAGCAGCGGGTCGAGAGCGTCCACGGCGACCAGCACACCCTCCAGATACGGGCGCAGCAGGTCCCCGAGCAGCTGCCCCAGGCGCACGCCGGAGGGGACCGGGACCACGTCGTCGCCGTCGCGCACCACGATCCCCCAGCGGACCAGGAGCTGGAGCATCTCCTCGACGGTGGACTCGAGCGAGCGGCCCGGCTCGAAGATGAACTCGTGCTTGAGCAGCCGGGACAGCTCCCGCGCGCGGGCCAGCACCGCCGCCTGCGGAGCGCGCTGCCCGCCGTAGCTGCGCACGGCCAGGGCGAGGATGGCGGGAGCGACCAGGAAATGGAGGATCGCGTTCTTGTGGTAGTCGAGCGCCATCCGGCGCTCCTCGGCCACCGAGTAGAAGCGCTGCCCGCCCGCCTCCTGCAGCTTCACGTTGCCGTCCGCCACGAGCCGCTGCAGCGCCCGCTGTACCAGGCCGGAATCGCGCAGGCTGGCCGGCGGAAGGCCCGGCCCGGCGCTCCCCACCTGCCAGGCGGGAGCGCGCGCCCCGGCGTCGAGCGCGGCCTGGTGGAGGAACTCCGCGCGCGAGAGCACCTCCTCCTCGGACATCCCACGCCGGTCGTGGCTGAGCAGCACGGCGGAGACGAGCCCGATCGGCGCCAACGGCGTGGCGCGGTTGATCCCGGCCGCCACCCGCAGCCCGAGCGCGCGGACCAGCGCGCGGCGCTCCTCCTGGGTGTGGTTCTTCGGATCGACGCCGCGCTCGGAGAACAACTGCGCCAGCGAGATCGGCTCACCGACCCGGATGGTGATGCGCCCCAGCCGGGTGCGCAGGACCTTGGTCGCGAAGAGGAGGGCCTTGGCGTCCTCTTTCTGCTTCTCGCCCCCGAGGAGCTCGTGCTGGTAGCTGCCCGCCTCGGCGATCTTCTCGTACGAGATGGACACCGGCGCGAAGATCACGTCCGGGCGCACTCCGGTGAGCCAGGCCTCGACCTCCAGCGTCAGCATCCCCAGCTTGGGTGGAAGCAGCTTGCCCGTGCGCGACCGCCCTCCCTCGACGAAGAACTCCTGGGTGAAGCCGTCGCGCAGCAGGCGCTTCACGTAGGCCTGCATCACCGCCGCGTAGACCCGGTCGCCCTTGAAGCTGCGCCGGATGAAGAAGGCGCCGCCCATGCGGAGGAAGCGGCCCACCGGCCAGAAATTCAGGTTGTCGCCGGCCGCGATGTGCGGCGGCTGCAGGCCGTAGTCGTCGCAGACGACCGACAGCACCATGTAGTCGAAATGGCTCTTGTGCGACGGGCACAGGATCAGCGGCGCGCGCGCGCTCGCCTCCACCAGCCGTTTCATGCCGGCCCCGTCCACGTCCACGCCGTCGTAGATGCGGCGGAACATCCAGCCGACGATGCGCTTCAAGACGTCGACGGCGAACGGGTTGTAGCGGGCGGCGATCTCGCGCAGGTCCTTGCGCGCCTCGCGATCGAGGGACTCCGCGCTCACAGGTTTTTTGGCGGCGCTGCCGCGCTCCCGGGCGAGCTCCGCCAGGGTACGACGCAGCTGCAGGTCGTTGAGCGCCTGATCGATGACCCGCTGGGGCGACTTGAGCGGCGGTCCGGTGACGACACGCGCCTCGCGCGCCAGGTGCTGGTAGAGGGCCCCGCGCACCTGCCGGGCGATGCGGCCCGCGTCGGCTTGCGGCTGCTCCGCCACCACGGCGGCCAGATCGATCGGCGCGCCCACCTTGAGCATCGCCTGCTTGCGGTGCAACGCGAAGGAGAGGAAGCTGCGCAGCGCGCCGGGCTCGTCCGGATCGCCGAAGAGGAAGTCGCGCACGCCGCCGCGCAACTTCTTGGGCCGCCGCCTCCAGACCAGCGTGATCGGGACCAGCTGGATCGGGCCCATCGGCTGCTCGCGCTGGAGCGCGGTCAGCCCCGGGAAGGGATCGGCGAGCACCGCCACGGCGCCGGGGAGCGTCCTGGGCATGCGCAGGAAAACGAGGGCCGCCTCGCCCTGGCGGACCGCCTCGATCACCTGGGCGGCCGACCTGTCCTGCGCAGCGGCCGGCGGACGCACCTGCGCGCCGCCCAGGTACCAGCGGGCGAAGGGAGCGAAGATCCGGTAGCCCAGGCCGGTGGCGGCGCGCGCGATCGGCAGCCCGAGCCGCCAGAAGCTCCAGTTGAAGAATAATAGATGCAGGAGCGACGACGATCGCAGCACGTAGACGGGAGTCCCGCGCGACGAGGCGGCCCGGATCGCCTCCCCCGCCTCCTCGGGAAAGGTGATGGAGCGGAACATCCGCGACAGCAGCCAGCGCGCGAAGGGCCCGTACTGGCCCGTGCGCGCGGGCGCCTGCGGAGTGCTCAGGGTCAGCGAAGTGCCGGGCTCGGCCACGGCCGCGGAGTGTAGCAGTTGCGGCCCATCCGGGCGGCGCAGTGCGCAGCGCGATCCTCGGGCGTGCAATTCAGCGGGTCGCGCAGCCCGGCGTTCCTCCGAGAAAGGTCAGCTCGGCCACGGCGGAGCGCGGATCCGCTACCAGGGTCGCGACGAGCTGGGCGAGCCGCTGCGCCGCTCCCGGGGTGGCGCGGAGCCACGCGACGCAGCTGGGGCCGCTCCGCTCCACCCGCTCCGAGAGGCCGCGCGCCTCGCGGACCTCGGCGAGCCAGAGCGGGGCGGCGGCGCCTTCCAGGGCGGCGGCGAGCCCGCGTCGCGCCGCCAGGTTCCCGGCCGCGTCCAGCTCCGCCTCGTCGGGGTCGAGGCCGTCCTCCTGCGCGCGGGCGGCGTGAGCGTCGAGAGCGGCGGCCTCGCCCAGCGCCTCGAGCTCGGCGCGGACCCAGGGGACGAGGAAGGCGGGATCGAGGTGGGCCATCAGCGCGGCGTCAGCTGCACGTCCACCGTGGCCGTGCCGCCTGCCTTGACCTGGATCTCTTGTTCCTTCTCGCCGAGCCGCTCGTGCCAGAGCCGCAAGGTGTATTTCCCCGCAGGCACGCCGGAGATGGTGTAGCTCCCCGCCTCGTCCGTCACCGCGAACGCGGAGGTGGGCAGCACGTCGACCCAGGCGCGCATCCAGGGATGGACGTCGCAGGTGATGCGCAACAATCCCGGCTGCTTGAGCGGCTTGGGGATGACGTGGTTGGGCACCGGCATCGCGTAGTTGAACGCGTTCCGGTCGCCTTCGCGGGCATGCACGTTGTGGAAGAGCTTGTCGCCGTTCACGATTTCCAGCGTGGCCCCGGCCGGCAACGCGACCAGGTGGGGCACGAACTCGCACTGCTTCTGATCGAGGGTCACCTTGATCTTCTCCGGCCTGGCCGGCTTGGGACCGTCGACGATCCACAGCACCGCGTTCTTGACGCCGCCGCCCTGGCCCACCTCGAGCGACTCGTCCGGCTTGCTCGTCCCGCAGATCTTGATGTCGCGAGTGACGGGCAAGGGCGCCAGCTTGGGCGCCAGCCCGGAGAGCGTCACCTTGCCACTCACCTGTCCGGCGCCGGGCGTCGTGTCGCCGCGAGGGGCAGGAGCGCCGGCGGCGCCCGCATCGGCCTGGGCGAGCAGCAGTGCGAGGGCGGCGAGCGCGTGCATGCAGGCTCCTTCCGGGAGCGCTGTAGGTAGACCATGGGACGCCGGGTGACAAGCGGCTTGACAGGCCGGCCCACCTGTCTACATTCCCGCCCCCGTTCCCCGGCGGACCAGTCCGCCTTGCATCCGGAGGAGATTTTCATGGCTGCGAAGGAGATCAGCTTCCACCAGGCCGCTCGCGACCAGATCCTGCGCGGCATCCAGATCCTCAGCGACGCCGTCGCCGTGACGCTCGGTCCCAAAGGGCGCAACGTGGTCCTGGAGAAGTCGTTCGGCGCTCCCACGGTCACCAAGGACGGCGTCACGGTCGCGAAGGAGATCGACCTCGCGGACCACTTCCAGAACATGGGCGCGCAGATGGTGCGCGAGGTGGCCACCAAGACGTCCGAGGTCGCCGGCGACGGCACCACCACGGCGACGGTCCTGGCGGCCGCCATCTACGGCGAGGGCCAGCGCCTGGTCGCCGCCGGGCACAACCCGATGGCGCTCAAGCGCGGCATCGACCAGGCGGTCGAGAAGGTGGTCGGCGAGCTGAAGAAGCTCTCGACCAAGACGCAGGGCAAGACGGAGATCGCTCAGGTCGGCACCATCAGCGCCAACGGCGACGAGACCATCGGCAACATCATCGCCGAGGCGATGGAGAAGGTCGGCAAGGAAGGCGTCATCACCGTCGAGGAAGCGAAGGGCCTGGAGACGACGCTGAAGGTCGTCGAGGGAATGCAGTTCGACCGCGGCTACGTCTCGCCGTACTTCGTCACCGACCCGGCCCGCATGGTGGCCGAGCTGGACGATCCGTACATCCTCATCACCGAGAAGAAGATCTCCGCGATGGCGGACCTGATCCCGCTGCTCGAGCAGGTGGTCCGCACGGGCAAGCCCATCCTCCTCATCGCCGAGGAAGTGGAAGGCGAGGCGCTCGCGACCTTGGTCGTGAACAAGCTGCGCGGCACGCTCAAGGTGGCCGCGGTCAAGGCGCCCGGCTTCGGCGACCGCCGCAAGGAGATGCTGCAGGACATCGCCGTCCTCACCGGCGGCAAGGTGATCGCCGACGAGCTGGGCCGCAAGCTGGAGCAGGCGACGCTCGCCGACCTCGGCCGCGCCAAGCGCGTCACCATCGACAAGGACAACACCACCATCGTCGACGGCGCCGGCAAGAAGAGCGACATCGAGGCGCGCATCAAGCAGCTCCGGGCGCAGGTCGAGGAGACCACCTCCGACTACGACCGCGAGAAGCTCCAGGAGAGGCTCGCCAAGCTGGCCGGCGGCGTCGCCGTGATCCAGGTGGGCGCCGCCACCGAGACGGAGATGAAGGAGAAGAAGGCGCGCGTCGAGGACGCGTTGCACGCGACCCGCGCCGCGGTGGAGGAGGGCATCGTTCCCGGCGGCGGGGTGGCCTTCGTCCGCGCGCAGAAGGCGCTCGACAAGCTGGGCGAGGGCGACGAGAAGGTCGGCGTGCAGATCGTCCGCCGTGCCATCGAGGAGCCGCTGCGGCGGATCGTCCACAACGCGGGGCTGGAGCCGAGCATCGTGCTGCAGAAGGTGCAGGAGGGGAAGGGCGGGTTCGGCTACAACGCCCGCGCCGACAAGTACGAGGACCTCGTGCAAGCCGGCGTGATCGACCCCACCAAGGTGACCCGCACCGCCCTGCAGAACGCGGCGAGCGTCGCGGGCCTGCTCCTCACCACGGAGGCGCTGGTCGCCGAAAAGCCGAAGCGGAAGAAGGCCGGAGGCGCCGGCGCCGCGGCGGGAATGGGTGGGATGGGCGGCATGGGCGGGATGGGCGGTATGGACTACGGCGGCGGCGGGGACGACCTGGATTACTAAGAACCCTCATGACGAGCGGTGCGGAGTTCGAGGCGATTGCTTTCGACCTGCTCACCGCGCTGCTCGACTCATGGACGCTCTACACCCGCGTCGCGGGTGGCGAGGCGCTGGGGCGCGCCTGGCGCCTCGCTTCGCTTCGTCGGGTGACGGCGCAGGGCTCCTATCGCCCGTACGAGGACATCCTCGCGGAAGCCGCGGCCGATGCAGGTGTGCCGGTGCCCAAGCGCGACGAGCTGGTCGCGCGCTGGGGCGAGCTGCGGCCGTGGCCCGAAGCTCCGGCCGTGCTGGAGCGCCTCGCCGGACGGCGGCTGGCCGTCGTGACGAACTGCTCGCAGCGGCTCGCGGAGATCGCCGCCGCGGCGACCGGCGGCCGATTCGATCTGGTGATGAGCGCGGAGCGGGCCGGCGCGTACAAGATCGATCCCCGCGCGTACCAGGCCGCGCTGGATGCGCTGCGGCTGCCTGCCGATCGCGTGCTCTTCGTCGCGGGCTCCGCGCACGACGTCCCGGGCGCTTCGCGGGTTGGCATGCCGGTGTACTGGTCGAACCGGCAGCGCCAGCCGGTGCCGGAGGGAAGCCCGCCGCCGCTTCACGACGAACCCGATCTCCGGCGTCTGCCAGCCGCCGCCAGCCGCCGCCCTTAGAGGGCAGCACCGTGTTTTTGAGAGCGCGGCCCATCGCGGCGTGCACTCGAGATGGCTCCGCTCCGCTGGAATTCCGAAAGCTTGCCTGCCTGCGCGAGGACGGGGTACAGGTGGAATGCTCCCTGTCCTGTATCCGTCCGGAGGTCGTTCCCCAGTGCCCAAGTCCCTGCTCCTCGCCGACGACTCGGTCACCATCCAGAAGGCCATGGAGATGACCTTCAGGGGCGAGGACGTGACCCTGACCGTGGTTTCGGACGGGAACGAGGCGCTCTCGCGTGCCCGGGAGGCGAGACCGGACCTGATCCTCGCTGACGTGAGCATGCCCGGGCTGGGCGGCTACGAATTGTGCGAGAAAGTGCGCGCGGATGCGACGATGCGGCACATCCCGGTGCTGCTGCTCGGCGGCGGGACGCCGATCGATCCCGCCAAGGCGATCGCGGTGGGGGCGAACGGCCACATGCCCAAGCCGTTCGACTCGCAAAAGCTGATCGAGCAGGTCAAGCAGATCCTCGCGAATCCCAAGGCCATTCCCGCCCCCGTAGCGAGGCCCTCCGCGCCTCCGCCAGCCCGGCCAGCCGCCCCGCCGTCGCGCCCTGTGCCGCCCGGCGCGCCCGCCTCCAGGCCGCCGCAGCCTGCCGGCGCGCAAGGCAGCACGCTGCAGATGGCGCGGCCGCCGACCGTGCCCGCGATGAGGCCCGCGGCCGCCACGTCGCGGCCGCCCGGAGCAATCTCCGCGCCGCCGAGGCCCGGAGCACCCGTGCCGCCCCGTCAACCGATGGTCCCGGGCGCGCGGCCCGGTGCGCCGGCCGCGGCGCGCCCGCCCGCGCCGGCGGGCTCGCGCCCACCTCCGGCGGCAGCTCCGCGGCCCCCCACCGCGAAGGTGCCTCCGGCCATGGTCAGGCCCGCGCCGCCACAGGCGAAATCGGCCCCGCCCGCGCCGCGCGAGTACACCGACCGCCTGGCCATCCCGGCAGCGGACGAGGACATCCCGATGGAGGTCGACGACATCGTCGAGGAGGCGCCCGTATCCGCGCCCGCTCCTCTGCGGGCCGTGCCCCCGCCCCCTCCTCCCAAGCAGCCTGCGCTGTCCGTGGTCCCCGGGGCCCGCGGGGCCGCCTCCGACGGAGGCGAGGCCCTGCTGCGGGAGGCCCTCTCCAAGGCGTCCCGCGAGGTCATCGAGAAGATCGCCTGGGAAGTCGTTCCCGAGCTCGCCGAAACGATCATCCGCGAGGAGCTCGAGCGCCTGATGAAGGAACGCGGCGCGTAGGGCCCCAGCCGCCGTCCCCAGGGCGGCGCTGCGCTGTTGGAGAAGCCGTGAATGCCGCTTGCATTCCGGCCACGCTTCCATCTGCGCGGGCATGTGGTATTTCCACGCCGCGCGAGACGTCGCGTGTGGAGGACCCTGTTCAGATGGCGGCGACGAAGACCGGGATCGCGGTGGGGCCCGAGCTGGACAGGCCCTACGAGCCTTCCCAGGTCGAGCCGCGGTGGGCGCGCGAATGGGAGGAGCGCGGGTACTTCCACGCCGAGGACGCGTCGGACAAGCCGCCGTACTGCATCGTCCTGCCGCCGCCGAACGTGACCGGGAGCCTGCACCTGGGACACGCGCTCACCGCCACCATCGAGGATGCCCTCATCCGCTGGAAGCGCATGAGCGGCTTCAACGCCCTATGGCAACCGGGCATCGACCACGCGGGCATCGCCACCCAGATGGTGGTCGAGCGCGAGCTGGTCCGCACCGAGCGGAAATCGCGCCACGACCTGGGCCGCGCGGAATTCGTGCGCCGCGTCTGGCAATGGAAGGAGCAGTACGGCAACCGGATCGCGCAGCAGCATCGCGCGCTGGGCGCCTCGCTGGACTGGGAGCGCGAGCGCTTCACCATGGACGAGCACTCTTCGCGCGCGGTCCGCGAGGCCTTCGTGCGGCTGTACGAGGAAGGGCTGCTCTACCGGTCGGAGCGGCTCATCCACTGGTGCGTGAAGGACCGGACGGCCTTGAGCGATCTGGAGGTCGACCACGAGGAGCACGCGAAGGCGGAGCTGTACAAGTTCGCCTATCCGCTCGCCGACGGGTCCGGAGAGATCGTGGTCGCCACGACGCGCCCGGAGACGATGCTGGGCGACACCGCCGTCGCGGTGCACCCGGACGACGAGCGGTACAAGGGGATGGTCGGAAAGCAGGTCAAGCACCCGCTGCTGGACCGGACCCTCCCGATCGTCGCGGACGCGGAGCTGGTCGACCCGAAGTTCGGGACCGGCGCGGTGAAGGTGACGCCGGCGCATAGCTTCGAGGACTTCGAGGCCGGCAAGCGCAAGGGGCTGCCGCTGATCAACATCCTCAACCTGGACGGCACGCTCAACGAGAACGCGGGCCGCTTCCAGGGACAGGATCGCATCGCGGTCCGGCCCGCGATCCAGGCAGCATTGAGGGAGCTGGGCCTCGAGCGCGGGAGCGAGACGCACCACATGTCCCTCGGGCGTTGCCAGCGCTGCGAGAGCGTGGTGGAGCCGCTCCTCAGCAAGCAATGGTTCGTGAAGACCGGCCCGCTGGCGGGGCCGGTGATCGAGGCGGTGGAGGCGGGCCGGATCCGCTTCGTGCCGGAGCAGTGGAAGGCCGAGTTCTTCCGCTGGATGCGCAACATCCACGACTGGTGCGTCTCGCGGCAGCTGTGGTGGGGACACCAGATCCCCGCCTGGTATTGCGAGTACGGCCACGTGACGGTGGCGCGGGAGACGCCCCGCGAGTGCGAGACCTGCCACTCCGGCCGGCTGACGCAGGACCCGGACGTGCTCGACACCTGGTTCTCGTCCGGGCTGTGGCCCTTCTCCACCCTCGGCTGGCCGGACGACACGCCCGCGCTGCGCACCTTCTATCCCAACTCGGTGTTGGAGACCGGGTTCGACATCCTCTTCTTCTGGGTCGCCCGGATGGCCATGCTGGGCCTGCACTTGATGGGCGAGGTCCCGTTCCGGGTGGTGTTCCTGCACGCCATGGTGCGGGACAAGCACGGCGAGAAGATGTCCAAGACGCGCGGGAACGTGATCGACCCTCTGGACATCACCGCGAAGTACGGCGCGGACGCGCTCCGGTTCACCCTGGCGTCGATGGCGGGGCAGGGCCGCGACATCAAGCTCGACGAGAAGCGCATCGAGGGCTACCGCGCCTTCGCGAACAAGATCTGGAATGCGGCGCGCTTCGTGCTGCGCAGCGCGGACGGGTACGACCCGGACCGTCCGGCGCCGCCGGCCAGCGTCTACGATCGCTGGATCCTCTCGCGCTTCCAGCGCTGCGCGGACGAGACCCGGCAAGCGTTGGAAGAGTTCCGGCTCAACGACGCGGCCAACGGGATCTACCGCTTCGTCTGGGGCGAGCTGTGCGACTGGGCCATCGAGCTGTCCAAGCCGGCCCTGTACGGCGAGCGCACCCCCGCGGAGCGCGCCGGAGCGCAGTCTGCGCTGCTCCAGTCGCTGGAGGGCGCGCTGCGCCTGTTGCACCCCTTCATGCCGTTCGTGACCGAGGAAGTGTGGCAGCGCCTGCCCAAGCGCAGGGGCCATGCGCCGTCGATCATGGTCGAGCGCTACCCGGCGCCGGACTCGCTCGTCGACACCCAGGCCGAAGCCGAGATGGACGCCCTGGTGCGCGCGATCGACGGAGCGCGCAGCGTCCGAGGGGAGGTCAACCTGCCTCCCAACCAGGCCGTGCCGCTCGTGCTCGCGCCGCGCGACCAGGCGGCGCACCGGCTGTTCGAGACGCATCGCCAGGCCTTCACCCGCCTCGCCAACGCGTCCGAGGTGCAGGTGCTGGCGCCGGGAGCGCAAAGGCCACAGAAGGCCGCGGTACACGTCGAGCCGGAGGTGGAAGTGCACCTCCCGCTCGCCGGCCTCATCGACTTCGCGGCCGAGAAGGCGCGCGTGGAGAAGGAGCTGCAGAAGCTGGAAGCGGAGCTCGCCGGCATCGCGAAACGCCTGGACAATCCGGGCTTCCTCGCGCGCGCGCCGGCCGAAGTGGTCGAGAAGGACCGCGCCCGCGCGGCAGAGCTGGAAGAGAAACGGGACAAGCTGACGCGCCACCTGGATCGCGTCACGAGAGTGGAGGATGGAATGAACGAGCAGAAGAGCGGGAGCAACGGCGGCGCGGGCGACGAGAAGCCCGAGCAGGGCCACCGCAGCATGGACCAGATGGGCACCCACGGCGGTCCCGGACACGGAGGCGGAGGCGACGGCGGGACCGGCGGCTACGGCGGCGGGTCCTCGGAGAAGCACGAGTCGGGCGGCCAGCCCGGCTCGGCGTCCGGGCCCGAGAAGGAGGGCACCGGCGGCGAAGGAACCGCGGCGCAGGCGCTCTCGCGGGTGAAGAGCCTTGCCCGCGGGCTGATGGACAAGGCCGCCGACGCGCTCGAGACCGGCATGCAGAGCGCCGAGGAGAAGCTCGGGGAGATGGCGAAGGACGCGGCCAAGCTCCAGGAGCGGTTCGCCAAGCAGAGGGCCTCGAAGCCGGCTCGGGCCAAGCCTGCGCGCAAGGCCCGCGCGAAGGCGGGCGGGCGCGCCAAGGTGGCCCGGAAGGCGGCCGCCAAGGGAGCGCGGAAGGCCGCCAAGCCCGCAGCGAAGAAAGGTGCGCGGCGCGCAGCGGCGAAGACGACACGCCGGCCCGCGAAAGGCGGGCGGGGCAAGAGCGGCGGCGCGAAGCGGGCAGGCAAGGCACGCCGCGGGCGGCGCTAGCCGCCGCGGTCGGCGGCGGTACACCTTTCGAGAGCGCGGAGCTCGGGAGATGGACTCTGGCCGGATGGGGGTGCCGCTGGACCTGGGGCGGCCCGGCGACGCCGTCGGCCGCCTCATCGAGCTTGCCCTGGAAGAGGACGTGGGCCCCGGCGACCGGACGGCCGAGGCCTGCGTTCCGCCGCAGGCGCGCGGCGCCGCCCTGGTGGTCGCGAAGGAACCGCTGGTCGTCTCCGGCGTCTCCGCCGCCGCGCGCGTCTTCCGCGCGCTCGACGCGGACTGCGAGCTGCAGCCCCTGCTCGGTGAGGGCGAGCCCGCCGATGCCGGCGCCGGCGTCCTCCGCGTTCGCGGGAGGCTGCGCGCGTTGCTCAGCGCCGAGCGCACCGCGCTGAACCTCCTGCAGCGTCTGTGCGGCGTGGCCACGCTCACTCGCCAGTACGCGCAGGCGCTGCGCGGCACCCGGACCCGGCTGCTCGACACGCGCAAGACGAGCCCCGGGATGCGCGCGCTGGAGAAGGCGGCCGTGCGCGCGGGCGGAGGAACGAACCACCGCGGCGCGCTCTTCGACGGCATCCTGGTCAAGGACAACCATGCGGCCGCCGCCGGCGGAATCGGCGAGGCGGTGCGCCGCGCCAAGGCGGCCGCCTCGCCGTTCCTGCGCGTCGAGGCCGAGGTGAGCACTCCCGAGCAGATCGAGGAGGCCCTCGCCGCCGGGGCGGATTTGCTCCTGCTGGACAACCTGGGCGACCGCGAGCTGGCGGCCGCCGTGAAGCAGGTCGCCGGGCGCGTTCCGACCGAGGCGTCCGGCGGGATCACCCTGGGCCGCTTGCAGCGCATCGCCGCCTGCGGAGTAGACTACGTGTCCGTGGGCGCCTTGACGCACTCCGCTCCGGCCGTCGACCTGAGCCTTCTGGTGGAGGGCCGCGCTTGAGCCCGCTGGTCTCGCCCGCCGCCGGCGAGGCCGAGTTCACCCATTGGACCGACGATCGCCAGGACGCGTTCGTCCTCGGCATGCTGCTGGAGTGCGAGGACGACTTCGTCTCCGGCTCGATGCTCTGCGACAAGCTGGACGTGCCGCGCGCCGAGCTGCTCAAGCGCCTCGATTCGCTGCGCGCCCGCGGCTACGTGATCCAGGCTTCCGGCGGGCGCGGCTACCGGCTGGCGGGCATGCCCGCCGGCCTGTCGGAGCGCGAGATCGCCCCGCTCCTGGGCACCTCCGAGATCGGCCGCGCCATCCACCACTACGCCGAGCTGCCCTCGACCAACGACGAGGCGCACCGCCTCGCGGAGCTGGGGGCCCGGCACGGCGAGGTGGTCATCGCCGAGCTGCAGACGCACGGCCGCGGCCGCCGCGGCCGAACGTGGATCGCGCCTCCGGGAAAGTCGATCGCGCTTTCGGTCGTCCTGCGTCCCTCGCTCTCCCCGGCGCGCGCTCCCGAGATCACGCTGGCGGCGGCGGTGGCGGTGTGCGAGGCAGCCCGCGAGCTGGGAGCGGGGAGCGCGCGCATCAAGTGGCCCAACGACGTCGAGTGCGGCGGGCGCAAGCTGGCGGGGCTCCTCACCGAGCTGCGCGCGGACGGGGAGGGCATCCGCCACGTGGTGCTCGGCGTGGGACTCAATTGCGGCTTGCTCCCCGAGGACTTCCCCGAGGAGCTGGAGGACCAGGCGACCAGCCTGCGGATCGAGAAGGGCGAGGAGGTCCCGCGGGCGCTCGCCTGCGCGCGCCTGCTCGAGGCGCTGGACGAGTGGCTCGCGCTGCACGACGTGGAGGGATTCGCCCCCGTGCGGGACCGCTGGCGCCAGCTCTCCTCCACCCTGGGCCGCCGGGTGAGGGTTGCGCTGGAGCCGGGCGTGCTGGAAGGCGACGCGGTCGACCTGGCCGAGGACGGCGCGCTCCTCGTGCGCACGCAGGATGAGGCATTGACTCGGGTCATGGCGGGCGACGTCACCTACTGCAGGGTCCTGTAGGCGCGGGACCTACGGTCCTTTGTTGACCGCCACTCTCGCGCTGCCGATACTCGCCGCATGCTCCTGGCCATCGACGTCGGCAACACCAACACGGTCCTGGGGCTCTTCGATCTCGCACCCAAGCCAGTGCTGCGCGAGTCCTTCCGCTTCCAGACCGAGAAGGATCGCACCGGCGACGAGTACGGCCTGCAGCTGCGCACGCTGTTCGACTTCGCGGGAGTGAAGCTGGAGCAGGTGCACGACGTGATCGTCTCCAGCGTCGTGCCGCCGATGCAGTTCCCGCTCGAGCAGATGTGCAAGCGGTTCTTCGGGAAGAAGCCGCTCATCGTCGGCCCCGGGGTGAAGACGGGGATGCCGGTCCTCTACGACAATCCGCGCGAGGTCGGCGCCGATCGCATCGTGAACGCCGTCGCCGCCTACGAGAAGTGGCCGCAGGGGCTGATCATCGTCGACTTCGGCACCGCCACCACCTTCGACGCGGTGACCCCCCGGGGCGAGTACCTGGGAGGCGCGATCGCGCCCGGGATCGCCATCTCCATGGAGGCGCTCTTCCACCGCGCCAGCAAGCTCCCGCGCGTCGCCTTCGAGAAGCCCGACAAGGTGGTGGGCCGCAACACGGTCGCCTCCATGCAGAGCGGCCTCGTCTTCGGCTACGCGGGCCTGGTCGATTCCATCTGCTCGCGCATGGCGGAGGAGCTGGGCTTTCCGGTGAAGATCGTCGCGACCGGCGGGCTCGCTCCGCTCATCGGCGAGGTCTCCAAGCGGATCGAGATCGTGGACGAACAGCTCACGCTCGATGGGCTGCGCATCATCTATCAACGCAATCAAACCTGAACCCGGCTGGCGGAGCTCGCTGGCGGCTGGCGGAGAACGCACTCGATGGACGAGGGGCCGAAGGACTCGAAGCCGGGGGCGGTGCCGCGCGGGGCATCCCCCGCGGAGCAGGATCACCTGCGCGCGGTGGTGAAGGTCGCGCCGCGTCCGACTCGGACGCCCACGCGCATGCCCCGGCCCACGCTCCCGCCGCCTCCCACGCACGCGCCCCAGCACCAGGCGCTGCCCGCCGCCGAGCTGAACAAGATCATCGACGAGGGTCGCGCGCTGCTCGAGAGCGACCGCGCTTCGGCGCACCAGGCGTTCGAGAAGGCGTACCGGCGCAACTTGAACGACGTGCGCGTACTCTCGAACTACGGCCTGACGCTGGTGCTGGTGGAGGGCGACCGGCAGCGCGGCATCCGCTTCTGCGAGGAGGCGGTGCGGCGGGGGCCGGCCACCACCGAGACGCTGGTCAACCTGGCCAAGGCGCTGGTGGTGACCCGCAACAAGGAGCAGGCGGTGCGGGCCCTGCAGCGGGCGATGGAGCTGGCTCCCACCGATCCGCGCGTCCGCCACGAGTTCCTCGCCCTCGGCCTGCGCCGTCCGCCGCCGATCCCCTGGCTGCCCCGCAACTTCTTCCTCAACAAGTGGCTCGGCAAGCTGAGCTGGAAGATGTCCGGGAAGCGCTTCGATCCGACGTTTTCCTTCCAGGACCTCCCGGACCCGGAGCCGCGGCCGCAGGCGCTCCCGCCGCGCCAGGCCGGATAGCAAGGACGGCATGGGCGAAGCGACCGCGCCGGCGACCTGTCCGCTGCAGCTCGAGGTGCTGCCGGCGAACTTCCAGAAGCACGTGGATCCGCAGGCGCCCGCGCCCCTGCGGATGATGGGAGCGAAGGCCCTGGTCCCGATGGGGCCCAAGGACATGGCCACCGCCCTCTTCATGCTGACGTTCGACGCCGACGCGAACGTGCGCGAGACCGCGGCGAAGAGCGCGGCAGGGCTCCCCGACCGCATGCTCGCGGTCGCCCTGCGGGACGAGACGGCCGATCCGCGCGTCCTCGACTACTACGTCTCGGCCCTGGACTCGAAGGTCCAGTACCTCGAGATGCTGGTGCTGAACCCGTCCACGCCCGACGAGGCGGTGGCGCGGGTAGCCGCGATGCCGCAAGAGAAGCTGGTGGAGATCGTCGCGCAGAACCAGCTGCGCATCCTGCGCCACGAGGGCATCGTGCGGGCCCTGGTCGCCAATCCGATCACGCGGCCCTCCACGGCGGACAGCGTGACCGATTTCTGCGTCCGTTCCGGCCTGGTGCTCGCGGACATGCCGGCCTTCCAGGCCGCCCGCAAGCGCGTCCTGGGATCGGGGGCGGACGAGAAGACGGCGACCGAGGCGGCGGCCAAGGCCGCGCTCGAAGAAGCCGGAGCCGTGGAAGCGCTGGAGGAGATCGGCGCCGCCGACACCGCCGGCGAGACGCCGGAGGAGCCGAAGGAGGACGAGGAGCTCGACGCCGACGGCAAGATCAAGCGGCTCTCCATCAAGCAGCAGATCGGGAAGCTCTCGATCGCCAAGAAGATCGAATGGGCGAACAAGAAGGGAAACAAGGAGGTCCGCACCATCCTGCTGCGCGATCCGAACAAGCTGGTGCAGCTGGCGGTGGTGCAGAGCCCGCGCATCACCGACGGCGAGATCGCCAAGATCGCCAGCTCGCGCACCTCGCCCAACGAGGTGCTCCAGCACATCTACAACAACCGCCTGCTCATGAAGAACTACACGATCAAGGTGAACCTGGTGAACAACCCCAAGGTCCCGGTGGCGGTGGCGATGCGCTTCCTCTCGATCCTGCGGCAGAGCGAGCTCAAGTCGGTGTCCAAGAACCGCAACGTCTCCCGCGCGCTGCAGAGCCAGGCCCAGAAGCTCCTGGACAAAAAAGCCTGACCGACTGCCAGGATGCGTGCCGCGGCGTCCGCGGCAAAGCGCAGCGCCGCCCAATCCGGCGGCGGCTGCCGGGGGCAGTGCGCGGCAGGCCGGTTGCCTGCCGGGCGCACGATGCCGATCCTCGACCCGGGAGGAGCCGCCATGGGCCATCCGGTCGAGAGCTCGGCTGTACCTGGGCAGCAGGAAGTCCGGTTCGAACCGAGGCGCGTGGAGAAGCCGTGGGGGTACGAGCTGATCTGGGCCCACGCCGAGCGCTACGTGGGAAAGGTCCTGCACGTCTCGCGCGGGCACGCGCTGAGCCGGCAGTACCACCGCCAGAAGGACGAGACGATCCACCTCCTCTCGGGGTCGATGCGGTTCGAGTTCGACGCCGGCGCCGGGGCGCGCGAGGTGCTGCTCCAGCCGGGGGATTCGATGCGCATCCGACCGGGGACCATCCACCGCATGGTGGCCCTCACCGACTGCGACGTGCTCGAGGCGAGCACGCCCGAGCTGGACGACGTCGTGCGGCTCGAAGACCGCTACGGTCGGAGCTGATGGAGCGGCCGCAGCCGGCGCGGGCGCTCGCCATCGCGGTGCCGCTCGGATGGGACGCCGGCGCGCTGGCCTGGCCGGCGCTCTGCATGCTGGCGGCGGCCGCCGCGGTGGTGCCGCTCTGGGCGGGGCGGTTCCTGCCCTTCCAGGACGCGCCCCAGCACCTGGCCGCGGTCCGGGTGCTCGCCGACTACGACAGTCCGGTATTCGCCTTCCGGCGCTGGTTCGAGATCGATCTCGCGCGCTCGCAATACCTCGGCTTCTACCTGCCCGCCGCGCTGCTCGCGCGCTTCGCCGGGCCGGAGGCTGCCTGCCGGATCGTCCTGTCGCTCATCGCGCTCGCGCTCCCCGCGGCGTCATGGACCTTCCTGCGCTCGTTCGATCGCGACCCGCGGCTCGCGGTGCTCGCTCCGGCGCTGTTCCACACCGCGCCGCTCTACCTCGGGTTCTTCAACTTCCTCGAGTCGGTCCCCGCCACGATTCTGGTGGTCGCGCTCCTCGAGCGCGAGCTGCGCGCGCCGCGGGCGGGCAGGGCGGTGGCCCTCGCCGTCGCGGCGGCGGCGTTGCTCTACCTGCATCCCAGCGGGCTGGCGCTGGCGCTCGGCGCCGGGGCCGTGCTCGCCGCCACTTCGGGTGCCGGTTGGCGGCGCGCCGTCCGCTCGCTGGCGCCGTTCGTCCCGGCGGTGGCGCTGCTCGCCGCCTGGATGGCGACTTCGCTCTTCGCCCAGTCGCCGGGCGCGGTCGGGCACGCGGCGGCCACCTGGCAGCCGCTGCGCGAACGCGTGCTCGACCTGCTGCGCTTCGGAAACGTGCTCGCGGGCCACGCAGACGAGGCGTTCGTGGCGGCGCTGCTGCTCTGCTGGCTCGCGGCCGCGCTGGTCCCCGGCCGCACACGAGACGCGCGTTGGTGGCGGCTGCCGCTCCTCGCCGCGTGCCTGGGGGTGGCGTATCTGGCGGTCCCCGAGTCGGTCGGGGCCGCGGGGTCGCTGCACTTGCGGGCCATCCCGCTGCTCGCGTTCGTGTTCCTCTCCGCGCCGGCGCTCGCCCCCGGCCGTCTCACCTCGGCGCTGCTCGCTGCCGCCGTGGCGCTGCAGCTCGCCTACGACGCCCGGCTGGCCGCGGTGCACCGCGCGTTCGACGCCGAGGCCGAGGCGCGGCAACTCGAGCAGGTGATTCGCGCGGCGGAGCCGGGCCGCCGTCTGTTGTCGCTCGTCGCCGACCGGCAGAGCCATCAGGTGCAGTTCCAGGCCTACCAGCATTTCGGCATGTACTACCAGGTGGAGAGAGGCGGCCGGGCGCGACGGAACTTCGCCGAGCTGCCCTGGACGCCGGTGCGCTTCCGCGCGCCGGCAATCCCGCTGCCGCCGGGCTGGGAAGAGCACCCCGACCGGTTCGATCCCGCGCGTGAAGGCGCCGAGGCGGACTACCTCCTGGTGCGCGGCCCGGCGCCGGATCCGCCAGGCCCGTTCATGGTCAAGGCGCGCGCGGGGCGGTGGACCCTGTACCAGGCCCAGGGCCGCTGACCTCAGGGAGCCGCTGCAGGGCGCTCGGCGAGGAGGGCGCGGCGCGCCGGGGCCGGCGAGCCCGGGATGCTCCAGCTGAACGCCTTGTTCATCCAGAAGTTCCAGGCGGTGACGAGCGCGATGGCCGCCCCGTTGGCGAGATAGCGGTTGATGCGGAGGACGTTTACCTGTAGCGCGAGCAGCAGGACGCTGAGCGCAAGGCCCATCGCGCAGATCAGGTTGAACTTGGCGAAGCGCTTCAGCCGCGCCGTTCCACCGCCGAGCCGCTCCGCCAGGTCCCGGAAGGTCCAGGAGTCGTTCCAGATGAAGTTGTTGACCATGGCCGCCTCGGCCGCGAGCACCTTGCTCGGGGTGAGCTCCCACCCGAGCGCGCGCGGATCGGAGAGGAGGAAGAGGAGCGCCATGTCCACCGCGACGCCGCTCAACCCCACGGCAGCGAAGCGGGGGAAGCGCGCCGGCAGCATCGCAAGCCGGAGCCTCACCAGGTGGCGGAGGTAATCGACGTACAGCTTCGCGGTCACCTTGCTCTCGCCGGCGAGCCGCTCGCGGAACACGTAGCCCACCTCGGACACGGCCCGGATGCGCCCTCGGCCGAGCACCTCGATGAGGATCTTGTACCCGAGAGGGCTCATCTCGGCGCCGGCGATGGCCGCGCGCCGCACCATGAAGTAGCCGCTCATCGGATCGCTCACGCGGCCGACCACCGACGGCAGCACGGCGAGCCCGAGCAGCTGCGCGCCGCGCGAGAGCGCCCTGCGCAGCGCGCTCCAGTCACTGACGCCGCCGCCCTCCACGTGCCGGCTGGCGACCGCGAGGTCCGCGCCGGCCTTGATCGCCTCCCACAGCCGCGCGAGCACCTCGGGGGGGTGCTGCAGGTCGGCATCGATGACGGCGAGCACCTCGCCGCGCGCCGCCTGCCAGCCGCGGATCACCGCGGTGGAGAGCCCCTTCTCGGAGCGCCGGCGCATCACCCGCACCGCGGGCCAGCGCTCGGCCAGGCGCATGGCCACGGCCCAGGTCCCGTCGGGGCTGTCGTCGTCGACCACCAGGATCTCGTATTCGCCGGCGAGGCGCGGCTCGAGCGCCGCGGTGAGCTGCCGCAGCAGCTCCTCCAGGTTGCGCGACTCGTTGTAGGTGGGGACGATCAGCGAGAGCCGGATCGGCGCCTGGCGCTCGGGGCCCACGCACAACGGTCCGCGCGGGACCTCCACCACTGCCGCCAGGCGAGTGCCTTCCACCGGTCGGACGACGCGCATCGGCCGCTCCCCGGGATCCGGCGCCTTCCCGCGCCCTCACCCTCCGCGGCAAATGTTCGGCTCCGACCCGCCGTCGGCAATCGTACGATCCACCTGACGCATTCGGCCGGATTGCCCAGCGCCGCCGTATTCGGCGTTACGCGGACTTCTTCTTCTCCGGTTCCGAGCCGGACCCGGTGTCGACGGCGCCGTCCTCGAGGAGCGCGAGAGCGATCTGCAGGGCCTTGCGCATCCGTTCGCGCAGCTTCTCGTCGCCTTTCATCTTCTGGTACGCGCGGATCGCGCGCTCTTCGTTCTGCTTGGTCGCGGCCTGCGCGTCGGAAACCTGCTTGCGCAGCTCGTCGCGCTCCTCGCGCAGCAGGTCCTTCTCGCCGGTCAGCGCCGCGACCTCTTCGCGCGCCTTGTCCAGCTCGGCCTCGAGCTGGGCGGCCTGCGACTTGCCGCCTCCCGCCTTCAGCTCCACGCGCGCGGCGGTCAGCTCGCGCTCGAACTTCTTCGCCGCTGCGGCGAGCGCGTCGGCGCGCTGCTGCAGCGCCTTGGCCGAGGCGTCGCGCTTCGCCGCCTCCTCCTTGAGCTGCTGCGCCTGGTCCTCGAGCGCGCCCTGCTGCTCCTGCAGGTCGGCGAGCTGCTTCGCCTTGTCCTCCAGCTCCTGCCGGAGCTCGGCGACGCTCCTCTCCCCGGTGCGGGCGCGCGGCTCGGCCCTCGGGGGCGGCGGCCGGGACGGCCGGGACGGGGTCTTCGGCGCGGGAGGCACCGCCTCCAACCCGGCCAGGGCGGACTCCTCGTCCAGGCCGAGCAGCTGCTCGTCGGTGGGAGCGGACAGCTCGGTCGGCTCGCGACGCCGCTGCTGCGGCTCGGGCTCGGGATCGGGGGCCACGCGCAGGCGCGGCTTCTCGACCGGCACCGCTCCGCTACCGCCGGAAGGCTGCAGGGCATCGAACGCCTGGTCGAACATGTCCAGGTCCTCGTCGCCGCCTCCGCGGACCGGGGCGGGCGCGTCATCCATCTCCACCAGCTCCTCCAGCTCGACGACCGGGTCGTCGTTCGCGCTGTGCGCCTCGGCCGCCTCGGCCTCGCCCAGTTGGATGGGCTCGTCGTCGCCCGAGATGCCGTTTCCCAGCCCGAGCGACTCGTCGTCCATCGAGACGATCTCCTCGTCGCCCGCGGGCGTAGGCCCGCCGAGCAACCGCGACGCCATCTGCAGCATCGCCTGCGCGCCGAACGGCTTGATCAGGTAGTCCTCGGCGCGCGTCTTCAGCTTCTTGTGCTTCTCGAAGCTGTCCGGCGTGGCGTTCGCGGAGGTCAGGATGACCGGGATGGCCCGGAGCCGCTCGTCCTTCTTGAGCCGCGTGCAGAGCATGTAACCGTTGGTGGGCTGCGCCTCGACGCACACCACGATCAGGTCGGGGCTCTCCTGCCGCGCGAGCGTCATGCCCTGCTCGCTGTTGGTCGCGGTGGACGCCTCGAAGCCCCTGGCGTTCGCCGCGGCCGCGAGCCTCTGCGCAAAAGACTCGTCGGAATCGATGAGCAGGATGCGCTTGGACATGAGGCGTACGAAAAGAGTACGAGTCCCGTTGCCGGGGGTCAATCAATCGTGCAGGGGACGTGCAGAATTACCGGAACTCTACCGCTTGCACGAGCTGCAGGACGTCGCTCTCGTCGAGATCGGAAATGAGAGAATACACGATCTCGTTCGTCCTCCAGGAAACCACATTGTAGCCGCGGCTCCGACTCAGCCACACCTGGCGGCCTTCGAGGCGGCGCACGGATCCCGGCGGATCGGCTTCGTCCGGATCGTCGACGATGAGCAGCGTGACGCGTCCACCTGCGCCCTGTGGGACGGAGTAGGAGACCGCCGCGGCCGAGCGGGAGTGCAGCTCGGACAGGCGCACCCCCTGCACCGCCGGACCCTGCCGGAAGCGCGGCACGCGCGCGGCGAAGTCCAGCCGACCCTGGAGCCACTGCTGCACCGAACCGACGTCGCTGGCCGCGTAGTCGAGCGGCAGGCCGCGCCGGTGCAAGGTGATGCCGTCGTCGACGAACCCGGACTGTCGCGGGAAGATCCGGTGGGACATGCCGCCGGCGAGGAACCACACCGCCGCGCCAACGGCCGCGGCCAACAGGCCTACCGAGCGCGGGTTGCGCAGCACGCCGTCCCAGCGCGAGACGGGCGGCTCCTCCTCGCGCAGCGCGAGGCGCACCGACCGGCGCAGCTCGATCGGGGCCACCGCCGGGGCGGCGCGCCTCACCGCCTCCTTCATCGCCGCCTGGATGCGGACCGCGTGCTGGCAGGCGGTGCAATCCACCAGGTGCGACTCGACCTCGGCCCGCTCGACCCCATCGAACTCGCCGTCCACGTAGGCCGGCAGGAACGACTCGATCTCGCGGCAGTGGAGGATCATGGTCAACCGCCGGCGCGGCGCTTGAACTCGAGCACGTCCGCTTCTTCCTCGGCCTCGGAGCCCAGCTCCATGGCCCGAGGCGCCTGCAGGACGCCTTGCTCGACGGCGTAGGACATGAGGTTTTTCTGCAACAGTTTCCGCCCGCGGTAGAGGCGGCTCATCACCGTGCCCACCGGGCAGTCGAGGATCTCGGCGATCTCCTTGTAGGAGAACTCCTGCAGGTCGGCGAGGATCACCACCAGGCGGAAGTCGATGGGCAGCCCGTCGATGCTGCGCAGCACGTCGTCGGAGAGCAGCTTGTCGAAGAAGTACTGCTCCGGGTTGACCGCGCTCTCGGCCGTCTCGCGGACGATGAACTTCTCGCTCGACTGCTCGCGCGCGGCGCCCTCGACGACGGTGCGCTCCTTCACGCGGCGGCGGTAGCGGTTGATGAAGGTGTTGGTGAGGATCTTGAAAAGCCACGCCTTCATGTTGGTACCGCGCTCGAACTTGTCGAAGAAGCGGAAGGCGCGCAGGAAGGCGTCCTGGACCAGGTCCTCCGCGTCCCGTTCGTTCTTGGTCAGCCGTAGCGCCGCGGAGTAGAGCGGATCGAGGTGCTCGAGAGCGAGCGCTTCGAACTCCCGCCGGGTCCTGTCGGTGTGCTTGAAGTCGAGCATCCCACTCCCTGGTTGCGCGTACCACAGGTCCCGCACGCCCAATCTAACCGGCCCTGACGACCCTGGAAACCGAGCCTCCCCCACTTGCATTCCTGCTACAGAAGCGCCCGCCCGCCCGCCCGCCACAATCCCATGACATTACGCGGAAAAAACGGTTCACGCAGAGCCCGCAGAGCCCGCAGAGGGGACCGGGTAAAAAAAGAAACTCTGCGCACTCTGCGCGCTCTGCGTGAACCAACGAGGCATCAGCGGCGGGTGGTGAAGGCTTTTTCGAGGGGGGTGTAGGGGAGGTCGAGGGCTTCGGAGACCGCCTTGTAGGTGCAGTGGCCGTTGAACGTGTTCACGCCCAAGGCGAGCGCTCGATCGCGCTTCGCTGCTTCCACGACGCCCAGGTCGGCGAGCTTGATGCCGTACGCGATGGTGGTGTTGGTCAGCGCGAACGTCGAAGTCTGCGCCACCGCGCCAGGCATGTTCGCCACGCAGTAGTGGACCACTCCGTGCACCGTGTAGGTCGGATGGTCGTGGGTGGTCGGGCGGCAGGTCTCGATGCAACCGCCCTGGTCGACCGCCACGTCCACCACCACGCTCCCCTCGCTCATCTGCGAGATCAGCTTCTCGCTCACCAGCCTGGGCGCCTTCGCGCCGGGGATGAGCACCCCGCCGATCACTAGATCTGCCTCGCGGACGTACTTCGCGATCTGGTCCTGGTCGGAATAGATGGGCTGGATGCGCGACCCGAAGATGTCGTCGAGATAGGCCAGCCGGCTCGTGCTCACGTCCAGGATCACCGTCTCCGCGCCCATGCCCGAGGCCAGCTTGGCCGCGTTGGTGCCTACCGTCCCGCCGCCGAGGATGACCACCCGGCCGCGCCGCACGCCGGGCACACCGCTGAGCAGGACGCCCTTGCCGCCGTGCTCCTTCTCCAGCATCACCGCGCCGACCTGCACTGCCATCCGGCCGGCGACCTCGCTCATCGGTTTGAGCAGCGGGAGCTGTCCGTCCTCGGTCTGGATGGTCTCGTAGGCGACGGCGGCAATCTTTTTCTCCAGCAGCACCTTGGCCAGCGCCGGGACCGCAGCGAGGTGGAAATACGTGTAGATCGTCTGGCCTTCCTGCAGGAGCCCGTACTCGGACTCGATCGGCTCCTTCACCTTCACGATCATCTGCCCGCGCTGCCACGCCTCGCGGGCGGAATCGACGATCTGGGCGCCGGCCTTCACGTACGACTCGTCCCCGATCCCGGACCCCACTCCGGCGCCCTTTTCCACCAGCACCGTGTGCCCGCGGCTGGTGAGCGCCTGTACGCCGCCGGGCACCAGCCCGACGCGGTACTCGCGGGTTTTGACCTCCTTGGGACAGCCGATGATCATGCGAGGGCTCCGCTGTTTCCGGTTGCTGGAAAGGGCCGCGCAAGATAGCAAGGCGCGGGTCTCGGTCAAGCCGCGTCGTGTCGCATCATTCCACCAAGCTGCTCTTCGCCGACGAGGCGGGAAGGGTGTACGAGCACCCCGAGCTGCTCGCGCTCGTGCGCGAAGGCGAAGGAGCGGTCCTTCCACGCGAGGTGCCGGTCGCGCTGCCGCCGCACGCGCAGCTCGCCATGCTCCCGGGGCGCAGGCCACTGGGCCTCGATCCGCGCACCGGCGCCGTGGTCGAGGTGCGCGAGATGAAGCTCGGCAAGCGCACCGTGCGCGCCAGCGCGGTCGGCGCCGTCCTCCCGCCGGGCTGGACCCGGCTCGCGCTGCCGGCCTACCGAACCTCGACCGTGGCGCCCCTGCTGCCGCAGTGGGCGTACACGGCGGCCGCTTGGGACCGGAGCCTGGGCCATGTCGCGTACGCGCTCCACACCGACCTTCGCAGGCACTGGGATCCGGGGGCGCATTCCACCGCGGAGCTGCCCGGCCTGGTCAGCGCGCGGCTGAGCCGCGACCACAATCCGCTGCTGAAGCAGCTGGCTCGTTGCGCGCTCGAATGGCGCTGCTTCACCGCCCAGAACACCTTCTACGTGCGTGACGAAGGCGCCATCCCCGCCAGCGTGGGCTGCAACGCGCGCTGCGTCGGCTGCATCTCGGAGCAGCCTCCCGAGGGTCCTCCCAGCTCGCACGAGCGGATGGAGGATGCGCCCGACGCGCGGCGGATGGCCGAGATCGGCATCCCGCACCTGCGCGACGCTCCGGGCCGGACGATGATCAGCTTCGGCCAGGGCTGCGAGGGCGAACCGCTCACCCGCGCGCACGTCATCGCCGACGCGATCCGGCGCATGCGGAACGCGACCTCGCGCGGGTCGATCAACATCAACACCAACGGCTCGCTGCCGGAGAACCTCGACCTCCTCATCGAGGCCGGGCTCGACGCGTGCCGCATCAGCCTCAACAGCGCGCACGCGCCGCTCTACGAGGCCTATTACCGGCCCGTGCGCTACGGCTTTCGCGACGTGGTGCGCTCGATCCGGCTGGCGAAGAAGCGCGGGATCTATACGGCGCTCAACCTGCTCACGTTCCCGGGGGTCACCGACCGGCAAGGCGAGATGGACGCATTGTGCGAGCTGGTGGGGAGCGCCCGGGTCGACCAGGTGCAGGTACGCAGCCTGGCCATCGATCCGGAGCAGTACCTGGCCGTGGCGGAGCGCACCAGCGCGGGCGGCACGCCGCGGGGCATGCGCACGCTGCTGGGGCGCCTGCGCGGCGCCCGGCGGGGCCTGGTCATCGGGAACTTCGCGCGCGGTCTCGCCGAGCGCGCCTGACACGGTTGCCGCATGGGAGGCGTCGACGCGGTGTTTCCGTTCTTCACCACGCAGACCTATCCGGTGGGCAGTCCACCACCCCCCAACAGATCAACGGAATCAGCGGTGGAAGAGACGCGGGCGTCAGTGGAAGCTGACGCCGAGGTCCAGGTTCACGCCCCACATGTTCGTGTTGTTCCCGGTGGTGACGCCCCCGCTGGGCGCGTTGCGGATGAGTTGGTCCGTGATCAGGTAGTTGTACTGGAAGCGCCCGCCGACTTTGAACGCGCCGATGTTGAAGTCGACGCCGCCGCCGAAGGGGATGGTCGCCACCGTCTTGCCGTGCAGGCCGCCGTCGCTGTTCACCACCTCGTTGTCGACCTTGAAGTTCGTCACGCCGAATCCGCCGAAGACGTAGGGCATGATGTTGCCCGGCAGCACGTTCACGCGCGCATCGGCGTACGCGCCGTTCGAGATGAAGCGCGTGGTGTTCGAGTTGTTCACCACGTCGCGCACGTTGCTCTGGGACCCCAGGTACCCGATCTCCGCTCCCAGGATGGGGGTCGGCAGGATGCCGAACCGGACGCCGTACTCGGCACCCAGCTCGGACGGCGCGGCCAACGCCTGGTCGTACTTGACGGCACCGCCCTGGAGCGTGAGGGACAGCTCGCTCTCGGCGCGCGCCGAGAGCGGCAGCAGGAGCAGCGCGGCGGCACTCAGCAGGATCTTCTTCATCGGGGTTCTCCGGTCATCTGTTGGCGCGACCTTTCCGCGAGCGCGGCGCGCGTGCAGTAGTACATGCAGTGGTACACGGTAGGCTCGCGGCGGCGGCACGGCCTGCCTGGCGGAAGGCAGGGCGGCGCCGGGCGCCGCGCAGCAAGGGGAGCGGCGTGGGTACCGTCAAGCTGGAGCTGCAGAAGGACCTGGCGCGGCACCTGCGCGCCGGGCACCCCTGGGTCTTCCGGCGCGCGCTGGCCAAGCCTCCTTCGGGGCTCGAGCCCGGCGCCATCGTGGACGTGACCGAGCGAGGAAGGTTCGTCGCGCGTGGCTATTACGACCCGCATTCGCACATCAGCGTCCGGGTGCTGACGCTCGATCCCGCGGAGGCCATCGGCCCCCACTTCTGGCGCCGGCGGGTGGCCAAGGCGGTCGCGCTCAGGCGCGCATACGTCCCGTTCTCCGATCCGACCGTCACCGACTGCGTGCGCCTCGTCCACGGCGAGGGCGACGGGTTGCCGGGCGTGGTGGCCGACCTGTACGGGAAATTCGCGGTGCTCAAGCTCTACAGCGCAGGCCTCTCGCCGCACCGCGGGCAGATCGTGGAGGCGCTGCGCGGCGAGGTCGAGCTGGCCGGCGTCTACGGACGCGATGACGACACGATCCCCTCGGCGGGCGAGGACGAGACCGCGCTGGAGGACGATTCAGGGCCGACGCGTCCCCCGCGCGGGCAGGTGCTGTGGGGCGCCGAGCCGCCGGACCCGGTGCTGGTGCGCGAGAACGGCGTGGCGCTGGCGGTCGACGTGCGCGCGGGGCAGAAGACGGGGATGTTCCTCGACCAGCGCGAGAACCGGCTGGCGATGCGGCGCTACGCGCGCGGAGCGCGGCGCGCGCTGAACTGCTTCTCCTACACGGGCGGGTTCTCGCTGGCGCTGGCGCTCGGCGGCGCGGGCGCGGTCGTCAGCGTAGACCGCGACGCCTCCGCGCTACAGCTCGCGCGGCGGAACTTCGAGTTGAACCAGCTCGATCCGGCCGCGCACGGATTCGAGGCGGCGGACGTGCTGGAGTACCTGCGCGACGCTCGCGCCGGCCGCTTCGATCTCATCGTGCTGGACCCGCCCGCGTACGCGAAGACGCAGAAGGCGGTCCCCGCCGCGCTCGACGGGTACGCGTCGCTGCACCGGGCGGCGCTCGGCGCGCTCGCGCCGGGGGGCATCCTCGCCACGGC
>Ga0137394_10000496_pt1 | contig 27549 bp, 23 predicted proteins | sample czobulk116metaG_FD_108278 | JGI IMG/M metagenome (GOLD analysis project Ga0137394, IMG submission 108278) | Vadose zone soil microbial communities from Angelo Coast Range Reserve, California, USA - czobulk1.16 metaG | ecosystem: Environmental > Terrestrial > Soil > Vadose zone | place: USA...
ATATAGATCGATGTAATCCGTACCGAGCCGTTTAAGGGATGCATCGGCCGCATCGAAAATGTGTTTTCGCGAAAGACCGCGATCGTTCGGGCCCGGTCCCATCGGCCCGTTCACTTTGGTGGCAATAACGACCTGGTCACGCCGGCTGAAGTCGCGCAGAGCGCGGCCCAGAATCTCTTCGCTCGCGCCATTCGAATACACGTCCGCGGTGTCGAAAAAATTGATGCCGGATTCGAGGGCCCTCTTGACGATGTTACGGCTGGTGCGTTCGTTGATCGTCCATCGCTGCCACTCCTGAGTGCCGAAGGACATGGTGCCGAGGCAGATTTTCGAAACCTTGAGGCCGGTAGAGCCCAGCTTCACGTAACTGACTACGGCTTGACTGTGGGACCGGTCAAACAGAAAACTCACTGTGTTCCTCCTCCCTATGCGGCCAGACAAACAGGCGAGATGCGGCAAGAGTGGTGTGGATAGCCTCCGGCAAAGCGCGCCGCTCATCGACCGACCGAAAGTAGCCCGCAACATCGGGCATCATAGGTGGTGGCGGCATCTCAGTGCAGGTGACGCAGTAGGGCAATGGTCTCTGAACATCCACATCACGGGTGCGCCCGCTGCGGCAGTCGCGACGCGCTCGAGTGACGTCGAAGGAGTTGACGACTTCGCCGGTGTTCTTACCGTTGAAATTCGCGTATACGAGGTGGCGTGGTTCCGGCGCTCCCATGGGCGGCAGACAGCACGGTGTGATGCGCCGTGCCGCGTCCATGGTCAACGAGTAGTAGAGCCACGTACAAGAGGAGCCCGGTGGCCGGGACTCTCGTTCGATGCCGCCTACCGCCTCGTATCGATCCATCCACGATTCGTGGAAGATCGCGTCGATCCGATCGGCGTTGCGAGTTACGGCGGCGCGCTCAGCGGCCGCACACCAGTTGCGAGGTTCTGCAAAAAGCCTTTCCCCGAACGCGGCCCCCTCGGCCACTTTTATAGTCGGGTCGTCGTGCTCCACAGACCAGGGCCTGGCGACGACGAATTGGTCGACTCCGATCTCACGCGCCAGCGAGGCGGCCGCTTCGATCTCGTGCACGTTGTGTTCGAAAGCAAGAAATTGCCAGACCAACCACGGTTTGAGGCTTGACTGAGCCCGGCGAGCGCGCACGATGGATCTGAGGTTATCGATCACCAGGCCGAAGTCGCCACCACGGCGGTAGCGACTGTAGGTGGCCGTGCTTGCGCCGTCGATGGCTGCCACAAGCCGGTCCAGCCCGGACGCGACCAGGGACTCGGCGTCGATCCGCATCGACAGGCTCGTCGAAGTCAACGTGAAGAGAAGGTGGCCCTTGGCCGATGTCACGAACTCAGGAAATTGCCGGTGCAGCAGCGGTTCTCCGTCCCGGAATAGAGCGATGCGGGTTGCGAATGGACCGAACTCGCGGCAGAACTCTTCGAATTCCCGGAGACGAAGCGTGGCCAGAGGCCAATCGAATCTCGACGCCCAGGCCATATTGGCGCTGTGAAGACAACTCGGGCAGTGCAAGTGGCAGGCATTCGTGGGATCCACCTGCAATTGCACCGGACGCGACACCAGCGCCGAGTGGCGATTCCGGAAATGGTAGGCCGCGGCAAAGGCATTGGCAGCCTTAACTGCCACCAGCTTGCAGAACGAATCGCTGCCTCGCTCCGGATAGCGAAGCCGCAGACCGCGGAAAGCCTCGCGTTGAAACTTGTCGAGCGCGGAAAAGAAATCCGCCGCGTCGCACGAGTTGATCGAAGGCGGCCGCAACCCAGGGTCGAGTCTCAACAGTCGGCGAATAGCGGTTAGCATCTCGTGCCAGAAAACTTACTCCATAAAGCTAATGACCGGCAAATGTGACTGAGCCACGGTAGTGACTCAGTTTGAACGCGGGCTAAAGCCCGCGACTACATTTCAGGCCCAACGTTAATCCCAAATGTAGTCGCGGGCTTTAGCCCGCGTTCTGAGTCACTACCTGAACCACCGGCCGGGACTAGCTCCCTAATGCACGGCTGAAATCCTGGATGAGATCATCCGTGGCTTCAATTCCCACGGCAAGCCGGATGAGGCGATCCGAGATTCCCAGACGCTGCCGGTCTTCGGCCGACATACCGGAGTGCGATGTCGTCACCGGCCGGGTGATCAACGTTTCGACGCCTCCCAGGCTCGGCGCGACGATCGGCAGGGTTATGTTGGACATGAACTTCTGCGCTTCCTCAACGCCCCCTTTCAATTCGAAGCTCAGAACGCCGCCAAAGCCGTCGAACAGTTCGCGAGCGCGTGCATGCCTGGGATGACTCTCGAGTCCCGCATAGTTGACTCGTACAACCGCAGGATGCCCTTCCAGAAATCGCGCGATCTTGAGCGTACTCTCGTTCTGAAATCTAACGCGGACCGCCAGAGTTTTCATGCCCCGGTGAAGTAAGAAGGCCGCATGAGGGTCGAGCGAGCCGCCCAGGTGATCCAGGCGATGCTTGACTTTCGTCACCAGATCGCCGCGGCCGATGACTGCCCCGGCGACAATATCCGAGTGTCCGTTGAGGTACTTGGTGCAACTGTGCAGGGAAAGATCAAAGCCCCGATCGACCGGACGGAAATTGACAGGGCTGGCGAATGTGTTATCGATCATCGAAACCAGACCGTTGGCTTTGGCAAACTGGACGACTGCCGGAAGATCCGGCACCTGCAACAGCGGGTTCGTCATCGTTTCCACATAAATGCCCTTCGTATTGGGCCGGAGTTGGCGCTTCCACGAATCCGAATCGTCGGCGTTAATGAAGGTGTAAGCGATGCCGAAGGCGCCGAGGTCCCTTGTTATGAAATCGTGAGTGCCTCCGTACAGGCAGTCCTGGGCCAGCAGGTGATCACCCGCGGAGAGGATCGTCAACAGCGTCGTCGAGATTGCAGCCATACCACTGGCGGTGACGAGCGCCGCTGCGGCGTTTTCCAGCGCCGACAGTTTCTGATGCAGCGCCAGGTGATTCGGTGTGTTGTTCAGGCGAATGTATTTGAGACTGTGATAGTCGGCCTCGTTCGTGTATTCAAACGTCGACGACTGAAATATCGGCATGCTGATCGCGCCTTGAATGCGCGGCGTGGGTTCGCCTGCATGGATGAGTTTCGTTTCCAATCGCTGGGAAGGTTTCGTCATTCTCGTGTCCTCTGGCAGGTAGCGTAGTCGGTTACCGGCCAGGTCTGCAAGGCGGACGAAAACGCGGGCTTCAGCCCGCGTTCATTCGAAGCAAATTTTGCGCAGAGATCCGTAAGGGTCTATACTCCCCGACAACTGATTGGCTTCTTTTCCTGGAGGTTTGTATGCGTAAAATGACGATTTTGGCGATCGCCGGACTTCTGGCGCTCGCGTCCGTTTATGCCGCTCCGCAGGGCAACGCTGTTCAAACAGCAGCCACAGCGCTGGGCGTGGCCAACATTAAGACCCTCCAGTTCACAGGATCTGGAAGGAATTTCTCCGTTGGACAGAACTTTACACCCAACGAGGCCTGGCCGCCGGTGCCAGTGAAGAACTATACGGCGTTGATCAACTACGACACCGCCAGCATGCGCCTGGAGTTGCTGCGCGAGGTAACGGGACCGACGATGCCGCGCGGCGGCGGCGCGCCGATCTCTGGTGAGCAGCGCCAGATCCAGGTCGTCAGCGGGACCTATGCGTGGAACGTGCCGGTACCCCCGGCCAACGCTCCCGCCGGGGCGGCCCCGCCACCAGCCGCGGCAGCGCCGGATTCACAGCTCGAGCGCATGCTCAGTCTGTGGGCCACGCCGCAAGGATTCGTTAAAGCAGCCATGGCGAACAATGCGACCACCCGCAGCGCCCGTGGCGGCACTGAAGTGTCCTTCACCGTTGGCGGCAAGTACAAGATGAACGGCACGATCAACGCTCAGGGCCAGGTCGAGAAGGTGCAAACCTGGATCGACCACCCGATCGTCGGCGACATGCCCGTCGAAACCACCTACTCGGGTTACAAGGACTTTGGCGGCGTGATGTTCCCGGCGCACATTGTCCAGACCCAGGACGGCTATCCCTCTCTCGACATCACGATCTCTGCGGTGACAGCCAACCCGCAGGTGAACATCACGGTGCCCGATAACGTGCGGACATTCACGCCGCCGGCCGTGCGCGTCGATTCGAAGCAGATGGGTGAAGGCGTCTACTACCTCACGGGCGGAAGCCACCACAGCCTTGCAATTGCTATGAAGGATCACATCGTCGTGGTAGACACTCCGAACAACGAGGCACGCGCAGTAGCCGTGCTGGCGAAGGCGAAAGAGGTCATCCCGAACAAGCCCATTCGCTACGTCGTGACGTCCCACCACCACTGGGACCACCTGGGCGGCATTCGCGCGGCGATGGACGAGGGCGCCACGATCGTAACGCATCAGTCGAACAAGGCATTCCTGGAACGCGTTGCGAAAACACCGCACACGATTGTTCCCGATCGGTTGGCTTCTTCAAAGAAGGCGGTGAAGATTCAGACCGTGGGCGATAAAGGAACACTCACCGATGGCACGCGCACGATCGAGCTTTACCTTCTGAAGGGCTACGAGCACACCGGTGACATGATGGTCGTGTATTTGCCCAAGGAAAAGCTTCTTGCGGAGCCGGATGCCTTCACGCCTCCTCCACAGCCGGGCGCTCCGCTCGTCCGAACGGCGATACCATACGCGAAGGCGCTCTATGACAATATTCAGCGGCTGAAACTCGACGTCCAGGTCATTGCGCCGTTCCATGGCAACCGCACCGGCGACGTGGCAGAACTGGCCAAAGCCGCAGGCGTGGGTTCCTCGAACTAGTATGGCGAAGATCTAACCTTTGTGCCTTTGTGTCTTTGTGCCTTTTTTTTTTAAACACAAAGGCACAAAGGCACAAAGGCACAAAGGCACAAAGGCACAAAGGTCAGATCTTTCTTCATAGCGGCAGAAACGTCACGCTTGATGGATTACTGGGCCGGAATCCGTAGGGAGGTCATCAGTGAGAACGAACATAGCAGCCGCTATTCTTGCGACGCTCGCCATATTCTCCGTGCCCGTTTTTGGCCAGGGGGACAACCCCCTGACCGCTGTCGACGTAAAGTCCGCCAAACCAAAGCCGGCTCCCCGAACGGCGGACGGACATCCGGACCTGAGCGGATATTGGAAAGGCACTCGGGACACGGTTCCTGTTGGAAACATGGCCAAGGACCTTCCGGGACTGAAGTTGCCGCTGACTCCTGCGGGAGAGGCGGCGCTTCAGCATAACCTTACGGCGACCATCGACCCGGAGGCGGTGTGCATCATCGGCGGGATCCCCCGCCACAACGCCAGCGGTCTGCCCTTCGAAGTTCTGCAAGGAGCCAAAAAGGTCGCGTTTCTTTACTGGTACTCGTACTATCGTCTGATTCCCATCGATCCCAAGCGCAAACATTCGGATGATCCCGACCCGTCGTTCTTTGGCGAGGAGCTTGGCCGTTGGGAAGGCGACACGTTGGTGATCGACTCGATCGGGTTCAAGGAAGAGCAAGTCTGGCTTGACGAAAACGCCAATCCTCACAGCGACGCCTTGCACGTCGTGGAGCGCTGGACGAGACCGGATGCCGACCACATCCATGTCGAAACACTCATCGAGGATCCGAAGTTTTTTACCAGGCCGTTCAAGTACTCGAGAACGTGGGTCGCCGGCAAGCCCGAAGAGGAGATCCAGGAATATTCATGCAGTGAAAACAACGTAGACAGAGACCATCTCGGGTTTGGGCCGGGCCCCATCCGGCCCGATGGGACACGCGGCTATCTCGATCCGGCGCCGCTTCCGCCGCCTATCCCGAAAAAATAGTGCCATAGAAGGAGGCTTCATGTATTACAGGCTGAAAGCCGTGGCGGGAATCGGCATTGCCGTTATTTTATCCGGCCAGGCAACCGGGCAGGGCGTGGTGATGCAGCGCAATCTATCGCTCGCGATGGCGAAGACGATCGCCGAAGGAACCATTGCGGAATGCAAGTCCAAAGGCTTCAACACTGCTGCGGCAGTGGTTGACCGCGCCGGCCAGGTGATGGTGATCCTGCGCGACGAGCAGGCGACCTCGCAGCAGGTGGAGATGGCCCGGCGCAAAGCTTACACCGCGCGCATGTTCCGCACGACTACCCTGGAGTTTCAGAAGCGCACGGCAGAAGGTCCCTACAGCGCACAACGTGATATCGCGGATATCCTCGCGCTCGGGGGCGGTGTACCGATCCAGGTGGGAACCGAGACGATCGGAGGTGTCGGCAGCTCGGGATCCAGCCAGGAGATGGACGACGCCTGTGCGAAAGCGGGAATCGCCAAAGTTGCGGATCTTTTGAAATAAAACGGGGGGTCTGAAATGCGACGCGTACTCTATCTTCTCCTTCTTGGTGCCGCCATCCTTCCGTCGAGTCTCCGGGCACAGAGCACCGCCGCTTATGCGGTGACATATTTCCAGGTGATGCCGTCGTCGAAAGCGGCAGCCGTGACTGCGCTCAAGCAATATCGCGACACGAGCCGTAAGGACGAAGGCTACGTCAGCATCGATCTTTTCGAGCAGGTGGGCATGCCCGGTCATCTCGCCCTGCTTGAAACGTGGAACGAGCAGAAGGCGCTCGATGCGCACTCCGCTGCGGCGCACACCAAGCAACTGCTCAGCAAGCTCCAACCCATTCGCTTGAGCGAATACGACCAGCGACCGTATAAAAGCATGGCTGCCGGTCCGGCGCCGGCTGGGGCAAACGACCGGACGATTTATGTCCTCACTCACGTCGACATTGCCGGCCCTCCGGGGGAGGGTCCGGGTTTGCTCCGGCGATTGGCTGAGACGAGCCGGAAGGAAGAGGGCAATCTGCGGTTCGACGTCCTGCAGCATGCCATGCGCGCGAATCACTTCACTATCGTCGAAGCCTGGCAGAGCCAGAAGGCGCTTGACGCGCACGCCGCGGCCGCACACACGAAAGAGCATCGCGACGCGATGCACCCGATGCTGGGCAGTCCTCGCGACGAGCGCTTGTACAAGGTCGTGGAGTAGTCGAATTCAATGCAGTACGGCGTGGTTTTTCCACAAATCGAATTCGGCAACGATCCCCAGGCCATCAAGGATTATGCGCAAACCGCCGAAGCGCTCGGCTATAACTATCTGCTCGTTTACGACCACGTGCTGGGAGCCCACCCAAACCGGGAGCCGAAGCTCACGGGTCCCTATACCCATCAGGATCCATTTCATGAGCCGATGGTGCTGTTTGGTTTTCTTGCTGCCGTTACGACCCGGCTTCAGCTGACGACAGGTATCCTTATTCTGCCCCAGCGCCAGACAGTGCTGGTCGCGAAGCAGGCTGCGGAGATCGACGTCCTGAGCCAGGGGCGTCTGCGTCTTGGCGTGGGCCTCGGCTGGAATTACGTGGAGTACGACGCCCTGGGCGAGAAGTTTCAAACGCGCGGCCGCAGCGTCGAAGAACAAGTCGAGGTGCTGCGCAAGCTCTGGACGCAGCCGCTCGTGACACACCGCAGCGAGCGCTTCGTGATCGACAATGCCGGCCTCAATCCGATGCCGGTTCAACGTCCCATCCCGATCTGGTTCGGGGGTTGGATAGAGCCGGCGCTCAAACGGGCGGCAAGGCTCGGTGACGGCTGGATGTCTGGAGGAAGGCCGCCGGACGACTCTATGAAAAAGTCCATCGAGAATCTTCACAAGTATCTCGAAGAAGCCGGCCGGGATCGCAACAACTTCGGAATTGATCCATGGATCAGCATTCAAGGGCTCAATAAAGAGGAATGGCACCGCCGCGTTCAGGCGTGGCGCGCGCTTGGAGCGACCCATATTGCCGTCGACACGATGCGCGCCGGATTCACCTCGCCGCAGGCGCACATCGACGCCATCCGCTCATTCCGCGAAGTCACCACGTAGTCGCGCTACTTCGTTCGGTGTGGGCTCGTCAGCTCGACTCGCCAGATCGGTCCCGACATGTAGAAAGGTCCTTCGAACTTGATGAACGCCGGCACTTCGTCTTCAAGAGTCCAGATGTGGTTGTCCGGTGGGACTTTTCCCGCCAGCGTGGCGAAAAATTTCAGCCAAATCCCAAGCCGGGGCTTGAGTTGGTAATCGACCGCACTCTTGGTAACTTCGCCGACGATCAATTTTTCCTCGCCTACGGGAATCATTTCCAATTCGATAAGCCGGGGTTCGGGTGTGAAGACCACCATGTGCACGGTTTGGCTGGCTCCTTTCGGGAGGTTTTTGGCGAGTATCGGAACCAGGCCATTGGCGGTGTCTGCGGGCAGGTCGAGCGTGCCATCGAGCACCTTTTCCTCGCCGTCCTTGTGCGATTTGGTCTTGACGTGATATTTGCCCGATGCCTCGAGCGTGATCTCGACGTCGTCGGGGAAGGATGGTCCGCGCTGCACTTGCCGGTAAGTGCGCATGGAAAAGAACTGCTGCTGCGTAAACACGATGGTCTCTTCGTCAAGCGAGCCGTCCTTGAAGTGAAACCCTGTACGGTTCTCCACCTCCCCACCCTTGACAACCTGCCGAAGATCCCCAGTCGCAAGATACTTACCATCGAGCGTGGTCAGAACGAGGAATCCGTGAGTTACGCCTTCTGCGAACCGTACGCGGACCTGCGAAGCTGTATCCGGACGGCCCCACGCGAGCATCGTCAACACAAAACACAAGCCGGCCGTTGCTGCCACGATGGCCCATCCGCGCCTCATTAAGAAATGCCTGTTCGTGGTCATATCTGTTTCCACAGTGCAACTCTAATACCTAACGGACGTCAGGGCAGGAAGGCTCCGGGTACGCAAAGTTCCTTAACTGAGGAGGGGTGTTTGCCTACGGATACATTATGCTTGCCGGTAGGCTGTCGTTGACCCATGCTACTCCGATGAATGTGCTTCTATTCTCCATGCCTGATTCATTCGAGCACATGCCTTCGATTGTAATAAGGATGCCCAACGGCGCGCTCGCCTCCCTTGCCGGAAACATTGATCCACATCATCGAGTAGCAGTTGCGGACTTGATTCTCGTGCAAAAGCGAGTTCGGGAAACGATCGAACGGCTGGTCCGGGAGATGAACCCCGATATTGTGGGGCTGTCGGTGATGACATTTCAGCGCGAGACCGCAAAGAAGATCATCGCGCTTGTGCGAAATCTGCAGCCCAAAGCGCGAATCGTTGTCGGGGGCTACGATCCGAGCCTGGCGCCGGAAGCCTACATGGATCACTCGAGCGCGGTCGATTTCATCGTCCGCGGAGAAGGCGAGATCACGTTACGGGAGCTTTTGCGAGCAATCGAAAACAATACCGGCTACGACCGCATCGCGGGGCTTTCGTATCGAGACGGCAACGGATTTCATCACAATGTGGAACGCGGAGTCGGCCGCCTGGAAAGCGGAGAGATCAAGCTGCCGAAACGCAATGCGCGCGTGTTGAGCGGCTACACGCTCCTTGGCAGGCAGATTGACGTCATAGAAACTTCGCGCGGCTGCACTTTCGATTGCAGCTTCTGCTCGATTATCGAGATGCGCGGCCGGAATTTTTATACATATTCATTCGAGCGCGTGCTTGCCGACATCCGTGACGCGCGCGACCATGGCGCGCGATCCATCTTCATCGTCGACGACAACATCACACTGGACGTGCGGCGATTCGAAGCCCTCTGCCAGGCCATTATCGATGCGGGCTTGAACTCGCTCGATTACATCGTGCAGGCGATGACTTCGGCGATTTCGAATCATGGTGCGAGCCTTGCACCCCGCATGCGCAAGGCCGGCTTTCGTTACGTTTTTCTGGGAATCGAGAACATACTCGAGGACGATCTGAAATTTCTGCGAGCCAGTTCCAAAAACACGTACCGCGAAGACGGACGGACGGCCGGCAACGCTACTCTGAAGGCGATTGACTACCTTCATCGAAACAAGATGTATGTGGTCGGCGGCCTGATCATCGGCAATCCGGACGACACACGAGAATCCATCCAGACGAATCTGGAATTTGCCCGGCGGCATATCGATTGGCCATACATTCAACATCCCACTCCGTATCCTCGAACTCCGATGACGAAGGAGTTCCGGGACCGGGGCTTGATCATCAACGATGAGCTTCAGGATTATGACGGCACTACTGCGGTCGTGCGCAGCGAACACCTCGCGGCGGAAGAAATCGAGTTCATGAGGTGGAAGGCCGAGCGCTGGATGAAGGTTCGCCATATGCCTGTCGCCCTGGCGCACGAACCGCTGTTTTTGATGCGCAACGGGGCGCGGATGCTGGCTCACACGTTTAGCGGCTGCAGTGTCCGATCGCTGCTCGGACTCGAGGATGAACGGCGCTCCTTCCAGCGTTACCGGGCGATCCGCAAGGCTGAGCGCGCCTATGTTTAGCGAATGTAGTCGCCTTACCCCGCAAAACTCCTGGCCGAGAACCTAACGAGAACACGTCACTCTTCTCGAAAAGTTGACGGCCGCTCCCGCTCATTGACGAGTTTTTGACGCCGTAAGACGAAATAAGGGAAAAACCGCAATATCCTGAACGGCTTACAAAACGTGTCGCTCTTTCTTTAAGGCAACGAAGATGCACTGAGAAGAGTGACATGCAAGGACGACCTCTTACAGAACGACAGAAACACCGGATCCTGGAACTCCTCAGTGAAACGGACCTCTCCATGAAAGATATAGCTCAGAGCGTCCAATGCTCCCGCAGTGCAGTTATCAGTTTCAATCAAAAGCACGGCGTCCGGCGTTACCAGGGGAATCGCTCGCGCTGGTCCATAGTCGTGGAAAAACTCCAAGTATCCGAGACAACGACGGGATAAGTTGCCGCCAGCCGTGATCATGGTGCCCGCCCCGGCACGCTATTCTGAAATCAATAACATAAGCAGACTGGAGTTCTCCTCGCGGCCCGGGAGGGAATCCCTGTAGACAGTCGTCCAACCGATGTGCAGAATGGCCCTCGATTTTTCAGCGTAGGAAGCGCATGTTCAAAAGAATTCTGTTCATTGGCCTGGCGGCCGTTATAGGCGGCGGGGTCGCTACCGTTCAACGTCTCATCAGTGATCCGGCTCCGCAATTAAGCATCAATAAGGTGAAGGATGACCTCTACAACATCGAGGGCGATGGCGGTAATGTTGCCGTGTTCGTCACGAACGAGGGCGTCATTCTAGTCGACGACAAGTACGATCACGACCACGACGCCCTTTTGGCGCAAATACGGAGCGTAACGACCCAGCCGGTGAGGTACATCATCAACACGCATTATCACGCCGACCACGCCAGTGGTAATGCCAGATTTCTGCCCGTGGCCGAAATCATCTCCACCGCGAACGCGCGGACCAACATCCTGGAGCACAAACAGCCCAACGCGCCGCCGGGAGCAGCTCCCGCGCGCGTGGTGTTCACCGATGAGACGGCCGTGTTTCTCGGTGGCAAGGAAGTGCGCGCTCGGTATTTCGGCCGCGGACATACGAATGGCGACGCCATCATCTACTTTCCGGAGCAGCGGACCATCCACACGGGTGACCTCATGCCTGGAACTACGCCTCTGGTCGACTACAACGGCGGCGGCAGTATCGTCGAGTGGACAAAGACTCTCGACGCGGTCATGAAGCTCGATTTCGATACTGTGATTCCCGGCCACGGTCCTGTGACGGACAAGGCGGGGCTGCTCACTTTCCGCAACAATGTCGAGAAGTTGCGCAACGGCGTAGCCGGTCTTATTCGCCAGGGCAAGGGCGCGGAAGACGTCCGCCACTTCCTGTCGGCGGACTACGGATGGGCCCCGGACAGCACGAACATGCAATGGGACGTGCCCGGCTTCATGACCGAACTAAAACCGACTCGCACGGAATAGAGAAGGGACGTTGACCGGGAAAGTCTTCGGTCACCTTCCCGTCTTCGTGTATTTTCCGTTTGCTTCGGGTTTTCCATGACCATCCTGGTGTATGCTGCCGACAATCAGGCGGTGCATCATGGCAGATTGCAAATCCAATTACACCTTTGATAATTGGGCGCGTACCATCAAATTCAAACCCGAACGTTTTTGCGAGCCCGCAAGCGAAGCGGACGTCATCGCCCTCGTGAAGGAAGCCCTTGCCAAGGGCGAGACTGTCCGCACGCAAGGAGCCGGGCACTCATGGTCCGGCTTCGTCGTTACGGACAAAACACTGCTTCAACTGGACAAGCTCAATAAGGGTCTCATTGCCGATGTCCTGAAACGCCGCTATACGGTGCAAGCCGGCATTCGACTGAAAGATCTCATCAACAATCTTGCGTTGGACGGGCTTGCGATGAAGAACCTGGGCTCCATCACCGAGCAATCCATTGCGGGAGCGATATCCACGGGCACGCACGGCACAGGACTGCGATTGGGAAATATTTCATCATCAATCGTCGGGATGAAGCTCGTCACGGGCACCGGAGATGTGCTCACGATCAAAGAAAGCGATGGGGATCTGCTGGAAGCCGCCCGGGTCAGTATTGGAATGCTCGGCGTCATCACGGAAGTGACCATTGAAGTTGTTCCACTCTACAATCTGGAACACAACACCTATCTCTGCAGATTCGATGATGTGATCGACAAGATCGACACGCTCAACCAGGAAAACGAACGATTCCTCATCTGGTGGCTGGTCGCGCCGATCGGGCCCAAAGACAATTGCCTCGTGATTACCAGTAATCCGCCCGGTACGCCGCCGGGCCTGCTGGGCCAGGCCGGCACTCCACCCGCGGGAAATGCCGGACGGAACACGCTTCCGATGGATACAAACGATCTGTTAACCATGATCCTGAAGTTGTTCCAGACGAAACCGCCGAAACCGTTCCTGCCGGTTCTCAAGCAGACCGGTCGCTATGACAGAATGATCACCATTCCCTTACTTCCGGTATTGCACCGGGAGTTCGAATACGCCATTCCGGTCGAAAACACCAGCGAAGCCTTGCGGGCAATGAAGCGCGTTATCGATGAAGGCGACATCGCAACCACGCTGCCCATTGAAGTCCGGTTCGTTGCCAAAGACAACATCCTGCTCAGCCCTGCGCGCGGCAGGGATGTGTCCTATATCGGCGTGAGCACGCAGCCAAATGCGAACGAAGTCTATGAGCGAATTGAGCCTATCCTGAAGGACTTCGGTGGAAGGCCGCACTGGGGAAAATGCTGTTCGCTCAGGCGCAGCGAAGTCGAGGCCATGTACCCCGATTCCTATGACAAGTTTCGCCAGATCAAGAAGGAATTGGATCCCAACGGCGTCTTTTCAAATACGTTGATTCATCAGCTCTTCGATTAAAAAGAAACGCGGGCTAAAGGCTAGGACTGCCGCGTTCCTTTGTGTCTTTGTGGTTCCTCATATCTCGGTTATATTCCCACGTTACAGAGGAGAGCCGTTGATGAGTGGAACTTCACGCAAGAAGAAAAGACTTTCACGCCGGCAGTTCCTGGCCATCGCCGCCACGGCCGTAGCGGCCGGACCTGCGGTTGTGGTCCTGCCCGCGCAGTCTCCCGCACCGGCACCGCCGGAACTGAATCTCGTCAACGGCAGGATCTACACGATGGACTCGCGGAACACGATCGCCAGGGCGGTGTCGATCCGGAATGGCCGCTTCGTGACTGTAGGCAATACAACTCCAGCTCGTGGGCAGAACACGCGCGTCATCGACCTGAAAGGCCGCACCGTCGTTCCGGGAATCATCGAGGGCCACATCCACAGCGTGAGCCTCGCCAACCGTCCCGGGTATCACACGATTCTCGAGAACACGACTTCGATCCGCGAAATCCAGGAGACACTCGCCGCGCGGCGGAAGGACGTGCCGGAGGGCCAGTGGATTACCTCGATGGGCGGCTGGCATCCGAACCAGTGGGCCGAGCACCGTCATCCGACGCGGCGAGAGCTCGACGACGCAGTGCCGGACCGGCCGGTGTTGCTTTACGAACGGTTCACCGGCCCCTGTGCGACCAACAGCCTCGGAAAAGCGTTCTTTGATGCCGCCGATGCAGGTGCGAAGGTGCATCCGGATATTGCCAAGGTGAATGTCTCGGAGAACGGTGTCATCGCGGCGGCCGGCCAGGCAGGTGGCGGCTCGTCGCCAAGCGCCCTGTACTATTTGCGCCGGATGCAAACATTCGAGGACAAGAAACGCAGCACGCTTGAGGCGATGAAATATTCGGCCGCCGTCGGTCTGACCGCGCATCTGGACCAGGTGCTGTTCCCGACGCCGGGACCGCTGCACCCGAACCAGATCCTGTCCAACCTCGACCAGTACCGAATGTACGATTCGTGGCTGGCACTGCACAGCGAAGGCAGGACAATCGTGCGCTTGCAGATGAACTTCCTGCAAAACCAGAACGACCCCGCGCTGCCGGAGCTGAAAGAGCGCTTGAGAAACCAGTTTCAGTTCTTCGGCGATGACATGATGATGACGGGCTCGATCGGCGAGTGGGCGGCACCGCTCGGCAGCGGAGCCGTCTGGGCTGAGGCCCAGCGGCTGGTCGCGCAGGCCGGATGGCGGAATGAAAACAGCGTGCAAAACCTGGCCGCACTGACCCAGGTGGTCGAGGCATACGAGAAGGTCAACAAAGAATTCGACATTACCAGGTTGAGATGGGTGGTGCACCACGTTCCCGTCGTTAACACCGACTTGCTCAATCGGCTGCGGGCGCTCGGCTGCGGCGTGCAGATGGCGGCCTTCCGCTGGGTCACATCGAACGATCCGAAGGTCATTGTGGGCGCACCGTTCCGCATGATCGTGGACCACGGGATCCAGGTGGGCATCCACGGCGACGGGGTTCACATCGCGCCCCTGAATCCATGGCTGCAAATCTACTTTGCGACGACCGGCGTCAACTCATTCGGAGATCGGGTGAACGGCGATCAACAGATCAGCCGTCAGGAAGCGCTGCGCCTCTTCTCGCGCGGCAACAGCTGGTTCCTCCGGATGGAAGATAAGATCGGCTCGATCGAACCCGGCAAACTTGCCGACGTGGCCGTCCTCGACAGAGATTACTTCGCCGTGCCCGACCAGGAGATCAAAAAGATCCGCTCCGTCCTCACAGTCGTCGACGGCAGGATTGTTCACAACGCGGGATTCGTCTAGCCAGGAGGTTCTATGTCCAAGCCGCGACTGGTGGTCGCTATCGTCGGTGGCCTCTTCGCAGCAGTGTGCTCGCTGCTCGCAGCGCAGAGGCCAGCGGCATCCGCAAATGTGACCTTGTTTGAAGGCGCCAGGCTGATTGCCGGCGACGGCAATGCGCCGATCGAGAATTCGGCGTTCATCGTCGAGAACAACAGGTTCACGCGAGTTGGCCGGAAGGGCGATGTCGCGCCACCATCGGGCGCGGCACGCGTCGATCTGACGGGCAAGACCGTGATTCCGGCGCTCATCGACGCGCACTCCCACATTGGGTACATGAAGAACCTGACCAGCGGTCCGCAGAACTATACGCGCGAGAACATTCTCGACCACATGTATCGGTTCGCGTATTTCGGGATCGCCGCCAGTCAGGCGATGGGCACCGACTTCGGAGAGCTTCCTTTCCAGCTCCGGGAAGAGCTGCTCGCCGGCAAATACCCCGACGCCGCCCGGTTCCTCTCGGCGGGCCGGGGCCTATCACCGATCGACGAAATCAGCCCCAATAACATGCGGCACGCGGCCTTTGTCGTGACGACCGAAGAAGGAGCGCGCGCCTCGGTCCAGGAGCTTGCTGCGCGGAAGGTGAAGCTCATCAAGACGTGGGTGGACGATCGGGGCGGCAACGTCAAGAAGCTCACTCCGAATCTGTACCGGGCGATCATCGACGAGGCTCACAAGCAGAACCTCCGTGTTGCTGTCCACGCAACAGGTCTGGCTGACGCGAAGGAGTTGCTCCGGGCCGGGATCGACGTGTTCGCGCACATGATCAGCGATGTCGATGACGAGCTCGTCGAACTCTTCAGGCAGCACCCGAAAACGGCCGTGCTGTTGGCGCTCGGTGGACCGCGGCGGACCATCTACGCGCCCTGGCTCGACCCGCCGCATCCGCTGGTGGCGGAGACCGTGTCGCCCGAGCAGATCAAGCGGCTGCAGGGACGGCTGGCAAGTGCATCCCCGCAAGCCCTCGCGGACAATCGCCAGGCCTGGGATTTGCTGGCGCGCGGGATCGTCAGACTGAACGCGGCGGGCGTTAAGATCGGGGTCGGAACCGACGGCGGCGGCCAGACGGGAGATCAGTTCATCGGCTGGACCATGCACACCGAAGTCGAGAACATGGTCGCGGCCGGCATGATGCCGGCCCAGGTCCTCGTAGCGGCAACGCGGACATCCGCGGAAATTCTCGGACTTGACGATCTCGGTATGGTAGCGGCCGGCAAGAGCGCCGACTTCGTCGTGCTCGATGCCAACCCGCTGGACGACATTACGAACACTCGAAAAATCTCCAGGGTCTATCTCCGCGGCAAAGAGATCGATCGAGCGAAGCTGAAAGCGAGATGGAAAGGCTAGTCGGTCCTTCGATGACCTGACCACCAATTCTTCACGCGCGCTTTTCCGTTGGCGCACCGTGACGGTGAGCGTCGGGCATACCAAGCCGCTGGATCGTGTCACTTTCGAAGTCGAATTCAATTACGACGGCTGCCTCCTTGCCGACCACCCAGCCATCATGTCCCGGCTCGATTGCGACAACCTGAGGGGCAGTAAATTTCGTCGTGCAACCGTCGGCGTATTGGACCTGCACTTCGCCTCGCACGAGAAATCCCACGTGTGCGTGCATGCAGAGATCGGTGCCGACCAGAGTCTTCATGTGTGTCGACCACCGGAACCCCGGCGGGTATACCATACGCTTGACCCGGCCCGCTCCGGCTCTGACGACCTCCAACTGGACGCCGCCGATGTCGCGGCGCTCGGCGCCCTTCACAGGGGCAAACATTGGATCGGTAACACTCATGTTGGTGTCCTCCTACAGGATCATCATAGCTTCACAATCAGACCTTGATCGCCTTCTTTCGGATAGACCGTGGAATACTCGTACTTGGCCGCCAGCTTTTTTTCGGCCCACATGTCGTTGTCTTCGGTCTTGTAGTTGAAGAGCAGCGAGCATCCTTTTCCACCGTGAACAATCACGCGGGCGACGCCCTCTGGGTCCGGATGATTGAAGATGTTGCCGTTGGTCGAGAACAGATATTTTTTGCACCGGACCATGTCGAGAAGATCTGTGCTGATATTCGACTTGCTTCCATGGTGCGGCAACTTGAAGGCGTGGATGGCGAGTCTGTCGAGTTCTCGCGCGTCGAGTAGTCTTTGGATCGAGCCCGCGAGAACGGGCGCAAACGCGTCGCCGGTAAGAAGCGCACGCTTTCCGTCGAACTCCGCGAGGAAAGCGATGCTGCTTCCGTTGGCGACTGCCGAGTCTGCATCGAATGCTGATTTCGCCAACGCGTCAACTTTTATCGTTGGACCGCCAAGCGCGTCCGGTTGGAGCCTCTTGTTTTTCGCGAGCGCGGCCAGAGCTTCCTTTGCCACCCCCGGCTCGAGACCGGCCTCCCGCACGACCTTGTTCCATTGCGGCCTCAGCCTGATCAATTGCCGGGCAGTGGGCGAAAGGAGTGTTACCTTCATCCCCCCGGCGAGAGTAACTTCGGGAAGCGAGCCGCCCTCGGGAACGACAACGGCCTTTTGCTTGAATGCAGTGTTCCATGGGAGCCTGTGTTTTTGGATGAGCGCGGTCAAGAACTCGCCTTGCACCGGCCCCAGGCGGTCGTCAACCTCCGGCGCGGGCAGATGCCTCCATCCGTTGAACCACACGTCATCGAATTTCACGCCGGTGTTCTCATCGCCCAACAGCCTCACCGATCCTTCAATGTGGTCGGCGTCCACGTGAGTGATGACGAACAGATCAAACCGTCGATCATCCTCCGGCAGGCTATCGATGCGTTCGCGAATCTTCTTGTAGGTTGGACCTGTGCCACCGTCGATCAACACGCGGTGAGGAGCATTCGAATCGCCGTATTCGATCCATAAGCAATCTCCGTGCGCCGCGGGAAACATCTCGATGTTGAACATAAAGCTCATTCCGCTCGAAGCTTCCAGTCGGCGTCGCCGTATGCCATCAGGCACATCACCATCAACAAACCCTGGGCCATGAGCTTCTGGCGCACGCTGAGCATCACGTCTCCAAAAGACAGTTCCGGAGAATGCAGCAACTCCGCCATGGAGTGGATGAACTGCCGGGTTACCGGCACGGCGTGCCTGCCGAGGATCGTCGAACCTGTGCTGAGGACAATGGCGGCGCCGGTGCACCGCAGTTTCGCAACGAAGCCGTGGAAAGTCAGTTCGGGCGCTCCCGTCTCGCATCCGATCAACAGGACAAGCGGCGGCGGCTTTGTCTTCGACTCGCGCAGGTAGAATTCCCTGAGATCCACGACCTCGAGGAACTGGCCGTCCCCAATCTCGATTTGCTGTAAGTTGTCATCCCCGAGGGTGGTGTGCACCAGCAATACCAGCAGCGAGGGCGAGCCAGCCTTGATTTCATGAACCCAGTCATTCCACTTTGTGACAAACCTGGGATTCTTTTTCAAGACGGTCTCGATCTCCGTTCTGACGGAAGCAACACCGCCGGGCAGCTTGTTGTCTACACGCGAGCTTGCGCCCATCAGGGCGCCGGTCAGCGGCTTCAGCGACCGTCTGTTGACGACAGGCTCCGCCTGAAGAGAGAAATCCTTATTGGCCAGCGAGGCTGCAACCTCTTTGTCGAACGCATGCCGTTCGATCACGCGGTTGAGGCCCCAGAAGCCGAGCGGACAAATGACCGAGCCCTGGTCGTCCTTATTTGGGCATGCATCTGTGCATTTGCCGGTGGCAAGCGCTTCCAGCGCGTGATCGCATAACCTGGCGTCAGGAGCGGGGGCTTCGCGGTCGTAGAGGAACTCGATGGGCAATCGTGCTTCCGGCTCCGCCGAGATGACCTGCAGCCGTTTGGCCCGGACGATTGCGTCATCGGATATCCGATCTTCGACTATGGCCTCGTACAGCAACGAGCCGTGCTTTGCAAGGTCCCGGAGGACGTCGACGGTAGCCTTTGCCTTCAGGCCATCGGCGAATTTGTCCGGGTCGTCGGCAACCTCGGAGAGCTTGTTGTCGAACCACTTGATCTCCCTGTCCATACCGGAGGGTGCCCGGAAAGACGCGCCGTGATCCGCGATTTTCGTAACGCCCAACTGGTCGTCGTCGTGGTTGAGCACTAATGCTGCGTCGAAAGGCGCCCGCCCGTTGAGACCACTCATGCCCGGGCGGATGATCGCCTCGACTCGGACGTCGATCCTGGCATCGGGCGGCAGCTCAACTCCTTTTTCAACAACCGCTGCTCCAAGTATCGCTGTTTGAAGCACCCGGTTCTCATAGAGCACCGTCAGACGGGCCCGAACCCTGTTCGTATCTGCCCGAGTCTGGAAATAGAACTCACAGGACGTACTGTTGCCTGTACGCGGCAAGGAAATGGTTGCCACCTGCGGTTCACCAAGCAAGCGAGGCTCGGAGAAGACGACAGTGAGATCATGGCCGGTTTTGGTTTCCGGAAGCTGTTCGGCGGGGAACGCTACCTCGGCGGCTATCCATCCTTCGGCGCTCGCACCGATTTGCATCTGCACCTTGTGGGGCGAGTTTTTGTGAAGCGCTGCTGTGAGCTCCAATGGCTCCGCAGCGTTGCTGCAGTCGAAGACCCTGGCCTGAATCCAACGTGGCGGCGGCTCGAGCGCCGGCTCCAACTCCAGAGCGGGCTCCGCTGAGCGCTCCAGTTCCGCCATCGTGCTCGCCGAGTCGCTCTCGTGATCCCATCTCAGGCGCGGCGCCATCATCAGTAACTGCTCGCCGACCAGCCGGACCGGATGTGATCCCTGAAAAAGCTGCAGATCGTCCGCAACTTTTTGCGAGATCTCTATTCTGACGTCATCGCCTGCGACACTTTTCAATCGTTCGCCAAGCAGTTCGCAGCGCTTTGAGAGGCGTGTCAACTCAATAAGGAGTGAGTCCGCGATTATCAGGGGCGTGCGTGTATTCGTCATCCGGCTCGCCGCCCAGATCGCGAGGTCGAGGGGCTGGTCGTGAGCGATCTCGTCGATGAGGTTGTTGAACCAGGAAAGCCGTGAAGTCTCCCGCACCGACGCGAGCCCGACGCTCGATGCCTGAAGCTGCTGAAACAGCGTACCGATCATTACGTCAGTCGAAACGGGCGACTCCTCTACCGACCCCAGAACCAGCGCACATTCCGCGCGCACTCGCCTGTTCCCGAGCACCGCTGTCAACGCGCTTCTGAGTCCGAAAGGTAATAGCAACAGGTCGCAAGACAGATCGTTGCCTTCCAGGTTGACCGCGTCCCACAGGCTCGCGAACCAATAGTTCCTCCGCAGCTTTTCGCGCAATTGCCGGGAGTCCGGGTCGCTCAGGAAGCCAACTCGAAGCGGCCAATTCCATCGGAGTTCGCTTTCAGTAAAAAATCTAAGAAAGATCGACGCGGCACCGACCTCGCGCATTCCCAACTGTTCGACCAGCCATAAGGCGTCTTCGAAAGACACCTCGACTTCGATCATGATTCGGACCGGCGCATGGCGGTTCGCAAGAGTAAGTTTCCAGGCGTCGGCCAGCATCCGGGCGGAAGGAAGCTTCCAATCATCAGGTGTTCCCAGATTGAATGGGGGATGCCAGGCGACCGGCCGATTCACCTGTTCGGCGGCCGATAACTCCCTTTCCAACGTCGCAACGACATCCTCGAGCGTGTCAACTCCAAACCCGGCGCCGATGCGAAAAGCGGCTACTCCGACGGCCGCCATCGCCCGGGCAAAGTCGTCTTGCCCTAGATCGAGTCCCCAAAGACCAAAGTCGCGGCGTTTCATCTGGAAACCTCCTGGCCCACTATCGGAGGCCTATTAGACCACAGACACGCATATCCGGCGAACGGCACGCTGGGTAATGAGAGAGCCAGGGCTTTTGAAGGTCCGGGATTCTGGAAAGTCGACGTATCCGTCGCAAGAGTCCTGCCTGTGGCCGAAGGACGGACGCTGGAATTCCGCGTCGAGGCGTTCAACATGCTCAACAATTTCAACTGGGGCGATCCCAACACCGGTCTCGATGCAGGCACGTTTGGCCGAATTACAACGCAAACAGGCGATCCGCGCATTATGCAGTTTGCCGTCAAGTTCGGCTTCTGATTTAATGTCCTGATCGATGGAGGTTTCCAATGAAGATTCCGATGATTCTTGGTGCGGCGGCGATAACAGTCGGCTTGCTTTTGGCGGCGGTTCCGTCGTTTGCTCATCACTCATTCGCGGCGGAGTTTGACGCAAACAACTGCAGAGACTTTACCGGGACACTGACGAAAATCGACTGGCAGAACCCGCACGGGTATTTCTACATGGATGTCAAGGATGCCAATGGAAAAGTGGAATCCTGGTCTTTTCAGACCTACGCACTCATCACTCTGAAGAGAGCCGGAATTGAGAGGCAGTTATTCATCGACAACATCGGAAAAGAAGTATGGGTGAGAGGATGTCTCGCGAGGAATGGCAGACAGAATTATGCCGCTTCCGGAACACTCAAGTTTGCGGATGGCATTTTGCGCCAGGTCGGCCAACTTCAAGACTAGCTCAGGAGCAATGAAATGAAAGTTCACCTTCGCTATGGCTTCGCCTGCATCGCGGCGCTGGCGCTGTTGTACGTCCTTTCTCTCCAGGCCGGCGCCCAAAACACGGAATATACGATCAAGGTGATGCCGCCCGGCGGCCCGGCGCCGCGGATGGCGGACGGACATCCGGATTTTTCCGGACTCTGGCTGCCAAATGGCGCGGGCCAGGGAGTCAGCGGGCGCTTCGGTGTCGACCCGCTGGCACGCCGGCAATTCGATCCCAAGGTGACGCCTGAGGAACCACCTTCTTTCCAGCCCTGGGCCTTGGCAAAAATCAAGGCCATGACCCCGACAGAACTCGAGCTGTCCAAGTCGTCTGTGAATTGCATGCCGCGCGGTGTGCCGGCGATATGGCTGCAAAACCCGTATTCCACCCAGCTGGTGTCCACGCCGGGACAGCTGGTACAGCTATTCGAAGTGCTCAATAACTTCCGTGTCATACCCACGAACGGACGTCCGCACTCCAAGTATCCGGAACCCTTGTTTCACGGCGAAGGTGTTGGCCGGTGGGAGGGCGACACCCTGGTCGTCGACGGAATATCGTTTGACGAAAGAACGTACATCATGCCCAACGGGTGGTTTCATAGCGATGCGCTGCATGTGGTCGAGCGCTACACCCGTCCTTCCATGAACTATCTGATCGTCGAAATCACCGTCGAGGATCCGAAGGTCCTGGCAAAGCCGTGGAAATCCGCCCCTCGTCGTTGGACTCTGACCAACGATCACATCAACGAGTTCTACTGCACGAACAACCATGAACTCGATGAGCTCCAAAAGCTCAGAACGCAAGAGCTTGAATCGAAGGGAAAGTAGAACAAAGACACAAAGAAATCTGACCAATGCTCAAACAGGAAACACAAAGGCACGAAGGCACAAAGAAAGGCCGCAAATAAGAAGCTCTTGATGCGGCCTTTCTTTGTGCCTTCGTGCCTTTGTGTTTCCTCGCGTTCTTACGTTTCCTGAAGCTGGACGTCAACTTCAGCTGCAATCAACCACACCCGATCTCTCGGAGGAGGACTTGTGCTTCGACGATATTGCGCACTTTCTTTGGGCCTGTTCGTACCGCTGCAAGCGATTGCCCAGGACCTTCACGGCCTCTCTCTTCAAGAGCAGCTCGATCGCCCTTATGTTGCATTGCTGGAACTCACGAATCCCGTCGAATATTCTCGGGACGAGCTCAGATCGCTGAGGTCGACGATCGAACATGAGCGTGACCAGGAAATCGAGAAGTCCCATAAGTCAGAAGAGGGTTTGAAGGACGAACTTGGTTCGGCTCAAAAGAAACTTCAGCAGCTCAATGAATCATCGTCACGTGATACTCGCTCCATGGCCCGTGACCGCGCCAGTCTGCACATCGAGGTCGCGGCATTGGAACGCGCTATTCACAATAAGGAAGTGGAGCGAGAGCACGACATCCCGGCCGCATTCGACAACAAGCTCGCCAAATTGCATGTCGCCGAGCACTGGCCCGAGCGCCGCGAGGAAATCCTTCGCAGAATCGAGGACGGCCAGGCTCGCCGCCGGAAACACGGAGACATCGACGACATTGGCTACCGAAAGCTTGCCTCAGATCAGCAGGAAGACATTGAGGTCGGGCAGCAGGCTGTTCGACAGATGAAGGCGAGCGGCTTCATGCCGCAGGAAGTTCAGGATCCGGACGTTCAACAATATGTCCGCAATCTGGCCGTTGAAATCGCGGCCAATTCCGACCTGAAGGTACTGCTTCACGTTACTGTTCTCGATAGTCCTGAGATCAATGCCATCGCGCTTCCCGGCGGCTTCATGTTTGTGACGTCGGGGTTGATCCTTGCTGCCGAGACCGAAGCGGAGCTGGCCGGAGTCCTCTCACGCGAAATTGCCCGCGTTGCCGCCCGCCACGGGATCCGCGCCGCCCGGCGTTCGATAGTTTCAAAAATTTTTGTCCCGGCGGCCCAGGTCGCGACCGGCTTGTTTACAGGGGGCGTAACGAACGCAGGAGTGTATTACGGCATCAACTACGGGACGCAGGGCCTGGGTGTGCTTGTGGATCGCGCTCTGGTTGATACCGATGGCAAGTTCCGGAAGGAAGCGGATCAGCTCGGAATTCAGTATGCATGGAAAACCGGTTTCGACCCCGGCGGGTTCGTCGCGTTTCTGGATTCGCTCGCTAAAGAGAAACAGCATTCCGGCGTTGCCAGTTCCTTCCGCACAAACTCCACGCTCGGTGAGCGCGTGGTGGACGCCTTCAGCGAGATCCAGTATCTGCCTGCCAAAGAAATCTACACCGCCGATTCTCCAGAGTTCCGGAAAGCAAAGGACCGTCTGGCGCATCAGGATATTTCGAACTTGGACGTGATTTAAACACTAAGGCACAAAGGCACAAAGAAAGGCCGCAAAAAAGATTCTTGACGCGGCCTTTCTTTGTGCCTTTGTGTCTTAGTGTTTAATCTCCCGGTGCGGCTCCAAATTCGATTTAGTATGATTCGGGCTCAAACAAGGAGAAGGTCATGGGAGCAAGGAATCATTTGAGTTTAAGACTGGCAATTGCCGCCGTTCTTGTGGCGATGTTCGCAATGATGGCATTGGCACAACTGCCCATCCCGGTACAAGGACAGCGAGGGGGACAGGGGCAGCGTGGACAAGGGGGACAACAGGCCGCGCAGCCGCAGGATCCACCTCCCGTGGTTTCTCCGATCGCCTCAGTGTCGGCGGAGATTACCGGCCCCGGTAAGTTCTTTGAGACCCTCATGGAACTCAAGCCCGGAGACAACCTGGAACATTTCAAGTATGTCACCAGGGAATACTTCGTTTCGGGGACTGCAAACGGCCAGCCTTACAAGACGCGAATTGTGATTCGCCGACCTTCGGACGACAGCAAGTTCAGTGGCCTGGTGCTTGCAGAATCCATGCATCCCAGCGGCAATCCCTGGATGTTTCACTTTACGCACACCTACTCGATGACGGAAGGCCATGTCGGCTTGGAAATATTGACGAGCGCCACCGAAGGGTTCAGGGAATTCAACCACGAGCGTTACAAGGATCTTTCCGTCGCACAAGGACAGGCCGGCGAGATCATTGCTCAGGTGGGAGCGCTGATCAAATCGAAGCAGAAGGACAACCCGCTCGCCGGCCTGACCGTGCGGAAAATGATCCTCGCGGGCTCGTCGGCATCCGCGGGTGTCGTCGTCAATTATCTGCCGGCGCACATGGTGCAAAGGCTTTCGGACATGAAACCGATTTTTGACGGCTTCATGCCCACCAGCAATGGCGCCAACCTCCGCATGATCGATGTGCCGATGATCCAGGTCCCGACCATGCGGGAAACCATGAGCGGCGCCACGACGCGACAAGATGGCGACGCGCCCGGTAATCAGTTCAGGGTTTACGAGTTTGCCGGCATGGCGCATATCGATTCGCGCGACGCGGCCGCATATTACCCCGATCCGTGCAAGCTCCCGATCAGCAGGTTTCCCATGGCGGCATACATGTCCGTGGCTCTAAACCATCTCTGGCTGTGGATTGACAAAGGCACGGCGCCGCCCCATGCGGACAGAATCTATTTGGACTACAACACCGAGGGCGATGGCTCCCTGATGGCTCTGGACGAGTATGGAAACGTCCGGGGCGGTATTCGCACCCCATACGTCGACTTCCCTACCGCCAAAATCGGCGTTCCCAACTCAGGCGCCGAACCGCCTATCAAAAACCCGCATCCGTTCATCGCGGCGCGTGGCGAGGCCGCCCAAACCCAGTTGTGTGGACTCGCGAACTATCAATTGGCGTTTACGCAGGCCCAACTGAAGAAGTTGTACAAAGACAAGAAGGACTACCAGGCGAAGGTCCAACAAAGATACGACGAGTTGACAAAGCAGGGCTGGGCTCTGCCGGTGTACCGATCCGTCGTGCTTGCGGATGCGGCCAGGATCGATTTCCAGAACTGAAGCTACCGGGCGGGCAGCGCCGGGAACTGCGGGATTGCAGCGCCGTCATGGCGGGGCTCCGAGGCGCCGTAATGAATACCCGCAGGGTCGCTCATGACGGCCTGGCCCCATCCAAATGTGCCGCTGCGAGGCTCCCGTATTGAGACCAGATGTTAATTCCCTCGATCGAGTCCCGCCTAACGATTTAAGCCTGAAACCTTTGTGCCCTTTGTGTCTTTGTGGTTAAAACACAAAGGCACAAAGGGCACAAAGGTTTCGGGCTTCATCCGAACTCTTATCTAAATATTCCGTTGTGTCCCAGGGAGTACCGTCCAGGCTGGGGATACACGCACAAGCCGTGAGGGCCGCGGCCGACAGGAATACGCGCCAGCAGACTCCCGTCGTTCGTATTGATGGCATACACTTCGGAGTTGTAACGGCCCGACAGCCACAACACCTTGCCGTCGGCCGAGACGCCTCCCATGTCGGGACTGCCTCCGAATGTCCACTTTTTGATGACTTTCTTCGTGGCGAACTCGATCACGGAGACGCTGCCTTCGTCGCGGTTCGATACATAAAGGACCTTTGAATCGCGGCTCACGTAAAGGCCATGGGCGCCTTTGCCGGTCGATACAAAATCGATTTCGGCCATGCGCTCGCCGTCAATCAGATGAACGCCATTCGCATGCATGTCCGCAATATAGAAGACACGTCCGTCCGGGGAAAGCTTCACGTCTTGCGGCATCCCGTGCTGTCCGAGGTCCAGCTGGGCGACCATTTTCTGAGACTCGACATCCACTTTGATCACCCTTGCCCCAAACTCGCAGCTGGCAATCAAATATGTTCCATCCGCGGAAAAGTCCATATGATCGACACCCTTGCACGGAACCCAGAGAGCCTTTTTCAGAGCCATTGTCCGGGTATCTCGAAACATCAACTGTTCGCGCTCCTCGGCCACGACGATCGCGTACTTGCCGTCGGGTGTGTAGTACATGTTGTAAGGGTCTTCGACGGGAATCGTCTTCCCTTTCTTGCCCGTTGCGGGATCGAGCTCGGTCAGGCTGTTGCCCTTGTCGTTGAGTACCCAGAGCGTCTTCAGGTCATAAGAAGGCGTAATATGTTGCGGCAGCCGGCCGACTGCAAACGTGTCCACGACCTTGTATGTCGTCGGGTCGATTACCGTAACCGTGTTGCTCACCGTATTTGGAACGTAAACGCGAGGCGGAAAGTCCTTCACCACAGGACTTAGCTTGCCCGGACGATCTGCGGCATAGATGTCGTTGGGGTCGAGCAGGGGCGGCATACCCTGCAGCGCCCGGTTTGTTTCGAGCCGCATTGTGTTTGAAAAAAGCAGGAGAAGGCATAGAGACGATACGACGTAATTCATCATAGCGGCACGATTATACTCGGCTCTGCAAGTCCGAGACTGTTTGCCTCGGAGCCGGTATTTTTTCTTTTGACAGCCGGTATCCTCAGGCGGATGCTTTGGGGCATCTTTTCGTTGAATCGTCGTAATACTACGTATGGAGCTTTTTATGACATCGAAAAAAACCGTTATGTGGTTCCTGGCAAGTCTCGCGTTGGGTTTCCACTGGTTTGCAATATCCTCGGAAGCGCAAAGCGCGGCGAAATTCAGGGGACGGCTGTCTCCGGTGCCAGCCCTGGGAATACCAGCGGCGAGTGTCGCCGGAGTGGGCTCGACTTCGGCAGCGCTCACCGGCAGGAAGCTTGTGGTCACCGGGTCGTTTGAAAAAATGGCCTCGCCGGCAACGGTCGCGCATCTCTCCCTGGGACAGCTGCCGGGGGTTCGCGGAGATTCCGTTTTTGATCTTACGGTGTCAAAGGCGGGGGACGGTACAAGCGGCACTATCGCAGGGAACTTTGATCTGACCCCGGACCAGGTCGACGCGCTGAAGAAGGGCAGATTCTATGTCCAGATTCACAGCGAGGGAGCGCCAAACGGCCACCTGTTGGGCTGGCTACTTAGCGACGTTAAGAAATAGGAGGACGAATGCTCGGTC